>Ga0209626_1000243_pt1 | contig 11799 bp, 8 predicted proteins | sample JacPinW_OM1H0_M2_FD_187962 | JGI IMG/M metagenome (GOLD analysis project Ga0209626, IMG submission 187962) | Forest soil microbial communities from Algoma, Ontario, Canada - Jack Pine, Ontario site 1_JW_OM1H0_M2 (SPAdes) (version 2) | ecosystem: Environmental > Terrestrial > Soil > Boreal... | reverse complement strand
ACACCACCTCGGAACTCTTTTACTTTTTGTACTCAGACCTCAGACCTCAGACCTCAGACCTTCCGACCTTCAGACCTCTAGTTAGTCGACGTGCTCGCCTTCGGACATGAAGCTTTGTTCGGACGGTGGCAGGTGGTCGCCGGGGCGGGCCCAGAATACATACAGGGTGGGCCACAAGATTACACTCACCAGCAGTTCTACGATCAGGCCCCCTACGATTACGATGGCGAATGGGCGCTGGGAATCCGACCCGATATCGTGTGACATGGCGGCTGGCAGCAGGCCGAGCGTCGCAACCAGCATCGTCATCATGATGGGGCGCAGGCGGAGTGCCGCGCCTTCTTTGGCAGCTTCCCGCACCGGCATTCCGCGCGTGCGCAACTGGTTGATGTACTCAATCATGATCACACCGATCTCGACCGAAACGCCGATCAGGGCGAGGAAGCCCAGGCCCGACGAAACGCTGAAATGCGTTCCGGTCAGAAGCAGACTGAGAAATCCGCCCAGGGGCGAAAGCGCGACCACGGCCAGTATCAGGCCGACCCACTTCCACGAGCCGAAAGCGGAGTACAGGATGAACGACATGAGCAGCAGCGTGATAGGCACGATGAAGGCAAGTCGGCGGTTCGCGCGCTGCTGACTTTCGTATTCACCGGTCCAGTCGAGGTGGTAGCTTTCGGGCAGTTTCACCTTTTGTCCTACTTCATCGATCGCCTGGCGTACGGTGCTGCCAAGATCGCGGCCGCGGACGCTGTACTTGATCGCGATGTAACGGGAATTGCCTTCGCGATAAATTGTAGACGCCCCGTCATCCAGCGTAATCTTGCAGAGTTGCGACAGCGAAACCCGTTCGCCGGAAGGCGCAAGGATGCGGATGTTAGCGATGTCCTCGACGCTGCGGCGGTATTGCGGTTGATAGCGGACGGTCATGTCGAAGCGCTGCTCGCCAATCAGAATCTGGCTCACGGCCTTTCCCCCCACCGCGGTCTCGACTGCGTCCTGAATATCGCTGACATTGATGCCAAAGCGGTCGGCGGCAGCGCGGTCGACATTCAAATTGACGTTGGGTTGGCCGCGGACCTGGAACGTACCCAGATCGGCCACGCCGGGGATCCGGCTCATCACGCCTTGCATCTCGTCGGCTTTCAGCTCTAGCGTTTTCAGGTCGCTGCCGAATAACTTGACCGCAAGCTCGCCTTTTACGCCGCTGACTGCTTCTTCGACGTTATCAGAGATGGGCTGCGAAAAATTCCAGTCCACTCCGGGAAATTGCTGCAAGTCCTTGTCCATGGCGGCGATCAGCTCATCTTTCTTGCCGTGGAAGTCATTGCGCCATTCCTCACGCGGCCGGAGGTCGACAAAGAACTCCGTGTTGTAGAAGCCGCTGGCATCGCTACCGTCGTCTGGGCGGCCCACCTGGCTGATCACCTGCGTCACTTCCGGAAAATTGGCCAGCACGAATCGGGCTTTCTTTGACATGTCAATGCTGGCGGAAGGTCCGGTGCTGGGCGCCAAAGTCCCGCGCACCCAGATCGCGCCTTCGTCGAGGTGAGGCAGAAACTCCGACCCAATAATTCCGCTGAAAGCGATGAACAGCATGATCGCGAGGCCAAGCAGCCCTATGCTCAAGGTTAGCTTCAGGTGATCGAAACACCAGTCGAGTGCGCGGGCGTAGCTGCGGTTCAGCCACTCCAGGACCGGGTTTCGCCATTCCTTGATTTCCGAACTGAACAGCATGCTGCACAAAACGGGTGCGATGAGCAGAGCAAACACCAACGCGCCCAGGAGGGCGAAGGCGACGGTCCACGCCATCGGGCTGAACAGCCGTCCCTCGACGCGCTGCAGCGTGAAGATCGGAAGGTACGAGACAATAATGATGACGCGCGCGAAAAAGACCGGGCGCTGTACTTCGTGGGCCGCGATGGCAATCGTCTCCATGAATGTTTTCTTGGTGTTGCCGAACGAGGTGTGACGAAGGATGTTTTCGACCATTACGACCGAGCCGTCCACCACCATGCCGAAGTCGAGCGCGCCCAAAGAAAGCAAATTGGCGGGAATGTGTCGCAGGTCGAGTAAAATCGCCGCGAACAGCAGGGAGAAGGGAATGGTGATGGCGACGATCAGCGCGCTGCGTACGTTGCCGAGAAAAAGAAACAGAATCAAGGTCACCAGCAACACGCCGTCAGTCAGATTTCGCAGAACCGTGTGAGTGGTGTGGTGCATGAGTTCACTGCGGTCGAGGTGCGAAACAAGCTTCACGCCTTGCGGCAGCAGGCCCGCCTTGCCGTTTTTTCCGTTCAACTCGTTAATTTTCTGATGCAGCGCATCAAGAGTGGTCTCGGCCACCGCGCCCTTGCGGAGCAGGACAATTCCCTCGACGACGTCGTCATTGTTGACTATGGAGCCATCTTTGTTCCGGATCGTCTTGCCGAGTTGACCGAGACGAACCTTAGGGGCCTGAACCACATTGCCCAGATCGCGAACGCGAACCGGTGTTCCGTTCTGCACTTTGACCACGGTGGCCGCGATGTCGTCGGTGCTCTGCATCAAGCCGACGGCGCGGACATTCAAGGCTTGTTCGCCACGTTCGATGAATCCGCCTCCGGCATTGATGTTGTTGGCGGCCAGCGCCGTCTCTACCTGCGATAGCGATAAGCCGTACGCCACCAGTTTGCCTGGATCGAGCTGAACCTGGTATTCGCGAGTAGGACCGCCAAAAGGATTCACGTCTACGATGTTGGGAACCGACTTCAACTGGTTCACGACGACCCAGTCATTCAGGGCCTTCAGTTCCATCGCGTCATATTTGGGATTGGAACTGGTGAGCGTGTAGAACATGATCTGTCCAGTTGGACTGTAGTCCGGACCGATGGCCGGATTCACGCCGTTCGGCAGCGTTACGAGCAGGAGACGGTCGAGGACCTCCTGCCGCGCGTTGAAGGTAGTGATGTCGTCGTCGTAGATGATGGTAATGACCGACAATCCCATCAGCGAGACCGAGCGGAGATGGGTGAGATGAGCCACGCCGTTTAATTCCACTTCCAGCGGTACGGTAATTTGCTGTTCGACTTCTTCGGCGGCATGTCCTGGCCATTGCGTGATCACTTGAGCGTAGGTGTCGGCAACGTCCGGATATGCCTCGATGGGCAGCGCATGGAACGAGAAAATGCCCCAGCCAAAAAGCACGAGCGACGCGCCCAGAATCAGCAAGCGGTTTTGCAGCGCAAAATCGATGAGACGGCGGATCATTCCTTCTTCTCCGCCACTTCGCTGGAGAATTCGAGGGCATTGGTGATCACTTCGTCGCCGGCCTTCACGCCATTGCGGATTTCCTGCATGCCGTCGGGAGCCAGGCCGTCAGCCTGCACTTCAACCTTGCGGAAGCGCTTGTCGCCCTCTTTGCGGAAGACCCAGTCCTTATCGTGCAGGCGCATGATCGTGGTGGCAGGCACCACAACGCGATTCGTGAGTTTGCGCGAGCGGAAGGCGGCGACAGCATACATGCCGGGACGAAGAGCACCGTCAGGGTTGGCGAGCACGATGCGCACCTTCGCTGAACGAGTATTGGGATCGAGCACGCGGGAAATGTCGGCGACCTTGCCTTCGAAAGCGCGATCAGGAAAGGCGTTCAGCCGGATCTGGGCGGCATCGCCGACATGAACTTCGCCAAGATCGTTTTCGAATACGTCGCACACGACCCAGACCTGACCAAGATTGGCGATGGTAAACAGGTTGGGAGTATTGTCGAGGCTCTTGATACCTTCAAAACCGGCGATGTTTTGCTCGACGATCGTGCCTGCGACGGGAGCTTTCAAATTGATCAGCGGGCTAGGATGCGCGGGGTCTGCGCCCAGGATCTCTACGTGGCGCTCTGCGGTCTGCACATCGACTTTGGCTTTGTCTTCGGTATCCTGGGCAGTTTCCAGATCTTTGGCCGCAATGGCGCCGCGGTCAAACAACATCTGCGCGCGATCCAAAGCTTTGTGCGAAAGCACTTCATCCGCTTTGGCCTTCTGATAATCGGAAAATGCGCCGGAAAGATCAGGACTTGAAATCACCAGCAGCGTCTGGCCTTTCTTTACGTTGTCACCCAGCTTCGCCCTGAGATCGACGACTCGCCCTCCGCCCAATGAAGTGACGTGAATCGTGCGAGTCACGTCCGGAGACACGGTGCCGTTGGCATTGACTATGGTGGGAAGAGGACGGCTCACCGCCTTCGCGGTCCTGAAGAGCTCAGGATGATCGGCATCGAAAACGTCGGCATCGATCGTGACGGGCGGCTTGCTGGCGGCCGCTGGATTGTCCTTCGAGCATCCGACAGCAACACTAAGCGACGCCGACAGCAGAGCCAGGATGATCCAGCGTGATAATCCGAGTTGGCTGTCGCGTCGACTTTGGAACATGAGCTCTCTCATTGGATTACCTCGCGTCCAACCGCCTGGTTCAGTTGCGCCGCTGCCGTCAGATAGGAACCGACCAGATTCACATAGCTCAGCTCCACGGCCCGGTACTCGCTCTCGGCATTCAAAAAATCAAGCAAGGCCGCGCCGCCGTGCTGGTAGGAAAACAAAACCGTCTCTCGCACCCGAACTGCTTCTTCCAAATACTGGCGCTTATAAGGCTTCAATAAACTAATGTCGCTGTTCACCGTGGCGTAGGCGGAATCCACATCGCTGTAAACCTGTGTCTCCACGCCTTCGCGCAGCTTCTGGTTGCGCTTGATATCGATTTTTGTGCGCAGTTTTTCTCCCTGGTTACGGTCGAAAATGCGCAGCGGAACGCTAACGCTGGCGCCGATCGTATTCAGGGCGTCAGGGTTGTTGAACGAACCGTTGTGCGTGAACCAGACGCCTATGGTCGGATCGGTTGAGCCGTCAGCCTCGGATAGTTGATAGTTGGTTTCCGCTTGCTTTACAGAAAGCACAGCAGCACGAAGGTCGGGGCGCGCATCCAGGGCGTCCTTTCGATAGTCGTCGATCGAAAGAAGGCTATCGCTGAAATCGAAAGGCCCGTCCACCTCGAAACTGTCGACCGGCCTGCGGTCGTCGAGCAGTGCCAGCATGTTGATCTTCGTCGTGCGCAGATTGACCAGCGCGGTCTGCACATCGGATTCGTACTGCAAGCGCTGCAATTCGAGCCGGTCGAAGTCGATGCGGGCGATGTCTCCTGCCTGAAAGCGGTCGCGGCTGACTTTCAGGATCTTGTCGTAGGAGTCCAAATTATCCTTCGCGAGTTGCAGCACAGCCTTGGCTTGGAGGATGCCTACAAAAGCAGTACGCAGATTGAAGAGCAGCGTGCGCTCCGAATCGGACTGCTGGGCGAGGCCGACGGCGGTGCCTTCTTTGGCGGCCTCGAAGCGCAGGTTCCGCTTATTGCGCCGCTCGAACAGGTAGCTCACCCCGGGCGAGACAAAAGTGCCGGCCAACGGCTGCCAAACGCCGTGGCTGGGAGCAATCTGGGTGCCGTCGGCGGAAAGCGTAAAGTCGGGATTGGGACGCAGGTGGGCCGTGATTTCCTGTGCCTTCAGTTCGTCAATGTTCAACCGGCTCGCCTGAAGGGTCGTGTTGTTCAGTTGGAAGCGGTCTTTGACGTTATCCCACGTCCAGACCTGAACCGTCGCCGGCGGTACCGCCTGAGTGGCGGTCTGGGCGTACAGCCCCAACCCGCTAAGCGCTATTACTACTCGCACACTGAATAAGGTCCAGCGCATCAAAACTCCATTGGATATCCATTTATCCGCCGAGCGAAAGGGGATTTGGTCCGGGCGGTTGTGTCGGCCGGCATTCCACCGGCAACACTACTATCTCGTTCCTGCCCATGAATTTCGTAAAGTTAGATAAAGACTCGCCGGTTTTTATTTCTGGTAACGATCGGCGATTTCAGCGACTAGTAGGGAAAAGAATGGGGAGGAGCGCGGCCTGCGCGCTCGATGGCGGGCGCTGCCGGTTGGGACCAAGCGAGAGGGGACAATTGTTCCCATCGGGCGTCGCTTACAATCAAGGAAGTTGCAGTCGCGCTGAATGCGGGGGGACTTTGCCAGTTCCAGACCGAAGTTTTATCGTGCCCTGCCTGACGCAGGGTGCGTCGGCAGGCGGGCGATTCTTCCGTCTCGCTGCGCATGGCGGAGAGGTCATCCGTCGCCGAAATCACGGGAAAGAGTATGACCAACACACATCCCAAAGCCAGCAGGCACTGCAGAGCGCTGAACTGGCGTCTGAAAGCCACAGTTCTGGAGCCGCGCCACAGCCAGACGGCAGGGAGCGCCAACAGCAGCCATGTGAGATTCAGCAGCAGTTCCATGAAATTGAGATGCCCGAATTTCCCGGTTACTAGTTTTTCAGAAACATTAAATTCAAGTCAATGTGACTTCGGTCAGCAGGGACTGCTTTAGCGCAAGATCGCGCGAGCAGAACATTCTTATACGGAAGCGGAAGAATTGTGGGAGAGTAGAGAACTAGAGTCTGAGTGGGCAGACTCGCGCACCTAGTTCAAATGCCCTCGAATTGAGATGACGACTAAAGCAGCGCTGAAGGTTATCGCAGTGATCATCCTGCTGGAGTGTGCGGCGGGGATGCTTGCGTGCCAACTCGGGTCAGCCAATGCGAGCGAGAAGGATCTGGCGGACCCTCAGGCTGCGACCGCTCCTCAAGCAGATTCGGGAATCGTCATCGAGAACGATTCGGAACTGCCCGATACTTACCCAAGCGCACAGTACGAGGTGCGTTTTCGTGCGCATGGTGGCGTCTCGCTGCTGCACTGGCGGTTGGAGAAGGGAGCGCTACCACCGGGAATAAAACTCGAGGACAATGGCTTGCTGCACGGGCAGGCACAGCGCTTGGGGGAGTTTCAGCTTACGGTTTCGGTGACGGATGGAACGAACCAGCTGACGAAGGCATTCGTGATTCGGGTGCGCTCGGCCTTGACCCTGAACTGGAAGGCGCCAGCGCGAGTGAACGGGGGCCGGATCGAGGGCAGCGTGGAAGTTTCGAACACGACTCCCGACGATATGGACTTAACATTTGTTGCGATGGTGATTGCCTCCAATGGAAGGGCGACGGCCATCGGATACCAGCACTTCCTGCTGCCGCGCAACACGATCGCGAAGGAATTGCCGTTCGGCGAAAATCTGCCGCACGGAGGATATGTTGTCCATGTCGATGCGGTGGGCGAAGTGGCACCGAAGAATCTGATCTACCGGGCAAACCTGCAAACGCCGTCGGCGTTGCAAGTGACGGTAGGGCCTTAGGGATTGTCGCGATCCTCGGCGACAAAGCCTGCGAGACCACACCACTGCTTAGCCGAGACCCGGAAGCCGCCGCGCCACCCGAAAGCAACTACCTCAAGGGACGGAGCTGGTTATCCAAGCCACAGCCTTTAGTGATCCAGATCACGCACCGCTGTGCGGGAAAAGACCCGAATCAAACCGCCGGCGTCAGACAGCGGCTTGCAGCCCATTCGTTTCCAGCGTCTAAGCCCCATTGTTTCTGGTAGATAGCGACTTTCGAAGTCGAACGATGGAGCCCGGGGAATTGGCTCCTGGCATGCTTTTACCTATGCGTTAGTAAGCGCGGAAATGCTGGACGTGAGGCAGGACCGCCTTAGGAGGTTTGTGATGCGAGCTCCCTATGGTCTCGATATTCTTGATAATTGCCTCACCTGCCCGGTGAGGACGCAACATCTGTTCTGCAATCTATCCCCCCAGGCTGCGCAACGGTTGAACGAGATCAAGTCCACGGCTGTTTATCCGAAGGGAGCCGTGCTCTTCATTGAAGGGCAGCAACCGCGCGGTGTGTTTGTACTTTGCGTGGGGAAGGTGAAGCTTTCCACTTCTTCTCGCGAAGGCAAGACCATCATCACAAAGATTTCTGATTCAGGGGACATTCTGGGACTGAATGCGGTGGTCTCAAATCGACCGTACGAAGTGACCGCCGAGATGATGGAGCCGGGCCAAGCCAATTTCATCCCTCGCGATTCCTTATTGCTGATGCTGAAGGACTTTCCGGACGTGGCCGTGCGCGTGGCGCAGCAGCTGAGCCGCAATTACTTCACGGCGTATGAAGAGATCCGCACGTTGGGACTGGCTGCTTCTCCGTCGGAGAAGTTTGCCAAGCTGCTGCTCTCGTGGTCGAGCCAGAGCACCTTGGAGGATGGTTCGGCGCAGGTGAAGCTGACATTGACCCACGAGGAGGTGGCTGAGATCATCGGCACCACGCGCGAGACGGTCAGCCGTCTATTCTCGGAATTCAAAAAGAAACAGCTGATGCAGATGAAGGGCGCGACCTTAGTGATCCGCAGCCGCATAGCACTCGAAAGGATTGTCCAGTCTTAACTTTCGGACCGTCATTTTTGGAACATCCACATTTCCCCGTCGGGTCGCGTGTGCTCCCCCTACACCACAGATAGGCGGGAGCGCAACGCGTTGGGCATTCACCCGTTGAGCATTTCGCACGGCACGGCATCTCATCCTTGTTCGTTGGTAACTGCCGTCGTTCTAAGGGTAGTACCGCACTCGGGCAAGCGCCGCCCTCCCTAAACCCCATTCGTCCAAGCCTGCCGGGCATTCGCAAAAGCCGGTCGCGGGTCCAGTGCTGCCAATGGAAGCGGCCAGACGCAGGTATACAGTTTCCCGTCGGACTGCATCCTACGATGCACGTTCCGTCTGTATTGTCGGGCACTCCGCGGCCACGAAGCGGCTACCCTATGAAACGACTCTCACAAAACGTGGTCTGTCTGGCTTTCGGCTGCGCCAGCGCCATTTCATCCTTGGGTCAGGCTTCCACTGACATCGAGAGTCCGAAACATAAGGCATGGGACATGCTGGTCACCGCCGCATTGTCCAAAGTAACGACCGAGCGGACCAACGGCGTTCGAGCTCTCGGCTTGCTTCGAGACACTCCTCGGGCACGTGAACTGGCGGAGAATGCCTTGAAGGATCCGAAGCCGGAGGTGCGCGAGGCAGCGGCCACGGCCTTGGGGCAGATGCATGCGACGGAGTCCATTCCGAAGCTGGAAGACGCGCTCGTAGACCCCAAAATTCGTGTCGTGATGGCTGCCGCCCATTCTCTGCGCGAGCTGAAAGATGATAAATCGGCGTACGCCGTGTACTACGACGTGCTTACAGGGGGACGCAAGACGGGGGATGGAATGATTGCCCAGCAACTGGAGACACTGAAGAATCCGAAAGAACTGGCCAAGATCGGCTTCTCGGAGGGGATTGGATTCATACCATTTGCAGGCATTGGGTGGGATGCATACCGCACGATGCACAAGAAAGATCCCAATCCGGTGCGAGCGGTGGCCGCGACTTTTCTGGCGCACGATCCTGATCCGGCGACTTCCAAAGCCCTCGTCAATGCCACAAAGGATAAAGACTGGATTGTTCGAGCTGCGGCGGTTGAGGCGATCGCCCAGCGCGGAGACCCTTCCTTAGTGCCGAAAGTCCAGCTGAGATTCTCCGACAAGAATCGCAAAGTGCGTTACAGCGCCGCCGCGGCAGTCATTCGATTGAGCGCTCTCGAACCAACCAAGACCACGAAGAACCGTCGGTAGCGCTTCCGACGTGTCAGGTCGCTCATTTAGCCATGGTCAGCACGATGACACGATCGGTTTCATCGGCTCTTGCGGCCGGAACTTTCAGGATCACGCCGTTTGCGTTCTGCGTGAATTCTGCCGCAGTGTTATCAACCAGCGAACGCGCCGAAGCCACTTTCGCGGTAATTGGCGGAAGGGCCAGTAACGGAGCGCTCCAGTTCAGCACGTGAACATAAATCTTGTTATCCTTCTGCGTCGTGACTCCCCAGTCGCCGGGCGCAATGGGTCCTCCCCGAGTGCCGTAGACCGAATCCCCATATTTTGAGAGCCATTCGCCCACGGTGTGCAGTCGCGTCGCAAATTCCGGTGAGATTTCTCCGTTGGGCATGGGGCCGATGTTCAGCAGCAGATTGGAATTGTTGCCTGCGGCCTGCACCAGCCTGCGCTCCACATCTTCGGGGCTCTTATAGTGGCTGTCGCCAATGTTGAATCCCCAGTTGTTGTTGAGCGTGTCGCAGCTCTCGAGTGGAAGTTGATTGCTCACGTACTCGGTGTTGAAGCCCGCTGTGTTCTTGCCGGGCAGGTCGCGCTCGAAGGCTTGAACGTCTTCGCCCGGCCGCGGCGTCTGATGATGATTAGGAATCACGAGCGCGGCCGGCTGTAACTGGTGAATGAGTGCGTAGGTCTTCGCCAGATGCCAGTCCGCGTCTGGCTTGTCCCACATTCCGTCGAACCAGATCCCACCGATCGGCCCGTAGTTGGTGAGCAGTTCGCGCAACTGGCCAACCATGTAGTTGTCGAGGTAGGCGCTGAAATCGCCGTGGTCTGGACGGCCGTTTTTCCAATCCGTGGCTCCGCGGGGATAGTAGTCGGGATTGTGCCAGTCCAGTTGCGAGTAATAGAAAAACAGCTTGATTCCCTGGCGGTGGGCCTCTTCCGCGAGCATCTTCAGCGGGTCCTTCCTGTATGGCGTGCGCTGCACGATATTCCAGTCCGACACTTTGGAATCGAACATGGCGAAGCCGTCGTGATGGCGTGATGTGATGGTGATGTACTTCATGCCAGCCGCTTTGGCCAGAGAGACCCAGGTCTTGGCATCGAATTTCTCGGGGTCGAAAAATGCGGGCAGGCGATTGTATTCGTCGACCGTCAGTTTGCGATTATGGAAAACCCATTCGCCGTCGCCCAGAACGCTATAGACGCCCCAGTGGATGAACATGCCGAATTTCATGTCCTGAAATTCGTGGCGCGCCTGCAGGTTTTCGGGAGTGGGCTGGTAGTCGGACTGAGCGAAGAGGTTGTGCGCGGCAAACATCGCGCAGGTTGCAACGGCAACAACTCGAGCGCAATTTGTGATCCTGGACTGTCGAATCATTTTCATGTTCGTTTTTTCCCGCCTTAGTCTAACAACTTTGGGAGTCGGGAGACGCGTCAACCGACAGTCAGTCGGTTGCAGATCGGATTTCTTTCTGCACGCCATTTTTTCCGGCCCGAAACGGCAAAGGGACTTAGAGTCAATCCTCGTCTGCTGCGAAAACAATATGAAAAAGGCGAGGGGCTTCCCGACCAGCAAATGCGGGAGCTTGTGCTGACCAACCACACTCCACTCCCCGCGTGGAACTACACTTTGACTCCCGCAACGATGTGAAGTTATTTTTGCGCAATCCCTTAGCGGCCTTGATTTGCTGGAGACAGACAATAACACTTACGCATAACGTTTTAAGACTGGATTCCCGTACAGTACCCCCAAAACGGGTAGAAGGTAAATTAAGGTAAATATGGTCGAGCGACCGGTCGATATCACTTCTTGCTTTTCCTGACGATCAAATTGTCGACTGCGGAATTCGTTGAACGCGGATAAAGATATCATTCGCGGTTCGCCATCACGGGCGCGCTGCGCGCTGTGGCGAGCCCGCCAGGCCACCAGGCCACCAGTTCCAATCGCCTGCAATGCGAAGGAGCGCGGGGCCGATCACAATACGAACGAGTGTGGCGTCAATCAACACGGCGACCGCCAACGTAAATCCGATCATCTTGACCACCAGGAAACTTCCGAAGGTGAATGCCGCAAATACCACGATCATAATCGCGGCAGCGCTCGTAATCAGTCCTGCGGTTCTAGCCAGACCCTCCGGGATCGCATCCGTTTCACTTAGCCCGCTCCTTCTGGCTTCGAGAACGCGTGCAACCAGAAATACCTCGTAGTCCATACTCAACCCGAAAACGATTGCAAAGGCGACGATCGGAACAAGAGGAAACACGCTACCA
>Ga0209626_1000242_pt1 | contig 11800 bp, 9 predicted proteins | sample JacPinW_OM1H0_M2_FD_187962 | JGI IMG/M metagenome (GOLD analysis project Ga0209626, IMG submission 187962) | Forest soil microbial communities from Algoma, Ontario, Canada - Jack Pine, Ontario site 1_JW_OM1H0_M2 (SPAdes) (version 2) | ecosystem: Environmental > Terrestrial > Soil > Boreal... | reverse complement strand
CACCGGGCCGGCCGGCTGGTGCCTGCCGCTCCTCGCCTCGCCGCTCGCCGCCTTGCTCCTCGCCGCCGGCATCGCCACGCTCCTCCTCCGCGGTCGGCGGGGGCTGGGGATCGCGCTGCCGCTCCTCGCCGTCGCCGTCTGGGGCCTCGGCCCGCCGGCGGATCGCGGCCCGCGGTCTGAACGGTCCGGGCGCTCCGGCCTCGAGCTGGCGATGCTGGACGTCGGGCAGGGGGACGCGATCCTCGTCCGCGACGGGGAACGGGCCGTGCTCGTCGACGGCGGCGGCTGGGACGGCGCCGACTTCGGCGGACGGGTCCTCCTGCCGGCGCTCCTCGGCGAAGGGGTCCGCCGTCTCGACGCCCTGGTGATGACCCACCCCGACCGCGACCACTGCGGCGGCCTGGTGGACGTCGCCGCCTACCTGCCGGTGGCCGAGGTCTGGACGGCGCCGGGATGGGAGCGAGAGGGCTGCGCCGGCGAGTTCCTCGCCCTCCCCGGAACGCGCCGCCGCTTCCTCGCCGCCGGCGACCGCGTGCGCGTGGGACGCTGGCGGATCGCCGTCCTGCAGCCCGCAGCCAAGGCAGACCCCGGGGAGCGCAGCAACGAGAGGTCGCTCGTGCTGCAGGCCGAGGCGCTCGGGCGGCGCGTCCTCTTGACCGGCGACGCCGAAGCGCGGGAGGAGCGGCGGGCGCTCGCCGCGGCCGGCGAGGACGGCCTCCACGCCGACCTCCTGAAGGTCGGCCATCACGGCAGCAAGACGTCGTCGACTGCAGGTTTCCTCGACGCCGTGGCGCCCCGCCTGGCGCTCCTCTCGGTGGGGATCGACAATCCCTACCATCACCCGTCACCGGTGGTGGTCAAGAGGCTCGCCGAGCGCGGCGTCCGCACCCTCCGCACCGACCGCGACGGCGAAGTCCTGCTCCGCATCGTCCACGTGGATGGTCTCCCCGGTGTCGGCCGGCTGCGGTTGAGCCTGCCGGGCGCGCCGCGGTAGGGGAGCGTGGCGGAGAGCGGCGGGCTACACTCCAGGCATGCCGCCCGCCGCTCCGCCTAGCTTCCTCGCCGTCGTCGGCGCCACCGCCACCGGCAAGAGCCGGCTGGCCATGGCCCTCGCCGAGCGGCTGGGGGGCGAGATCGTCAACGCCGACGCGCTCCAGGTCTACCGCGGCTTCGACATCGGCACCGCTAAGCCGGAGCCGGCCGAGCGGGAGCGGGTCCGCCACCACCTCATCGACGTCCTCGATCCCGACGAGCGCTATTCGGCGGGGGAGTTCGCGCGCCGGGCGCGGGCTGCCATCGCCGACGTCCGCGGGCGCGGCGGCCTGCCGATCGTCGTCGGCGGCAGCGGCCTCTACCTCCGCGCTCTGATCTCCGGGATCAGCCCCATCCCCCCCGGCGATCCGGCAGTGCGCGAGCAGCTGCGGGAGCGCCTGGAGGCCGAGGGCTTGCCCGCCCTCGCCGCCGAGCTCGCCCGCCGCGATCCCGAAACGGCGGCGCGGCTGGCCCCCGGCGACACCCAGCGGGTGCTGCGGGCGCTCGAGGTGGCGGCGGTGACGGGACGCCCGCTCTCCGCCTGGATCGCCCGGCAACCCTTTGGAAAAGAACGTACTTCAGCGATCGCGGTCGGTTTGACGCTGCCGCGCGCACTCTTATACGATGAGATCGCGGGTCGGGTGGCCCGGATGCTCGAGCGGGGCTGGGTGCGCGAGGTCGAGAGCTTGCTCGGCCGGGGATTGGATCCTTCGCTGCCCGCTTTCCAGGCCATCGGCTACCGCCAGCTCGTCCTCCATGTGCAGGGGGAGTGGTCTCTCGATCGGGCGGCGAGCGACACCATTCAGGCGACCCGTCGCTTCGCCAAACGGCAGGAGACCTGGTTTCGCAAAGAGCCGGTGACCTGGTTCGCGGCTCTGGCTCCGGAAGAGCGGTTTCAGAGGGTCCTAGATCATGTCCAGCAGAGCGGCGTCGGGAGGGCCAATGCCTAAGCACAACATCAATATTCAGGACGGATACCTCTTCCAGAGCCTCAAGGAAGGGCAGACGATGTACTTCGAGCTGGTGACGGGACGGCCGCTCCTGGGCCGCCTCAAGCGCTTCGACCGCTTCGCGGTAGTCCTCGAGGTCGACGGGAAGGAGATCCTGATCTACAAACATGCCATTGCCACCATTGCCGCGGCTCCTCCGTCCGAGAAGTAGGGGGGGCCGGAGCCTTCTCCTCCTTCCGATCCACGTCCTCCTGCCGGCCGCCGCCCTCCTCGCCGGCGCTTGCGCCACCTCGCCCGCACCTGCTCCCCGACCCGTCCCGCCGCCGGGGCCGGGAAGCGTGGTCGAGCGGGAGCGGAGCTATCTGCTCGACCCGCTCGAAGGGTACCCGGCGACCGTCGGCGCCACGCCGGCCGAGCGGCTGCGGACCGCTCATCGGGCGATCCTCGACCAAGGGGACGCCGGCGCGCGGGCCGCCCTGGCGACCGCCGACGATCTCTTGGCCGCCGATCCCGACTTGGCGCCGGCAAGGGTGCTGGCCGGGCAGGTCGACTTCGCCCTCGGCCGCTTCCAGGCGGTGGTCGACCGCCTCCTGCCGGTGAGCGATGCGAGCCCCTCCTATACCGCCAGCCAGCTCCTGCTGGGCCGCGCCGCCGAGCTGGGCGGCGACCTGCCGCTCGCCTACGCCGCCTACCGCGCAGTGGCGGCGAAGAGCCCGCTCGCCTTCTCGCGCACCGGCGAGCTCCATCCGCGGGCCCTCGAGATCGTCGCCAACCGCCTGCAGGACAACGTCCGCGCCCATCGCCTCGACGCGGCCCAGAAGGAGCTCGACCTGCTGCGCGACTGGGCGCCGCAGGAGATCCGCACCTTCGAGGCGGCGCGCGCCCTGGCGACGACGAAGGGCGACCGCAAGGCGGAGCTGGCGGCGGTCCAGGGTCTCGCCGAACGGCGCCCCGGCGACCGCGCGCTGCTCGAGCGGCGGGCCGAGCTGGAGCTCGAGGTGGGCGACCCCGGCGCCGGCCTGCAGATCGTCCAGAAGCTCGCCGACAGCCACCCCAAGGACCCCGAGCTGGCGGAGAAGCTGGCCGCCGCCAAGTTCCGCTGGCGGCTGTCGCTCCTGCCGCCGGCGGTGCGCGACCGCGCGGACAGCCCCGAGCTCACCCGCGCGGACCTCGCGGTGCTGCTCTACTGGCTGGCGCCGGAGGTGCGCTACGCCAAGCCCACCGAAGGGATCATCGCCACCGACGTGCTCGAGCACCCGCAGCGCGACGAGATCGTGCGGGTCGTGAATCTCGGCCTGATGGAGGTCGACCGCCTCCACCGCTTCTCGCCCGCCTCGCCGGCGCGGCGGGCGACGGCCCTGCACGGCCTGGTGCGGCTGATCGCCCGCTTCGGCGGCGAGTCCTCCTGCGTCGGCGCCGGAGCGGCCAACCCGCAGCCCTCGCAGCAGTTCGTCTGCGAGGCCGCCGCGCGCTGCGGGATCGTCCCCAGCGCCGACGACTGCGCGCCCGGCGACGCGCTCTCCGGCGAGGACGCCATCGAGCTCATCCGGCGGAGCGCCGAGGGGCTCGCCCGCCAGCCATGATCCCGCCATGAGCCTGACCATCCCCAACCTGCTGTCGCTCCTGCGGATGGCGCTGGTGCCCTTCTTCATCATCGCGCTCGTCGAGGGGCATCCGCGCCGCGCGCTCCTCGTCTTCCTCGCCGCCGGCGTCACCGACGCGCTGGACGGCGCCATCGCCCGCATCTACCGGCAGCAGTCGCTCCTCGGCAGCTACCTCGACCCCATGGCCGACAAGCTCCTCCTGACCTCGGCCTACGTGGTGCTGGCGATCCCCGGCCTGAGCCACGGCACGCCGATCCCGGTGTGGGTGACCGTCCTGGTGATCGCCCGCGACGTGCTGCTGGTGGTGGTCGCCATGGTGATGCTCCTCGCCCTCGGAGTGAAGCGCTTCCCGCCCTCGCTGCTGTCGAAGATCACCACCGTCGCCCAGGTGGCGGCGGTGGTGCTGGTGCTCCTCTCGGCCCTCCTGCCGGACCTCGAGCCGGTGGCCCTGGGCGTGGTCTACCTGGTCGCCGGCCTCACCCTCGCCTCCGGCCTCCACTACGTCTACCGCTCCAACCGGCTGATCGAAGACAAGAACCGCGCCGCCTGAGGGCCCGGCGATCGATCGGCGACGGCCGGCGAAATATCTCCGCCTTCGAGTTGGTTTCCTGGTAGGATCTCCCGGCGCCGCCAGGCGCCGTTTCGAGGCCGCGGCAACGGTGGAGGGCAGGTCCGAAGTCGCCCGGCCACCCGCCGGGGGGAGGCCGTCACGAGCCGGGGAGACCCCCTGCCCAGAAAGGGCGACGGTCGCCCAAAGAAGTACGGCCGGCGCCCCAAGAAGGGCGGGCTCGCCCAAAGAAGGGCGAGCGGCGCCCGATGAAGGGAAGGGCCTTCCCCAAAAAGGGCGAGGCCTTCCCAAAGTGGGGAAGGGGCCTTCCCCAAGAAGGGCGGGCCCTTCCCCAACAAGGGCGAGCCGATCCCCACGAATTTTTCTCCCTGTATCGCTCCACGGACGAAATTATCGCTGTCAGGGCTCCGTACTGCTTGGCAGACGCCGTGGATCGGCGGAGGGAGCTTTGCTAAGCCGACAGGGCGTTTGTATCGGAAACAGGAGACTTGCGGCGCAGATGGGAGCCCCGTCTCGCTCCACGGACGGATTTCACCGTATTAAGAGCCCTGAAACGGTTTCAAGGCTCCCACCGCGGTAGAAAAGCGCCCGCCAAGCCGAAAAGCTGCCCGCCATCGCGAAATCCCGCCCAGCAGCGCGAAAGGGCTCCGATCGGCGTCACAGGACGCCCATCTCGGTGCAAAGCCGTTTTCACGCTGAATAGCGGCCTGCACGCTAGACTGGATGGGATACCCGATGATCGCCAGGTTCCTGCCGACGAGGAGTTCCCGAGCGGGAGGTCTCGAATCGAAGCGCCGTTGAGCTTCGAGTACGACGAGATGGGCGACACCCCCTACATCAGCAAGGTGTCCCCTTACCCCGAACAGGAGACCGAGCAACTGGCCTACAACGTCGCGGCACGCCGGAACCCTCACACCGGCGCCGTCGAGAACCTTGAGGTCCTCTTCGTCACCCGCTGGCTTCTCAAAGGTGGCCAGCAGCAGTTCAGTGGCCTTGGACAACTCTTCGGCGAACCCAGCGCGGCGGTCGGTGCTTGAAGAGAAGATGGGCTGGATGCTCGGTGCAGAGGCTCAGATAGAGCGCCAACTCGAAATCATCTCCGAGGCCGCCAAGCACCTGTCGCCCAAGGTTTGCCGACACCGGCGGTGGGCCGGCCGATGGATGCGTGATTGCTTTCCAATCTGGCTATCCCTCGATTATCAGCAACGAGTTAGAGGCGGTGTTTTATTGGCGCCCCCGCTCTAGCGTTGTCTACCTGAGCCAGCGGCGGCAAGCGTGAAATTGTCTATTGCGACTGGCATGGCGACAACGGGAATCTGCTCTCCAGCCGTCATTTCCCTGACCCGCTTAGAGACGTACTGATCGATTTCAGCCATGGAGATAACGCCGTCACCGTCGAGATCTGCGGCTCCTGAGAGACCATCTAGAATTGCTTTCGTAAACGCGCCATTTTCCCACTCAGGTAGCTCTTGCGATCGCTCCTTACTCCCGGCCGCAGAGAACACGACGACGCCGCTGCCCGAGGCGGTTAGCTCATTGACGAAGCGTGTCACGTCAACCAGATCACGCGCGCTCTTGCCCAAGCTAAGGTTGCCAGCATGGCAGGTGTCAAGGAGTAGTACGATTCGGCCCTTGATAGCGGATAGGCGCTCTCGTACCTCGCGACCGGACACGACAACCCTATGCTTGGGATCTAGATCTGCGTCGTACGGAAGGAACCAGTATTCGCCGGTCTTGGAGTCATTGATGCCGTGCCCGGCGAGAAATATGAGGACGACATCTCGGCGACCCGTCTCGTGTTCCAACCATCGCAGTCCGTCCAGGATCGCGCTTCGAGTGGCTTGACCATCTACCATGACGCGCGATGCTACGCTCGTATAGAAGCTTCCCTCCTGCTGCTTGAAGGCGTTGGAGATGTCGCGCGCGTCCTTAGCGGGAAACTCAAGAGCATAATCGCGGTTCCCATAGATCGAGAGACCGGCCGCCAAGATCCAAAGCCTCGGCTTGAACAAAGGGGACTTGCTGCCAGCCCATTTCAGATGGACTGCTGCGGGCTCGCTTGTTCCGATGGAGGTGCTTGCTAACACCTCGATGACACAATCTTGGGGCGGGATATCCAACGCGATCTTGTACACATCTGAATCGACCTCGACGTCCATGCCGCGTGAGTGTGGCGCGGCAACTAGCTCGAAATGCGAAGGCGATGGCCTACCATCAACGGTTACCGCCACTGTCTTGATGGCGTCGCCTGAGACCGAGCGGATGCTCGCGCGCATCTCAAGGGATTGCTTTCCAATTATCGCACCGTCAATCGGTGAAAGGATCCGCACTACTGGAGGAAGGATGCGGGCCAAGACCGTCTTTTGTGGAACGCGCCCCGCAGCCTCATCGGCCTGACGAATTGCCGTGACCTCGTCGAGTGCGTCGACGACGCGCGCGATGACATCTGGGCGATAGAATCGCTCGCGGAAGCGGGAGACAGGAAACCAATCACTGGCCGCCTCTAGGCCACGGTTGACTTGCCAGCCGACGAGAGTCTCAGCGCCAATCGACGCATCGTAGAATCCAGAAGGCGTCCAAGCTACCCAGCGTTTACGGTCGGCATGCAGGAAGACTGCGAGCAACTCTTGGCCGTCCTGGGCGCGGAACCATCTTATGGTCCCATCAAGCAGACCTGCAACTACGACCCTCCCATTATTGGAGATGTTGACCGCCCAGACAGGGGAGATTGTAAGGACCTGCCATCGCTCCTTCCCGTCTGAAGTAACAGAGTAGATGAATCCGGAAGACGAGCCGAGTACAAACCAGTTCCCATCCGGGGCGACTGCGTGGCATGAGATGACCGGCGGGGGGTCGACAAAGAGTTGCTTTCGATTGAGATAGGTATGGGAGTCGCCTTTCGCGCCGAAACGGAGATCGATCTTCCAGGCATGTGACCGCGGCGCTCTAAACTCATGACCACTCGAAGGGCCGAGAACGAGAGTGCGCTCCGTTGTCGAGAAGACTGCGGGATTCCGTGAATACGACTGGTAACAGAACTGGACTCGTTTCCCGGTATCGTCGAGTTTGAAACAATCCTTGGCGGCCCGGAAGTCGGCGGTTTCTGTCCCCATGAAGTGAAGCAACTCACCGTCCTTCCCAAGCAGCCCCCAGGCAGGCGCAGCACCACCAAACACTATTCGCCCGTCCTGCAAAGTCTTTAGCGCTAGAATGGTGTTCGTACCGCCGAGATTGACGTCTTTAGACTCCCCTTCGCCACTCCTTTCCCAGATCCGAACCTTATAGTTGTCGGTGCTCGTACCAAAGCTACCTGCAGCGTAGAGCCTGTCGCCGCTGACAGACCATGCGACGCTATGGAGCGGTTCCGAGACTCCCTTCACGTTCGGTTGGTAGAGCAACGTGAGGTCGAAGCCTGAAAGGACGTCAACCTGCGCGGAATCGACGAAACCTAGTGCTACCTTCAGATCGTCTGGAGAGAAGCTGACGCTGAAGGGCTCCTTTCCCCCTTTTGCTGCGACCTTAGCAAGGCGTTTTAGGCTCTGGTCGTAGAGCCTAACAAAGCCATCGGAGCTACTCGTTACGAGCCGGCCGCTACGATCGAACTCGACCCAGTGAACGGTGGCGCCATAGTCTCCGTCGGCGCCCAGAGGCGCGCCGTCGCCCGAGTCGAACACCCGAATTCCGCCAGTGCGGGCAAGCCCCGCGGCTAGCCGCTTTCCGTCGGCGCTGTAGGCGAGATGCGAAACTGGCGCCGGTAAGCCATGAATGCGCCTTACCAAACGCCCTGACGTGCGCTCGAAGACGTAGATGCTGGCGGTCCCCTCCCATAGTAGACCCGTGTTGCCACCGAGAGCGACCCATTGGCCGTCAGGTGAAAGGGCCACCGCGCCGAGGGCGCCCTCCTCGGCAGCACCAATGGGTGGACGCAGGGTTTGGAGCAGGGCGCCGGATCGAAGGTCCCAGATCCTACAGGTCTTGTCGCCTGCGGCTGTCGCCAGGAAACGGCCAGCGGCATCGACTGCTATTCCACGGATCGGGTCGGTGTGCATTCCGGGATCGACGCGGAGAAAGGGCGTGCTCTCCACAACTGGTCTTTCGCCTAAACCCATTACCGGGGTTAGCAGGAAGAGGAGGACGAGCAGCAGGTGTATCCTGCTCCTTTGTGCGGAGAGCTCCATTGTGGACCACGGAGAGCTCGTCTCACGAAGCGGAAAGCATGTCAGACGGTAGTTCGCCATTGAACTTATGCAGGGAAGCAGATGCGATGCCTAGTCATCCCGGCTCCAAGAGCGTATGATTTTCATATCCCCTGAGCCTGAGCCTATAGGGAGCTCCTATCGTCCATGATATCTTCCTCTTCTCACGGATCTCTTGCAGCACGTTTCCTCAGCCACGCTGCTCTTGGTTTGGCAGGATGCCTCCTGCTTGCCAGTATGGCTGGAGCTCTAGTTGCGGCGCCGCCAACGCCTACCCGACTCGTACCTGTCCCCAGATTCGGTTCCCTGAGGCTGCGAGTCGGACTTGCAAAGGTCGTCAACCTCAATTCTACCGCAGTTCCGCTGAGCCACATCTTCGAGAGCGGAGACCGATTCTGCATCACGTTGACGGCCAACCGCACCGGATACATTGCCTTGCTCCACCGCGGCGCAGCTGGTCACCTGGAGAGTCTTTGGCCCTCCAACGGCGGCACTGCTGCAATCGCCGCCAACGAGATGATCGTGGTACCTCCTGACGGGAATTTTAGGTTAGACGAAGTTCCCGGAAGCGAGATGGTACAGATCGTCTTCACGCTCGCTCCCATTGGGCAACCTATGGCGCAACTGCTCGAGGCAACTACCGGCGCTAGCGGTACCAGTGCCATTCGGCAGATCCGCCTGCGCGGCGTCGTGGCCGACCCGTCCGAGGACTCGGGCGATGTTGCCTCGCTCTTCACGGGTGACATCGTCGAGCACGGCGTAGCCGTCGTCGAGCTCGCAATTGCCCATCGCGCTCGGCGATGAAGCCTAGAAGGGAAGGTTCTAGGAGAAAGGCGCCGCTGAAAGGACTCCCGCGCTGGCGACGGGCTGCCATCTTCGCGCTCGCCGCGACGGCCCTCGTTGCGGCGGCTGGCCTCTATGTCTCCCGCCCGGCACCGCTGGTAGACCTCGATGCGCTTCTGACCCGGGAAGGCTTCATTCCCAACCCCGGTTTTGCCGCGGTGTTTCGGCCGGGTGACATTATCCAGCTCGCCCAGCCTGACGGTCGTGGCGGGGCCCAGCAGCTAGGCCGGCCTCTTCTGTTCCTCAAGAGAGAGAGCTGCTTCCCGGGCCGCTCGCCGAGCGATGTCCCCTTCGTTCTGCCTGCGACGACGGGGCAGAGGACGTTAGCGCTCGACATCGGCAAGCTTGGCCGAATGCTGCCCCAACTGCACCTAGTGGGGCGCGAAGTACGCGCCTATTCCCTGGTAGTCGAGAATCCACGGATTGCCACATTTGGCCGTGGCGAGCTCTCCGAGCAGTTCGCTCCCATTTGTGTCGAGCGGTTCGCACGCACGCTCGAAGGCGGTGACCGATCGGCCTGGTTCGGGACTGTAGTGGAAGCGGTCATCGCGGACGCATTAATCTTCTCGGTCGACTGGCGTGCGGACACGACAGGAGAGGCCCGAACCGAACTCAGGCAGCGAGCAAGGGCGGCACTGCCTGCGCATGGCGCGATCACCACAGAACTCGATTCGACTGAAAAGACCGTGCTCAGAGCGGTGGGACCGCTGGTCCTCGGTTATCGATACCGGCCCATGGAGCCCGTCCGCTAGCGAGCACGGGCGCGCTGGGGAAGTCGGCTCGGCCGCAGGCGGTTGTCTCGTCGGTTACGGCTTCCTGCGGATCGAGGGATCAGGCCATGTCCTACCACTTGCCAGCTCCGCCGCCGTGCGCTGCTCGAAGAGGGTGCGGGCGTGGAGGTCACGACAGACCTTCGAGCAGCTGGGCATGTGAACGTTAGCGACTCAGTCATCTATAATCCGACCCCTGGCTCCGCTGCATCCGGGGCCGCGATCTCTCGAGGAGTGCCGATGCCCCAGTTGGCCCGCCCGATGGCGGTCTATCACGAGCACCAGGACTGGTTCCGGCCGCTGTTTGCCGAGCTCGACCGGCGGGGCACGGACTACGTCCGCATCGACGCCCGGCGCCACCACTACGATGTCGCCTGCCGCCGGCGCGAGTACTCGCTCTTCTTCAACCGCATGAGCCCGTCGGCCTACCTGCGGGGAGACAGCCACGGCATCTACCACACGCTCGCCTACCTCGATCATCTGGAGCGGCTGGGGACGCGCGTCGTCAACGGCTCGCGCGGCTTCCGAGTCGAGACCTCGAAGGCGCTGCAGCTCTCGCTCCTGGCATCGCTCGGGCTCCCGTATCCGCCCGCGCGGGCGATCAACCACCCGGCGGAGGCGCCGGCGGCGGCCCAGGGCCTGCGCTTTCCGATCGTCGTCAAGGCCAACGTCGGCGGCAGCGGCGCCGGCATCGTGCGCTATGACACGCCCGAGGAGCTGGCGGCGGCGGTCGAACACGGCGCCGTCGACCTGGGGATCGACAGCGCGGCGCTGGTGCAGGAGTTCGTCCCCGCACGCGGCGGCCACATCGTGCGCGTCGAGGTGCTGGGCGGCAAGTTCCTCTACGGCATCCGCGTCTTCAGCCCGGAGGACGTCTTCAACATCTGCCCCGGCGACGCCTGCCAGACGACCGGCGGGGCGGTGCTGGTGGGCGCCGCCTGCGCCCTCGACGCCCAGGAACGGGGCATCCGGGTCGAGGGCTACACGCCGCCGCCCGAGGTCATCGCCGACGTCGAGCGGATCTTCGCGGCGGCGGGCATCGACGTCGGCGGCGTCGAGTACATCGTCGACGACCGCAGCGGCGCTCTCCTCTACTACGACATCAACGCCCTCTCGAACTTCGTGGCCGACGCCCCGCGCGTCGTCGGCTTCGACCCCTTCGCGCGGCTCGTCGACTACCTCGAAGCGGAGGCGGAAGCGTGAGATACGGATACTGGCTGCCGGTGTTCGGCGGATGGCTGCGCAACGTCGAGGACGAAGGGATGGAGGCGAGCTGGGGCTACGTCAGCCGGCTGGCGCGGCGCAGCGAGGAGATCGGCTTCGACCTGACCCTCATCGCCGAGCTCAACCTGAACGACATCAAGGGGGTCGACGCGCCCTCGCTCGACGCCTGGTCGACGGCGGCGGCCTTGGCCGCGGTGACCCGCCGCCTGGAGCTGATGGTGGCGGTGCGCCCGACCTTCCACCTGCCCGCCCTCTTGGCCAAGCAGGCCGCCAACGTCGATCACATCAGCGGCGGGCGCCTGTCGTTGAACGTCGTCTCCTCGTGGTGGGCGCAGGAGGCGGCGCAGTACGGCGTCGCCTTCGATTCCCACGACGACCGCTACGCGCGGACGGCCGAGTGGCTGCACGTCGTCGACGGCGTCTGGAAGGAAGATCGCTTCTCGTTCGCCGGCCGCTACTACCGCGTCGAGGGGACGGCGCTGCAGCCCAAGCCCCTCTCGCGCCCGCGCCCGACGATCTACGCGGGGGGCGAGTCGGAGGCGGCCAAGGAGCTCATCGCGCGCCTCTGCGACGCCTACGTGATGCACGGCGACCCGCCGGAGAAGATCGGCGA
>Ga0209626_1000241_pt1 | contig 11816 bp, 8 predicted proteins | sample JacPinW_OM1H0_M2_FD_187962 | JGI IMG/M metagenome (GOLD analysis project Ga0209626, IMG submission 187962) | Forest soil microbial communities from Algoma, Ontario, Canada - Jack Pine, Ontario site 1_JW_OM1H0_M2 (SPAdes) (version 2) | ecosystem: Environmental > Terrestrial > Soil > Boreal... | reverse complement strand
CAACACCTGGCGGTACCAGCTCGAACCGGCCGCGGACGGCACCGACGTGACCGAATCCTTCGAGCTGCCCGGCACGTTGCCGAACCGCCTGTACTGGAGCGTGGCCGGACGCGCGCGCCTGCGCACCAACCTGACCGGGATGCGCGCCACGCTCGCGCGGCTGGCGCTGTGGCGAAAGCTGCACGCACCCTTGTCCGCAGGCTGGCTGGCGGGCCGTTTCCCCCTTGCGCTGCGCGCGGGGACTTTCCGGCAGCAGCGCGATTACTTCCTGTATGTCCCAACCACGGTGACTCGGCGCGAGCGCGTGCCTCTCTTGTTGATGCTGCACGGCTGCAGTCAGGATGCGCGCACTTTCGCGGAGGGTACGCGAATGAACGAGATGGCGGACCAGCACGGCTTTATCGTGTTGTATCCACAGCAGTCCCTGCGCGCCAATGCGCTGCGCTGCTGGAACTGGTTCGACCCGCGAACCAGAGACGGCGCGGGCGAGGCGGCCGCGATCGCGACGCTGGTGCGGGACGTCGCTCGCCGCTATCCGGTCGATCGCTCGCGAGTGTACGTGGCCGGAATCTCGGCCGGCGGCGCGCTGACGGCCATCCTGGCGTTCTGCTATGGCGGCATCTTCGCCGCGTGCGCCATCGTGGCCGGCGTGATGTACCACGCGGCCGACTCGGCGCTCGGAGCGGCGCAGGCGATGCGCGCCGGCGCGAAACTGTCGCCCGAGACCACCGCGGACGAAGCCACACGCAGGGTTTCCCGCAAATTTGGCTTCGTGCCGGCAATGGTGATGCACGGCAGTCGCGACACCGTGGTGCACCCGCGCAACGCTGACCAGATCGTCGCTCAGTTCCGCAAATTTGCCGAGCTGGTGAGCACGCCCCCCGAGCCGCTGGCGGGGCCGGTGGAGCAGTGCATCAGCGGCGAAGGGCGCAGCTATTGGCAGCGTGACTATGTGCGCAGCGACCAGGTGTTGCTGCGCTCGATATCGGTCGATGGGCTGGGACATGCGTGGAGCGGCGGAGACGAGCGCCACCGGTTCAACGATGCGGCGCAGCCTGATGCGAGCCGCCTCATCTGGGATTTTGTATCAAGGTTCCGCCGACCGGCGCCGCCACGCTGGCCGCTGATCCATTTCTGGTTCCGTTATCTGCTCCGCTATCTGCGCTGAAACGGATCTGAGTTCCGCGTCAAGGCCGCTTGATGCGCATGTCGGCCAGCCTGTTGAGGTGCGGCGTCTTGGCTACCTTGCCGCCGTAGGCCGGCAGTACGCTGGCGGGCAGCTGGTCGGCCATCAGGATCAGCAGATTCGGACGCGCTGGCATGCGTCCAATTGTATCAGCCGTTTGCGAGCTTTCCCGCCTAGCGGAGCCGTCCTGCCCGCGTGGGTCCGCTGCACTGATAGGCAGCACCCCGCAGCCAGGCGGGGTTCACGTCCACACCCCATCCGGGTGCCGAAGGGATGGTTACGCAGCCGTCTGTCACAGCGTAGGGATCGTCCGTGAACAGGCCGTCCTGCCACGGGTAGTACTCCGAACCCTCTATGGAGAGCTCCAGATACTTTCCGGCGTTCGGGATGGCGCCCAGCAGGTGCATCGTGCACAGCGTGACCAACGAGAGGTTGGCGCTGTGCGGCGTGCAGGGCATGCCTGCCGCAGCCGCCATATGCGCGACCTTCAGTGTCCTCGATATCCCGCCCATATACATGACATCGGGTTGCACGATGTCGACAGCGCGCATGTCAATCATGCGTTGCCAGGTGGCAAGATCCCAGTCCTGTTCTCCGCCGGTGACGTCCAGATCGAGCGCATCGGTGACGAGCTTGGTTTCTTCGAGCTTCCAGTAGGGACAGGGTTCCTCGAAATGGCTGATTCCTTGCGCCTCGAGCAATCGCCCGACTTCGACGGCTCGCCGCGGAGAAAAGCCGCTGTTCGCATCAACGAGTTTCGCCACGTCGTCACCGAGCGCGCGCGCCACCTGCGGCACGATCGCCTCTGTCCGGCCGGGCCATTCATCGATGTCGCGGCCGCACTCCGCCCCGACGCGCCACTTGAAAGCGTCGAAGCCCTTCTCGTCGCGCAAGCGCACCAGCCGCTCGGCTTCCTGCTCGGGAGTAATGTCGCGCCGCATTGACGAGGCGTACGTTCGCAGGCATCGCGGCTGACCGCCGAGGAGTTCGACTACGGGTTTGCCTTCGAGCTTGCCGCGCAAGTCCCACAGCGCGGTATCGAGGCCAGCCAGTGCGCGGCAGCGGTAGCTGCCCGGGAACTTGTGCTCGTGCTCCTCGACGCGAGCGATGAGCGCGTCGATGTCGAACGCGTCGGCGCCCAGCGCCCAGGGCGCAACCTGGCGGTGGAAGATGGTTGCAGTGATGTCCGCATTGTACGCAGACGTCTGGCCCCAGCCGACGGCATCCGTGTCGGTGGTCAACCGCACGAAGCACACGAATTCGCTGGCAAACGTCTCCAGGCAGGCGATTTTCATCAGGCCGTTCCCACGCGCGGCGCCGGCGAGCCTCGCGCGACTTCCAGTCCATGACCCTGCGGCCCGCTCTCGCGCTGCCACAGCAGCAGCACTGAAGTCAGGGCCGCAAGGCTCAGCAGACCGAAGAACCAGATCATTGTGGCGTAGCCCTCAGGGTTCGCCGGACCCGCACCGGCCTTGTCGGCCAACCAGCCGGCGATGCGGTTGGAACCCCACAAACCCACGTTCTGCAGCAGCGTGATGACACCGAGTGCGGTTCCCAGGCGGCGCGGCTCGACTATGAGAGTTGTCGCCGGCCAGATGATCGCCGGCACCAGCGAGAAGCTCACGCCCATCAGCACGGTGGAGACCCACGGGGTCAGATTCGTGAGGCTCAAGACGATGAAAGTGATCGGCAGCAGCAGCGTCCCGACGGTCAGCATCATGGCACGGCGTCCAAAGCGGTCGGCGAGGAGGCCGAACAGTGGGGTTGCGAACACCGCCGCCGCAAACACGCCGGAATTGACATTGCCCGCCTCCTGCAGCGTGAGGCCCTTGACGTGCTGCAGATACTCGATCGCATACGTCTGACGGAACGGAAAGAAGACCGCCGCGTATAGGACGTGCAGGCCGAGGATGTACCAATACGACAGGTCGAATGTCCAGATCCCCCGCCAGTCGATCTGCCCGGGTTCCGCGGGGCGCGCGGACATCGGCGGGGCGTGCGTTGAATCAAGCAGGCGAAAGATGACGGCGGCAACGAGGCCGGCAGCGGTGATTGCCGCGCCCAGCCATAAGGGTGGCTGCCAGCCCGCCTCGTACAGAGATCGCGCCCAGGACGGTGAGGTGTCGAGCGCGAACGATCCAACCCGGGCAAGACACAGGAACAGCGCCGTTGCGAGCGCGATGCCGCTGCGCGAGAACCATCGGGCAATACCGGCGACCAGGGAGATGAATATCGCACCCTCGCTGACCCCGAACACGAGGCGGCCGGTCCACATGAGTTCATAAGGTGTCCCGATCGCCGTCAGTACGGCACCCACGAAACCGATCACGGCGGCCCACAGGGTGACGCGCGCCGGACCGTAGCGATCGATGAGCAGTCCATTGAACACCGCCAGCACAATGTTGGGCAGGCTGATGACGGCGGTGAGGTCGCCGATCTGAGACTGCGTGAAACCGCGCTGGCGGCCGAGCAGATCCGCGATCGGGCCGATCGCATCGGACTCGTAGTAACTGCAAAAGATGGCGCTGGCTGCCAGCCCCAGCACCGCCCAGCGCAGCGGCGACGTGGCGCGGTCATCGCCGCCACCGGTGCTGGCGACAGTAGCGCTCACCCGGCGGCCCGGGCTGCTGCAACCGTTGGCGCGTCGTCCCCAGCCATGTCCGTTATTGGGTAATTCCCAAAGTGGGAGCTGGCTCGCCGGATAGGAAAAGAAGCGAACAGTTTGCCCGTTCGAGTACTTTGGCCGGCACTGTGCCAAAGGAAAGTTCATCGCCAGCCCGCGGACTTACCCCCATGACCAGCAGATCGTGCTGAGCGGATTGCGCGGCCTGGAGAATTGCATTTGGCGCATCACTGTCGGTGCGAATCTCACCCTTGACTGCAATTGCGTAGTGTTCGCCGATTTCCACGATCTCACGAATGATGGCGCCGGCGTTATTTTGGGGAGCCAGCGCGAGCCCGAGCCGCTGACGCCATCGAACCGCCAGCGGTGGCGGGCTCGCAACGTGTAAAGCCGTAACCGAGCCGCGCGATGCTTGTGCCAGCGCCACGGCCAGTTCGGCTCCGTGACGGGACACGGCCGTGCCGGTCACTGCCACGAGAATATTTAGTGGCCCGTCCTTCATCTCCGGCCGGTGCGGGCCGCGCGCCACCACGATCGCAAACGCGCCCGCAAAACCCACAGCGCTGCGCGTGATCTGCGCGTCAAGGGATGCGCCCGCGGCAGCGGGCTCCCGGCCAATCACCAGAAGGCCGTAACCCTTCTTCGCTTCCGCGAAGATTGCCGCCTCGGAGTCTTGCTTGGTATCGGAGCGGGTCATGATGTTGGCCCTGTCTCCCTTGCCGGGGGCGGCTTCATCGCCTGCCTGCACACCGGCCTTTAGCGCCGCGGTGGAACGTTTGACGTGACGCTCGCTGGCTTCGGGGGCGTTGGCCGGAGTGTCGTCCAGATGCAGAACGGTTGTTGGGATACGCCGTACGCCGGCGAGCAGTCCTACGAGCCGCGAGGCAAATCGCCCGCTGGGGGATGCATCGACCGCGACCAGCAATCGTTCGATATGCGCCAGGAATCCCTGGGCCTCGAATTCTTCCCGGTCGAGGCGGGCCTTTTCCTCGCTACCCATGGGCAAGCGCTTTAATGCCCACCGCAACATCGGCGGCATCGCCATTGTCGTTACGACCGCCATGGCGACGATTGCAGTGAAAAGACGCTGGGTCAAAGCGCCCATGGACAAACCTATCGACGCCACAATCACCTCGGTAGAACCGCGCGCATTCATGCCGCAACCCACGGCGAAGGACTCGGCGTAGCTCAAGCCACCGATGCGACCTCCGAGAAAGGCTCCGGAAAACTTGCCGAGGCTGGCCAGAAGAATGAGGCCGCCGGTAAGCACTAGCAGCTCCGGCTTTGCAAGCGCGCGCATGTCCGTGCTCAAGCCCGCTAGCGCGAAAAACACGGGCATGAACAGTGCAACGATGAGTCCACGCAACTGTGCATCGATATGCTTGGTCAAAATGGGTGACTGACCGATGAGCACCCCGGCGATGAACGCTCCGAGCACCAGATGCACGCCGATCGCATCGGTCACTAAAGCCAGAAGTCCGCAAATCACCAGAATCATCGTGATGGTCGCCATCTCACTGGTGAGGCTGTCGTTCGACCATCGGATGAGTTGGAAGACGAGTCGTCGGCCGATCGTAAAGCTTACGATGAGGAAAAGGGCGGTACCCAGAACGCTGCGGCCCACTGCCGGAAAATCAACCTGTCCGTGCAGGCCCAGGCCAAAAATGACCGACATTATGATCCAGCCGATGGTGTCGTCGAGGATCGCCGCCGCGACAATAATCTGACCAACGGCGCGCCGCAGAAAGCCCAGATCGCGGACCACCATTGCGACGATTTTCACGGAGGAGATCGACAGCGCGACACCGAGGAACAACGCTGTTATCAGACGCTTTGCCGCGCTCGGAAGTATCGAATCCGGCAACAGCATTCCGAGTGCGACGCCGCAGATGAAGGGTATCAGGATGCCAGTGATCGAGATGCTGATCACCGGGCGACGGACATCCCGAAACACGGATAGATCAGTCTCCATCCCCGTCATGAGCAACAGCAGGAGAATGCCAAGTTGCGCCACGGCATCCAGCATGGCTTTTTGTTCCGCGCTGTCCGGGAACAGGTTGTGGTACAGACCCGGTGCAATGAGGCCCAGAACCGACGGTCCCACTAGAATTCCCGCGATGATTTGCCCAATCACCGGCGGTTGTCCGATGCGCTGCATCGACTCGCCCGCGATGCGTCCGGCGATGAGCAGCACGACGAGCTGGGCGATGTAGACTACGACCGAGGCGCCATGAGCCATGGCGGGAATCTATCACTGACTGGACCTGGGGTCGCAATGGGATTGCGGCTTCGCCTTGCTCCGTTCAAACTAGAGCCCCCTGTTCGCGAAACCACCGTACGGCGTCCGCGAACGCCTGCGCGGGCGCGCGCCAGCGATAACCCAGCTCACGAACGGCCTTTTCGCTCGAGAAGAACATGCGCTTGCGCGCCATGAGCACGCCTTCCACCGTAATGCGAGTGGTACGGCCGGTGACTGCGGCGAAAGCCTCGGATGCGTGGGCGAGAGGCAGCAAGACACAGTGCGGTATACGAATGCGGGGCGGCCTCCGCCCGCTCAGGCGCGCGATCTCTCCGAGGATTTCGCGCAGTGTCATGTCTTCCCCGCCAAGAATATAGCGCTCGCCGACCCGCCCGCGATCAAACGCGAGCAGGTGGCCCGCAGCGACATCGTCTACATGCACGACGTTGAGCCCCGTATCGACGTATGCAGGCATCCGACCGGAAGCGGCGTCGAGGACGATCTGGCCGGTCGGCGTGGGCTTCACGTCACCGGGCCCGATCGGTGTCGACGGATTGACGATAACGACTGGAACACCCGTCTGCGCCGCATCGCGTACCAACTGTTCCGCCAGGTACTTCGACCGCTTGTAGTGGCCGACCATGTCGGCGAGCGCGGCCGGTGTAGCCTCGTTACCTGGCGAGCCGTCCGCCGGTAAGCCGATTGTGGCGACGCTGCTCGTATAGACGACGCGTGCAACTCCCGCGCGGCGGGCGGCGCCGAGAATATTGCGCGTCCCTTCCACATTGGTCTGATAGAGCTGGGCCGGCTCGAGCGCCCCAAGCCGGTAGTCCGCGGCGACATGGAACAGCGCTTGGCAATCGGCAACGGCGCAATCGAGTGATGCGACATCCGTGAGGTCTCCCACGACGACTTCGACCGCAAGCCGTTGCAGATTGCGGCGGTCGGAACCAGGGCGGACCAGCACTCGGATCTGCCAGCCCGCTGCCGCGAGGGCCCTGGCGACTGCAGAGCCGACAAAGCCCGTTGCACCTGTGACCAGTGCCTTCATGTTTGGCGTGCGTCTGAGGGCAGCGGCACCGCTTGCGGACCCAGTAAACCTGCGTGGGCGATGATGTCGAAGGAGCGGCTGGCGGCTCGATACGCGCTCGCCAGCCGGATGAGCGCAGCAAGGTCACCGGGTGACAGCGCGAGTGCGCCGATCAGGCGCCAGATCCTCAGATACCCGCCCACGCTGGCGGTCATCACCGCCCGGGGCAACACATCGGCAGCGCTGTCCACGATCACACGCACGGCAATGAACGGAATGCCCTGGCTCCTGGCAACCTCGGCAACCGCCAGACTTTCCATGTCCACCGCCGCGGCCCCGGTCCTGGAGAAGGCCATGGCCTTGTCAGCGACGGAGCCGATTGCTTGCGGGCTCGTCAGCAACTTGCCGCCAGCCACCGGTCGACGGATTGCAATCGTAGCGCCCAGCCGCTCTCGCCAGTCTCGCGCCGTCGGCAAAGCCGCGCCATCGAGCGAGATCACTTCGCTTGGCAGTAATATGGTGCCGGATGTGAGTGCCGGATCGAGTCCCCCGGCCATGCCCCAACTGGCGAGGGACGTTGCGCCGGCTTCGATGAGCGAGCGGGCACCGAGCGCCGCCGCGGCGCAGCCGATCCCGCTGACTACCAGCAGCGTTCCGTCAGCGAGCGATTCGGGCGGCCCCCGCCGCCGCGCCCTGCGGCCAAAATGGGCCGCCGGCTCGAGATGGGTCGTGGGGTCAACGGGGGTTGCGGGGCCAAGATGGCGCACCTCGGCCGCGAGGGCGGCGACGATGCCGACTCCGTTCAATGGATGTTTCCGCGCCTCAACCGACTGCGATAAGCCGCGAGTGCCCAAAGCGGAAAGTACGCGCCATAGCCGTGGTACCGCAGGTAGAAAACTCGCGGGAATCCGGGCGCGGTGAAACCAGGATCCGACCACAGCCCCTGCGCCTGCTGCGTTCGCAACAGGTATTCGACGCCGCGGCGCACGACGTCGGACTCCGCCTCGCCGGCTGCAATGAGCGCCAGCACCGCCCAGGCACTCTGATGGGGCGTGCTCGCCGTTTGTCCGTGTGCATGGTGCTGGGGCGCGTAGCTGTCGTTGCTCTCGCCCCAGCCGCCATCCGCATTTTGGCAGACGGTAAGCCAACCCACCGCGCGCCGCACTGCGGGGTCATCGGAGCTGACGCCCGCGTGCGCCAATGCAGTCAGCACCGACCAGGTACCGTAAATGTAGTTTGTGCCCCACCGACCGAACCACGAGCCGTCCGCTTCCTGCTCCGCACGCAGATACGAGATCGCCCGCTCGAGCGCCTGTCTGTCCTGATGACGCCCGACCCGCGCCAGCACGGTGACCACACGGGCAGTGACATCGCTCGTCGGCGGATCCAGGAGGGCGCCATGATCCGCGAATGGAATCTCGTTGAGGTAGTACCAGGTGTTGTCGACGTCGAACGAGGCAAACCCGCCGTTGCCGCCTTGCATGCCGATGAGCCAATCCAGAGCACGGTTCACACTATGTGAGTAGCGCTCGGAATCCTGTGCCTGGTGCATGGCCCAGGCGACCACCGCCGTGTCGTCAAGGTCCGGGTAGTGACCGTTCGCGAACTGGAAGGCCCAACCGCCGCCCGCAAGGCCGGGGCGGCGCGCGCGCCAGTCTCCCGGGTTCTCGAGCAACTGCTCCGGCTCGAGCCATTCGAGCGCACGGGTGGATGCGGCGAGCGCCGAAGCGCCGCCCGTCTCCTGCATCGCCAGGCAGGCCAGGGCGGAATCCCAGACAGGTGAAACGCATGGCTGGCAGTAGGCTTCGGACCCGGTCACGACCACCAGCCGCTGCAACGCGCGCTTCGCGGCCAGACGCCGTAGATCGTCACTGGCGTATCCGAGCACCACCATCGCCTCGAGCGCATTGACCATGGCCGGAAAGATGGCACCGAGCCCGTGCTCGCCGTTCAATCGTTCGATTATCCAGGCTTCCGCGCGTCGCGTGGCACGCTCGCGCAGGGCCGCGGGAATCGCCGCATCGAGCATACGGCCGAATCGATCGAGCCCGAGGAACACTCTGGCCAGGAAGCCAGGCCGTACGCCAGGGCGCCAAAAATAGTGGCGCTCCTCTTCAGGTGGCGTCGTAAACAACTCGCGGATGTGGACGTTGCGCGGATTGCGGGCCACGGGCTTGCGCGTGCACAGAATGAAGAGCGGCACCATCACCGTCCGCGACCAGTACGACACTTTGTCGAGATGGAACGGGAACCACCGCGGCAACAGCATGATTTCGACGGGGATATAGGGCACGCCGCGCCAGGGGATCTGCCCAAACAGTGCCAGCGTGATGCGCGTGAACACGTTGGCGCGAGCCGCGCCACCGCGCTCCAGAATTGCCGCCCGCGCCCGCCTCATGTGCGGCGCCTCCGGGCTGTCGCCCGCGAGCTTCAGGGCAAAGTAGACTTTGACGCTGCAGCTCATGTCGAAGTCGCCGCCATGGTACAGAGGCCAGCCGCCATGCTCTGCCTGACGAGCTCGAAGATAAGCGGCCATCTTCGCTTCCAGAGGCTGATCGATCTCCGCCAGGAAGTGCATCAGCAGGAGGTACTCGGCGGGAATCGTGCAGTCTGCCTCGAGCTCGAACAGCCAATAGCCTGCCGCACTCTGCCTGCGCACGAGCTCTTCACGCGCGACGGCGATCGCGCCATCCAGGCCCGAAGGCGCCACGGCCTTCCGCAACACGGGCGACGGCATGTCAGAGCGCGCGGCGCTCGCTGCGGTCGCGGACGAATCGAGCCGGGGCGAACCGCGATTCACTTTCCGGAAATCCGACCCGATCGGCGCTCGGCATTTTCCAAATGGTCCCGTAAGGACCGATGGCCGTGTTCCAGCGTCGGCTCCGATGCATGGGACGCTGTCGTCGCCACCTGATAACGGCGACGCACGGTCGAGAGCGCCGCAAGCGGCAGACCGCGGGCCGCCTGCTCGAACAGACGCTCGAGCATCCAGTCATTGCGTATTGCAACGCTGGTGAGGATTCGCGTCGCGAGTACCGCTTGCCGTGACACCTTCACTTGCTCGCCGGCGATGAACCGCGGATTGCGCTGGATCTTGCGCAGGGTGAGCAGCGCGAGACCAACGGCCCATAGGCAGAAGCGCCGTATGCCGGCTTCTTTCCCTGGGATCAGCAGTGTGTAGGCGAGGGCGTTGCGCAGGTGAGTATGGGCCACACCGATCAACTCTCGCACTCCGGCGTGGAAGCGTGCGTCGTAGTGCTCCGGCGACAGCCGCGCGAGGTCGACGCCATGGCGTATAAAGACCTCCTGCGGCAGCCAGCAGGCTCCGCGACTGCGGTCCTCCCAGAAATCCTTGAGAATATTGGTCATCTGCAGCCCCTGCGCGAAGGACGGGGCGAGGTCGCGCAGCGCGGCCTGCTGCCGCATGATTGCCGGCGAGTATCCACAAAACAGCTCGGTGAGCATTTCACCCACCACGCCCGCAACATAGTAGCAGTAGCTATCCATGTCGCTCGAGCGGGCCAGGCCGCGCACGCTGGCGGTGTGCTGGAAGTGATGCATGCCGTTGCACATCACTTCGACGCAGCGCTGAATCGCCGCGCGCTGCGGCTCATCGAGACTTGCGGTGACTGTGACGATTCGCTCCATGTGGCGCACCAGATCGTGCTCGGGTGGCGACGTCCGACCCGAGAGCCGCCCGGCGAGTTCCTCCGCAAGCGGTGCCGCTTGCCCTGTGCCGCCCACCACTGCCGCAAACCGCTGCAGGAACCCGAAGGTCTCGTCAGCGGACAGCGCCGGCTCATCCTCGATGGTGTCGGCAATCCGGCACAACAGGTAGGCGGTCGTCACAGGAGTCCGTAGTGCCAGCGGCAGCTGCGGAATCGTCAGCGCGAACGTACGCGACACGTGCGGCAGGATGTGATCCTGGTAGGCCTCATCGGAAACGGCGGATTCCATTTGCACAACGTCGTTACCCGTGCGATGACGAATCGATCATAGCGGTAAGAAGATTATGGCCGCAGCAGGATCTTCGGTCCAGACGAAGCTGCCGCTGCGGCGGCCGGGCGGATGCCGAACCCGCGGGGGCCGGCTTGCCGAGATCGGGCGCAGCATTGGCCAGACGGCTCACGGCCCGCTGATCCGGGGGGCTTGCTGACCCGGGGCTTGCTGATATCGTGGCGTGAATGAGTGCCCGGCCCGACAAGCATTCCCTGCTGAGCGCTATCGACTGCCCGGCGGATCTGCGCCGGCTGCCGGTTGCAAAGCTCACGAGCCTCGCGAAGGAGCTGCGGGAATTCCTGACCCGCAGCGTCAGCACTCGCGGCGGACACTTCGCAGCGGGGCTGGGTACCGTCGAGCTGACAATTGCCTTGCACTACGTCTTCAATACACCGCATGACCGCCTGGTCTGGGACGTCGGCCATCAGGCCTATCCGCACAAGGTGCTGACCGGGCGGCGCGACCGTCTGCACACCATCAAGCAGCAAGGCGGCCTCACACCGTTCCCGACACGCTCGGAGAGCGAGTACGACACCTTCGGGGTCGGACACTCCAGCACCTCGATCAGTGCGGCGCTGGGCATGGCGGTGGCGGCGACGCGCCTTGGCGACAGTCGACGCGTGGTCGCCGTGATCGGCGATGGCGCGATGACCGCGGGCATGGCGTTCGAGGCGCTGAACCACGCCGGCTCACTGCCCGCGGATCTGCTGGTGATCCTCAACGACAACGACATGTCGAT
>Ga0209626_1000240_pt1 | contig 11837 bp, 11 predicted proteins | sample JacPinW_OM1H0_M2_FD_187962 | JGI IMG/M metagenome (GOLD analysis project Ga0209626, IMG submission 187962) | Forest soil microbial communities from Algoma, Ontario, Canada - Jack Pine, Ontario site 1_JW_OM1H0_M2 (SPAdes) (version 2) | ecosystem: Environmental > Terrestrial > Soil > Boreal... | reverse complement strand
CTGGTCCCCTTGGTCCCACGGTCGGGCCGCTGTGATCGTCCCGGCGGCCGTCGGCACGGCACATCGGCGCCCCTGGCACGACATCGCAGAGCCGCCGGGGACGACACAGCGCCGCCCTACGCTGGGGAACCGTGCGGGTACTGGTAGCCATGTCGGGCGGTGTGGACTCGTCGGTGGCGGCGGCCCTCCTGGCGCGCGCGGCGGGCGCCGCGCCGGCCGCTATCCGCGCCGGTCTCCGCGGCTTCGCCGGTCTCCCGCACCGCCTACAGCGGGTGGCGGAGGCGGCCGGCGTCGTCTGGTACGACGACTCCAAGGGGACCAACCCGGCGGCTACCGCGAAGTCGCTCGAGGGTTTCGCCGACGGCACGGTCCACCTCATCCTGGGCGGGCGCAACAAGGGCGCCGACCTGGGCCAGCTCGCCGGCATCGTCGGCCGCAAGGCGCGGCGCGCCTACCTGATCGGCGAGGCCGCCGGCGATCTCGAGCCCGCCGTCGCCGCCGTCCCCCACGAGGTCGCCGGCACGCTCGAACGGGCCGTGCGGTCGGCCGCCGCCCAAGCGCGCGCCGGGGAGGTGGTGGTGCTCTCGCCGGCCTGCGCGAGCTTCGATCAGTTCCGCAACTTCGTCCACCGGGGAGAGGTGTTCCAGACCCTGGTCGCGACGGTGACGGGAGCGCGAGGAGGGCCGCATGGCGAAGAAGCTCGCCTTTGACAAGGTCCTCTTCACCACCGTCATGCTCCTCCTCGGCATGGGCCTGGTGATGGTCTACTCGGCGAGCGGAGCGGTGGCCCGCCAGAATTCGATCCTGGGCAACCCCTTCCTAGTCAAGCAGGGCCTGTGGGCGGCCCTGGGCCTGGTGGCGATGGGACTCCTGATGCACGTCGACTACCGGCGGCTGCAGCGCCCCGCGGTGCTCTACGCCCTCCTCTTCGGCCTTCTCGGTCTGCTCGTCGGCGTGCTCTTCTCGCCCGAGCTCAACGGCACCCGCCGCTGGTTCTTCCTGGCCGGGCTGTCGCTCCAGCCGTCCGAGATTGCCAAGCTTGCCCTCGTGCCCTTCCTCGCCTACCAGATCGCCAGAAAGCAGGACCGCATCAACCATCTCGACTTTCTGCTCCCGGCGGCGCTCTTCACCGGCCTGACGGCCGGGCTCATCCTGCTCGAGCCGGATCTCGGAACGGCGGTGCTCCTGGTGCTCACCGTCTTCTTGATGGTCTTCCTGGCCGGCCTCTCCTGGCGCTACGTCGTCGGCGTCATCTTGGGCGTGCTGCCGGTGCTCTACTTCCTGGTGGTGTCGGTCTCCTACCGGCGGCAGCGGCTTTTCGCTTTCCTCGACCCCGAGCGCGACCCGCTGGGCAGCGGCTTCCAGGCCTTGCAGTCGCTCATCGCGGTGGGCTCGGGCGGGGTGACCGGGCTGGGCCCGGGGAGGAGCGTGCAGAAGCTCTTCTTCCTGCCCCATCCGGAGTCCGACTTCATCTTCGCCATCGTCGCCGAGGAGCTGGGGATGCTGGGCGCGCTCGCCGTCGTCGCCCTCTTCGGCGTCCTCGCCTGGCGCGGCGCCGTGGCCGGCTGGCGGGCGCCGGACGTCTTCGGGCGCTACCTCGCCTGGGGGTTCACCGGCGTCCTCGTCCTCCAGGCGCTGATCAACGTCAGTGTAACGATCGCCCTCCTTCCCACCAAGGGAATCCCGCTCCCCTTCATCTCCTACGGCGGCTCGTCGCTGGTGGTCTCGATGTGCGCCTGCGGCGTCCTCTTGAACCTCTCGCAGCACGGATGACGCGGCCCGACGATGCCATGCCCGCCCACTCCGCCCCCGCTGCGACCGACCTGCGGCAGCCGCATGCGCTCCTCGCCGGCGGCGGCACCGCCGGCCACGTCTTCCCGGCCCTGGCGGTGGCCGAGGAGCTGGCGCGCCGGGGGTGGCGCGTGAGCTTCACCGGCCTCTCCTCCGGACCCGAGGCGCGGCTGGTCGCCGAGCGTGGCATCCCCTTCCATCCCCTGCCGGCGCGCCCGCTGGTGGGCAAGGGATGGAGCGGCAAGGCGAGGGCCCTGGGAACCGCCATGCGCTCGGGCGTCGCGGCCTCCCGCCTGATCCGCGCGATCGCCGCGGACGTGGTGCTCGGCACCGGCGGCTACGCTTCGGCCCCCGCGGTCGTGGGAGCGCGCCTCGCACGGCGGCCGATTCTTCTGCTGGAGCCCAACGCGCGGGCGGGAGTGGCCAACCGCTGGCTCTCGCGCTTGGCCTCCGGGGCTGCGGTCGCCTACCGCGAGACCATCCGCGACCTCCGCTGCCCGTGCGTCGTCACCGGCATCCCCGTGCGCGCCGCCTTCTTCTCCGTCGCGCCTCTGCCGGACCCCGCGGAGCCGGCGGCGTCCCCCGCTCCGCCGCGCCTCCTCGTGCTCGGCGGCAGCCAGGGGGCGCAGCAGATCAACCGCGCCGTGCCGGCGGCCGCGGCCCGGCTCTTCGCCCGGCTGCCCGAGCTGACGATCCTCCACCAGGCGGGCGCGCGTCACGTCGAGGAGACGCGGAGCGCCTACGAGCAGGCGGGCTTGGGCGCTCCCGCCGTCGAGGTGGTGCCCTTCCTCGACGACGTCGCCGGAGCGATGGGCGCCAGCTGCCTCCTCGTCTCGCGGGCGGGGGCGATCACCCTGGCGGAGATTTGCGCCGCCGGCCGCCCGTCGCTTCTCCTGCCGCTGGCGATCTCGCAGGGCCATCAGGTGGACAACGCCCGCCTGTTGGCGGCGGCCGGGGGAGCCGAGCTCCTGGAAAGCGCGCAAGCGACGCCCGAGCGGTTGGCGGCGCTCCTGGGAGACCTGCTGGCGGACCGCGCCCGCCTGGCGCGGATGGGGAAGGCGGCGCGCGGCCTGGCGCGCCCGGGCGCGGTGGCGGCGATCGCCGACCGACTGCAGGAGCTGGGAGAGGGGCGATGAGCTTCAATCAGTTCACCGACCTCTCCCGCATCCACTTCGTGGGCATCGGCGGCGCCGGCATGAGCGGCATCGCCGAGATCCTCCTGGAGAACGAGAACGACCTGGAGATCAGCGGCTGCGACCAGGCGCTGGGCGAGGCGACCGAGCGGCTCGCCACGCTCGGCGCCCGCATCCATCGCGGGCACTCCCCGGACCATCTCAAGGGGGTGGACCTGGTCGTCATCTCCTCCGCCATCGCCGAGGCGAATCCCGAGCTCCAGGAGGCCCGCTGGCGCGGCATCCCGGTGGTCCGGCGGGCGGAGATGCTGGCCGAGCTGATGCGCCTGAAGTACGGCATCGCGGTGGCCGGCACCCATGGCAAGACCACCACCACCTCGCTCGTCGGCACCCTGTTGACCGAAACCGGCCTCGACCCCACGGTCATCGTCGGCGGCCGGCTGCGCCTCTTGGGGACGGGGGCGCGCCTGGGGCGCAGCGACTACCTCGTCGCCGAGGCGGACGAGTTCGACCGCAGCTTCCTGCGCCTGACGCCGGTCATCGCGGTGATCACCAACATCGACCGCGACCACCTGGACACCTACGGCGACCTGGATCAGATCCGCGAGGCGTTCGTCATCTTCGCCAACCGCACGCCCTTCTTCGGGCGGGTGATCCTCTGCCTGGACGATCCCAACATCCAGCAACTGTTGCCGCGCCTGGCCGACCGCCGGCTCGTCACCTACGGCTTCTCGCCGCAGGCCGATCTCTCGCCGGTCGACCTGGAGGCCCGCGGCTGGGGCACCGGCTTCGGCGTCCGTCTCCGGGGAGCCCTCCTGGGGCGCGTCGAGGTCCCCATCCCCGGCCGCCACAACGTCTTGAACGCCCTGGCGGCGGTGGGGGTCGGGCTGTCGCTGCGCCTCGGCTTCGCCGAGATCGCCCGCGGCCTCGCCGCCTTCACCGGCGTCCATCGCCGTTTCGAGCAGGTCGGGAGCTGGCACGGAGCGGCGGTCGTCGACGACTACGCCCACCATCCGACCGAGATGATCGCGACCCTCGACGCGGCGCGCCAGACCTTCCCTCACGGCCGGCTGCATGTGGTCTTCCAGCCGCACCTCTTCTCGCGCACCCAGGACCAGGCCGAGGCCTTTGGCCGCGCGCTGCTCCTCGCCGATCGCGCGCTGGTGACGGACGTCTACCCGTCGCGCGAGGCTCCCGTGCCCGGGGTGACGGGCGATCTGGTAGTGCAGGCCGCCCTCCAGAGCGGCCATCGCAACGTCCGCTACTGCCCGGACTGGCACGACGCCCCGGCGCTGCTGGCGGAGGAGGTGAGGGAAGGGGACGCGGTGATCACCCTCGGGGCGGGAGACATCTCCCGCCTGGCGCACGAGCTCGTCGCCGGACCGGAGAGGGCAGAGGCGTGACGGCGATGACGCAGACCGGGCCGGCCCTGGGCGCCGTGGCGGGCGGCCGGGTGCTCGATTTCCGCCGCCGGCCGGCGCTGCCGCGGCGCCGGCGCCGCAGCTTCTGGCTGTCGCTCGCGCGGCCGCTGTCGACCGCGCTCGCCCTCGTCGGCCTGCCCGTCGGCCTCACCGCCTGGGTGCTGACCTCGCCGCGCTTCGAGCTCCGCAAGCTGCTCGTCGAGGGGACGCAGCGCATCCCCGCCGCCCGCGTGCGCGAGGCCCTGGCGCCCCTCCTCAGGGAGAACCTGGTGGGGCTCCCCCTGGAGCGGGTCGCGGCGCTCCTCCACAGCCAGAGCTGGGTCGAGTCGGTGGAGATCGAGAAGGAGCTGCCGGACCGCCTGCGGGTGATCGTGCGGGAGCGGCGTCCGGTCGTCCTCCTGCGCGCCGGCGGCGCCGCGCAGGGCCTCGCCTGGGGCGACGCGGAAGGACGATCGATCGCGCCCGTGCGGGAAGGCGAGAGCACGGAGGGCTTCCTCGTCGTCGGCCTGCCGCACCCCGTTCCGGGCGCGGCGGCCAAGGCCCTCGGGGTGGCGGCCGAGCTGCGGCGGGCAAATCCCGACTGGGCGGCGCTGCTCTCCGAGGTCGAGGTTCTGGACGGAGACGACTTCCGGCTCCACACCCGGGCGCTTCCCTTCGCGCTCCTCGTCCGCGGCGGCCAGGTGGCGCCGAAGGCACAACGGCTGGCGGCGCTCCTGCCCGAGCTCGGCCGCCGCTACACCGGCCTCGAGGCGGTCGATCTGCGCTTCCCGCGCCGCATCGTCGTCGAACCCGCGGCCCCTCCCGGCCCGGCCCACGGGCCGGCCGGGACGGCCGCTCAAAAACCTTTCTTTGGGGGGTAGGCTGCAATGGCCAAGCCAGATCCGTATTTCGTGGGAATCGACATTGGCTCCTCCAAGGTGGGGGTGCTCATCGGCCATCGCGACGCCAAGAACGGCATCGAGGTGGTGGGCAAGGGACTCGCCCCCAATCGCGGCACGCGCAAGGGCAACATCGTCAACGTGGAGGCGACGGTGGAGGCTCTCAAGCAGGCCAGCGAAGAGGCGGAGGTGATGGCCGGCGTCGAGATCTCGCGCGCCTACGTGGGGGTCGCCGGGGCGGACATCCGCAGCGTCAACTCGCGCGGCATGGTCTCGGTGTCGCGCAAGGACCGCGAGATCACCCGCCAGGACATCCAGCGCGTGCTCGACGCGGCGAAGTCGGCAGCGCTCCCTTCCGACCGCGAGATCCTGCACGCCATCCCGCAGGAGTTCATCGTCGACGAGCAGGGGGGGATCGGCGAGCCGCTGGGGATGCTGGGGAGCCGGCTCGAAGTCATGGTCCACCTGGTGACCGGCAACGTCACGCGCTCGAAGACGCTCCTGACCTGCGTCAACCGCGCCGGCATCGAGGTCGTCGAGATGGTCTTCGAGCCGCTCGCCACCGCCGAGGCGGTGCTCACCCCGGACGAGCGGGAGCTCGGCGCGCTGCTCATCGACATCGGCGCCGGGACCACCGAGTACGCCCTCTTCGCCGACGGCGAGATCCAGTACAGCGCCGTGGCGCCGATCGGCGCCGGCCACTTCACCAACGACCTCGCCATGGTGCTGCGCACGCCCTTCGCGGAGGCCGAGCGCATCAAGGTCAAGCAGGGCTGCTGCCTGCCCGGGATGGTCACCGAGGAGGAGGGCGTCTCGGTGCCGACGGTGGCCGGCGGCGCCGCCCGCGTGGTGCCCAAGCGCGAGCTCTGCGAGATCCTGCAGCCGCGCGCCGAGGAGCTCTTCGGCCTCGTCCGCGAAGACCTCTTCAAGCACGCCAGCGAGGAGAGCCTGCGCGGCGGCGTCATCTTGACCGGCGGCGGCGCCCAGCTCGACGGCCTCCTGGAGATGGCGGAGCAGACCTTCGACGCCGGCGTGCGCTACGGCCTGCCGCGGGGGCTGGGCGGCCTCGTCGACGTCATCAGCAGCCCGACCTGGTCGACCGCCTCCGGCCTCCTGCTCTATGCCCGCGGGGCGGAAGAGAGCCTGGGCAAGGTCCAGAAGAAACCGGGCTGGAGCGTGCGCGGGATGGTCGGCAGCCTCAAGGGAATTTTCGCGGACCTGCTCTAGGGCGGCCCGCTGACCTTCGAGATACGGAGAAACCGGCAGAAACCAAAGGGGGATTCACCATGATTCTATTCGACGAACAGGACGCCCAGGCGGAGACCCCGATCACCGTCTCCGAGGCCGACGCGGTGCCCGCCCGCATCAAGGTCGTGGGCGTCGGCGGCGGCGGCGGCAACGCGGTCAACCGGATGATCGACTCCCAGCTGCGCGGCATCGAGTTCATCGCCGCCAACACCGACCTCCAGGCGCTGCGCAAATGCCGGGCGAAGATCAAGCTGCAGCTCGGCAATCTGCTCACCAAGGGCCTGGGGGCCGGCGCCGATCCGGAAGTCGGCCGCAAGTCGGCGCTCGAGGACACCGAGCACATCCTCGAGATGCTGGAGGGCGCCGACATGGTCTTCCTGACCGCCGGCCTGGGCGGCGGCACCGGCACCGGCGCGGCGCCGATCATCGCCTCCCTGGCGGCCGAGATCGGGGCGCTCACCGTGGCGGTGGTCACCAAGCCGTTCGGCTTCGAGGGGCGGCGGCGGATGCAGCTCGCCGAGCGCGGGGTCGAGGAGCTGCGCGGCGCGGTGGACACCCTGATCACCATCCCCAACGAGCGCCTCCTCAACTTCGTCGAGCGCGGCACCCCGCTCTCCGAGGCCTTCCGCATCGCCGACGACGTGCTGCGCCAGGCGGTGCAGGGGATCAGCGACCTCATCACCGTCCCCGGCGAAATCAACGTCGACTTCGCCGACGTGCGCACCATCATGACCGGCATGGGCATGGCGCTCATGGGCACCGGCGTCGCCAAGGGCGAGCACCGGGCCCTCGAGGCGGCGCAGCGCGCCATCTCCTCGCCGCTCCTCGAGGAGACCTCCATCCAGGGCGCCAAGGGGGTGCTGATCAACATCTCCGGCGGCCATGACTTGACCCTCCACGAGGTCGCCGAAGCGGCGCGCATCATCGCCGACGCCGTCGATCCCGACGCCAACATCATCTCCGGCATGGTGATCGACCCGGCGATGGAGGACGCCATGAAGGTGACGGTCATCGCCACCGGTTTCGACTACAGCTCCGCCGACCGCCCGCGGGCCGCGGCCCCCATGGTGAGCGTCAGCCGGCCGGTGGCCGCGCCGCCGGTCCTCGCCGCCGCGCCACCGCCCGCGGAACGGGAGGAGCCGGAGAAGCCGCAGCAGGTGGACGTGCCGTTCTACCGCAAGGTGATCGCCCACGCCCGCGGCGAGGACCCCAACGGCTTCGGCCCCAACTGGTCGAACGTCGACGACTACGACATCCCGACCGTGCTGCGGAAGCAGATGGACTAGTCGGCGGGCGGCGCCGGGCGCGGCGGGCGGGCGACGTAGCTGTCGGGTCCCACGCGCTCGGTCTCGATGACGTTGGGGTCGTAGGGCCGGCCGAGCTTGAAGAAGCGGGCCAGGAGCCAGGCGATCGTCAGGGTGGGGATGGGCCCGCTGATCGGGATGAGCGCCTCGATGGTGGCCACGTCGCGCAGCTTCTGGAGCTTCAGCCGGTTCAGGATGAACCAGATGATCGGGGTGGAGAAGATCTCCAGCCCGAAGTCCAGGAGGTCGAGCCCCACCACCAGCGCCAGGGGCACGGCGCGCAGGGTGGTGAAGAAGTCCGCATCCGGGGCCACCCGGATCCGCCGCTCGCGGAGCCGCTTGAGCGCCCAGGCGAGCAGCCAGACGGCGAGGACGAGCGCGATCAAGAAAAGCGCCCCCAGCACCTCGACGACGGTCCGTAGCTCCATCATCCCCCCTCGCGAGACAGGTTGAGTCTAACCAGTATCCGCGGTCGGGAGTTGTTTCCCGCCCCCGGGAGCGATTTCCCGGGGATGGGAGTCAACTCCCGAGGCCGGGAGTTCTTTCCCGCGCCCGGGAAATGTTTCCCGCGTCCGGGAGTGATTTCCCGAAGCCGGGAGTTAACTCCCGAGCCCGGGAATGATTTCCCGAGGCTGGGAAATGTTTCCCGAGCTCGGGAATGATTTCCCGGCCCTGGGAGTGATTTCCCGGCCCTGGGAGTGATTTCCCGACCCCGGGAATGATTTCCCGAGCCTGGGAATGATTTCCCGAGCCTGGGAAACGTTTCCCGAGGCCGGGAATGACATTCCCGAGGCCGGGAGTGACTTCCCGGGCTCCGGGACGATATCCAGACTCCGGAATGATATCGGCAGGAGAGCTTCCCTACCCTTCCCCCCACCGCAGGCCCGGCGCGCCGGGCTCGGCGATGCCGAAGTGGTCGAGCACGCGGAGCGCGTAGTGATCGAGGAAGCGGCCCAGGTCCTCACCGCCGATGTAGAAGGCGGGCACCGGCGGCAGCAGGGTGGCGCCGGCGTAGAGCAGCCGGCGCATGTTCTCGACGTGGACGAGGGAGAGGGGGGTCTCGCGGAAGCCCAGGACGAGCGGCCAGCTCTCCTTGAGCGCCACCGCCCCGGCGCGGTGGATGAGAGTGCGGGCGGAGCCCGTCGCCAGCGCTCCGAGGGTGCCGGCGCTGCAGGGGAGGACAGCCGTGCCGCTCAGCCGGTAGGAGCCCGAGGCGATCGCCGCGTCGAGCTCGCCGTCGCGATGGACGTGAACCTTCTCTAACCCTTCTGCCGGGAGCCTGGCCGCCGCCGCCAGCTCCTCCGCGCCGGTCTGCTCCGGTCCCAGCTCGTGGCGCAGCACCTGGCTGGCGCCCCGCGAGACCACGAGGTGGATGCGCTCGATCTCCGGGTGCGCCGCCAGCCGCCCCAGGAGGTGGCGCGGCAGGAGCATCCCGGAAGCGCCGGAGACGAGGAGGGCGACGCGATGGGGCAAGGTTTCAGACCGCCGGCTTGAGCGCCCCGGCGACGACCTGGTCGTCGATGACCAGGCGGTGGCCGTCGCCGTTCGGCACCACCTCCTGGCGCGAGAAGGGGTCGAACTCGAAGGGCTTGATGACGCGGCCGTAGACCGACTTGAGAGCGCGGGCGCCGATGCGGGTGCTCTTGGCGGCCTCTTCGGCGATCTTCTGCACCGCCGGATCGGTGATCTCGAGGTCGATGCCGTACTTGCGGAAGAAGTTCCGGGACGACTGCAGGACTCCCTCGGCGGGCTCCTTGAAGATGCGGGAGAGGACGCCCGCGTTCAGGTCCTCGAGGATGACGGCGTTGTCGAAGCGGGAGAGGAACTGCGGCTGCATGCCGTACTCGAAGAGGTCCTCCTGCCGGAAGTGGTGGCGGAGGGTGAAGTACTCGCGGATCTGGATCTTGCCGTTCTCGTAGGTGGTGGTGGTGGGGAGCTTGATGCCGCTCTTGGCGGAGGTGACTCGTTTGAAGACCTGGTCGTAAAGGGTCTCGAACGCCCCCGCGCAGAGGAAGAGCATCTTGCCGGTATCGATCCAGACGCCGGCCGACTCCGCGACCTTGTCGCGCACGACGGTGAGCGGATGGAGCACCCGCTCGCCCTCGAGCAGGGTGAGGAGCGCCTGCTGGATGTTGAGGCCGGTGACGTAGGGTTTGCCGCCGAGGAGTCCGGAGACCTTGTCGACCTCGTCGAAGCAGACTGTCGCCCGCTCCATGGCGCGGCCGATCTCCTCCGGGCTGGCGCCGGCGCCCAGCACCTGGCGGGCGCGCTCCTCCAGCCGCGCGAAAAGGCGGCTGGTGTCGACCACCCCTTCCTCGGAGGCGAGGGTGCTGGTATTCATGATGAGCACCACCCGGTGCTCGCGGAACTCCTCGAAGGAGGCGTAGAGCGACTCGACGGCCCGCATGATGGTGGTCTTGCCGGTGCCGGAGTTGCCGATCAGCAGGAGGTTGCCGAACTTCTCCCCCTCGAGGTGCTTGAAGATGGCCACGGAGACGAACTTGAGGGTCTCCTCCTGGCCGATTACCTGCCGCTGCAGGACGTTGTTGATGTCGACGGGCTTCATGCTCGGGAAGCGACGCTCTTCTTGTCCCGCTTGGCGGCCGTGAGTGCCCGGGCGATCTCGTGCCGCAGGGCCTGATCGGCGTCCGGCGAGTATCCCGTGTGCTGCCAGAGGACGCGGCCGTCGGGGTCGAGCAGCAGGTAGGTGGGCAGGTTGAAGATGCCGTAGAGCCGGCGCACCCGGCTCTCGTCGTCCCACACCTGCGTCCAGTCCATGGCATGGGAGCCGACGAAGTCGCGGAGCTTCGCGCCGTCGACGTCGCCGCTGACGCTGATCACCGCGAAGGGCTCGCCCGCGAAGTCCTGCGCCAGGGTCTTGAGGCTCGGCAGCGCTGCCACGCAGGGGCCGCACCAGGTGGCCCAGAAGTCGAGAAGCACGACCTTGCCGCGGAAGTCCGAGAGCCTGACCTGCGGCCCCGCCAGAGCGCCCAAGGTGAAGTCGGGGGCCATCGTGCCCACCGGACCGTCAGCGCATAGAGGCGCGGCGAAGGCCAGCAGCAGGCAGGTGAACAGGGATCTTCGGGCTCGCGGTCGCATCTCGTCTCCTCGTCCATTATAAGTGTGCGCGCCCTCGCGGGCGGGCTTGCCATCCCGGCGCCCGTCGTCCAAACTGCCTGCGCCATGAAGCGCGCCGCCCTCGACCTCGCCAGCTGCCTGAACCCGGAGCAGATCGAGGCCGTCGTCCATGGCGAGGGGCCGCAGCTCGTGCTGGCGGGGGCGGGATCGGGCAAGACCCGGGTCATCACCTACCGCATCGCCTGGCTGGTCGAGGAGCGCGGGGTCGACCCCTCGCGGATCGTCGCCGTCACCTTTACCAACAAGGCGGCGGCGGAGATGCGGGAGCGGGTGGAGGAGCTGCTCGGCATGTACCCGCTGCCGGCCCTGGTCGGCACCTTCCACCGCTACTCCCTGGTCCTCCTCCGCCGCTACGGCGAGCGCGTCGGCCTGAAGCGCGACTTCGCCATCCTCGACGCCAGCGACCAGCTCGGCCTGATCAAGAACGCGTTGGCGGCGGAGGGCCTGTCCGAGAAGGCCTTCTCGCCGCGCGCCGTGCTCGCCGAGATCAGCTCGGCGAAGAACAAGCTTATCGAGCCCGCCGCCTACGAGGCCAAGGCCGACAACTTCTTCGAGCGCAAGGTCGCCAGCCTCTACCGCCGCTACCAGGGCCTCCTGGCCCAGGCCTCGGGCGTCGATTTCGACGACATGATCGCTCTCGCGGTCAAGCTCCTCGCCCGCGACGAGGAGGTGCGGGCGCGGTCGCGGGGACGCGCGGAGTACCTGCTGGTCGACGAGTACCAGGACACCAACCACGCGCAGCTGCGGCTGATCCACGAGCTCGCCGGCGACGGCGGCAACCTCACCGCGGTGGGGGACGAGGACCAGGGCATCTACCGCTGGCGCGGCGCCGAGCTCGACAACATCCTGCGCTTCGAGGCGAGCTTTCCCGGCGCCACTATCCGCAAGCTGGAGCGCAACTATCGCTCGACCCAGAACATCCTC
>Ga0209626_1000239_pt1 | contig 11909 bp, 16 predicted proteins | sample JacPinW_OM1H0_M2_FD_187962 | JGI IMG/M metagenome (GOLD analysis project Ga0209626, IMG submission 187962) | Forest soil microbial communities from Algoma, Ontario, Canada - Jack Pine, Ontario site 1_JW_OM1H0_M2 (SPAdes) (version 2) | ecosystem: Environmental > Terrestrial > Soil > Boreal... | reverse complement strand
CGCCGGGGAACCTCTGGGCGCATTCGCGGATCAGGCCGAGCGCCTGGTCCGGCTGCAGGTACATCAACAGGCCTTCGGTGGTGATGAACACGCCCGGCGCGCGATCGACCGTGTCCATCCACGAGAAGTCGAGCGCCGACTGCGGGCGCGCCGAGATCCGCGGCGAACGGGGCAGCAGCCTCCGTCGCAGCTCGATGATCGGCGGCAAATCGACGGTCAGCCAACGAAAGTCGTGGCCGACACCCGCCTCGTCGAGCCGCCAGAAGCTGGTCTGCAGGCCTTCGGCCAATGCGACGACCGTTGCGCAGCGATGGGCGGCGAGATAGCGGCAGGCCGCGTTGTCGAACGCCAACGCCCGCAATGCGAGGTCCTGCCGGCTGGACACCCCGAACTTCGAAAAGTCGTAGTCGATCGAGTCCATCACCTTTATCGCCATCGGATCGTCGATGATCGCGTCATGCCTGCGCGCTTCGTTGGCCCGCGCCCGCAGGGTCAACAGCGCCGTCTCGGATACCCCGGTCAGATTCGTGGCATCGGCCCGGTGGCCGTTAACAGAGGTCATCGCGGCGCCACTCTACCGGCGCAGCACCTTGTCGAGCGTGCGCAGGTTACGAGTGGTGGTCGACGACTTGTAGCGCTTCTTGCCCATGGTCTTGCCCATCGCACTGTCCAATGACTTCGACCGTGGCACTTGCCAGTAGATGACGCCATCGCCACGCTCGATCCGTTCACCCGGGCCCGGCGCCAGACCCGCCAATTCCTCGAGGACGGCGGGGTCGGACACGAACGTGACGTATGAGTGGTGGCCGGGCACTTCGCGTTCGAACGGGTAGGCGTCGACAATGCGAGCCACGGTGCCGATGTCGTAGGCCAGCACCCACGCGTCGTAGCCGAACGCCTCCCGGAGCGCGGCCTCGGCCGTCTTGCGCACCGATGCGACCTTGGCGCCGGATTCGAGCAGCACATTGCCGCTCGCCAGGATCGTCGCGACATTGCCGAACCCGGCCTCTGTCATCGCCGATGCCACGTCGGCCATCTTCAGGTTCACCCCGCCCACGTTGACTCCGCGAAGGAATGCCGCATATTTCGTCATCGCTGATCGATCGTAGAGACCATCATGTCCACGTAGGCTGCTCTGCATGGCGCCGCAGGCATTCGACGACAAGCTGCTGGCCGTGATCAGCGGAAATTCGCTGGGCGTGCTGGCCACGATCAAGCGCGACGGTCGCCCACAGCTGTCGAATGTGTCGTACTACTTCGATCCGCGCACCACGGTCATCGAGGTGTCGATCACCGAGCCACGGGCGAAAACACGAAATCTTCGCCGCGATCCGCGTGCCTCGATGCTAGTCACCTGCGACGACGGCTGGTCCTACGCGGTCGCCGAAGGTACCGCCGAGCTGAGTCCGCCGGCCGCCGACCCGCATGACGACACCGTTGAGGGTTTGATTGCGCTGTATCGCAACATCGCGGGTCAACATCCGGACTGGGACGACTACCGCCGCGCGATGGTCACCGACCGCCGGGTCCTGATGCGGATGCCGATCTCCCACCTCTACGGAATGCCGCCGGGAGTGCGCTAGCGCGTTAGCCTGTGGGCATGGCAGCGGACGACAGTTCCGAACAGGACAACAAGCGCAAGTTTCGCGAGGCGTTGGACCGCAAGAACGCGCGCGCGTCCGGCGGAGAGCAGCACAAGGACGCGGGCGCGAAGCAGCCGCCGAGGCACGGCCCCGCCGAGCATCGACGGGAGTTCCGCCGCAAGAGCATCTAGCGGGTCACCGCCTCTGTTACCGGAACATTCGAGTCGGCGGCCAGAGCACGTGCCGCGATCAGCGCGATCAATAGAACCGCGATACAGATCAGACCGTCGTCCTTCAGGCCCCACCTGACGGACACCAGCGTGGCGGCCCCCGCAATGCACAGCAGCGTGCCGACGGCGGCGCTGCGCACGCCCGGCCCGGCGACGAAGCCGCCGTCCCAGCCTGGCAGCGGGTTGTTCTCCAACGGTCTCAGCGCGACGAACAGCACGCCGACCATGACCGTCATCGACACCATCTGCACGACGCTCAGCGCGATGAAGCCCGGGGCGTGCGTGTCGTAGCGCGCCAGACCGAGTGCGTCGAACACCAGGTGCATGCCCAGCAGCGCCGGCATGTGCCAGAGGTATAACGTCATCGCGCCGGAGTTGCCGATCGCCACCAGCCACCACACCCGCGGGCGCTGCGCCCACCGCGAGATCGCAGGTGCGACCGCGATCGCCAGCACGCACATCATGATCGCGTGGCCGCCGAGCAGCGCCGACGGCGGCGTCATGTTCGGCAGCCGCTGTCCCTGGTAGCCGACCAGGCTCAGCTCGTACGGCCCGAGCCACAGCAGCAGCACGTTGACGACGAACGCCAGCGCGGCGACTGCGATGGCCGCGCGTTGGCACAGCAGGCCGCGCCGGTACGCGACACCGAACATGCCCGGGATCAGCCAGACGACGATGTTGAGGTAGCCGAGGGCGGACAGTCCGGCGACGTTGAGCCGCAGGATGTCGATCCCGACGATCAATCCGTAGACCGCCAGCACCCCGGCGGCCAATCGGGCGGTGTCGGTGATCCGGTACAGCACGGGAATGGTGGCGAGCACGAGCACGTAGGCGCCGAGGAACCACAGCAACTGAATGCTTGTCCCGGCGACCGGCTCATAGACGTGCTTGGGCAACACGAACCGTAAAACCGCGAGCGCGACCCCCCAGAACGCGAGATAGAAGAACACCGGTCGGTACAGCCGGGTGCAGCGCTGCATCAGCCAGCCGCCCCAGCTGCGGCCGGGAGACCACGTCTCGACGGACGCGGCCGTCCCGGCGAAGAAGAACAGCGGCATGATCTGCAGCAGCCAGGTCAGCGCGCCGAATGCCGGCACCGACTCGAGAAGGTTGCCCCACACGAACACCCCGCCTCGGACAGTGCTGACCGCCATGATCGTGTGGCCGAACACCACCGCGACCAGCGACACGATGCGGATGACATCGATCGCGCGATCGCGGTTCGCCGCCGTCTGCGCCGCGATCTCGGCCGGGGTGGGGAACAGTGCCACGTACGGAAATCTACCGGCGCGCCGCGTGTGCCTCCTGCACCAAAACTGCGGCAAGGCACACTGCGGCCAGCGCGGAGACCGCCAGCGAGAACGCGATTCCCGCCGTCCGCAGTCCCCACGCCCGAGCCGCGAGACCTTCGCCGATTACGGGTAGCGAGATCGCGACATAGGCAACGACGAAGTAAGTTGAGGTGACCTCGGCGCGTCTGTCTGCGGGAGTCCGTTCGGCCACCGCGGCTAGGCCGCGACTGAAGCTGATGCCCTGACCTGCGCCCGCGACCACCGCGCCCACAATCAACAGCACCAGGCTCGAATAGTGAAGGGACGCAGCGATGATCAGCATTCCGACGACGAGAACACCGCAGCCCACGGCGACGGCCCGATTGGCGTCGATCCGTCCGGACGCCAGTTGGGCGACCGCCGAGGCGGCGAAGATCGAGCTGACGATCGCCCCGGCGACCGCATCGTTGTCGATGCCGATGATGTGCGCCACGAACGAGGGCGACACCGCAGTGAACAGGCCCAGCACGGCGAAGCCGGCGAACCCGGCGGTGGCGGCGGTGATGAACACCGCGCGCACCTCGGGCGGCACAGACAGCCGCTGAAATCCGATGCGGCCGGTTCGTGGGCTGGTCTCTGGCGCGACCAACACGCTCGCCGCCGCGAGCACCATCAGCACGATGTGCACGGCGAACGACAGCTTCAAGGGTGCCGGCGCGTACTGCACGAGCAGCCCCGCCACCAGCGGTCCGAGGCCCAGCCCGCCGATGTTGGCTACCGTCGCGATCGCCGCGGAACGGCCCCGCCAGCTGGGCGGCGCTGCCTCGATCACGGCTACGGTGGCCGTGCCGGTCGCCACGCCGGCCGACAACCCGGACAGCACTCGGCCCACCAGCAGGTCGTCGACCCCGGTAGCACCCAGGAACGCGATGGCGCTGCCGATCGCGAATGCCGTCGCCAGGAATAACATTGGACGGCGGCCGACCGTGTCGGACCAGCGCCCGAACACCAGCAGCGCGGCCAGCACCCCGCCCGCGTATGTCGCGAACACCACGGTGGTGGTCAGAACTGAGAAGTGCATCCGCTCGGAGTAGAGCGCGTACATCGGCGTCGGCAACGTCGTGCCCACCATGAGCGCGCCAAACGTGTACGCCAGGAGCGGGAAAGCGAGTCGTGTTCGCCAGTTAACGGGCACAGCTGATCGTATGCACCAGCCGCGTCACGACGAGAGGTTCTAGACTTGCCGCGTGGCGAAATTGCAGCTGGTGGGTGACCCGGCCGCCGACGCACTGCTTGACGACAATCCGATGGCTCTGCTCATCGGCATGCTGCTCGACCAGCAGTAAACGATTACGATTGCACGACCTTGAAATGAGCGACGCCGAAGCGGCATGTCGCAGTCGCTCAGTTCAAAGTCGCGGGTAGACAGCAAGGATGCGATTCCGTGCTCATGTCGTTGCCGCGATCATCGTGCTCACAGCGGCCCTCGCCTTATTCGGCACTATCCAGACCCCTGCGATCGGCCGCGCCGACGCCTGCGCGGACGTCGGCAGCGGAGCGCCGTTGCCGCTCGATCAGGGGCCATGCGCTGACGTCCTCACCCAGGAGGCCCGGTGGCTGAATGCAATCACCGGCGGCGACCGCGCCACGATCGAATCGATTCTCAGCGCGAACTACCGCCACATCACCAGTGACGGCGAGCTTTTCGATCGTGCCCAGGAGATCGCAGACACCCAGGTGCTCTCCTTCACCATGACCCCGAGCGAGCAGATCGTCGACCTTGCCGGTGATGTTGCGGTGGTGCACGGGGTGAACACCCTCAATTACGGCAGCGGCGGCACGAAGAAGGTGCGCTTCACCGACGTGTTCGTCCTCCAGAACGGCGTGTGGATGGCGCTGTCCGCGCAGGAAACGTCGATGTGAGTCACACGCCAAGTGCTGTGCAGCAACGTGGTCGCGGGGGCGGTCGCTACGAGCGAGGGGTCTTGCTCATGAATGTCGAGAAAATGTTTACCAAAGCCACCATCGCCGCGGCGGTGGGCGTCTCGTCTTCCCCAAGATCTATTACTGGAGTGGGGTCAGCCTTCCTCACCGCCGCGCAGTCCTAGACTGGCCGAGTGCCGAACCTCCAACTAACCGGTGACCCGGCCGCCGACGCACTGCTTGACGACAATCCGATGGCTCTGCTCATCGGCATGCTGCTCGACCAGCAGGTACCGATGGAGACCGCGTTCGCCGGGCCGAAGAAGCTCCTCGACCGTATCGGCAGGATCGACGCGCGGCTGCTCGCCGAATACGACCCGGAGAAGTTCGCCGCGCTGTGTGCGGAACGCCCTGCGGTGCACCGGTATCCGGGGTCGATGGCCAAGCGGATACAGGCGCTGGCGCACGAGATCGTCGATCGCTACGAGGGGAACGCCGCCGCGTTGTGGACACAAGGCCACCCCGACGGCACCGAGGTGCTCCGCCGGCTGAAGGCGCTGCCGGGCTTCGGTGAGCAGAAGGCACGAATCTTCTTGGCGTTGCTGGGAAAGCAATACGGTGTGACGCCGAAGGGATGGCGCGAGGCCGCCGGGGAGTACGGCAAGTCCGGCACGTGCATGTCGGTCGCCGACATCGTCGACGCCGGGTCACTGCAGAAAGTGCGCTCGTACAAAAAACGGATGAAGGCTTCGGCGGGTAGCAGCGAAGCGACCGCGGGAAGCAAACCAGAGAAGAAGGGTTAGATCATGAAGACGCATTTGAATTGCCCGTGTGGTGAAGCGATCCAGGGCACCGACGAAGACGATCTGGTCGAGAAGGCTCAGACGCATCTGGCCGAGGCGCATCCGGGCCGCGAATACGACCGGGACGCCATTCTTTTCATGGCCCACTGATACACAGCGGTTACGGCACGACGGTCGAGCCGATCGTCGGCAGGAACGTGCACTGCCTGTCCACGGTCGTCACCTGACCGAAGATCGTCGATATGATGCTGCCCGAGCCGGTGTCGGCGATCGCGACCAGCGTGGCGGGGCCGTCGGGGTTGATCTCGGGGTTCGGCTTCAGCGTCGCGCTGCCGGACTTGCCCGTGGTCAGGTTGACCCACGTCACGTTCAGCGGGAGCCTCTGCTCGGCTGCAGGCCCCGGCGTGCCGATCGCGGTGAACACATACGCGGTCTGGGCCGCCAGGGGGCCGGGCTTCGGGATCGGTGCCGGGCCGGCGACCGATATCGCGGTCGCGATCACGTTGCCGCCGTCGGACAGGCAGCCGTTTCCGATTGACGGGTACATGAACTCCTGTGTCGGCGGGGCATCCGGGCCGAAGGCCGGCGGGGCCGCGTCGGGCGCGGCGGGGGCGGCGGCGGCCGGCGCAGGCGCAGAGGTTTCAGGAGCGGGCGCGGCGGCCGCCGCCGGCGCGTCGGGCGCACGCGCCGCCAACGGCGTGGAGTCGGGCGCGGCACCGGGCGCCGGTGCGAGCGCTTCCCCGGGTGCCGGCCCGACGACATGGGCGGGATCGACCCCGGTCGGCAAATGCGGTTCGGTCCCGGGCACCACACCGGCCGCGGGAACGTGTAATGCCGGGGTCGCCGCCGACGGCGGCCCAGCGGGCGCAGCCGAATTCGGCGCCGCTGGAAACAATTGGTTCAGATTGCCTGGCATGGTGAAGTTGTTGGGCAGCTTGATCGAGAAGCCCGGGGTCGCATTGCCCGGGGTGGGTGGCTGCTGCACGAACTGATTGACCGATGACGCGACCTGGCGGGAATCGGCGGGGGCGGCCGAGTTTCCGGCGAACGCCGACGCGGCGGCCATCAGCATCGACGCGGCGTTCTGCGGATTGGCCGCCGCCTGCTGAAGCACCGGGCTGAGTTGCTGCATCGCCGGAAGACCGGGCGCCTGCAGGATGTCGATCGGTATCGGCGACACAGGGTCGGCCCATGCCGCGCCCGCCGTCGTGAAAGCGCCTGCGGAGGCCATCGCCAGCGCGGCGACACCGGCGAACAGCTTGCGGGTTTGTGACACCGAACGGTCCCTCTTTCCAGCAGGCATGAGCCGAACGGTATCGCGGTACTGGTGGGACTCAAGTTACACATGTGGCATTTATTCAACCGTTACGGACATGAGCGGGTTCGGTGACTTCCGGCCGACGGCGCGGCGATCGCTAGAGTCGGGCGGATAGACACCACCACCAGCGCCCCGGCGCGGCCGCGCGACCGGTTGGCCGTCGTCGGGCCACTGCTGCTCGCGCTGAGCGTCGCAGCGCGGCTGGCGTGGACCTATCTGGTGCCCAACGGCGCGAATTTCGTCGACCTTCACGTCTACGTGGGTGGGGCCGCCACGATCGGCACCGGCCATGCGCTGTATGACTTCACCTACGCCGACCAGACGCCAGACTTCCCGCTGCCGTTCACCTATCCGCCGTTCGCGGCTGTCGTGTTCTACCCGCTGCATCTGCTGCCGTTCGGACTCGTCTCGTTCGCGTGGACGGTCGGGATCATTGCGGCGCTCTACGGGGTGGTCCGCATCAGCCAGCGACTGCTCGGCCGCGGTAGCCATCGTGCGGCGATGTGCTGGACCGCGGTCGGGATCTGGATCGAGCCGCTGCGCAGCACGCTCGACTACGGCCAGATCAATGTGCTGTTGTGCCTGGCCGTGTTGTACGCGGTGTACAGCACGCGCTGGTGGCTGTCGGGTCTACTGGTCGGGGTGGCGGCGGGTATCAAGCTCACCCCGGCGATCAGTGGGATTTACTTTCTGGGCGTGAGGCGTTGGGGGACAGCGCTGTTCGCCGCGGTCGTGTTCGTGGGAACGGTTGCGATTTCGGCGCTGGTGGTTGGCGACCAAGCGCGCTACTACTTCACCCATCTCATCTTCGACCCGGACAGGGTGGGGTCGGTCGCCACGTCGTTCAACCAGTCGTGGCGCGGAGGCATCAGCCGCATCGTCGGACACGACGCCGGCTACAGCCTGCCGGTGCTCATCGCGATCGCGGTGACTGCCGTGCTGGCGGTGCTCGCGTGGCGCGCGATCGGCGCGGGCGATGCGGACGAGCCGGACCGTCTCGGCGGGATCGTCGTGGTGCAACTTTTCGGGCTGCTGCTGTCACCGATCTCCTGGACCCACCACTGGGTGTGGTTGGTGCCGACGATGATCTGGTTGATCCACGGTCCGCTCCGGGATCGGCGCGGAGCGCAGATCCTCGGCTGGGGGTGGCTGGCGCTTACGCTGATCGGCCCACCCTGGCTGCTGAGTTTCGCGCAGCCGACCATCTGGCAGACGGGCCGGCCGTGGTCCCTGGCGTGGGCCGGCCTGGTGTACATCGTCGCGGCGGTGGCGACACTGGCGTGGATCGCCTCTACTGGCCGACGATCTCGTCGATCTCTCGCGCCAGCGCAAGATCGTTCTGCGTGATCCCGCCTTGCGAGTGCGTCGACAACACGAAAGTGACTGTCCGCCAACGGATATCGATGTCGGGATGGTGATCGGCAGCTTCGGCGCGGTCGGCGATGCGGCGCACCGCGTCGATGCCGTCGAGGAATGAAGGAAATTTCACGGAGCGGCGAAGCGAGTTGTCGGCGCGTTCCCAGCCGGCCAGCCCGGGCAATGCGGCGTCTACTTCTTCGTTGGAGAGCACAGCCATATGACCCACCGTACTGGTGTGGCGCGCGACGGGCCGCACCCTTCGTTTCGCCCGCGACAATGCTCGCGCGACCAGGACAAGTTCTTCACCGGGTAGGTGAACCGACAATCGAAGAGAACGCTGTCCGGCGCTACGGCCGCGCCTTGCCGGTGCGACTGATCGCGGGCCGTAGCTCCAGCGCCTTCGCGCAGCCGGCGAGGAGCGCCAGGAAGCTCGACCGGAGCAGCCGGGAGCTGACCGCCTCCATCGCCTTGCCGCCCGCGCGAGCCGGATGGGTGTAGGTGCTGACCCAGTCCACATGCGTCCCATCGCCTGACGGGCTGAATGTCAGCGTGCCACCCTCGTGGTCGAAGGCCGGGAAGGAGCGGACGATCCGGTAGGAGTAGCTTCGGGGCGCGTCGTAGGCCGTGATCTCCTCGCGGAACCACATGCCGAGCCCGGTCACCTGCCTCAGTGCACCGACGCCGGGCCCCGACGAGTCCTTCGCAAAGCCGGCCCTTAAAGCCAGTGGGGCGGCGGTCAGGTTGGCTGGGTCGGCCAGCCAGTCGAACACCCGTTCCGGCGACGCGGCGATCGTGCGTTCCACATGCAGCTTGACCATGAGACCTCCCGCCTCGCAGTACTGGTGCCGATCCAGGGGAGCCCAGTGTCGCCCTGTGTGACGTGGCCGCTCCGTCTCACCTGTTCGGGTTCTGATAGAACGCGCACCTGGGTGTTTGTACAGCTTAGCTGGGTTGACTGCGAGATGAACGTGCAGGTCACAGCGTTGAGTGCGTTGGCTAATGAAAGCTGTTGTCGAACTGCTGCGGAACTGCGGACCAGACTGCGACCGCCGGGCCGCGATCACTTGTACTTGTCGAGCTCGTCGGCGGCGTCCATCAGAAGGGCCGCCAGCCGGCACGCGCGATCTGAACCCGATGGCGCTCACCATTCGTATACACAGTGTGGGTGCGCCGAGGGCGCGCACCTGGAACAGAGCGTGGTCATGAAGCGCAAGCTCTTCGCCGTAACCTGTCTGGCCGGCCTCATCATCGCCGGCGCTGCGGCGGTGGCATACACCGCACCGAATTCCAGCGAATCGGGACCGTCACTGTCGGATTCGACGACGACCTCGACGACACCGACGTCCGCAACCAACGCCCCGAGACCACCTCCGGTTCATTCGGGCTATTGACCTGCACTGGGTGGCGGGCCGATTCAGACGCGCAACCCTGTGCCTCTACCCTCGGCGGCGTGTCGCAGTCACGGCGGCTTGCTCTGGTGCTCGGGCTGAACCTTGCACTCGTCGCCGCACTGGTGATCGTTGGCGTGACCGCGCACTCGCTCGGGGTGCTTGCCGCCGGCGTCGACTACCTCGCTGACGCCGCCGCAATCGCGGTTTCACTGTTCGCGATCCGGCTAGCCCACAGACCGGAACGCTCGGCCGCGCACGCGAATGCCACCAACATCGCCGCATTGGTCAATGCGGGCTGGTTGCTCGCTCTCAACGTCTGGATCGCGGTGGCTGCGACCAGACGCCTGGTGTCGGGTGTCCAAGAAGTGCACGGGCTGCCGGTGCTGATTGTCAGCGCCATCGCCGCAGTGGTGATGCTGGCCGGTGCACTCATCGTCGGCACAGACGTCGAGGACGCAGACGGTAAGGAAGACTTGAACATCAAAGCGGTGCTGCTAGACACAGCCGCCGATGCGGGCGCCGCCGCGGGAGTCGCGGTAACCGGCGCGATCATTTTCGTCACCGGCCGCTGCAACTGGCTCGACCCCGGCGTCGCACTAGTCATTGCCGTCGTAATCGGCTACCACGCCGGAGGATTGATCTGGCGTGTCCTCGGCGCGCTCGGAATCCGCACCCACCCGAAACGACACACCAACACCTAGCGCGTGAGCTGGCCGCGGTGCTGCTGCTGGCGAGCTCTCAGCACCGCTCAATGCCCGCCTCCATCGGCCCCCAGTCCGCGAAGATGTCGTATCTGTCGTCAAAGTATCGCTGTTGCCACCTACGGAAGCGCCACATGCGCCAGCGCCGACGAAGTGCGTTCATGGGTTCCTCCTCTGCTCGGTGCCGGTGGCCCGGCCACGGAGGTACCGCCAAACCCAAGCGCGGCTCGCGGGCCACCGGACATATTCAGGATCTGTCGCCTGGGCTGCCCGCGCATTGCCGCTCCCACCCAAGTTGGGCTTCCGGCTGGCCCGCATCCGCGCCGAATGTCCCGCATCAGCGCCGCGCCGTCCGGGCCGTAGATGCCGCGCTCATCGCCGGCGAGCATCCAGCGGAGCTGTTGGTCGGCGCGGGCGCGGATCGCGTCCAGTCGTTTCCGCTCCGCGAGGTCGGTGGCTCGCTGCGCCAACCACATCCGGGTGCCCAACCACACACCCCCGACCAGCGCCGCGGCGCCGATGATCCACCAAATGAAGTGCAGCACGAGGGCGACGAGGAGCAGTGTGCAGATGAACTGCCCGAGCAACCGTTTCATGCGGGCGACGTTACCGCCGGGCACCGACGGCGGCCGCTGATCTGCGTCGACGGCCCAGCCGTTAGCGACCCAGCCATCCATCCCGGTGGCCAACGCGCACAGCATCGTCGCCGCGGAGACCAGCAACGCTGCGGCGCCGGAAGGCTCCCGCGGTAGCTGCTTCCGTTCTTTGTGCGACGACATGCCCCTACGATGGGCAGATTACGCCAAATGCCGCGCTACGTAAGGGCAGATCAGCCAACACTCTCACCTGTCATCTGGCGTCGGGCCGCGCCCGAAACTGGTTGCGCTGGGAGCAAATCCGGGCGCACACTGGTTAGTGGGATTCGACGAGCAAGGGTCGGGGCAGCCAATCCAAGGAGGCCACCATGGCGCGAATCAGACTCACGAGCATCACAACGCTGTTCGTGGCGGGAGCTGCCGCGGCAGGGATCGCTGCCGCACCAATAGCGGTGGCCGCTCCCGCTTCCGCTCAGCCGGCCGGGATCGCCCCAGCACCGATGGACCCCGGCTGGGGTTGCGACTGCCGCGGCTGGGGCTGGGGCGGCGATGACCAAGGCGGCTGGGGCGGCGGCTGGTGGTGGCCACACTGGGGCGGTGGCGGCGACTGGCGGGGCGGCAACTGGGGCTGGCACGGTGGCGGCGACTCGCAGTAAGTCCGAGAACAGTACTGCTGTCATCACTGCGGCTCGTCCACGTCGGTCAAGCGGTCACGCTGATCGAGCAACCACCGC
>Ga0209626_1000238_pt1 | contig 11943 bp, 11 predicted proteins | sample JacPinW_OM1H0_M2_FD_187962 | JGI IMG/M metagenome (GOLD analysis project Ga0209626, IMG submission 187962) | Forest soil microbial communities from Algoma, Ontario, Canada - Jack Pine, Ontario site 1_JW_OM1H0_M2 (SPAdes) (version 2) | ecosystem: Environmental > Terrestrial > Soil > Boreal... | reverse complement strand
CAGGATCCCCGAGCTCGTCTCCAAGGACCGGAAGTTGCGGGGCACGATCCTGCTGGGCGACGAGGCGGTGCGGATGACGTTCCCGGGCAACACCTGCAACCCGCAATTCGTGCGGACGTACCGGGGAGTGAAAGCGGTCCTTCCCGATTACCCGGGCGCGATCCCGCCGGGCTACCCGGGCGCCGTCCCCAGCAAGTATCCCGATCCGGTTCCGGGCCCGACGCTCCGGGCCCGGGTCGGCGACCTCGTCGAGCTGACTTTTCTCAACCAGATCGACACCGGCCATTTCGGCGATTCGATCGACCGGGGAGAAAATGCCGGGGCATGCGACGAAGGCGCCGTCGGCCCCTCGGGGAAGCGCTACCCGGAGAGCTTCAAAGACGAGTTTCCCAACTGCCTGCACGGCTCCAGCACCGGGAACATTCATTTCCACGGCACGCACACCAACCCTAACTCGACGGGCGACAACGTCTTCCTCCAGGTCCGGCCCTCCCCGCGGCACGACGGCAAGCCGACGGTGACCGCCGCCAGCGTCAAGGGCTCGTTCGCCATGTTCTTCGCCAACTGCGAGAAGAATCTCCGGCACGACGTCCTGTCGGAATGGCCGTACACCTGGAAGAACCTGCCGGCGGCCTGGACCCAGGAGCAGCGGACGCTGCTGAAGGCTTACGACAAGGGCAGGCCCGAAGCGCAGCAGCTGTGGCCGCCGAACGCGGCGCAGCTCAAGAAAGGCGGATGGCCGCAATATTACATCGGCGCCTATCCGATCTGCTTCCAGCTGCCGGAATATCCGCCGCCGGCGGCGACGCCGCCGCCGATGCCGGAACACGGCCTGCACATGGGCCAGGCGCCCGGCACCCACTGGTATCACGCCCACAAGCACGGCTCGACCGCCCTCAACGTGTCCAACGGCATGACCGGAGCCTTCATCATCGAAGGCCAATACGACGACGACCTGAACGCCTTCTACGGCGAAGGCTGGACGCGCCGGCAGCCGGTGCTGGTGATGAACCAGCTGGGGGTCAGCCCCGATCTCTTGCGCAGCAGCGCCAACGGCCCCGTGGACATCTCGGTCAACGGCCGGATGCAGCCGATGTTGAGCATGAAGCCGGGCGAGGTGCAGCTCTGGCGCATCGTCAACACGTCGTCGCGCAGCGCCGCCTTTTTCGTCGGCCCGCCGAACTTCGACCCGGCGAGGCCCGTGGATCCCAAGACGGACTTTCAGTGGATGCAGCTCGCGCAGGACGGCGTGCAGTTCGCCGACATCAATTATCAGAACAGTCTCAACAAACCTTTCCAGATGGCCAGCGGCAACCGGGTGGACATCCTGATCAAGGCGCCCACGAACCCCGCGACGGCGCCGTACAACGTCCAGATAAAACAAAACGTCGCCAAGTCCTCCGTCGCCGGAGCGAAGGCGGTCACCCTGATGACCGTTCAGGCGTCGGGAACGCCGCCGGAGAACCCCAAGCAGACGGAGTTCATCCCTAAGGCTCCCACCTTCCCCACCTTCTTGGCCGACGTCACCGACGAGGAGGTGAGGTACAACAGCGGCAAGACCCTCACCTTCGACTCCCTGAAGGGCGGCAACGCACACCAGCACACGATCGACGGCAAGCAGTTCGACGGCACGATCGGCGTCAGCGCCTTCCTGAACAAGGCCGAGGAATGGAAGATCGAGAACTACACGAACAAGACCAACGGCCCCGCCGACATCGACCATCCCTTCCATATCCACATCAACCCGTTCCAAATCGTGGAGGTGTTCGATCCCAACGAGCAGGTGAAGGACGCGACGGGCACGCTGATCGCCAAATACGTCGTCGGGACCCTGCAGGACCCGAGCGTGCAATGCGCCTTGAACCCCGACGACAAATCCACCTGGAAAGACTGCCACAACGTAAAAAAGGACTCCCGCATCTGGTGGGACGTCTTCCCGATCCCCTCAGGGCGAGCCATCGGCACCGTGACGATCCCCGGCTACTTCCGGATGCGCAGCCGCTTCGTGGACTTCCCCGGCTACTACGTGCTCCACTGCCACATCCTGGCGCACGAAGATCGCGGCATGATGACGGTCGTCGAGGTGCGTTCCAACGTGTCACCGGTCCAGCATCACTAGGGGGCGAGGTGAGCCGGTGCTCGTCAGGCCTGATGAGGTGTCAAGGGATTGCGGAGCTCGAAGTGATGGAAGGAGCGGTTCTCGCCTTTCTCTCGACGCAGCAAACGGAACCCGAGCTTCTGTAGAACGCGGAGCGATGCTTCGTTGCCGACCTCGACGGTCGCCACGATACGCGATAGCCTGAGCTCAGAGAATCCGAACTCAACGAACTCGCGGCCTGCTTCCGTGGCCAAGCCCTGTCCCCAAAAGTCTCTAGCAAGGTAGAACCCCAGAGCGCCCTCGCCCGGAATGGCTCCTGCCGCACCAAAATGCGGATAGATGCCGCAATATCCGATGTAGCGATTTTCGGGTTTGAAGATGGTGGCCCACAAACCCGTCCGGTCTTTCACAGGCGGCAGGAAGACGGCTCGAAACTTCTGCTCCGCAGCACGACGCGTCCGCGGCTGTCCGCCGACAAACCTGCGGACTGCAGGATTAGCTTCCATCGCACAGTACGGGTCGAGATCTTCGAGCACATGATCACGGAATAGGAGTCGCTTCGTCTCGAGCACGATCATGGCCGGTCTTATAGACTTTCAACAGCCTTCACCGCCGCCCGATGCCACTGTCGCACCGAGTTGTTAGACAGCACCGTCGGCACGCGAGTTGCGTAGCACAGGAACCAGTGCAGCAAGCCATCCCAGTCGGCCGAAGACCCAGGTGAATGAAGTTTCCACCCGAGTTCCTCAAGTGACCAGTTCATCTTGGCGCTGCTCAAAGCCATGGACGTGGTAACCAAATTCGCCTTCGAGTTCGTGCCCCCACGCGCGACTGGCACTAAGTGGTCGATTGTCGCGCCGATCTCCCAATAAGCGCGGTGGGTGACGTCAGTCTTCCAGTTCGGATGGTACGGAAATTCGTCCGGCATCACGAGTGAGAGGACTCGTAGAACGGGTGGAAACACGAGTCGCGAACCAGAGTAGCGGTCGATGAACCCGTCGCGCACGAAAACCTGTATCGCTAGCGCCGGACCGCAGTTGCGCCTGATGATCGGGTCCGGGGTGAAGGCGTATCTGTCGCGAAGTGTTTCAGCCGCATGAGCTATGCGACCCTCGGCCACTGCTTCACAAACCTCAGAGATCGCCAGAGTCTTGTCGTCAAGGATGGTCTGGATCGCCAAGCTCGTATCCTCGTAAACACGGTAAGAGGCGATCAGCTAAGGTCAATCAACAATGGAGATAACGAGGCGAAGCTGGGAGTCGGTCGCGAGCGTTTGGCGGAGCTCAGGCGTCAGAGGAACGGATACCTCGACCTTGTGGTCCTTTGATGCGTTGGCTGCTCCCAAGGCGCCGCCGGCGATGACATCGGTGGCCTTCATTCCAAGGACAACCCGGTCCTTCCAGGACCAAGCTTCGCGCCCAGAACCCAGGAGGGCGAGCGAAACGTCTACCTTCTGGCGAAACCACTCGGTGACCAGATACGCTGTGATCAGAAGCTCCTCTTGCTTCTTTCGGTCGAGGCGCTTGCCGACCCTCACTTCTGTAACGTGCATCCGATCAACCACGAATTTTGCAGTTTCGGTGAATCGGCGGCTGTGATTGACCTCGAGGTCAACGACAGCAGCGTGCTTTTCGTCTGCGCCGAGCGGAATCGTGAGCTTCATCGGCGACTGCACTTCGGTGGGTGCAGGCGGCGGAGTGGGCTCGACGTGTTCGGCCGTGACCTGCGCAACGAGAGGCGCGGCAAGAGCCAGAAGACTCGCCAGGATGATCGCTCCCGTTCGGGACATCGGCTGCTCCTTTCGCTGACCACTTCATCAGGCGTCTAACGGCATGAGTTTAGGTAGCCTGATACGTCATAGCTGTTATTATAGACGGTTACGGTGATCTCGAGAATCGGTGCCCCGCGGAGTTTGCGACATGCACTTCATGGCTCCGTGGCGGAGCGCATAGATACTGGGATCGGGTTATGAACAGCAGGATCATCGGGGTTGAGGCTCGGCGTGCGAGATCTCCACAGATTCATCAAGAAGGGCGTCGCCCTTCAAGCTCTAAGGACACGAGCCGGGCCAGCAGGGTGGCCGGGAATAGCTGGCCGATGACGGCTTCCAAGGTGGCGAGGCTGCGGGCGATCGGGTGCAGCGGCAAGATGTCCCCGTACCCGGTGGTGGTGAGCGTCACGAAGCTGAAGTAAACCAGGCGCCCGCGGTAGAAGACCGCATCGGCATTCAAGCCGGGCGGCACGTTGGCGAAGGCCTCCGGCACCAGCACGTTCAGCAGCCCGTAGAGGTGTGCGAACAGGAGCCCGAGGATGAGGTAGAGCGCGATGGCGCCCTGGACGCGGTGCCACGTCACGCGTCCAGGCCCGAACGCCGCGCGGCCGATGACTCCGCCCAGCGCCGCCAAGGCCACGGCCGCCGAGCCTCGCGCCAGGACGGCGCTGAGAGCCGTCGGGTGGTCGATGATCGCCGTAGCAAGGCCCGTCGCCGTGGCGGCCAGGATCACGGCCATCGCGGCACGGCGGCCAGAGACGACCAGCACGGAGAGGACGCCCAGCAGCGCCCAGGTCACGCTCGCGGCGAGCTGCCCGATCACGCCCAGGCCGACGAGCGGAGTCACCACGAAGGTTAACAGCAACAAGCAGGCGAGCAGCGCCGTGAGGCTCTGCTCGCGCACGCGCTCCTGCCAGGGCACGGAGCTGTCGACTGCTGGAGACATGGCGTTAGTATCCGGCTGAAGGGCCGATGTGAATTTGATTCAATCGGCGCGTGCCATCGACGAGATGAGGATGACACTTGCGGCCTGAGGGGGAACTTGAGCGCATTCCGTCCACGGACCACTAGCTGAAACTGGGCAGACCTGGAGAACGCGGGTGGGTTTGCCCGGAGGGAATCGCCATAGGTCGCAACCAGCTTCGGACGAGTGTGTTCCCGCGCCCGTTGAGCCGAGGTAGCGCTTCGCCAGCGTCGTTGGGGCTTCTTGGCTGTAATAGGCATCCCACGGTCAAGCGACTGCAGGCGTGGCGGCGGCGGGGACCGCCGCCAGCTTCTGCGCGTTGTGGATCTGGCGGACCAGGTAGTAGGCCAGCAGCGCAGCGGCCGCTTCCAGGGCGTTACCGGCGAAGCCGATCTTGTCAGCGACGACGATGACGTCGGCGGTCTTGGCTGTCCCTAGGAACGCGGCGTACAGCAGCTCGGTGACGTTCGCGGCCAGCCAGGTCAGCCACCAGAGCGCGGTGATCTCGCCGGAGGTCAGCGGCTGGGGCTCGGCGGTCGCGTTCAGGTTGCGAGTGCGGAGACGGAGCTCGCTGACCACTTGGTAGGGGCGCACCAGGTTGACGAAAGGTACGAACCAAGCGCCAACCGCCTGACCGGGAGAAAAGCGCGTCACCTTGGTGCCGAGGTGCCGGAGCAACTCATACGAGCTATGCAGCCAGAGCAGCCAGACGAAGCCGGTGACCAAGAACAACCCGACTTGCACCATCCCGTAGCTGCGCACCCTCTCATAACTACGGTCTGCTGCCGCCGCAGACACCTGCTCGCCCGACGCGATCTGGGTCTGGAGGTGCTGCTGCGAGGCGGCGGCATTGCCCGCGGCGAGGTTCAAGAAGACGCAGAAAACCAGCAGGACCAGCAGCAGAACTCCTCGACGCTGAGCCCGCGCTAGAGCCGCGAAGAGATAGACGGTCGCGCTACTGTAACGATCTGGCAGCACCTGGTTTCCTTAGGGCGCGCCCACCCGCCCAGCTCTTCTGCATTGCCGTGGTTACCTGCGTGTAGAGTACGCGTGCTTGCAGGCGCGGGCAAGCACACTACAGCGCGGTCGTGCGCAGGCGGCGCTGCAGTGCGAAATAGGCGGCCCAGCAGGCGAGTCCTAGCGCCAGGCAGATGCCGAACGGGGCGGGATAGTCGCGGAGCAGGAAGTGGAACTCCTTGAAGTGCCCGTCGGCGAACGAAAACTCGTTGCTCAGGGAGAAGGCGGTGAAGGCGATCCCCAGGCCGAAGAGCCACCTTTGCCAGCCGAGGAGGCTGCGGGTGCGGCGGAGGGAGCGCAGCTCGAGGTCCGGCGGCAGAGCCGTGGGCGCGACCTTGGCGAAGCTCTCCGCCCATTGCAGGCGGATGCGCTGCGCCAGATCCGCGTCCTGCTGCATGTACTCCTCGACGAGGGCGCGCGTGGCCGGGCTCGCCTCGCCCGCGAGGTAGACCGGCAGCAGGTCCAGGATGACTTCTCTTGTTACGTTCATCTCGTGTCCTCCAATCGTTCGGTTCGAGCGCTTGGCTAGGCGTCGCGGCTGCCCGCCAGCGCAAGCCGCGCGCGATGCACTTTGACCCTTACGGCGGCGGACGACATCCCCAGCACTTCGGCGATCTCGCGGTAGGGCATGTCGTCGAACGCCCGCATCAGCAGGGCCGCGCGGTCGCGCTCCGGCAGCTTCTGCAGCCCCGCCAGCACGGAGCGAAACTCCGCCCGCTGCTCGGCCTGGGCCTGCGGGCTCGTCCGCGGATCGCGCAGGCCTTCGTCGAGCGCGACGTGCCGCGACTTCTTCCGCAGCCCCTGCAGGAACAGGTTGCGCGAGATGGTGAAGAGGTAACCCTTGACGGTCGCCATCTGGATCGGCTCGGACGACGTCCACACGCGCACGAAGGTCTCCGAGGTGATGTCCTCGGCCTCGCTGCGCTCGCCGGAGAGGTAGAGAGCGAAGCGGAAGACGTCCGGCGCATATTTCTTGTAGAGCCCGCTCCAGTCGGCCATCAGGTCGCCTCGATACAGGTATCCGGGACCGAGTGGAAAGTTACTACGCCGCCCGAGGTCGCCGAGCCGCCGGAGCGTCCGGGTCGTCCACTTCTTGGGACGTTCGGCGCCTTCCCGGGTCCTGGGCGTCACGCCCGGCGGCCGGGCGTCACGGATTTTCGTTTTTCGTCACGGATTTCGGGCGGGCGTCACGGATTTTCGTTTCCCCCCACGGATTTCGGCCGGGCGTCACGAATTTTTGTTTTTCCTCACGGATTTCGGCCGGGCGTCACGGATTTTCGTTTTTCGTCACGGATTTCCGCCGGGCGTCACGGATTTCGGCCGGGCGCCGTGACTTGAGGTACAATCGCCGAGAGCTAATTCACTATTGGAGAAGGCTTTAAGGAGCCTCGGCGCGCGATGCACAACGTTCTGCTCTACGCCCTGGGGTCCGCCATCGTGGCGGGCCTGCTCACCAACCTGGTAGTCCCCTCGGTCACCCGCTTGGCCATCGCCATCCGCGCCGTCGATCATCCCGGCGAGCGGCGGCTCCACGTGCAGCCGGTGCCCCGCCTCGGCGGCGTCGCCATCGCCATCGGGCTGTCGTTCGGCGCCGGCGCGGCGGCCGTCTCACAGTGGAACCGCTGGGGGATGCACATCGGCCGGGACGAGCTGCTCGGCCTCGCGCTGGGCACCGCCATCGTCTTCCTGGTCGGCGTCGTCGACGACCTGGTGGGCGTGTCGTCGAGCAAGAAGTTCCTCCTCGAGCTCTTCGCCGCCTGGCTGCTCGTCCGGGTGGGATGGTCCTTCACGGTGATGCGGCTGCCGGGCGTGGGGCAGGTCGAGCTGGGGCTCTTCGGCGACGTCGTCTCGCTCCTGTGGATCGTCGGGGTCACCAACGCCATCAACCTCCTGGACGGGCTGGACGGATTGGCGGGAGGGGTGGTGGCGATCATCTCCGGCAGCCTGCTCTTCTACGCAGCCCTCCAGGGCAGCCCGGGGACGGTGATCCTCATGGCCTCGATCGCCGGCGCCTGCGTCGGGTTCCTGCGCCACAACTGGGAGCCCGCCCGCATCTTCATGGGCGACTCCGGATCGCTCACCCTGGGCTTCCTGCTCGCCGCCATGACCGTCCACTCGTCGCTCAAGGCGCCGGGCGCGGTGGCCATCCTGGTGCCGATCCTCGCCTTGGGCGTGCCCGTCATGGACACTCTCCTGGTGATGGCGGTCCGCTTCCTGGACCGGCCCAAGGGCCCGCTGACCGGCCGCTTCCTTCACATGTTCCACGCCGACCGCAAGCACCTGCATCACCTGCTCTCCAGCCTGGGCGGCCGGCGTTCGAAGATCGTGGCGGTGATCTACGCCGTCGCCCTCTCGTTCTGCGCCATGGCCCTCCTGGTCGCCATCACCGGCATGACGACGCTCGGCATCGTCCTCCTCTTCTCGGAGTTCGCCGTCATCCTCTGGATGCGGCGCATGGGGCTCGCTCTCGAAGCCCGCCGCATCGCGAGCCTCCAGCGCGAGGAGATCAAAAGCGAAGTGCTCGGCCTCACGGCCAGCGATGATGCCGATGCCGAGCCCAAGGTCCCGCGTCTGCGCCGCATGTCGCGCCGCGGACGGTAAGACAAGCCGCACATCCAGCGCAAACACGAACGGCCGGCCCGCTCGCGCGGACCGGCCGTTTTTATTGAAAGCTGACGGCCCGGAGGCCGGCAGCGGAAACCGGACTCTTAGTACATCCCGCCCATGCCGCCGCCCGGCATGCCACCGCCACCGCCGCTGCCCTTGTCGTCCTTCTCCTTGATCTCGGAGACCATCGCCTCGGTGGTCAGCATGAGGCCGGCGATCGAGGCGGCGTTCAGGAGCGCCGTCTTGGTGACCTTCGCGGGATCGATGACGCCCGCCTTGACGAGGTCCTCGGTCTTGCCGGTGGCCGCGTTGAAGCCGGTGCTGCCGTTCGAAGCCAAGAGCTCCTTGACGACGACGGAGCCCTCCTCGCCGGCGTTCATGGCGATCTGCCGGGCCGGCTCTTCGAGCGCGCGCCGGACGATGTTGATGCCCACCCGCACATCGCCCTCGCCCTTCAGCTTGTCGACCGCCGGGATGGCGCGCAGGAGCGCGACGCCGCCGCCCGGCACGATGCCCTCCTCGACCGCCGCCTTGGTGGCGTGCATGGCGTCCTCGACGCGAGCCTTCTTCTCCTTCATCTCGGTCTCGGTCGCGGCGCCCACCTTGATGACGGCGACGCCGCCGACGAGCTTCGCCAGACGCTCCTGGAGCTTCTCGCGATCGTAGTCGGAGGTCGTCTCCTCGACCTGGTTGCGGATCTGCTTGACCCGGCCGGCGATCGCCTCGCGCCGCTTGGCGTCGTCGGAGTCGGTGACGATGGTGGTGTCGTCCTTGGTCAGCACGATCTTCTTGGCGTCGCCCAAATCCTCCCAGCGGATGTTCTCGAGCTTGATCCCGAGGTCGTCGGTGATCACCCGGCCGCCGGTCAAGATGCCGATGTCCTCGAGCATCGCCTTCCGGCGGTCGCCGAAGCCCGGCGCCTTGACGGCGGCGACGTGCAGGGTGCCGCGCAGCTTGTTGACCACCAGGGTGGCCAGGGCCTCGCCCTCGACGTCCTCGGCGATGATGAGGAGCGGCCGACTCTGCTTGGCGACCTGCTCCAGGATCGGCAGCAGATCCTTCATCGAGCTGATCTTCTTCTCGTGGAGGAGGATCTTGGCGTTCTCGATCACCGTCTCCATGCGCTCGGCATCGGTGACGAAGTAGGGGGAGAGGTAGCCGCGGTCGAACTGCATGCCCTCGACCACCTCGAGGGTGGTCTCCAGGCCGCGCGCCTCCTCGACGGTGATGACGCCGTCCTTGCCGACCTTCTCCATCGCCTCGGAGATGATGCGGCCGATCTCCTCGTCGTTGTTGGCGGAGATGGTCCCGACGTGGGCGATGTCCTTGCCCTCGACCGGCTTGGCGAGCTTGTCGATCGCCTCGACGGCGGCCTTGACCGCCATCTCGATGCCGCGCTTGATCTCCATCGGGTTGGCGCCGGCGGTGACGTTCTTCGAGCCTTCACGGTAGATCGCCTGGGCGAGGACGGTGGCGGTGGTGGTGCCGTCGCCGGCCACGTCCGAGGTCTTCGAAGCGACCTCGCGCACCATCTGCGCGCCCATGTTCTCGAGCGGATCGCCGAGTTCGATCTCCTTGGCGACGGTGACGCCGTCCTTGGTGATCGTCGGCGAGCCGAACTTCTTCTCGATGACGACGTTGCGTCCCTTGGGGCCGAGCGTGACCTTCACGGCATCGGCGAGCTTGTTGACGCCCCGCAGGATCGCGGCTCGCGCGTCCCCGGAGTAAGTGATTTGCTTGGCCATGAGCTTGTCTGCCTCCTGAATTCAACTCTGGTGGAGAGTTTTGGGGATTTTGGGGTTGCGATCTACTTCTTCTTCTTGCCGTTGACGACCGCGAGGATCTCGTCTTCCCGCAGGATGACGTACTCGTTCTCGTCGATCTTGATCTCGCTGCCGGAGTACTTGCCCATGAGAACGCGGTCGCCGGCCTTGACGTCCATGGGGTTGCGCTTGCCGTCGTCGGTGAGCTTGCCGGGGCCGACCGCGATGACCTCGGCCTCCTGCGGCTTCTCCTTAGCCGTGTCGGGGATGATGATGCCGCCACGGACCTGCTCCTCCTGCTCGATACGCTTCACCAACACTCGGTCATGCAGTGGACGAATATTCACGGCTCTCTACCTCCTTGAACTTTGTTGTAAGAGGATCAATGACTTACGACCCAATTCGCCATCGTTCTACAGAGTGCGGTTAGCACTCATCGATGACGACTGCTAACAGTCTAGGGCGCCCGCGAGGGACTGTCAAGGCCCCTGACGGAGGAATTCAGAAAGAGCTGGATGTACTGAGGAAGTGGAGCTGGATTTCGAGGCGGTGTCGCTAGAGCCAGTCGGCGGAGCCCTCGCGCTCCAGGCGGCTGAACCGCGCCGCGACCCGCCGCACCAGGTCGAGGGTCCCGCGCTCCGTAGCGACCGCCTCTTTGAGCATCATGAGAGCGGCGATCGCCTCGCGGCCGATGCCGAGCGCCCGGAAGGTCGCCAGCACCTCCTCGACGAGCTGGATCACCTCGCCCGTGCGCCCCTGGCGGAGGCAGAGGGCCGCGAGGTCGAACGACGCGAGGGCGGTGTCGTAGGGCAGGCCCCGCTCGGCGAAGGCGCTCCTCACCTCCCGCAGGGCGGTTTCGGCGAGTCCGAGGTCCCCCAGGCCGGCGGAGATCTTCCCTTCCACCCAGCGCAGCTTGAGGCAGAGCATGCCGTCGCCCAGCCGCGTATAGAGGTCCCGATTCGAGCGCACGAGGTTCCGCGCCTCCGCGTAGCGCTCGGTCTCGACGTGCAGGAGGATCAGGTTGTGCACCGCCGCCAGGTGGAGGCGGGGATCCTTCTCGGCGTCGACCCAGTTGATGCCGCCGCACAGGAGGACGATCCCCTCCTCCGGCTCGTTGGCGTATCCCTTCGCCAGGCCCTTGTTGATCAGCGCCTTGCCGGCGAGATGGAAATCGCGGCGGTCGAGGTGGATCGCATAGACGGCGTCGAGGAGCTGGTAGGCCTCCTCGAACCGCCGCTGCGCGCGGTAGAGGGAAGCCGTGAGGTCGAGGACGCGGGCGAGCAGGAGCTGGTCGCCGGTCCCCTGCTGGGCCAAGAGGGCGGCGAACTGGAAGTCGCGCTCGGCGTCCACCAGGTCGTCGTTGACGCGGCGCGCGTTGCCCAGCTCGGCCCAGGCGCGGGCATGGAGGTCGAAGACGGCGCCCTCCCCGTAGTCCTGCGGATCCAGGCGGTCCGAGAGCGCCACCGCCACGACCGCCATGTCGAGCATCCCCATGGGGTCCTGGTAGCGCATCCTCACCGCCTCCTCGATGGCTCTTTCGCAGCGGGTCCAGGCGCGGCGCGCGCTCGACTTCCGCAGCGGCTCCGGCCTCCTTCGCCCCGGCCGGCGCGAGCGTCATTTCGCCTTCGGGGCTGACGATTTTGGCCTGCGACAACAGCCAGCCCGCCAGCATGGTCTCGGCGAGCGGCACGCTGATCGCAAAACGCCCCGCGGCGCTCAAGAC
>Ga0209626_1000237_pt1 | contig 11943 bp, 15 predicted proteins | sample JacPinW_OM1H0_M2_FD_187962 | JGI IMG/M metagenome (GOLD analysis project Ga0209626, IMG submission 187962) | Forest soil microbial communities from Algoma, Ontario, Canada - Jack Pine, Ontario site 1_JW_OM1H0_M2 (SPAdes) (version 2) | ecosystem: Environmental > Terrestrial > Soil > Boreal... | reverse complement strand
TCGCCGAGCATCTGGCCCAGGCGCTGCTTGAGCGATGCCCGCTCGGACGAGCCGGGCGCGTAGGAGCGAACCGGCTCGTTGACCGGGGTGGGGACGGGGGAGATGGCGTTCGACATCGATTCCTCCAGGAGCTTGAATTTGCGGCTACGGCTTGAGCGCCGCCCAACCGAAAAGGAGCAGGCCGGCGATCATCAGCAGGCCGCCGAGCGGCGTCACGGCGCCCAGCCAGCGCGGGCCGCCCAGGGCGAGCCCGGCGACCGTGCCGCTGAAGACCGCGGTCCCGGCGACGAGGCACCAGCCGGCGCCGGCGAAGCCGCAGCCGGCGCTCTTTCCGGCGACCCCGACGAGAGCCAGCGAGAGCCCCCCATACATGAGATACCGCGCCGCCGTCTCCCAGAGGGCGAGGGAGTGGGGGTCGAGGCGCGAGGAGAGGGCGTGGGCGCCGAAGGCGCCGGCGATCACCGCCAGGGCGGCGCCGAAGGCGCCGATCGCGATCCAGTTGGGGGTCATGGGGTCTCCGTGTCCAAATCCGACCGGCATTCTAGCGCGGCTGGCACCCGGCACCGGGAGGTCCCTCCCGATTGTCATCCCGAGCGAGAGCGAGGGACCTGGGGGAAGAGCGGCGCGAAGGCCTTTGCTGCCAGAGGTTTGGGAGGCCTCCCCCCACCCAGGTCCCTCGCTCACGCTCGGGATGACAGACCCTAAGCTCTCGCGCGGCAACCGCGGCGCGCCCCGGGAGACGGTGGGATAGGATGCCCGAAATTCATGCCCAGCGTCTACGACCTGAAGCCGGCCTTCCAGCGCCTGCTGCGGCCCCTCTGCCGCGCTCTGGCGGGCGCCGGCGTCACCGCCAACCAGGTGACGGCGGCGGCGGCCGTCCTCTCGCTCGCCGCCGGCGCCTGCATCGCCTGGAAGCCGGACGCGCGCTGGCCGCTCCTCCTCCTGCCGCCCGTCCTCCTGGCACGGATGGCGTTGAACGCTATCGACGGCATGCTCGCCCGCGAGCACGGCATGAAGAGCGCGCTGGGGGGGATCTTGAACGAGCTGGGCGACGTCGTTTCCGACGCCGCCCTCTACCTGCCTCTCGCCCTGGTCCCGGGGATCGATCCCCGGCTGCTGGTCCCGGCCGTCGTCCTTGCCGTCATCGTCGAGATGACGGGCGTCGTCGCCGTTCAGATCGGCGCCTCGCGGCGCTACGACGGACCGATGGGCAAGAGCGACCGCGCCTTCGTCTTCGGCGCCCTCGGGCTCGCGCTCGGCCTCGGCGCCCCCGCCGGCATCTGGCTCGACGCGCTCTTCGCCCTGATGATCGTGGCGCTCGTCCTGACCGTCGTCAACCGGGCGCGGCGGGCGCTCGCCGAGAGGGTCCCGACGCCGTGACGGACCGCCTCGCCGCCGTGTGGGCCGGCGTCGCCGGCCGCGTCCCGCCCGCCGTCGCCTGGGCCCTCGTGGGCGTCTTCGCCCTCCTCGTCGTCGCCAGCCTCGCCGTCTGGCTCCTCCACCGCTGGAAGCCCCAGCACGATTGGACCGAGCTCACCCAGCGGGTGCGCACCTGGTGGGTGATGGCCGGCGTCTTCGCCGTTGCCATGCTCCTCTCCCGCCGGGTCTCGCTCGCCTTCTTCGCCTTCGTCAGCTTCCTCGCCCTCAAGGAGTATCTGTCGCTCATCCCCACCCGCCGGGCCGACCGCCGGGTCCTCTTCTGGGCCTACCTGGCGATCCCCGTGCAGTACCTGTGGATCGACATGCGGTGGTACGGGATGTTCATCATCTTCATCCCCGTCTACGCCTTCCTGCTGCTGCCCATGCGCATGGTGCTGATCGGCGAGACGAGCGGCTTCCTGCGCGCCGCCGGCACCCTCCACTGGGGGATGATGGCGACCGTCTTCAGCGTCAGCCACGTGGCCTTCCTGCTGATGCTGCCCGCCGCCGTCAACCCGCGGGGCGGCGGCCCCGGCCTCGTCCTCTACCTGGTCTTCCTCACCCAGTTCAACGACGTCGCGCAGTACCTGTGGGGCAAGTCGCTCGGCCGCCACAAGGCGATCCCCAAGGTGAGCCCCGGGAAGACCGTGGAGGGGCTCCTGGGCGGCGTCGCCACGACCCTTGCCCTCGCCGTGCTGCTCGCCCCCCTCCTCACCCCCCTCACCCGGCTCGAGTCGGTCATCGCCGGGCTGCTGATCGGCCTCGGCGGCTTCGTGGGCGACGTCGTCATCTCGGCCTTGAAGCGCGACCTGGGGATCAAGGACAGCGGCAGCCTCCTGCCAGGCCACGGCGGCATCCTCGACCGCATCGACAGCCTCACCTACACGGCGCCGCTCTTCTTCCACTTCGTCTGGTACCTGCACGGCACCATGGTCACCCGCCTGGGAGGCTAAGGAAACCAGCTTGAGCCGGCTGCCGCGCTTCCTCTTCTTCTGGCTGGTGGTGCGGCCGGTGGTGCTCCTGGGGCTGGGCTTGAACGTCCGCCACCGCGAGCGGCTGCCGCGAGAGGGTCCGGCCGTCCTCGTCGCCAACCACAACAGCCACCTCGACACCATGGTGCTGATGACGCTCCTGCCGAGCCGGCTCCTGCCGCGGGTGCGGCCGGTGGCGGCGGCCGACTACTTCCTCCGCAACCGGCTGATCGCCTGGTTCGCCCTGGAGGTGATCGGCATCCTCCCCATCGAACGCGGGGGGAGGGCGCCGGGCACCGATCCCCTGGCGGGGGTCTCGGCGGCGCTCGCCCGGGGCGAGATCGTCATCCTCTTCCCGGAGGGCTCGCGCGGCGAGCCCGAGCGGCTCGCGGAGTTCAAGAGCGGCGTCGCCCGCCTCGCCCTCCGCTGCCCGGAGGTGCCGGTCATCCCCCTCTTCCTTCACGGCCTCGGCAAGGCCCTCCCCAAGGGCGCCTTCTTCCCCGTCCCCTTCTTCTGCGACGTCTTCGTGGGCGAGCCGCTGCCGCCGGCAACCGACAAGGACACCTACCTGCAGGAGCTCAAGAGCCGCATGCAGGCCCTCGCCGGCGAGGGGCAGTTCTCGGTCTGGGAGTGAGCGGCCGATCCGGCCGGTACGGTAAACTGTGGGTTGGAGAGAAGAAGCGATGTCCTGGCCCCGTCCGGCACAGCAAGACCTCATGACCGGCGAGGAGATCCTCGGGCGGCCCGACCTCGGACCCTGCGAGCTGATCGATGGGAGGGTGGTTCCATTGGGACCGACGAGCTTTGACCACGGGCGGATCGAGCTGCGCCTGGGCGCCGCTCTCCTAGCCTACGCGGAGTCGAGCGGGCGTGGCGAGGCGGGGGGCGGCGAGGTGGGAATCTACCTCCGCCGCGGCCCCGATACCGTCCGCGCCGCCGACGCCCTCTTCATCTCCGCCGAGCGCTACGCCCGCCGCGGCCCCTCGGGCTACCTGGACGTCGCCCCCGAGCTGGTGGCCGAGATCCTCTCGCCCGCCGACCGCTGGAGCGACGTCACCGCGAAGATCGAAGAGTACCTCGCCGCCGGCGTGGTGGTCGTCTGGGTGGTCGACCCGGCCCTGCGCAAGGTCCTCGCCTACCGCTCGCTGACCGACGTCCGGCAGTTCTCCCTCGGGGACGCGCTGGAAGACACCGAGGTCTTGCCCGGCTTCTCCCTGCCGCTCGCCGCGCTGTTCCTAGAGTAGAGCCGCGATCAGATCTCCCCCAGCCGGCGCACCGAGGCGACCCGGTCGTGGGGGATGAAGAGGCGGTCGTACTTCTTGAAGACGCCGAAGCGGGCGGCCTTCTGGAGGTAGTCCTCCTTGGAGCGGCCGCCCTCACCGTCGCGATGGACATCGACGTCGTCGAGCACGACGCCGCGGGCGTCCATGTCGTCGCAGCGGCCGACGAAGACCTCCGGACCGGTGGTGTCGACCACCACGGTGATCCCGTGCAGCTCGCTCTTGCCCTGGTGGAAGGTGCCCATGCGGGAGAGCTTAGACCGGGACGGCGCAGTGCTCGGTGAAGACCGCCGTCAGGTCGTGGGCCACGGCGTGGGCGTCGCGCCCCTCGATGCGGTGGCGGGGCAGGAAGTAGACCAACTCGCCGTCCTTGAAAAAGGCGATCGACGGGCTGCTCGGCGGGATGTCGGCGATGTAGCCGCGGGCGCGGGCGGTGGCCTCGAGGTCCTGGCCGGCGAAGACGGTCGCCACGCGGTCGGGCCGGCGGTCGTGCTGCAGGGCGATCCGTATGCCGGGGCGGGCCATCCCCGCCGCGCAGCCGCAGACGGAGTTGACCACCAGCATGGCGGTCCCCTGCTTCTCGTTCATGAAGGCGTCGACGTCGGCCGCGGTGAGCAGCTCCTTGACGCCCAGGCTGGTGAGCTCGTCGCGCATCGGCTTGACCAAGAGCGGGCTATAGGGCACGGGCACTCTCCTTTGAGATGACTTTGTCGCCAGCCGCCGGAACGGAACGGCGGGCGGTCGCGTCTATCTTACGTCCTTACGTCAAGCGAAACCAACGCGGGACCAGCCGCCATTCCCGGAGCGGCTCCGTTGGGCCTCGCTTCCGCTCCTCATCCCCCGGACAGTCGGGTGATGATGGGCAGCAGGCGATCGTTGACGATCTGCGGCTCGAGGATCTCGACCCCCATGCCGGCCAAGAGATTCGAGCCGGCGCCCGCGGCATCGGGCCGGGGATCGAAGCGCTGGACGACGCGGGCGCGCAGGCGGATGGGCTCGGCCCCCAGCTCGGGCGGATGGATGTCGATCGACACCACCTCCTGGAGGCGCCCCGGGTGGCGCGTGGAGACGAAGAGGCCGCCGTTTTTGATGTCGCGCTGATAGACGTCAAGGAAATGGCGCGGCGACGAGAAGCGGACGCTGAACACCCCGCCGCCCAGCGGCGGCGGCGATGCCGGCGGGAGAGCGGTCGGGGCCGGCGGGACGGAAGCGCTCTCGGGCTCCAGGGCAGGGGCCGCCGGCGGCGCGGCCGGAGCAAGGGGAGGCGCGGCGGTTGGAGACGGGGAAGGGTGCGTCGCTTCGGCGTAGGGCACCGCCTCGGTGCTCTCCAGGGCGGCGTGGGGGAGCAGCTCGTGGATCAGCTCGTCGATGGTGAGGAAGCGGACGCCCATCCCCGACTGCGCCACCCGCCCGAGCTCGCCGGGGATCTTGCGGGCGTGGGCCACCACGCCTTCCACCATGAAGCCGTGCTCGCGATCGAGGATCTCGACGCGCACCCGGCAGCCCGAGGGGAGCGGGCTGTTGCTGCCGATGAACATTCCCGTGAGCGAGATGTTGGTGGTGTATCCCGGGTAGGCGTGGGTCTCCCCACGCTTCCAGAAGTTGACCTGGAGACGCCTCAGGCGGCGCGCGCTGCGGCGGCGGGTCACGGCGGCATTCTACCCAATCCCTTTGGGAAGGCGGGCGCCGGCTGCTGCTACCATGCGGGCCGCCGATGCGCGCCCGCTGGCGGAGGTCGAGGAGGCGCTCCGCAGCATGATCCGGCGGGAGGCGCTGAAAGTGATGATCCGGCCGTAGGATGGGGCCGTGAGGTGGCGATGAACGAGCCGCTGAAGATCCCCAACCCGCCCGGCCGCCCGCTCCTGGTCTATGACGGCGACTGCGACTTCTGCCGTTACTGGCTCGCCCGCTGGCGCCGGTACCTGGGCGGCCTCGTCGACGAAGAGCCGTCGCAGACCGCCGCCGGCCGCTTCCCAACCATCCCCCCGGAGCGCTTCCGCCGCTCCGTCCAGCTGGTGGCTTCCGACGGCGCCGTCTACGAGGGCGCGGAGGCGGTCTTCCGCGCCCTGGCGCTGGCCCCCGGCCACGGCCGCTGGCTGCGGCTCTACGAGCGGGTTCCGGGCGCTCGCGCCCTCGCCGAGGCGGCCTACCGGTTCGTCGGCGCTCACCGCAACGGCTTCTTCCGCGTCACTCGCTGGATCTGGGGCCGGCAGCCGCCTGGCGTAGAGTAGGCCCTGCACTTTTCAAGGAGGTTGCCGATGAACCGCCGCCAGATGACCGGTCCCGGGCCGCTCCTCGCCCTCGTGCTCCTCGGGCTTCTCCCGGGAGCCCCCGCGCCGGCGCAGACTCCCGCGGCGACGCCGCCGAAGGCGCCGGCGCGCATCGCCATCCGCGCGGGGCGCCTGCTCGACGTGCGCACCGGCAAGGTCACGGCGGGCGCCGTCGTCCTGGTCGAGGGGGACCGCATCGCCAGCCTCGGCGGGCCGGTGCCGCCGGGAGTTCCCCTGATCGACTTGGGCGGCGCCACCCTGCTGCCCGGCTTCATCGACTGCCACGGCCATCTGACGGCCAACTGGGACGACCTCTCCGCCGCCTCGGACCTCCGAACGTCGTCGGCGCAGCGGGCGCTCCGCGGGGTGCACAACGCCGGCATCTACCTGCGCCACGGCTTCACCACGGTACGCGACGCCGGCGAAGCCGACCCCGGCTACGGCCAGCTCGCCCTGCGCCAGGCGATCGACGACGGATGGGTCGACGGCCCGCGGATCCTCGCCGCCGGTTACCCGCTGTCGGTGACCGGCGGCCACGGCGACGCCGACGTCCTCGCCCCCGACCAGGCGCTGCCCCGCCGGCCCAACCTCGCCGACACCGTCGACGAGGTCAGCCGGGCGGTGCGCCGCGACCTCAAATACGGCGCCGACTGGATCAAGCTGATGGCGACCGGCGGCGTCGTCGACGCCTTCCCCGACTTCAACGTCCAGGAGCTCTCCCTTGAGCAGATGCGGCGCGCCGTCGAGATTGCCCACCGCGCCCGCCGCCGGGTGATGGCGCACGCCGAAGGGACCGAGGGGATCAAGGCGGCGGTGCGCGCCGGCGTCGACTCGATCGAGCACGGCACGATGCTCGACGAGGAGGGGGCGGAGCTGATGGCGCGCCAGGGGACCTGGCTCGTCCCCACCCTCTACACCTTCCAGCACGGCGTGGAGATGGGCCTCTCCAGCGGCCAGGAGCCGGTGATGCTCGAAAAGGGCAAGGCCATTCTCGGCTTCCAGCAGCCGGCCTTCGCCCGCGCCCTGAAGCACCGCCTGAAGATCGCCTTCGGCCTCGACGACGATCCCCGGCTGGTGGCCAACGAGTTCGGCGCCCTGGTGCGCGGCGGCATGACGCCGCTCGCCGCCCTCCAGGCCGCCACCGTCAACGCCGCCGAGCTCCTCGGCATCGCCGATCGGGCCGGCGCCGTCGAAGCGGGCAAGCTCGCCGACCTCGTCGCCGTCGCCGGCGACCCGCTGGCCGACCCCGCGGCCCTCGGGCGGGTGGTCTTCGTGATGAAGGGGGGGAAGGTCGCGCTCCACGACCTCGCGAAGGCGCCGGCGGACTAGATCTCCATGTTGACGGCGTAGCAGGTGCGGTCGAGGAAGCGATCCCAGAGACCGCGGCGGGCCCAGGCGGCGGGCAGGATGCGGACCGCGCGCTGGAGGTCGCGCGCGAAGGCCGCCTTGAGCTCCCCGGCGACGCCGGCGTCGATCACCCCGACGCTGGCCTCGTCGTTGATGTAGATCGAGCGGTCGTCCAGGTTAGTCGAGCCGACGAGCGACCAGAGGCCGTCGACGATCATGATCTTCTGGTGGTTGAGGGTGGGCTGGAACTCGTAGATCTTGATCCCCTTCCGCAGCAGCTCGTCGTAGTGGTAGTGCCCGGCGTGCTCGACGAGCTTGCTGTCGCTGACCGGCCCGGGGAGGAGGAGCTTGACGTCCACCCCGCGGCGGACCGCCCGTCCCAGGAGCGCGACGAGATCCTGGTTGGGGATGAAATAGGGGTTCTCGATGATCACCTCCTTCTGGGCGCTGGCGATCGCCATCTTCAAGAGGAGCTCGAGGTCGGAGACGCCGCCGTGGGGCGAGCTCGCCTCGACGTGCACCCTGACCGTGCCGGCGGCGACCGGCCGCGGGAAGTACTTCTCCCCCACCAGCACCTCGCCCGTCCCCTCGACCCAGTTCTCGGCGAAGACCCCCTGGAGGGCGCCGGCGATCGGCCCTTCGAGGCGGAGGCCGGTGTCGCGCCAGTGGCGCGCGTCCTGCGCATGGCCCGTCCATTCCTCGGCGATGCCAAGGCCGAAGATGTGGCCGACGCGGCCGTCGAAGACCGCCACCTTGCGGTGCGTGCGGTTGTTGATGAGGCCGAGCGAGTTCCAGGCGAGGGGATGGTAGGCGAGGATCCGCACCCCCGCCGCGCGCATCTCGGCAGCCAGCCGGTTGTCCATCAGGTGGGCGCCGAAGGCGTCCACGGTGAGCCGCACCTCGACCCCCTGCCGCGCCTTCGCCGCCAGCGCTCCGGCCACCCGGGCGCAGATCTCCCCCCGCCACCAGACGTAGGTCTCGATGTCGATCGTCTGCTTCGCCGCCGCGATGTCGGAGAGGAGCGCGGGGAAGAACTGGTCGCCGTTCTGCAGCACCTGGACGCGGTTGCCGGGGATGACCGAGACGCCGGTCATGCCGGTGATCGAAGGGAGGGCCTCGGCGAAGCTCTCGATGTCCGGCACGCTGACGCTCGTCTTGCGCTGGTGGACGACCGAGAAGAGGAGGAGGACGAGGACCGCCACGAAGAGGATCAAGACGACGAGGGTCCAACGGGAGACCTCGATCATCTCGGCGGCTTTCCTGGCCCTCGCGGCAGGCCGCGAGGGCTTGGCGGATTTGCGCGGTTTGAAAAAGGCGCGGACGTTTGCCATGGCGGCTTTCTGCGCGCCCTCAGGCCGCGCGGCGGAGCTCGACGACGATCGGCCAGTGATCCGACGGCCCGGCGCGCAGCACCCGCGAGGCCACCGGCGTCCAGCCGGCATCGGCGAAGACATAGTCGAGGTGCTGGCGGGTAACCCGGTGGGTCGAGGCGAGGTCGCGGCAGGCGCGGAAGAGCTCGGCGGCCATGAGGTTGCGCAGCTCGGGCGCCTGCGGCGGGGCGTTGAGGTCGCCGGCGAGGATGAAGGCGCCGTCAGCCCGCTTCAGGTGGGCTGCCAGCTCGGCCGCCTGCAGGGCGCGCGCCGCGCGCCCGATCCGTCCCCAGGCGGCCAGGTGGGTGACGAAGAAGTCGACCTCGCCGCCGGCGACGGACACCCGCGCCGCCAGGAGGGTCCGCGGCTCGCCGCTCCCGGGCAGCCGGTGGACGGCGGCCGAGAGCACCTCGCCGGAGGTCAGCACGGCGTTGCCGAACTCGCCGCGCCGGGTCGCGAAGCTGCTGCCGAAGCGCAGATCCATGCCGGTCAGCCGGGCCAGCGCCTCGGCCTGGTCCTCGAAGCGCGACCGCCAGCCGCGCCGGTAGACCTCCTGCAGGCCGACGAGATCGGGCCGCTCGTCGGCGATGACGCGGGCGATGCGGCCGAGATAGGTGCGGGTGAAGAGCGCCCCGTGCCCCTGCACGTTGTACGACATCACCTTGAGCGCTGGAGGGACCACTGCGCCGGGGGAACAGCAAATCCCGCGCCAGAGGAAAGGCCCCCCTAGCCCGCATGTCTCGCCGCTTCGGGAGCGGAGACCCGGAGTCTTCGGAGGGTCGAAGCGGCGACGTGGCGAGACATGCGGGCTAGCGTTCGTGCAGGTGCGGCTGCCCGGAGTCGCCTTCCGTGAGCATCTTCTCCTTGCGCCGCAGGAGCTCCAGGGCAGTCACCCCTTCGACGGCGCCGCGGCCCTCGATCCAGGCCTCCGTGCACTCCCCGCAGCAGGGGCCCTGCTTGGCGACCACGTCGCGGCAGTGGCATTCGCCGCGCTTCAGCAGGCATTCGTTGCAGGCCGGCTTGACGCAGCAGCGGTACTTGCCCTGCTGGGCGAGGGTGCGCTTGGTCTCCGCCACCTCCGAGCGCGACCGCGCCAGCTGGCCGTCCGCCCCCAGGGCCTTGAAGTCGTCGGCGGCCGGCGGCGCCTCCGGCTCCGGGGCGACCGGGTTGGCCGCAGCCGCCGCGGCGAAGGGGCGGGCGCCGGCATGCTGATAGCGGAAGGCCGCGCAGGCGCCGACCAGAAGAGAGAGGACGGGGAGGACGGCGATCGACAGCAACGAGACGAGGACGACGGCGTTCCTGCGCATGGCGTTCCCCTCAGAAGTTGAAGTCGCGCACCAGGTTGAAGCCGAGGCGGACGTCCCCCGCCTTGAAGCCGGCGGCGGAGTCTCCTCCCAGGTACTGGTCGACGGTCGTGGCGCGCGAGTTGCCGACCACCAGCTCGAAGATGTGCCCGCCCACGGACTTCGACAGCGCCGCGTGCCAGGCGGCGACGCTCTCGGGCAGGTCGCGGTTCTTGGGGACGTACTCGACCTCCAGCAGGCTGTTGCCGGGCAGGGGAACGGTCATGCCGACGGGCAGGTTCCAGGCGTTGCGCAGGCGCGGCGTGTCGCGGACCCAGGAGGGGACGAGGAAGAGGTTGACCCCGGGGGCGAAGCGGCGGGAGACGACGAGCTGGCCGAAGGGGCGCCGGCGGTCGTCGACGCCCGAGCGCTGCAGGAGATCGGCGCCGGCCCGCAGGGCCAGCGACAGCGGGACCCGCGGCGCCTGCTCGATCACCAGGAACTTGCCGGCGAGCTCGAAGTCCTCCTGGAACGAGGAGCGGTAGACCTCGAGGTCGAGGTTGCGCGCCACCCCCGCCGACACCCCGATGCCGACGTCGGCGCCGCTGTCCAGCCCCCAGAGGTCGTGGACGCTCCCCTGGTTGACCGTCTGCTGGAAACGGTGGGTGAAGAGGACCTCGATCTGCCGCTGGCCGACGGCGAAGGGGGTCGGCAGGTCGATGAGACGGGTGCCGACGGGGTCGCGGTGGACCGGCTCGTAGGGCGCCGGATCCTCCTGCGCCAAGAGGGCGCCGGCGGTGAGAATAGCGAGGAGGAGGATGGCCAGGAGGCGGGTCGGCGTCGGGTCGTCCATGGTCGTCCTCAGTTGTTGGGCGCGCCGGCCTGGATCCAGCCGGCGATGCCGTCGATCTGCGCCTGGCTCAGAAAGGGCGGGCCGTCCTGCGGCATGCGGGAGCCGGTGATGTCGCCGTCGCCGCGCACCTTCTTCAGCAGGTAGCTCTGCTCCGGGCTGCCGGGCTGGACGCGGTTCAGGCTCGGGTTCTCCTGCGAGCGCCGGCCGACGATCTGGCCGTAGCTGACGCCGGCCTCGAGCACCATCCCCTGCTGCGCCGTGGCGCCGGAGTGGCAGCCGGACTTGGCGCAGTTGGGGGTGAAGATCTCCGCCTGGATGCGGGCGAAGGTGAAGGCCGGGCCGGCGGAGGCCGGCGGCTCGGTCGGCGACTTCACTTTGCCGCAAGCGGCGGTCAGGAGGGGGAGGACGGCGATGGCGCCCAGGGTCGCCATCGCCGCGGTCGCAGCCTTCGCCGCCCTCGCCGCCCCCTCCGAGCGCCTACGGGCAGGTGGCGAAAGCACTCGTGTCCTGCACCGGGGCCGCCGCGGTGTTCAAGGGGTTGAAGTAGACCTGCACGATCCCGGTCTGGGTGTCGGTCACCGTCAGCGTGAACTGCACGTTGGTGGTGGCGGCGAAGAAGACCCAGTAGCGGTTGAAGGGATTGACGCAGGCGTTGAGCACTTTGACCAGCAGCTCGATGTTCGTGGGGTCGAAGAAGTAGAAGAGCCCGGAGGCGGGGGCGGAGGCCAGCGGCACGGCGATCCCCATCCCGCTCCCCGTCGACGTCTTCCAGGTCACCTCGACCTTGAAGCGCCCGCCGGTGACGCAGAGGGTGTTCAGACCCTCGACGCAGGGCGCCGGAACGGCGTTGGTGGCGGCCCCGGCCACCTTCGAGTACGGCGAGAAGCCGGAGGCCCCGGCGGCGCGGACGCGGAAGTTGTAGAAGGTCGCCGGATTGAGGCCGCCGATCACGATACTGGTGGCGTTGGCGGCGGTGGTCGCCACCTCCGCGAAGGCGCCGCCGAGGCTCTGCTGCTCGATCCGGAAGCCGATCTCGTTGGTGGAGTTGTCGCTCCAGTTGAGGAGGATCTCACTCGTCGACTGCGCCTGGGCGGTGAGGTTCGAGGGGGCGTTGAGCGGCCCGCCGCCGCTGTCGTTGTCGAGGATCGTC
>Ga0209626_1000236_pt1 | contig 11975 bp, 9 predicted proteins | sample JacPinW_OM1H0_M2_FD_187962 | JGI IMG/M metagenome (GOLD analysis project Ga0209626, IMG submission 187962) | Forest soil microbial communities from Algoma, Ontario, Canada - Jack Pine, Ontario site 1_JW_OM1H0_M2 (SPAdes) (version 2) | ecosystem: Environmental > Terrestrial > Soil > Boreal... | reverse complement strand
CAAAGGCGATGGAGTCATTCTCAAAGGCGAGCAGATTCAGTTCGTAACTGAATAGACGCGAGATGGCTTCGTACCCGGTCAACTCCTGTAACAGGAGCACATCCTTGCCCAGCGGAGTGTCCACGGCAATCAGCCGGTGATCTTGACTGTAGCTTTCGTCTGGCACGTAGCTGTCCTTCCCTCGTTCCTACACACCGCGCAAGACCACGGCATGCTTCGACGGCATCACTCGCTCGCAATCCTCTCGCCTCACTGATAGACGAATGCCCCATCGGCTCCAATTCCGACTTGAATCCGCTCCATCGGTTCATTCGCCGCCATGCGCCCCAACAACTGTCGCGAAATTTCAGGCAACATTGTGTTGGTCAGAATGTTATCCACGTTACGGGCGCCACTTTCCACTTCCGTGCACCGCCGCGCCACTTCGTCGACCACGGCTGGGTCGTAAAGCAGTTCAATCTTGTGATTTTCCTGGATGCGGCGCTGTATCTTGCCCAGCTTTAGCCGGATGATCTGCTTCATGTTCTCGTCACGGATGGGCAGGTACGGAATAATGACCATTCGTCCGAGAAAGGCAGGCTTGAAAATCTTGTTAAGTTCCGGTTTCAGCGCCTTCGCCAAGCCTTCGGGACCGGGCATGGTCTCCGGGTCCGCACACAGTTTCGCCATCGTGTCAGTCCCCGCGTTGGTGGTGAGAATGATGATCGTGTTCTTGAAGTTGATCTCGCGACCTTCGCCGTCTTCCATCGTTCCCTTGTCGAACACCTGGTAGAAAAGTTCCAGCACATCCGGATGCGCCTTCTCGACTTCGTCGAGCAGCACCACTGAATACGGCCGGCGTCTGACGGCTTCCGTCAGCACACCGCCTTCGCCATAACCGACATATCCCGGAGGCGAGCCCTTCAACGTCGATACCGTGTGCGCTTCCTGAAATTCCGACATGTTGATGGTGATCAAATTGCGCTCCCCGCCGTAAAGCAGATCGGCCAGGGCAAGCGCAGTCTCCGTCTTGCCTACGCCGCTCGGTCCCACCAGCATGAAGACGCCGATCGGCTTGTTGGGATCATCGAGGCGCGCGCGCGATGTTGAGATCCGCTGGCTGATGATTTCGAGCGCATGAATCTGTCCGATCACGCGCTGCCCCAGGAATTTTGGCAGCGACAGAACAGTGGAGATCTCGTCCTTCATCATCTTTCCGACAGGAATTCCGGTCCACGCGGAGATGACCTCGCCCACAATCTGAGCGTCGACCGCCACCCGGATCATTGGTGTTTCCCCTTGCAGTGCCGCCAGTTCGCTCTCAGCTTGCGCAAGTTGCACGCGCAGGGCAGCAACATCGAGCGTCTTGGGAGCTTCCTCGACCGCCGTAGCTGTAGCCGATGACGCTTCGGCTGCCGGAGCGGTTGCGCCTGCCTTAACCGATTCGGCTCGCTCCGCGGCCACGCCAGGTATCTCCGAACCGTTCCCTGCGGCACCCGCATTCGCGGCCCCCTTGCCGTTCTGGGAATTCACGGCACCTTCGAGCTGAGTACGCAAATCCCGAATCGTCGTCACCAGATCCCGTTCCTTTTCGAAACGCGTGCGCAGACCCGCCAATCGCGATTCGATTTCCGCACTCTTGGTGGCGATCTCTTCGAGCCTCTCCCGATGATCCGTGCCCACGGCCGACTCACGTTCCAGAATTCGTTTCTGTACGGCGAAATCGTCGATCTGGCGAACGCTGTCTTCGATCGCCGGTGGAGTCGCGCTTTGTCCCAGTGCCAGCCGGGCGCACGCGGTATCCAGCACACTCACCGCCTTGTCGGGTAACTGGCGCCCTGCGAGATAGCGGTGAGAAAGATGAACCGCGGCGGTCAACCCCTCATCCAGAATGCGAACTTTATGATGCTTCTCGAGCGACGGGACGATGCCGCGCAGCATCGTCATACACTGCGTCTCCACTGGCTCCTCCACCTTTACGACCTGGAAGCGCCGAGCCAGAGCCGGATCTTTCTCAAAATACTTTTTGTATTCCGACCAGGTCGTGGCCGCGATGGTGCGCAACTCGCCGCGCGCCAAAGCCGGCTTCAGAAGGTTGGCAGCGTCTCCCTGTCCCGCTTGCCCGCCGGCACCAATCATGGTGTGCGCTTCGTCGATAAACAAAATGATGGGCTGCGGCGAGGATTTCACCTCTTCAATCAGGCCTTTCAACCGGTTCTCAAATTCACCCTTGATACCCGCTCCCGCTTGCAGCAGCGCGAGGTCAAGCGTCCGGACCGTCACGTTACGCAACGGCGGAGGCACATCGCCCTGAGCCACCCGCAACGCGAAGCCTTCCACGACGGCCGTTTTCCCGACTCCCGCCTCCCCCGTAAGAATCGGATTATTCTGGCGCCGCCTCATCAGAATGTCGACCACCTGGCGAATTTCAAAATCGCGTCCCAACACCGGATCGATCTTGCCGGTCTTTGCCTTCTCCGTGAGATTAATCGTGAACTGGTCAAGGTTGGGAGTCTTGCCGCTGCCCGGTCGTGCGCCCGCGGATGGAGCCCCCGGTGCCGCCGCCGAAGCCGCCACCGCCGCCTGCGCCGCTTCGCCCGAATTGCCGACGATCGACTGAAAGTCCTTGCGCAGTGCGTCTGCCTGGATCTTCTGGAACTCACGGCTGATGTCGCGCATGAGCCTTACCAGCTCGTCATTCGTCGCTAAGGCAAGAATGGTGAAGCCCGTCCGCACTTGTCCGGCGTTGTAGTCGATCGAGCCCAGAGTCCATGCCTCGATCAACATGCGCATCAGCGTTGGGCTCAAAGCGGGAGTCCGGGCGTTACCCGTCTTCAGCTTGTCCAAAGCCCGCGCCAGCTCACCCGACAGCCTCGAAGTATCGATCTCGAAGTGTTTGAAGATCGCGGCCACATCATTGTCGGTGGAGTCGAGCAGCTTCGTCAGATAGTGCTCCACCTCAATGTCATAGTGCGTACGCGCCAGGCAAAGTCCTGCCGCAGCCTCCAGGGCACCGCGGGTTGAATCGTTAAGTTTGCCGATCAGCGATTTCAGATTCATGTCGTCTCCCTTGTGCTGCCTCGAGCGCCAGCACGGTATCATCCGGATCCCGGCGGAAGGGCGCCGACTTCACCCACGACACCCAGCCTAACTGCGGGCCGGATGCGCCCTCCGCTCCCAGCGTGCAAGCCGGAACCTGCTCACGCTCGAGAATCAGCTTCACCTCAAAGTCCCATTCGTCATTGGAAAAAAATCGTACCCAACTCCGCAGTGGCTCCCAGGATTGCCCGCCGGGCAGGAAATCGGCATAGCGTTCGAGCGTCAACGGCCCTAAAACCACGCGCACCTTGGACTGCTGGTCCCAAACTTCGTCGCCCACCACTGCGCCCAATCCAAGCTCTCCGCTGTCACTGCTTCCTTCCGACAAGCGGCATTGCGTTTCCGCATCCAGGCGGTACCAGGCGCCGGCAAACTGCTCCATCTCCACCGGCACTTCAAAAAAGTCAGCAAGAATCTGTTGCAGAGCCTGGGCCGAACGCGGACGCTGTGCCAGCAGGCCCGCATAATACACCAGGGTGTCGTCCGATACCGCCTGCCGGTCGCGCAATCCCTCCGTGCCCAATCCCACTAAGCTGAGCAAATGCCGCGAAAACAGATCGCGCTCCCCATGCTCGCAGGCAACATCGAAACGGTATTTTCTCCACGCCCGGTAAAACAGCGAAATGATCCGGTGGTTGAAAATGTCCAGAAAGTCCCGCGGCGAAGTATCGGAAGCCCGCAACCTCTCGATGATCAGCGACGTAAACGGATTGGGAAGAACTCCCTGCGGTCCCGTCAGCCCCATGAAATTGACTGCCATCTTTGCGGCACCCTCGTCGGGACATTCCATGGATTGGATCTGACTGGCCGGAAACGCAAGCGACGGGTGCACTCCGAAACGCGCGACCTCGGTCTCCGGATGCGCAAACTGACCTACCGCCGTCCGCCCCGGAAGCAATCGTTCGAGCAGACGTACCGCCTGGAAGAAGTCGAAGGCGAAGGGCTCGCGCAGCAGCTTCTCACCAACTTCGGAACCGGCTAGACCAGCAGTGATTGTCCCGCTCTCGGCGCCCACTCTTCTAACGGCTCCTTTCTCTGGCGGCTTCGCGCTACCAATTGACTGAAACTATTCATCGAAACATAAAGACCCAGGAACTTTTCGAGTACGCTCGCAAACAAATAAGCCCCGCCACCGCTGAACTGCTCTTCGTCGAACTCGATCTCCACGCGCGTGCCTCGCGCGAAACCTACTCCGTGTTCGGAGATCACGCGGGTAAAGTGGCGCCGCGCATTGACCGAGGTAATTCCGCTGATTTGCTTCTTGGTCTCTGGCGAATCGGCAAAATCGTAGAGCTCAAGAATTTTCTGCAGCGCCTCTTTGCCCTCGTCCACAATAGAAAGATAATTCAACGACAATTGAGAAATCAGAGACCACAAGGTCTTCCCATCGAGTGGGGGACGCAGCGTGCGGGTAGCTTTGTGCAGTGCGGTGATCCGTTTGATCGCCGCAGCCCCGGTCATTTCAAAATCGCCATTCTCGCTACCGAACGGCAATCGCGTAACTAGATCGCGGTTGGTGCAGTGACACCGCACCGTCACCGTGTCGTACTCGAGTTGCATCGGGCGGGCCGACAGATCGACCAGCGACAGAAAAACGTCAGTTCCTTCATCGCCCTTGCGCGTCGAGGCCGATCGGCTGACATACCAGTACGCCGGCGTCGTTCCCGCGACAGCATGCCGCTCCGAATAGAGCGGGTGATAGGTTACGGTCTCGTGCGTCTCCGCGTCGGTGCTCACAACTTCATCCACGGAATAGATCTCCATGGTTTGCCGCCGCCTTGCATCGGGCACAATCGGATACTGATAACGGGTCTGATCGACCAAGATCGGTTCCGCGGTCTGCGCGAACAGATTGATGATCGGAGTGCATCCCAGGCGTAGCGTCTTGGCATTCACCGCGACTTCCAGTCGTTGATGACGGCCGTCTTGTTCGAAAGGCGAAATCATGAACAGAATCTCGGCTTTCGACGTGAGTCCGGCCCGCTCGAACTCAGAAAGGCCCTGGAGATTCATGAAGAAGAATTTCTCTGGAAACGCGAAATATTCCTGCAACAGCCTGTATCCGACAAACGATCGCCTCGGATAGGGCAGCACGTCCTCCGATTCTCCAAAACCCATCGGTTGAAGATTCCGCACCGGAATTTCGCGCACGGGCGTTTTCGGGTTCGCAGGATTACGCACCAGAATTCGCACGCAATTTCTGCACAATAACTCGTACAGCCCGTGAACCACAGCGCTCTCGCCATTCAGATAAAAAGCCAGCGTTTCCAGGTCAAGCTTCTCAAACGAAACATCCGGAAAACATTCCAGTTCGACTCGCAACACAGCCGCCTCCGATGCGCGCAGCGTCGGGCGGATCCGATCCGGCGTCATCCATTGCGCCTGGGAAACTTTGAACGGCCATAACGTCACGTCGTAGGAGGATCGAAACTTGCACGGCACGCCCTCGACCGGCCGCGAATAGAGAACCGTGCCCTTCGGAATCTTGAGACTGCTGGTCAGTTTGCCCTGCTCCGCGTCGGTGTGAAACTGCGCCACCGTCATCGACGGCACGGGCCGCAAGTAGTGCGGGTAAAGGATGTTGAGCAGCGCTTCGGTAATCTGCGGAAAGTCGTCGTCAATCCTCAGGTGCACGCGAGCGGCCAGCAGCGCAAACGCCTCCAGCATCCGCTCTACGTGGGGGTCTTCGCAGCGATCCGGTTCGAGCAGCAGGCGCGACGCGATTTTAGGATATTTGTCCGCGAACTCCGCTCCGATCTGGCGCAGGAATGTGAGCTCGCTCTCGTAATAATTCCTCAGCTCATTGCGCAAGATCCGCTCCCTTGATTTCGTACTCGCCCTTGCCCAGTTCGAGGACGGTGTCGAAACGCACCGGCTCGGGCGCCGGGTCCATGCAGAGCAGCCCTTCAATCACGAATTTCAAAGTTCGATAATTTCCCTCGAGCTGCTCCATTCGTACTTTGGGCCGTTTCAAGCGAGGTTCGAATACGGTAATGGCCAATTCCATCTCTCGCACGAGATCCCCATGATCGCGGCTGGACAGAACCGACTTGGAAGATATGTCCGGAAATCCGTACTGGTAAACGGAACGGACGGTTTCCCGGGCTGAGTCAGGCGCTGGATCGATCGTCTTTCTGGTGTTGAGCAGCCATTCCAAATCGCGCTTCAGGGCCAACTTCAGTTCACGCAACGATTGCGCACGCGTGAAAGGGACCTCCGAACGAGTTTTCGGATCCCGATCAATCAGGCGGTCCAACACCGAGAGCGTGACCGGTCCCGTGGCATCTCGCCTAGGCATGGCTTATTTCGCGTCTCCCAACGCCTGCGCGGGGTCGAGCCGGCAGATGCGCTCGAACAGTTTTTGCTGCGCGGCCTTGTCTGCCTGGATCTTCGTGCTCATCTTCATGATGGTGGCTAAGGCCCCTGCCACCACGCCTGGATCTTCCCATTCATCCAGCTTGTGGGTTTCGATGGCCGCAGCCAGATCGTCCAGGATCGGTTGCGCGACGTTTCCTTTGTTCGTCGTCGCGCAGATCTCAACCAACTGCATCCGCCGGCGGAATCGCTCTCGTCCCGAGCGCTTACGTGCGATATCCTGCTGCAGGATTTCGAACGCCTTCCGCTCCTGCCCTTCGCGTAAAGCTTGAAGCGCCAAAGTATAGGCATCGGTGGTCTGCCCCGGCCACCTCGCTCCCGTACCGTTGGAACTGGTCGACACTCGAAGCGGCGCCTCCGCGGTAGGAGCCAGCTCGCAAGGTGCCTGGCTCAGCCCTACCAACCATGCGCGCGTCTCAGGGTTGGCCGCAGGCGTCTCGTCCATCAGCGTGGCATCCAGCAGTTGCGGAATATCGGTGACGAGTGTCTTCAGCTCGGAGCGAATCGCGCGGGCAATGGCTTCGTAACCACCCCCGAGGCCGTCACAGGCTTCGACTACAAACCGTTGCAAATCAAGCCAGGCCCGGCTGCACGGCAGCGCCATGGCGCTCTCGGCTGCTTCCAGTAGTTGTTCGTACTTTTTGTCGAGCAGGAGTTTTTTCAAATGCCGGCGAAGCTCGGTAGGCGGCGCTTCCAGCCGCGTAGGGTCCGCCAAATCGATGGCCGCGCGCAACTCTCCCCAACGCAGCCCGCGCAACATCAAATACGAAGCTGGACTCGTGGGTTCACGCCGCCGCAGAAATGCTGCCGCGTCTGCCACCTTGCGAATCGCATCCACCCGATCGGGCGGCTCCGACGACGTTTCCAGCGAAATGAGTAACCCGGTTCGCACCGGACCGGCAGCTTCCGCCTGCCCTTCCGCAGGATTCTCCGCAGTCGCGACCACTTCCACCGGATCCGGTTCCTTCTCGCGCTTCTTCTGCAAGAAGCCGTGGATCAGGTGGCGGGTGGCATCGAGCGCCGACTGCAGCGGGCCAAAGGCAGGTCCATCGTCGCCAAACTTCTCGTCGCAGGTTTTCTTCAGCTGGGCGAGCGTGGCCAAGCTTGCGTCCAGATCCTGCTCGGCCTGCGCGTAAAACTTCTTCGGAGTTTCTTCAAACGCCTTATCGAAATTTTCCGGAGTGAGCTTGCCCTCTTTGACGAGCCCGGCTCGCTTCTTTTTTGCCTCGTCAGTCTTTGCCTGGTCCTCGTATCCAACCTCGCGCGACTGCTGGTAATCCAGCAAGCTATACGAAGCCTTGTCCACCACCGGAACCAGCTTCAGCGGAATCTCCAGCTTGGTTCCGACAAACCCCAAAGGCGCTCCCCGGGATTGCGCATCGCCATCCTCTAGTTCCGGAAACACCGTTTCCCAGAACTTGTCGACGAAGCCATAGCACAACCCAAGACCATCCTTCAGTCCGGCGAAGCCCTTTTGCTTCAGCAACGCCTCCGTGAGCCAGGCAGCCAGTTGCAGGTCTTTGGTTTTCTTGGTGAGCAAGTCGGTAGTTAACTTGATCACCAGAGGGTTCTCGGCAACCTTGCGGTCGCGCTCGGTCATTCCCGGCGGCGGCTGGTCTTCTTCTCGCCGTGCTTCCTTGATCTTGTCGTAGACCGGGTCGTAGCGCAGGTTGGCGCCACTCGGATTGGGCCCTTCAATAGGGTTTAGCAGATCGTCGGGAAAAGGCATGATAGGTCAGGCGGCCACTGAAGCTGGGTTGAACTCAAGCGCGCGCAGTTCAAGCAATGGGATCTCTTCTTCGTCAACCAGCCACATTTTTTGGCCAAACGGAACTTGATATTCGTAACCTTCGGGCTTCTCCCAGACGGTCGCGCGTCCTAGCCGTACGGCTTCGTCTGGATGCTTCGAGGAGAAAGGAGCCAGGACTGGAATCAACACTTCTCCGAGCTCAGTTCCTTTAAACGATGGCGCCGTACGCACCGCGGCCGGAGTCCACAAAAGATCTCTCAGCCGTTGCGGCGGCGGAATCTGGATCGAAGCCACATGTTCCAAGGGCAGCAGCAGATAATTTCCCGCCGCAAAAATCTCAAGCATGGCTCCCGTTCTCGGATCCGCGTCCGAGAACGACGCGAAAGGATTGCCGTTCGCCACTCCTCCGCGCTCGGCTTCGCTGTCAACCTTCTCCGCCGGAAATTCTTTTCGTTCGAACAAATCATGGCGCTGGCGCTCGGCGAACAGCGCGCTGCGATACAGTAGAACTCCCATTTCGCTGGACGGTCCGGCTTGCGCCAGCACTTCCAGTTGCTTGTCTGCCCGCTCGTATTCGCCCGCAAAACACAGGAGTTCGAACAGAAACGTGCGCCGCCGCGTGTCCCCAGGATTGTCCCGCAATTCCGCGCTCAACGCCTTAATGGCATCGCTCAGCCGGCCCGCTCGATACAATTCTTGTGGATTCATCGGTCACCCACGATACATGGAATGAATTTTGGAAAACAACTCCGGTCGGGTTAGCCAGAAAGAGACTCTACCGGACCGAAGTTGCTGTAGAGCGTGGAGGCACCTCCGCTACGGGGCGAAATCCCCCGTCTGCGAAGATGCCTCCAGGTTTCAGTTCACCGACAGCCTAGGTCTGCTGCACGGCGCCAATGTTGTAGGTTGCGGCTCCAGCCTGGGTAACCGCACCACTCGACGTATCCTGCGTGTAATAGTCGAATTCGATCTGCTCGTAGGCGATGCTCACACTCTGGGACGGTACGCCTTGTGCGCCTCCACCCATGCTGTTACTGGTGATGTAGCAATTGGTCATCGTGACCTTCAGATAAACGTACGGGGTCGCGGCGCCAGTCGACTTCCGAAGACTGAACACGCTTGTGGCGATGTGCTGGCCGGTGTACAGGGCTTTCAGAATCTGATAGCTTGCCTGGTCTACCGCGCACGTAAAGCTGAAGTCCGACAGCGAGCACTTTCCAGCGGAAAGGCCCTTTCCGCCTACGTCAGCCTGATTCGAAGCTCCGAACGAAAAGCTGTCCAGCTCAATGTTGTTGGTCATCCCTTGCGCCTGGGACTCCCCGTTGATTCCGTCTATCAAAAGATACGCATCACTTGCCATAGCAACTCCTCCTGATCACGACACTGAAATCCAAGGACCGTTGACGGCCTTGGGTAACGCTCCGACGTAGGTACAGCGGTTTATGACTTCGCAGCAGCCGGCAGTTCCGCCACCAGCCGGAGCGACACACTGAGTTCATCGAGCTGAAAATGCGGTCGAAGATAGGCGATGGCGCGGTAGACCCCGGGCTTGCCTTTCACTTCTTCCACATCCACACGAGCTTCTCGCAGGGGGAACTTGGCTTTTGTTGTCTGATTAGCCTTGTCGTCCTGCGTCACGTACTGGCCGATCCAGCGATTCAGGAAGCGCCAGCACTCGTCACGCGACATGAAGCCGCCGATCTTATCCCGCATCATCGCCTTCAAATAATGCGCGAACCGGCAAGTAGCCATCATGTAGGGCAACTGCGCAGAAATCCGCGCATTCGCCGTGGCCGCGTCGCTGTCATACAGCTTCGGCTTGTTGCAGGACTGGATGCTGAAGAATGCAGCCTTATCCGTGCCTTTGCAGTGCACCAGCGACACCAGTCCCTGATCCGCCAGTTCTTTTTCCCGGCGGTCGGTGATGGCAATCTCGGTCGGGCACTTTAGTGCCACATCGCCTTCGTCCGTGCGGAAGGTGTGCGACGGAAGCCCATCCACCAGGCCGCCGCCTTCCACCCCTCGAATGGCTACGCACCAACCGTAGGTGGCGAATGCCTGCGTCATTTTCGACGCCAGCGCATATGCGGAATTGCCCCAGAGGTATTTGGAGTGATCGGTTCCGTCCACTCCCTCTTCAAAATTGAAGCCCTCTACCGGAGCAGTATCGCGGCCGTACGGCAGGCGCATCAGGACCCGCGGGCATGTCAGGCAGACATACTTCGAGTCCTCGCTCTCCCGGAAGCCCTTCCACTTGGCGTACTCGGTGCTATCAAAAATCTTGCCGATGTCCCGAGGCTGGTCAAGGTTCGTGAAGCTTTCCATGTTGAGCAATTCCGACGACGCTGCCGAAAGAAACGGAGCATGGGCGGATGCTGCAACTTGTGAGACCTTCTCCAGCAACTCCAGATCTTCCGGATGCTTGCTGAATTCGTAGTCGCCTACCAGTGCGCCGAAGGGCTCGCCCCCAAAAAGGCCGTACTCTTCTTCGTAGACCTTCTTGAACATCGCGCTTTGATCGAATTCAGGCGCACGCTGCAGATCGCGCAGCAAGTCCTTCTTCGACGCATTCAGAACGCGGATCTTCAGCTGGGTGCCGGTTTCGGATTGGTCCAGCAGATACTTCAGACCGCGCCACGACGACTCCAGCTTCTGGAACTGGGCGTTGTGCAGGACTTCGTTCAACTGAAGCGAAATCAGGTGATCGATCTGCGCAACCCGGGCGGAAATCATTTGATCGGCATCGCGGCCGATCGTCATTGATCCCTCGAGCACCTGTTCCACGAATTCCTTGATCAGGCCCTTGCCGCGCTCGCGCGAACTCGGATCGCCAAACCGTCCTTGTTCAACAATCTGGTCGAGAATACTCGACTCTCCTGTCTGCTCCACTACCGCCGCACCACCAGCAATTTTTTGTGCCTCAGGCATTGGGTTCCCCCTTCCCTACTTCGGACTTGAGTTTGTCGAGCTTATCGGTCTTGCTCACCGCGTCCAGCAACGCCTCATCCAGCTTCTCGTTGGTTTGCAGCGTGCCTTTCAGATCGTTCAGTCGGGTGCGCAGGTCCAGCAGTTCCTTGAGCGGTTTTACCTGCCGCGCCACCTGCTCCGGTTCGAAGTCTTCCAGGCTCTTGAATCTCAAGTCCACCTTGAGCTGGCCGGCGTTGGAATCTTCGCTCAGTTTGTTTTCCACCGCGAATGAGAGATGCGGCTTCATGCTTTCCAGGACGGAATCGAAGTTGTCGGGCGTGACTTCGACAAAGCGCCGTTCCTTGAGCTTGGGTAATGGTTGTTCGGGCTGGCCGGTGAAATCTCCAAGAACTCCAACCACGAAGGGCAGTTCCTTGATTTCAATTGCGCCGCCGGTTTCGACGTCATAAGTAATCTGGACGCGAGGCGGGCGCACCCGGTCCAATTTGTGCTGTGTGCTCGGTTTTGCCATGTTATCTCCCTGCTATTCTAGATTTCGAGGAAGTGCCTTCTAGCTGCTAGTATTCCGTTTTTGAAGTCAATCGGGGGACGTAGCGGTCAGGGGTTACCCCGTTGGGAGAGTGGCCAGACCTCTCGCATTTGACCGCACGGGTCGTGGTGCAAGGGTTTATCACATGGCCAAACCACAGTCAAGCTTTAAGCCACTTTTCTTGCACAAAATCACTTTCTCGTAATCCATCTTCAGCCCACGGTGAGCTCTCATGACCGGATAGTGTCTGCAGTTGGGCGAACGTTACAGACATTGCAAGGAAGCAGAAGAAATTGACCGGGATCGATCGTACAT
>Ga0209626_1000234_pt1 | contig 12024 bp, 10 predicted proteins | sample JacPinW_OM1H0_M2_FD_187962 | JGI IMG/M metagenome (GOLD analysis project Ga0209626, IMG submission 187962) | Forest soil microbial communities from Algoma, Ontario, Canada - Jack Pine, Ontario site 1_JW_OM1H0_M2 (SPAdes) (version 2) | ecosystem: Environmental > Terrestrial > Soil > Boreal... | reverse complement strand
CCATCTCGCAGCCCTACATCGTGGCTCTGATGACGGCGCTCCTCGACCTCCACCGCGACTCGAAGGTGCTCGAGATCGGCACCGGCTCCGGCTACCAGGCGGCGGTGCTGTCGCGCCTGGCAGGCCAGGTGTACAGCGTCGAGATCGTCCCCGCCCTCGCCGACCGGGCGCGGCGGACGCTCACTCAGCTGGGCTACGGCAACGTCCACGTGATGACCGGCGACGGCTACCACGGCTGGCTCGCGGAGGCGCCCTTCGACGCCATCGTCCTGACCGCCGCCCCGGCCAAGGTCCCCGCACCGCTGCTCGCGCAGCTCCGGCCAGGCGGCAGGATGGTCGTGCCCGTGGGCGGGGTCTGGCAGGACCTCGAGGTGCTCACCAAGCGTGCCGACGGCACCGTCGACACCCGCAAGGTGCTGCCCGTCCGCTTCGTTCCCATGACCGGCGAAGCCCAGGGCCGGCGCTGAGGCCTCCGCGCCCGGCTCAGTCCCCCGCCACCTCCCGGCAGATCTCTTCCAGGCGCCGGTAGCGCTCGGTCTTCCGGCGCTCCAGGACCTCGTCGCGGACCTCGCGGAACGATTCGTCGAGATAGCGGGGAGGCGGGAAATCGGCGTCGGGATAGAGGGTGCGGAGCGACTCCTCGAGCGGCCGCTCGGAGACGACGATGTCGTCGAAGGCAAGAGTTGGCCCGGGGAGCGAAGCGAGCGCGCGCCGCGCTCGGCCGAGCCCGGCGGCGAGCTGCCTCTCGGGGTCGCCGTCGTCGCCCGCCGCCTCCCGCGGGTAGAGCCAGCCGCGTTCGAGCATGGCGAAGGCGACATCCGCCAACGGGCGATCGATCCGCAGGGCGTTCAGGCCGGAGGTCGGGAGCCATTCCGCGACGGCGAAGGGGTGGACGACGTCCTTGTAGGCAAAGCCGCGGACGGCGGTCGCTTGGCCGAGGAAGGCGAGCAGCCGTTCGAAGCGGTCGGGGTCGCGCTCCCTCTCCAGGAACCGCACCCCGTGGGCGGGCCCCTCCTCGCGCGAGAGGGCGAATCGGTGGAGGTTCAGGACCTCGCCGTCGCTCGTCCAGGACGGCTCCGCCAGCCGCAGGGCGCCGCGGGCGGCGTGGTAGATCTGGGTGGAGAGGGAGCGGGGGAGCGAGACGAGGAAGAGGGACCGCATGGGATGGCCGCCGCGCCCCAGCGGTGCCCGCCGCGCCGAGCCTCGAGCCGTGGCGAGGATCGGAGAGCCGGAGCGGCGGGAGCGGTCGAGCCGGAATCCTACTTCGTCTTCGCGCCGACGCGGACGATCCCAGACCCCGAGACGGTGTAGCGGGGCTGGGAGGTGCCGGGGAACACCACCGTGTAGGTCGTCTGGCCGCTGACCTGGGCGACGCCCGAACCGTTGGCAGGCACCACGCCGGAGCCGTAGATCCAGCCGCTGCCGGAGGGGATGACGCCGCTGCCGGACGGCATCCAGCCGCTGCCCGAGGGGATGACACCGCTGCCGGAGGGGATGACGCCGCTGCCGGAGGGGATGACGCCGCTGCCGGAGGGCGTGATGCCGCTGCCCCCGCCGTAGATGGTATAGGCGAGGCTTCCTGCTGTCTGGTTGACGATCGTGATGGCCATGCCGCCAGGCTCCTCTCTTTTCCTCTTGTCCTCTCGTCCGTGGTCCCGAATCGAATTTTCAGGGAACAGTTAGAGAAGTGTAGCAGCTGCTGCGCGCGATTGTCATCCCTCCGCCAGCACCTCCTGGAACAGGCGGTGCCACTTTTCGGCGACCGCGGACCAGCGATACTCGCGGCGGGTGGCCACCGCCAGGGCGGCTGCGGACATCTCGGCGAGGCGGCCGGGATCGCGGTAGAGCCCTTCGAGGGCATGCGCCACCTCCTCCGGGGCGACCAGCTTTCCCTCGGTCAGGATCCGCTCGGCGGTCAGGCTCAGGGCCGGCTCGAGGAGGACAGCCGAGCCCGTCCATATTTCTTCGCAGGCGCTGTGGCGGGGCACCACCTGGGCGGCGCCGGTCGCCGCGTGCTCGAGGTTGACCAGCCCCCAGCCTTCGCCCAACGAAGTGTTCAGGCCCACGTCGCAGGCGTTGTAGATGCGGTTCAGGACCTCATCCGGGACCGCCGGCAGGAACTTCTCGTCGGCGGTGAGGATGAGGCGATCCTCGATGCCGTGGCGCCGCGCCAGGTAGACCACGTTCCAGCCGATGTCCTCGACCCCCATGTGGAGGTAGAGGCGGACGTTCTCCGGCTTGTCGCGCGCGAACAGCGCGAAGCCCTTGATGGTGACGTCGATCCGCTTGCGGGGCTGATTGCGGTTGGCGTTCAGGACGATCCAGGCGTCCTCGAACTCCGGCCGGCCGAAGAGTTCCGCCCGCGCCCGCGTCCGGCCCGCGGCGAGATCGCCTGCCGGGGCGCCGTTCCCTCCGGAGTAGGGAAAGAAGAGGCCGGTGTCGACGCCGTGGGGGATGACCTCCATGGGCGGGAAGGGGAAGCCGGGGTCGTGCTCCCGCACGCGGGCGACGGCCTGCTCGATCTCCCGCCGGCCGTAGCGGGTGTAGGCCACGAAGCGGTCGAGGAACTGCAGCGGCTCGACCATGCCGGGCTCGATGGGGCCGGCGTCGACCGGCGAGTAGGCGAGAACCTTGAGGGACTCCTGGCGCTCGCGGAGCGGTCCCATGTAATTGCCCAGCACCCACGGGTCGTTGAGCAGGAAGACGAGCTGCGGCCGAATCTGGTCGACGAGGGCGCCCAGCCGGTTGGTGCCGAAGAAGTCGCCATCGGCGCCGGCGGGATAGATCTCCCAGCCGCATCCGTGGGCCTCGCCGCGATAGTTGATCCCCAGGTGATGGAACTCGTAGCGCTCCTCGAGGTTCGATAGCAGGCTGTGCAGCACGCGGGCGAAGCCGGTGGGGACGACGGCGTCTCCCACCACCAGGACCCGCGGCCGCCCGCTCTCTCTCCGCTTCCGCCGCCGGCCGCTCATGCATCCCTCCAGGGCGCCGGATCCAGATAGCAGCAGTGGAAGAGATCGAGGCCGTCCCCCCAGGCCGCGATGGCGGGCGAGAGCTGGACGCGCAGGCCGGCGAGAAGCTCCTCCGTCGGACCGTGGGGGAAATAGCGCTGCGCCAGGGCGAGCGGCGCGTAGACGGCCCGGGCGCCGAGCCCCGCCGTCCCCTCGATCGCCTGGATGGCCGCCAGGAGGTCCGCCGGGCCGCTCAGGAACGGCCGCAGCCGCACGAGGTCGACCAGCTGGGTGAGCCGGAAGCGGTTCATCAGGACGTGGTGGGTGGCATGGATCAACAGGTGCAGCCAGAGCGTCTCCGCGGAGGGGAGCCAGGCGCGCGTACCCAGGATCTCTCCCGGTCGCGCCGCCGCCCACAGCCGGTCGGTCAGGTCGACGGTCTCCTCCCGCAACCGCTCCTGACAGCGCGGATGGACCTCGAGCACCCGCGGGTTGTCCGGATGCTCGCGATCCGGATCGACGATCTCGCGGTTGCCGGGCCGGGAGAACTTGACGTGCTTCCAGCCGGTGAAAACCTTGTCGTAGGCCAGGCCGGCGAGGATCTCCTCGCCGCGCAGCAGGTCGCCGACGTGGAGGAGAAGGTCGAGGTCGGCCATCGGCCGCTCGCCGGGATCGGGGTAGACGAGGGCCGCGAGAACGGCGCCTTTGAGCGGCATCACCGGCACGCCGGCGGCGTCGAAAGCGGCGAGGACCTCCGCCAGCTCCGCCTGCATCCTGGCGATCCTAAGGCGGTTGGCGGCGAGTTGGTCCGCCGCCCAGAGGGCAAAGGGGTGATCTCCCCAGGCCCCCAGTCGGGTCATGCGGGCGCCGAGGAGCGGGGCGACGCCGTGCACCTGCGCGGCCCGGCGCAGCAGCTCCCAGCTCTCCGGCGTATAGCCGGGAGGCTCGGCCGGCGGAGCGGCGATCAACTGCGCCAGGGCGTCGCAGGCCTCGATCTCCATGGCCGCCGGCCGCTCCACCGCCGCCTTCATGCGACGATCGACTCCAGGAGGTCGACCGCGGCCTCGATGTCGTCGCCGAAGGCGAGGCGGTAGGCGCCGTGGCGGAGCAGCCGGTCGACAGCGCTGTCGTAGCCCGCGATCTCGCTCTCCTTGCTGGCGCCTCCCTGCCTCCATCCCTCCCGCGCGGCGGCGGGGCCGAGCGGCTCGATCCGGCTCCTGCCGCCGGGTTGCCGCGACAGCAGGACTACGGCCCCCGCCCGTGCCGAGGGAGTGGTGCTGCCGGGGCGCAGGGCTTCGAGGTCCGCCGCCAGCTTGGTCTCGCCGTTGAGCTGCACCAGGGGCGTGGCGGAGGCGAGCTCGGGGAAGAGCTCTCTAGCGTCCGGCAGGAGATGGAACGACCATGGAGTTCCCCACCAAAGCGGGCGGGCGCCGTCGAGCCAGACGACGTCCTCGGCCAGGGCCTGGAAGCCGCGGCGGGTCGCCGCATAGGCCAGCGTCGTCTTGCCCTGCCCGCTCGCCGCCCGCAGGAGAAGTCCTTTGCCGCCGCGGGCTAGCGCCGCCCCGTGAACGCCGATGAAGCCGCGCCACTCGAGCATGAAGAAGAGCGCCGGCTCGAGGAAATGCCAGCGGAAGAAGGCGGGATCGGCGAGGGTGGTCGAGGAGAAGCAGCCGAAGGCGACGCCGGCCGCGCGGTCGGCGACGAGGGTCGAGTCGCGGCCGGTCGTCTGGTAGACGAGGGGGCCGTCGGCACGCTGCAGCGGCCGGCCACGGACGCCGTCGTCCACGGAGTGGGCGAAGAGACGAAAGGAGAGGTCGGAACTGCCATCGGGTGCGGCTGGGCCGAAGCCGGCGAAGGCGGACTCCGCGGCGGCCATCACCGCTGGGGCATTGCTGGTGACGCGGAGCGAGAAGCCCATGGGCCGGAACCAGGCCTCGCGGAGATCTTCGACCGGCGTGAAGAGGAAGGGGTTCTCGGCCATGCGGAGACGGGCGGCAGGCCGAGGGGCTTCAGAGGCTCTCGCGCTGCGGCTCGCGCAGCGGCACCAGGCGGCGGGCGAGCTTCAGCTCCCAGGGGTTGTCGTAGCGGCCGCTGTCGTAGCGCCAGTCGGCGAGCGACCGCAGGAGCTGCTTGCCCCAGGCCGGCGTGGCATGGTCCTGCACGGTGGGGAAGCGGCAGCCCAAGACGGTCGCGAAGTCCTGGACCCGGCGGCGCATCTTCGGCGACAGCCAGGGGGCGTCCTGGTGGCAGACGTAGTTGATCCATTGCGGCTCCGTCCACTCCTGCGGGGTGGTGGGGAGGCCGGGGCCGGCCGGCCCGTAGCTCTCCTGGACGGGCAGCCGCAGCCCCGCCGCCCGCGTGCGCTCCGAAGCGGCCTCGCGCCGCGGCGTGGGGGTGTAGAAGTAGAGGACCACCTCGCACTCCGGATGGACCGCCTTGATCCGCTTGATGAAGGAGAGGGTCTTCTCGATCTCGCCCTCGGGATCGTCGGGACCGCCCAGCACGAAGGAGAACTCGGGGATCACCCCGTGCTGGCGGCAGAGGCGGGCCACTTCGAAGGTGTGCTCGACCCGCGATCCTTTCTTCATCTGCTTCAGGACCTCGTCGCTTGCCGCCTCGGCGCCGATGTAGGCCATGGTCAGGCGGCTCTTCTCGATCAGCTCCCAGGTGCGCGGCGAGAAGTTGGCGAGGGTGTCGGCGCGGGCGTAGCACCACCAGGGCATGGCCAGGCGGGCGAGCGCTTCGAGGAGCGGCACGCTCGCCTCCTCGCGGTCGAAAAAGTTGTTGTCGTAGAACTGCATGGAGTTGGCGCCGAAGCGGTCGCGCAACGTCGTCACCGCCTGCTCGAGCCGCGCCCCGCCGGAGAGGCGGGTGACGCCGTTGAACATGGTGACGACGCCGCAGAACTCGCAGCGGTAGCGGCAGCCGATCGCCGCCTGGTGAACGCCGGTCCGGGTGCCCATGAAGCTGGGGCGGAGGTAGCGGCCCACGTCGCCCGCCCGCTCGTAGGGGAGCGGCGGCAGCTCGTCGGGGTCGCGGAAATGGCGGTCGGCGTTGTGGCGCACGGCTCCGCCGTCCTTCCAGGTCAGGCCGCGGACGTCCGCCAGGGCCGTGGGATCGCCGGCGGAGGCGAGCGGCCCCGGCGGCGGCCCGGCGTCCGGCAGCCGCTCGAGGAGCTCGAGGATCGCGTCCTCGCCCTGGCCGCGCACGACGTAGTCGACGTAAGGCGCGTTGATCGCCGACTCCGGGTACATGGTCGGGAAGTACCCTCCCCAGGCGATCGGCACCTGCGGATGGGCGGCGCGGACGGCGGCCGAGAGCTCGATCGCCGGCGCCACCTGCGGCCCCGGCATGACGCTGACGCCAACGAGAGCGGTCGGCGAGGCGGCGAGGGCGGCGAGCGTGGTGCCGACGGCGTCGCCGTCGACGTTGCCGTCGATGAGCTGATAGTCGACCTTCCCTTCGAGCACGGCGCCGAGCGAGAGGAGCGAGATCGGCAGCCGCATGGAGCGCTCGGAGCACATCCGCGGATTGACGAGGAGGACGCGGCCGCCGCCGCGGAGGTCGATGCTCACGCCCCGGCCCCCTGCGCGTGAAGCCGGCCGGGCTCGCTCCGCGCTCCCTCGCGCGCGGCGGCAGCCGCCGGCCGCGGTGCCGAGACGGTGTGGACGGTCACCACCTCGTTGCCGAAGTCGCGCCGGGTCGCCACCCCGACCTCCATCCCCCCCTCGCGATGGGCGGCGAGCTGCGCCGCGCAGTCGCCGTCGGTCGACAGCACGACGAGCGCCCGCCCCCCCGGCGCCAGCGCGGCGGGCAGGCCGGCGGCGAAGCGCTCCAGCGCGTCGACGCTGCGCCAGGCGGCGTCCAGCGGATTCCGGGGGGCGCCGCGGAAGTAGGGCGGGTTCCAGAGGACGAGGTCGAAGCGCTCGCCGGCGACGGGGGCGAAGAGGTCGCCCTGGCGGGCCTCGATCCGCTCTTCGAGGCCGTGCAGGACGGCGTTGGCGCGGACGCAGCGCACCGCCTGCGGGTTGAGGTCGACGGCCACCACCCGGTAGCCGATCCGGGCGGCGAAGATGGCGCCGACCCCCGAGCCCGTCCCCAGGTCGAGGGCCAGAGGCGGCTCGCCGCCGGGTCGGGCGGCCGGCGGCGGACCTGCCGCCACCGCCCGGGCCAAGAGCTCGCCGGTGCGGAAGATCTTGGGGTTGAAGACGCCGGGAAGGACGACCAGCGGCACGCCCGCGACCTCCTCGACGACGGTGCGGCCGATGCGGCGGCGAAGGAGGGGCCGCCGCACGCCGAGGCCGGCCGCCGCCAACAGGCGGGAGAGAGCGTTCATGGGCGGGTCACCGGCCCACGACGGCGGCTGCTGAGACCTCTCGTCATGGTGTCGTCAAGCTTCGGTAACGTACTATAAGGCGGATTCGCCCTCCAGGGTGCGCCGTTCGAGATCGAGCACGAAGAAGCGGCCCCATCCAAGGAAAGGGCGATGGGCGCCCAGCCGCGGCTCGAGACGGCCGAGCTGCCGCGCGAGGCCCGCGGGGAGGCGGCGGCCGGCGGGCTGCGGCCAGAGGAAGCCGAGCGCGTAGGCGCGGCGAAGCCGGAAGCGGGAGGCGAAGAAGGCGCTGTAGGTCTCGCCTGCCGGCAGCAGGGCGTGGCGGATCTGCTGCCCCGAGATCTCCGCCGCCCGCTCCCGCCGGCGGCCGAGCTCGCCCGCCAGCCGCCAGTCGAGGCGGGCGAGCCGCCCGAGCCGGCTCCAGACCCCGGCGGGCGCGAGGAGGTGGAGGACGGCGCGGCCGCCGGGCCGCAAGAGGCGCGCGGCGGCGGCGGCGAAGCCGGCGAGGTCGACGGTGTTCAAGCCGGCGAAGGCGGAGAGGAGGCCGTCGAACCCCGCCGCCGGTAGCGAAGAGAGCTCCGCCGCGTCCAGCGCGCGGGCATCGATCCGCTCCGCCAGCCCCTGCCGCTCCGCCTTCTCGCGCAGGCGGGCGATCATGCCGCGCGAGACGTCGATCCCCGTCATCCGCACCCCGCGGCCGGCCAGGAAGAGGGTGTCGAGGCCGGTGCCGCAGGCGACGTCCAGCACCCGGTCGCCAGCCCGCCAGAGCCGGCGGTAGTGCGCCCACAGGAGCTCCCGCATCCAGCGGTCCTCGGCCACCAGGCGGTCGTAATCGGCGGCGATGGCGTCGTAGGCCTCGCCCACCTCACGCCCGGACGGCGGCGCGGGGACCGGCACGGCTCAGCGCTCGATCACCGCGACGCGGGTGAAGCGGAGGAACTCGAGCGGCTCCTTGCCCGCGCCGATGGCCCGGCCGGCCGGGTTGCCGCGGAAAAAGCTCAACCGCAGCTGTCCGCTCCGTTGGCCGCGCTGGCGCAGAGCCGCCACCTTGTCGGTGATGTCGAAGCTGCGGCTGCTCTCGGCGGCGTGCTCTCCCGCCTCTCCGAAGAGGGCGATGTTGCCGAGGAAATTGGGGCTCCCGGGCTCCGGCGCCTGCCCCTCGGGGAGGTTCAGGTAGACGCGATAGACGGCGCCGGGATGGAGGAGCTTCAACCCCTCGACGACCACCCGCAGGCGCGCCATCCGCGGCCCGACGGTGAGCGCTTCAATGCGCTTGCCCGCTGCGGTCGTCAGGGCGACGCTGACGTCCGTGCGGGCGTTGCCGAGCTTGATCTCGGAGGGCCGGCTCGCCGCCAGCAGCTTCCGCGCGGGCGGGGCGGCGGCGGTCACGAACGGGGCCTTCTCGGTGCACAGCTTGACGTTCTGGACCGGCATGCCGGAGTACTCGTAGTCGAGCTGGGTCGCCATGTCGAGGACCTGGCAGCCGGTCATGGCGACCTTTTTCGAGGTGCCGTCGGCACGGACGTCGAAGAAGGTGAAGAGGTGGTTCTTCCAGTCGCCGGCGCCCAGGGGATCCGCCCGGCCGCCGCCCTGGTTGAGCCACACCTGCCAGAGGCGGTCGATGTTAGCGTGGTGGAGCCAGAAAATGGGGTCGCGGGCCGCGCACTCGACGAACGACATCCATCCCACCGAGCCGCCGACGGCGTCGTGGATGACGTTGTGGGGCTGGGACTCGAGCTGGCCATAGTTGCCGCCCGAGTGCAGCGCGACGGGCGTGAGCTGGCTGCCGAAGGCCTCGTCGGGCAGCAGGCCGGAGGCGCAGCCGGCGCAGCTCTTGCCCGCCGGGCAGTTGCAGAAGGGGAGGAGCCTCATGGCCTCGTCGTCGGCGGCATCCTCGGCCGTGACGCAGGGTTGGCCGGGCTTGACGAGGTTGCAGTTGGGCGCCCGCTGCGCCACGTAGAGCGGGTTCGAGCCGTCGGCCGGCACGCGCATGGGCTCCGGCAGGTCGCGGTGCTCCGGGTTCTCGTAGTTCCAGTAGGGGAGGGTGAAGCTGGGGTCTCCCGAGGCCTGGCGCAGCATGCGCTCGAGGTAGTAGAGGTACATCCGGTGCCAGGCCAGGAAGAAGAAGTTGCCGTGCTGGCAGGTCGCCCAGGCGGTCTGCTTCGGCCCCGGCGTGAGCGGGCAGATGCTGCTGTCGCTGGGGTAGCCGTGGATGTTGGCCTGGTAGAGCCAGCTCGCGGGATCGTTGGCCTTGCGGGACTGCATGACGGCGACGCCCTTGCGGAAGGCGGCGATCTGCGCCGCCGTGAGCTGGTGGATCTCCTGGCGGACGTGGACCGCCTTGACCGGGCTGGTTACGGTCGTGGCGGTCGTGGCGGGCATGGCGCTGGCGCCGGGCTTGCCGGCGGCTCCGGCCGAGCCCGCGAAGAGCGTCAGGAAAGCGAGAGCCGACGCCGCCCGAAGCAGGGTTCGACCGCAGGACCGGTGCAGCATGGGTGGACGGACCTCCTCAAGAGACGGCTGCGGCGGAGTTTAGCCTCCCCGCCGACGCTGCGACAAGCCCTGCGACAGAGGCCGAGGATTCGCCGGCGCATGCGGGATCACCGCGGCGTGATCCAGCCGCTGGCGGTGACGAGGCCGTTGTCGCGGCCATCGCCGCCGGGGGTGACGACGTAGGCGCCCATGGCGCCGACGCGGCGGTTGGGGCCGAAGGTGAGCGGCGGGGTGAGGCCGGTGTCGTAGCCCTGCAACCCTTCCAGGGCGGCGACCAGCTTCTCCCGCGAGAGGTCGCGGCCGGCGCGCTCCAGCGCCTCGAAGAGCGTCTCGGCGGCGGCGAGGGCGGCGAGCTGCACGGAAGGGGGACGGGGCGGCGTCTCGAAGCCCGGACCGAGCTGCCGGTAGAGCTCGGCGCCGCGGCCCGTCAGGTCCGAAGGCAGGGTCGAGAGGGCGAGGAAGACCCGGCTCGCGAGGCCCGGCCCAGGAGCCGCGGCGCCGGCGAGCGCTCCCAGAAGGAAGAGGTCGGGGGGGGAGCCGGCGGCAGCGAGAGCCGCCTGCGCCGTCCGGGCATCGGCCGCCGAGCCGAGGAAGAAGAGGGCGCCGGCGCCCGCCGCCGCAGCGACGGCCGGGCCGGGGTCTCCCGGCGGGTACTCGACCTCCGCGAAATTGACGGCCGTAGCGTCTCCCTGCCGCGAGCCCTGGTCGCGGATCGCCGCCGCCACCTCCGCCAGCTCTCCCCGCGGCCGCGCCACCACGGCCCGCGTCCCGGGCCGCTCTCGCCGTTCGCGACGATCGCGCTCCAGGGCGAAGTCGGCCAGCGCCCGCGCCTGCTCCTCGAGGCCGGGGAGGAGATAGAACACCCAGCGGTTCCAGGGCGGGCCAGTGGCCGGATGGATCGTGAAGGGCCCGACCGCCGGGATCTCCCGCTCCCGCGCGAGGCCGGCCAGCTCGGCCTCCGCCCCCACCAGGAAAGGGGCGAGGAGGGCGAAGACCTCCTCGCCGTCGAGGAAGCGCGCCACCGCCGCCCGCCGCTCCGCCGCCGGCTCCGGCGGCGCCAGAAAGCGCAGCTCGATTCGGCGGCCGTAGAGGCCGCCGCGTTCGCCGATCCGGCGGGCTGCCGCTTCGAGAGGGCGCCGGATCGCCTCGCTCATCGCCGCCGGCGTGCCGGCGGGCGGCAGGACGACCCCGAGTCGGATGGCGCCCTCCGAGATGCCGGGATCGCGCTCCTCGCCGACCCGCTTGAGGTAGCTGACAAGCGCCGCGGCCTCCTCCTGGGTGAGCCGGTAGCGCGGCATGGTGCGGTCGAGCGGATTGCCGGCGGCGTCGAGGCCCAGGGTGACGGCGCGCTTGACGAGGCGCTCGGTGTAGGGGGGATGAAGGCGCCCGCCGTTAGGAGCGACCGAGTACGGCCGGGTGAGGGCCGCCCAGGTGACGTCCGGCGGCGCCACCCCGCCCTCGGGCCGGCCCCTGCCGTCGCGGCCGTGGCAGCCGGCGCAGGGGAGCGTCGTCGCGGTGGTCTCGACGCCCTCTGTGCCCAGCGTCGCCGGAATCTCGCGCCCGCCCGCCCCTTCGCCCGAGCGGAAGATGCGCTTCCCCAACTCCTCCTCGGGACGGAGCGTCGCCGAGACGCCGCCGGCGAGGAGGACCGCCAGGGCAAGGAGGAGCCAGCCGGCCCGCGTGGTCCGCCCGGCCGGCGCCTCAGCCGCGATCGTGCAGCAGGGCATCCAGCGAACGGACGAGGTCCTGGGGAGGCGCCAGGCCGACGACCTTCTTCCACAGGCCGGTCGCCTCGTTGCCCATGATCAGGATGTTGGTGTGGTCGTCCTTGCTCTCGACGTACTGGCCGAGGCGGTAGAGCGCCCAGTCGACGTTCTCTTTCTTGCCGGTCAAGAAGAACCAGCCGGGCCGCGCCTTTACCCGCGCGGCGTACTGCCGGAGCTTCTCGGGGGTGTCGGTCTCCGGGTCGACGGTGAGCGAGAGGAGATAGACGTCCTTGCCCAGGCGGTCGCCCAGCCACGACTGCAGGCCGGCGAGCTTCTCCGTCATCAGCGGGCAGACGCCGTTGCAGGTGGCGTAGAAGGCGTCGACGACGACGACCTTGCCCTTCAAGAGGTCGCTGTAGAGGCGCTTCGGCTCGCCGTGCTGATCGATCAGCACGACGGCGTCGCCGTCGGTTGCCAGAATGTAGGTGCGATCGACTTGCGCCAGCACGCGCAACGCCCCGGCGGCCTCGCCGTTCGCGCT
>Ga0209626_1000233_pt1 | contig 12042 bp, 8 predicted proteins | sample JacPinW_OM1H0_M2_FD_187962 | JGI IMG/M metagenome (GOLD analysis project Ga0209626, IMG submission 187962) | Forest soil microbial communities from Algoma, Ontario, Canada - Jack Pine, Ontario site 1_JW_OM1H0_M2 (SPAdes) (version 2) | ecosystem: Environmental > Terrestrial > Soil > Boreal... | reverse complement strand
GATCGTGATGAACCGGCCCGACGCGCTCAATGCGTGGACCACACAGGTCGGCGAGGAGCTGACCGAAGCGCTGGACGAGGCCGCGGCCGGGGAGGGCCTGTCCGCCTCGCTTCTGGCGGAAGCTCGCGCGCAGACCTTCATCCGGCTGGTCAACGCCGGCGCCTATGACGCGGCCGAGCGGCTGGCTCCGGGGATCGTCCGACAGACCGACGCACCGGACGGCGAGTCCGTTGCCGAGATCACCGCCGAGACGCTCGACTCCCTGTACTGCCTCGGCATGCTGGCTCTCCACCGGGAGCGCCCAGGAGACGCCGCCGATCTCTTCGCGCGTGTCCATCGACTGGCGGGGCGGCGTGCCGGGTGGCACGCCGAGATCCTCTGGTCGGCGCGTCTGCACGAAGGGCTCAGCCTACGGCGGGCCGGCCGGGAGGCCCCTGCCCGCGCGGCGCTGGCCGAAGTGGCCGGCGGCGAGGGCCGCAAAGGCCTGCCGCCGGTCCCGCCGGCTCTCGCCGAGGCCGCTCGCTCCCTCCTCGCCGCGGGACGGGGCTGAGGGGAGGGACAGACGGATGCGTTTCCCTCGCCTTCACCGACGCCGGCCCCCGGTGGTCGCCGAGAGCTTCATCGCTCCCGTCGCGCGGCTCTCCGGAGTCGTCCTGCCGCTGGACGTGATCGCCGCCCAGCCGGCGGCGCGGCTGCGCGTCCTCCTCTTCGAAGCTGCCGGAGCGTATTGGGCGTTCGACTATCGCGCGGCGACCCTGTCCAACCCGGACCTCTCTCCGGAGGAGTCGCTGCGCCTGGAGTTCGCGCCCTTCCAGGGATCGCCTGGCACCTCGTACCTTCTCGGCGTCCTCGACCTCTCCGGCGAGGCCGCGGCAGCGGTCGGGGTCGATCTCCAGGCGATCCGTGCCGCCGCCGCCGGCCGCCCGCCGATCGTCCTCGATTGCCGGGGAGACGGGGAACGGGCGGCCACCAGTCTGCTGACCGACGAGCGCTCCATCGCGGCGTTCCGCGTCGCTTCCGCCGGCCGCTCCGAGGTCCGCGCTGCCTACTGGCTGGACGCCTTCTGGTGCGATGCCCATGGCCTCTACCTGCACGGCTGGGTGCACGCCCACGAGCACCGGGTGCGGGCGCTGCGGGTGGAATCCGCGGGGCGCTCCGCCCGGGTGGACGCCTTCACGGACCGGCCCGACCTGCTCGCCTTCTATCCCGAGCACGAGCACGTCCGCTACGGCGGCTTCACCGTCTACCTCGCCTGCCCTCCCGGCCATCCGGTGAGCCTGACGCTGGAAACCGATGGCGGCCCGGCGACCGTCCCGCTCCCGCTGCCGGAAGGTCCTCTCCCGCCGTGGCCGGGAGCGCGCGAGGAAGACGAGGAAGAAGAGGACGCCCTGTCGCCCATGCTGCAGCGCTTCGTCGACCTCGCCAACGCCCGCGGCGGCCGCGTGCTCCAGGTCGGCGCCCGCTCCCCTGCCGGCCACCCGGCGGCGCCGCCGCGCCCGTCGCTGCGCGGCCCGGTGACGGGGCTCGACATCCATCCCGGCTGCAGCGTCGATCTGGTGGGCGACGCCCACCATCTCGGCAGCTTTCTGCGCCAAGGCTCGATCGACGCGGTAGTCTCCGCCTCGGTCCTCGAGCACCTCCAGGCGCCTTGGCTGTTCGCGGCCGAGACCAACCGCGTGCTCAAGGCCGGCGGGCTCGTCTATCACGCGGCGCCGGCGGCCTGGCCGGCCCATGCGCAGCCGAACGACTTCTGGCGCATGTCGGCCGACGGGCTCCGCGCGCTCTTCGGGCCGGAGAGCGGCTTCGAAGTGCTGGACGCCCGGGACTGCGAAATGGCTGCGATGATCCCCAGCCCCAGCTGGCGGCGTCAGCATCTCGCCATGCCGACCGTCCCGATCTACGCGACGGCCGAGATCCTGGCCCGCAAGGTGGAGGAGATCCCGCCGGGTGCCGTGGCCTGGCCCTTGAGACCGGGCATGAGCGAGGAGCGCGCGCGGCGGTATCCGGTCGCGGGCCTGCGCGTGGCGCCGGCTCCGCAGGGAGGCCGGTCCTGACGAACCTTCGCGTCTCCGCCATTCTGCCGGTCTTCAACGGCCGCCGCTTCCTGCTCGGAGCCGTACGGAGCGTGCTCGCGCAGTCGCTCCCACCCTGCGAGCTGATCGTGGTGGACGACGGCTCGACGGACGGCTCGCTCCAGGAGCTGGAGGACCTCGCCTCGGCGCCGTTCCCGGTGCGCGTGCTACGGCAGGCCAACGCCGGGCAGTCGGCGGCGCGCAACGCGGCAGCCCGTGAGGCGACGGGGGAATACCTGGCCTTCATCGACCAGGACGACCACTGGCACCCGCGCCACCTCGAGGAGCTCGTCGCTCCGCTCGCCGCCGATCCCGCCGTGGGATGGGCCTACTGCGACTTCGACGAGATGGACCTCGCAGGCAACCTGGTAACCCGCGCGTTCATCCGGACGCTGGGAGTGCCCCATCCCAAGCGCACGATCTACGAGTGCGTGGCCGGCGACCTGATGGTGCTCCCCTCGGCGAGCGTGCTGCGGCGCGCCGCCTTCGAGCAGGCGGGCGGCTTCGACGAAACGCTCTCCGGCTACGAGGACGACGACCTCTTCGTGCGCTTCTTCCGCCTCGGCTGGGACCACGTCTTCGTGCCTTCCCGGTTGCTGCGTTTCCGGGTCCACGCGAACGGCTCCTCGACGTCCCCCCGCTTCCTGGAGAGCCGCATCCTCTACGCGGCGAAGCTCATTGCGATCCTCCCCGACGATTCGCGCATGTTCCGCTACTACGTCAGCCACGGCATCGCGCCGCGCTTCTTCCTCACCTCGCTCGACGACTACGTGCGGGCCTGTTCGGCGCGTGACTGGGAGGGAGCGCGCCTCGCCCTCCAGACGGTCAACCACTTCGCGGCCCTCCGCCGCCCGAGCCTGCGCCTGCGCTGGAAGCTGCTCTGGATCCAGCAGCCCCGCCTCTTCCGGCTCCTCATCGCCCTCAACGACCGCCTGCCCTCCCGCACCCGCTTCATCTGCAACCCGACCGTCACGCTGCGCTGAGCGTTCTGGCGCGTAGGGCGCCCCGGCGTGATCCCTATTCCTTCACCCGCGTGTCGGTCGCGATCCAGTTCACCTCCCAGGTCTTGCCCCCGTCGTCCGAGAAGGCCTGCTCGAAACGGCACGACTCCGGAGTGATGTCCGACACGACGAAGCGAACCAGTACGGCTCGGCCATTCAACGGTTCCTGATCGAAGAACTCGCCGCGCCCGTTCTTGAACTCGCCGATCGTGGGTTGGCTCAGGGCGCCGCCGTTGCTGCTGGCGAAGTTGAGGCTCCACTGGTGGGATTGAGGATTGTACAGACGCAGGTTCAGGCCTTCGAAGTGGCCTTCCGGGCCATCGGCCTCGAGCTCCACCAAGTTGGCGCGGCCGTTCCAGACCTTGCGGACGACGGTCGTGCCGTCGTATTGGATCCAGGTCGTGGAGCCGTTCAAAGGATGCAGAAGGCGCGAAAGGTGAGTCTTCCAGGTGCCGATCTCGAAGTCAAAGTCGTGTTGGCCATCCTGGACCGCAGGAGCGCGTTGAGGACTTGGGCTCGCCGCCTCTGAAGTCTGTCCTGCAAGTCCCTGCAGGGGCAGCAGGAGGACCATCAAGCCGCACATTAGGAGATAAGTTGTAGGTTTGAGCGTGCTCATCGCTTCCTCCTTCAGCGCCGCCGGCGCCAATCGATCACCCAGTGCAGCTGCCACGTCTCCCCGTCGTCGGCAGACCGGGCGCTCTCCCAATGCGCGGAATCCTGCGTGATGTCCGACCACGTGAGGCGCGAGCGAACCGGCTTGCCGTCGCCGTCGATCCATTCGCCGAAGAGATCGATCTTCCCGTCGCGAAAAACGCCTTTCCACACGTGGAAGTGGCCCGGGTCGAGGTTGTCCGTCCACGTGTGCTCCCACTCGTGAGCCTCGCGATTGAAGGCTCGCAAGCCGAGGCCCTTCAAGGGGCCTCCGTGATAGATCCCCTCGAAGAGCTCGAGGAAGACCAGCCCACCCAGCGTCCGCGAAGCGGTCAGCGTTCCAGGAGCCGCCACCCACCCCTCCTCTGAGGGGACGCGGCAGACGGCGTCCCACTGTCCTTCGAGAAAATCGAACTCTCGCCCCTCGTCCATGCCCCGCTCCTTTCCGGACGAGTATGCCGTGGGAAGAGGTCAGCGACAATAGCCATTTGTCTTCGATTCGGCATAGCCATTATCATCGGAGCGTGAAGAAGGCTCCGTCCGGAATCCTCCCAATCGTCGCGGTCGATCGTGCGTCTCCGACGCCGCTCTACCGGCAGCTCTACGATAGTTTTCGCGAGGCGATCCTCGAAGGCCGACTGCGGGCAGGACAGCGAATCCCTTCCACCCGCTCTCTCGCGGCCGAGCTGCGGATCTCCCGCCTTCCTCTCCTGGAGGCTTTCGATCAGCTCGTGGCCGAGGGCTATTTCGAGAGCGGGGTCGGCGCCGGGACCTTCGTCGCCAGCTCTGTGCCAGGCAAGCCAGGACCGCCGGAGCGGGCGAAGGCTCACGGCCCGGCTCCCCGGTGGAGGCGCCCCGTCTCTCGCGACACCGACTTTCTTCTCCGCAAGGAAGCGGACCCCTGGCTCCGAGGCTGGGGGACGTTTCGCGTCAGCCAGCTCGCCGTGGACCGCTTTCCCTTGGAGATCTGGTCGCGACTCGTCGGCCGGCACGCCCGCATGGCGCACGGCTCTCCGGGAAACCAGAGCATGAGCTATGGCGACCCCATGGGCGATCGGCCCTTCCGCGAGGCGGTGGCCGCCTATCTGAGAACAGCGAGAGCGGTCCGCTGCGAAGCGGACCAGATCATGGTCGTCAGCGGCTCGCAGCAGGCCCTGAGCCTCGCCGCCCGGGTTCTCCTGGACGCCGGCAGCCCGGTGTGGGTCGAGGAGCCGGGATACGGCGGAGCGCGGGACGTTCTCCGGCTCCGAGGCGCGCGGCTCGTTCCGGTGCCGGTCGACGACGAGGGACTGAACGTGGCCGCCGGCGTCCAGAAATGCCCGCGGGCGCGCGCCGTGTACGTCACGCCCTCCCATCAATACCCGCTCGGCCTGACGATGAGCGCCTCGCGACGGTTGCTGCTCCTGGACTGGGCGCGGAGGAGCGGCTCCTGGATCATCGAGGACGACTACGACAGCGAGTACCGGTACGAGAGTCTTCCCATCGCTTCCCTGCAGGGGCTCGATCGGGATTCGCGGGTTCTCTACATCGGAACCTTCAGCAAGGTCCTCTTTCCGGCGCTGCGGCTCGGCTACATCGTCCTTCCGGGCGACCTCGTCGCCCGTTTCGCCGCCGTCCGCAATGCGACGGACATCTTTCCACCGACCTTTGCGCAGACCGTCCTCGCCGATTTCATCCGCGAGGGCCACTTCGCGCGTCACCTGCGAAGGATGCGGGCCCTCTACAGCGAGCGTCGCGCCGCTCTCGTCGGCGCGATCGAGGAGGAGCTTGGCGGCGTCCTAAACGTGCTCGGGTGCGAGGCCGGCATGCATCTCGTGGCGACGCTGTCGAAAGGACCGCGAGATCGCGACGTCTCCGCACGCGCCGCCGCGCAAAGGCTCTGGGCGATGCCGCTCTCGTCCTGTTATCTCGGAAAGCCTTCACGCCAGGGCTTCGTCCTTGGGTTCGGCGGCACAGACGTTCCGGAGATTTTCGATGGCGTCCGCCGGCTTCGGGGCGTTCTCGAACGGTGAGAGCCCTTGGCGGCTGAGCGCCTTACCTCACCGTGTCCCTCTCTTCCGCCGCTTCTTCTTGGGTTTAGATTGAGGAAGTTCGGCTGGTGTCCTTTCTGGCCGGCGCGTCATCTCGGCGAGCAAGCGGCGGGCGCCGTTTCGCACTTCCGGGTTGACATCCATGAGCCGCTCCTCCCCGTGAAGATACGCGTCGAACGCAACCTGAAGCGGCCAGTATCGGTCACCGAGGCCGCTGCTCTTGAGCAAGTTCAGAAGCTTGTCGCCGTATTGGCGGTCAGCGGCGAATTGCAGGATTCTCAAGAGATCATCACGAAACACCGTGAAGAGCTCACCATGACCCTCCTCGAGCACCGCCTGTAGCTCCGCCACAGCGGCACCGAAGTTGTCGGAGGCCAAAGCGTGGAAAGCTCGAAGCAGCTCTGCACCGGGCTTTGGTAGTCTAGCAATCGCCGCTTGATAGATAGACTCTGCATCGCCCTTACGCTCAGCCTCGCGAAGTAGAAGGTAAGCGAGATTGGCGATGGCGATTGAGTTATCGGGGTCGAGCCTCATCGCCGTGGAGTACGCCTCCTGTGCTTCGGCTGGCCGATAGAGGTGGTCGGCCAGCAAGTTGCCGAGGCTGATCCAGGCTCCCACGTCGGTCGGGTCGATCTCGATGGCCTTGCGAAGAGCAGCTTCGGCCTCGTTGTATCGCTCCAGCGGACACGCAAGGAGGTTGCCAAGGTTCTTCCAGAGCCCCGGGTTCTCCTTCGGGTCGAGCTCAATGGCTTTGCGATATGCGGCCTCGGCCTCGATGGGGCGCTCCAGCGGGCCCGCAAGGAGATTGCCAAGGTTGTTCCAGGGCCACGCGAATTTCGCGTCGAGCTCGATGGCCTTGCGATAGGCAGCTTCGGCCTCGGTGGGGCGCCCCAGCGGACCCGCTAGAAGGTTGCCGAGATCGTTCCAGGGCCACGCGTTCTTCGGGTCGAGCTCAATGCTTTTGAGATAGGCGGCTTCGGCCTTGGCGTGGCCCTCCAGCGGACCCGCTAGAAGGTTGCCGAGGTTGGCCCAGAGCCCCGCGTCATTCGGGTCGAGCTCAATGGCCTTGCGAAAGGCAGCTTCGGCCTCGGTGTGGCGTTCCAGCGGACCCGCTAGCAGGATGCCGAGGTTGTTCCAAGGCGCTACGACCTTGGGTTCGAGCTCAATGGCCTTACGATAGGCAGATTCGGCCTCGGTGTGGCGCTCCAGAGGACCGGCCAGCACTATGCCGAGGTTGCTCCAGGGTGCTGCGAACTTCGGGTTGAGCTCAATGGCCTTACGAAAGGCATGTTCGGCCTCAGTGTGGTGGCCCAGCGGACCCCCTAGCAGGATGCCGAGGTTGTTCCAGGGCGCCGCATACTTCGGTTCGAGCTCGATGGCCGTGCGATAGGCGGCTTCGGCCTCAGTGTGGCGCTCCATCGAACCTGCTAGAAGGGTGCCGAGATTGTGCCACGGCGCAGCATATTTCGGATCAAGCTCGATGGCCGTGCGATAGGCGGCTTCGGCCTCGATATGACGCTGTAGCGTACGCGCTAGAAGGTTCCCGAGATTGTTCCAGGGCATCGCGTACTTCGGGTGGAGCTCGATGGCCATGAGATAGGCTGCTTCGGCCTCAAGGCTGCGCTCTGGTTGAACCGCTAGGAGCCCGCTGAGGTTGTTCCAGGCGGTCGAGTATGTCGGGTTGAGTTCGATCGCTATGCGATAGGCGGCTTCGGCCTCAGTGTGGCGCCCTGGTAGGTCCGCTAAGAGCCGGCCGAGGTTGTTCCAGGGCGTCGCGTACTTCGGGTCGAGCTCGATGGCCGTGCGATAGGCGGTTTCGGCCTCGGTGTGGCGCCCCATCGGACGCGCCAAAAGGTTGCCGAGGTTGTTCCATGGCCACGCGAACTTCGGGTCGCACTCGATGGCCTTTCTGTAAGCGGCCTCGGCCTCAGTATGGCGCTCCGGAAGCCCCCCCAGTAGCCTTCCGAGATTGTTCCAGGCAGTTGCGTAATTCGGGTCGAGCTCGATCGCCTTGCGGAAGGCAGCTTCGGCAGGCCTGCTCGATTCCGCATACCCCAGCATCAGTTTGCCGAGACCGTTCCAGAGACCAGGATCAGCTGGATCTCGGTCAATGGCCTTGCGGTAGGTCTCGGTCACCGTATCGCGTGCGGCCATCGCGCGCGCAGTCTGCACGGAATCACGCGAGGACATCGACGGGGTGAGATCGTCTTCCAGCTGCTCCTCCCCTTCAGCCGCAGACAACGCATGCCGCCGCACCGATCCGCGGAGGGCGGCACGGATCTCGCGATCTTCAATCGCGTCACTGAGTGCTAGGCAGTATGCGGCCCGGCTATCCCGTTCGCCTTCTGCGCCACGGAGGAGGCCTGTTGCGCGCTCCCGTAGCTCCCTGGGGCTGTAGATCCGCCTGAGCATTTCCGTAAGCCAGCGCAGGCGCAGCCGCTGACGGCGCGGGCTATGGCGCATCAGGTACCAGATGTTGAAGAAGCGTTCCGCAACTTGGAACGCGATGCGGCTAGTCGACGAAAGGCTGGTTTTTTCTGCGACCCAGTCCTTGACGAGACGGTCGAGCTGAGCGGAGACGGCGCTTACCTCGAGCCCGGTCACTGCTGCCAAGTCAGCGGCAGTGGCGGGATCCCATGCCAGCGCCAATGCGTCGAAGACCACGCGTGCCTGCGGTGCCAATTCCTCGACGCGCGCCTTGTACAGTGGTGTGGCCTGGTCGAGCACTCGTTCGAGGTCACGCATAACGTCTTCGTCTCCGCTCGTCTCCAGGACCAGATAAAGCATGGCGAGCGTGCGTGGGTTACCTCCCGTGAGGTCATAGAGGACGTGGATACGCGCCGGATCGCGGTCGAGGATCTGCAACACCTTTCGGCCGGCTTCGTTGCGTTGCCCGGCCATTCGACGTAGGCAAAGCAGAATCTCGTGGTGCTCGAGCTTCGCGAGGACGTCCACCTGGAAGAAGTCGTAGAAGGCTCCTTCGCGATTGGCGGCTGCTTCGAGGGCTGCCGCGGAAGCCCCAACAACGACGATTCCTCCCGCTTCTTGGAGCACGCGCCGGAGGCTCCACTGCTTGTCCTTGAGGCCACCAAAGACGATGTCGAGATTGTCGAGTAAGAGCAGTGGACGTCTCTTCTCTCCCTTCATCCAGCCGCGAAACAATCCAAGAGCGTTACTGCCTTCGTCGTCGTCCTCTTGGCTGTTAAGCGCCGCCACCTCCCTATCGAGGCGCTCGGCCTGGTCTCGCCGGCCCAACGCCTCGAACCAGTCTCCGAGGGCATCGAGGCAGTTGCACCAGAAGACGTGGAGGTTATGAACGTTGTACTGCTCCTCGCGGAAGCTCAGGGGCAAGAGCACTGCCGCCAGCGCTGGTTGGTGGCGTACGCCCAAAGCGATGCGGCGCAGCAGGCTGGTCTTTCCCATTCCTCGCTGCCCGACGAGCAGTCGGTGTTGGGCCAGTCCGCGGGGCTTGATCTGTCCTAGGCGGGAGAGGATCTTGTTTGCCAGCTCCTGCCGGGCAACGAAGCCATCCAGAAAGTCCTGATCCTCTAGCTGATCTGGATTGTAGAAGCTGAAATCGAGTGACTTACCCACCGTTAGAGCCCCCCGCTGGCGACGGCGCGACGTAACGCAGCCACCATTCGCGCAACAGGTTCATCCGGAAACGGAAGTGTGACCGCGCGGGGTTGGCCTTGAGGTAACCGTCTGCCTCGAGGGTATCGAGATAGCTACGGACGCTGCTTTCAACCAGCGGCTCACCGCTCGGCCGATTCAGAGTTAGGACGAGTGCGTCGATACTCGCTCCGTGTCGACTGCGGGCGGCCTCGGCAAGGATCGTGAAGAGGCTGGTTCGCTCGGGCTCCGGGAAGTTCTTGTCCAGATGCTCCCGCCAAGTCGACCAGTATGTTCGCTGGGCCAAGTCGAGCAAGGAGTCCGCTGCAAGGTTGGCGGCATCGGAATCGACCACCTTGTCGCCCGAGGCGCTATCACACGCGACCTCACCGATCTTCTCCAGGTAGTAGGGTGATAGCCATCCCAGCCGCTCGCACATGGTCAGGACCGCTGCCTCGGTCAGGACGAGACCGTTCCTCCTCGCGATCTGCTGGAGGAAGTCTGTGGCCGTCTCCGAACTGAAAGGATCGAGGGAGAAGACTTCAAGGTCGACGAGAGAGCCTTCGAATCCGTGCCGCCGCGCGAGCGTGTCGAGGCCAATGGAACCCGTGAAAAGCCAACGCACCTTAGGATGCTCCCGGCAGAGCTGGCGTAGCTTGTAGAGGAAGTCGCTGGCCGTTGACACTCCCGCTCCATCCAACAGAGCTTTGGTGAAGATCGTGATCTCGTCGACAAGAAACACCCACGTCATGCCGTCGGTGGCTTCCTCCAACTGAGCGAGGAGCTGGTCGGCGAAAAGCTGCCAATCCATGCTGAGCAGCAGGTTTCGCCAGTCTCCTTGGAGGTTGTCGGCGCCATGAACGACGCGCTTCAATCTCTCGGTCAGCGAAGCGAGGATCGCCTGGCCAACTCCCAGCTCTTCCTGGATCGACGCGCACATTTGCTGAAAGAAGTCCTTCTGTTGCCGATAGCCCTCGACGTCGAGGACGATGGCGCGGAAGCCATTGCCCTCGCTCTCTTCCTTCAGGCGTTCAAGGAGAACTGTCTTACCCATGCGGCGGGGCGCCAGCATGAGAACGTTGCGCCCCTGCTTAAAGTAGCGCCAGAGTCGCGCGGCTTCTTTGTCCCGATCAAAGCAGATCATGGTTTCTCCCTTGTCGTTGCACAACAGAACTGTAGCGCAACAAATCTGTTGTGGCAAGTCAAGGGGGCGCCGCGGTTCGTTCTTGGGTCAGCCGCGAAGCGCGGCTACCGAGGCGGCGTTGCGCGAAGCCTAAGCGAGGGAAGCGAGGCGATGTTGGTGGAGCAGAAGGGATTCGAACCCTCGACCCCCACGTTGCGAACGTGGTGCTCTCCCAGCTGAGCTACTGCCCCACGGTGCGGGAGACCGCGTATTGTACAGGCGGCCCCCCGCACCGGCAAGCCGAGCGCCCGCCCCTACGGATCGAAGGCCGCGAACAGACGCGGGCCTCCGGTCTGGCGGGCGATGGTGGCGAGCGCCGTGCCGCTGTTGGGCGGTCCGTTGACGCAGCTCCCTTGGCAGCCGTCGGCGAAGCCGACGAGGACGCGGCCCTGGGCGTCGACGGTGGCGTCGATGAAGTCGAGGAGGTTCCGCGTGCTGCCGCAGGTGGTGCCGGCGACGCAGATGGTGCCGCGCTGCACCGGGTCGCTGGGGGTGGCGTCGACGGTCGTCCAGCTGGCGCCGCCGGTCGTCGTCGAGGCGATATAGAGGTGCCAGACTGCCGGGAAGGTGGGGTCGTCGCCGGTGGCGTTGCCTCCCGCCGGGGTGCCCAGGAAGGCGAAGGCGGCGCGGGCCGGGTCGCCGGCGACCACCGCCGGGAAGGCGATGTTCTGCAGGCCGAAGGTAGCGCCCACGTCCTGCGGCGCGCTCCAGGTGAGGCCGCGGTCGTGCGAGACGGCGATCTTCGGGTGGCCGCCGCCGTCGACGAAGCCGAAGTAGACGGTGCCGTCGGTGGCGATCCCCACCGAGGGGTCGCCGCTGCCGGCGGTGCTGCCGGGGACGGTCCGCACCGTCCAGGTGAGGCCGTCGTTGGTCGACACCGCCACCCCCTGCAGGCCGGTGCAGCTCTTGTTGGGCACGTAGGCGGTGCCGTCCGGCGCCACCTTGATGTGGCCGTGGAGGCCGTCGCAGGTGAGCAGGGTGTAGATGGGCACCGCGACGCCGAAGGTGATCCCGCCGTTGACGCTCAGGGCGCACTCGGCCAGCGCGATGTCCTGCGAGCAGTAGTAGACGGCGTGCGGGTAGAGGATGCCGGAGAGCGGCGGGGCGAAGGGACCGCCGCCGATCGTCTGATGGTCGACGCCGGAGCTGATGCCGCCGCCCTGGCTGGGGAGGAAGCTGGCGCCGTCGTTGTCGGTGAAGGCAGCCAGGCTGGTGCGGCCGGCGAGCTGGGAGACGAAGGTGCGGCCGGTGCCGGGGTCGGTGAAGAGGATGGGGTCGAGGGTCACCAGGCTGGTCAGCGTGTAGCTGACGTCCTGCCAGAAGGCGGTGGCCGGCGAGACCGGCAGGCCGTACGTGTTCGTCGACCCCGGTGCCTTCATCAACATGTTCATGGGCGTCGGCATCCTCAAGGTCAAGTCGCTGTTCCGCAAGCTGCGGCGGCTCGCGCTGCGCTACGGCGGCGTGATCGTCTTCTTCGACGAGGCCGACTCGCT
>Ga0209626_1000232_pt1 | contig 12062 bp, 1 predicted proteins | sample JacPinW_OM1H0_M2_FD_187962 | JGI IMG/M metagenome (GOLD analysis project Ga0209626, IMG submission 187962) | Forest soil microbial communities from Algoma, Ontario, Canada - Jack Pine, Ontario site 1_JW_OM1H0_M2 (SPAdes) (version 2) | ecosystem: Environmental > Terrestrial > Soil > Boreal... | reverse complement strand
GTCTGCGACGACATAGGCGACCAAGCGCTGGTCCTGGCCTTGGCTGGAGCGAGCAACGACCGCCACTTCGCGCACCGCCGGGTGACGCCGTAGCATCGCCTCAACCGTCCCCAGGTAGACCCGGACGCCGTTGATCTGCTCCAAGGTTCGGCGCCCGAGCAGCTCGAAGCCGCCGTCCGGCGGCCGGTAGGCGAGGTCCGCGGTCCGCAGCGGCGCACCGCCGGCAGCCGGATCGCCGAGGTAGACTTCTCCCGGGATGCCGGGTGGCACCGGCTGAAGTTCAGGGTCCAAGAGCCGGACTCGGGCCTGCCCCAGCGGACGCTCGAAGACCGTCGCGCCGGTCTCCGGGTGGAGCTTGCCGAGGGCGACCGGTAACGGGGCCTCGCGCGGGGTGTACAGGCTGAAGACGGCCGCGCCCCACCCCTGAAGCTCGCGCGCCAGCCCGTGAGCGAGAGGCCCGCCGCTGGCGAAAATCTTCAGGTCCCGGCGACGCCAGCCCGAGCCCGCCAGGGCGCGTAGGACCGCCGGATGGGCGACGACGGTGCTCGTCTTCGCTCTCTGAACCCTCTTCACCCTCTCCACGGCCGCTAACAGCAGGCGGGGCTGGGAATCCAGCTCCGCCGCGACCGCCACCACCGGCAGGCCGGCGGCGAGCGCGAGCACGAGATCGGCCGCCATCCGAGCCACCGGCCGGGTAGCGAGGATCAGTACGTCTTTCTCACGGATCCCTAAGTCTCGGCACAGGGTTCCGGCGCGTGCCGCGAAGGCGCCATGGAGGAGCGCGAGAGCTCTTTCCCCACCGTCTACCGTCCAACGGATCGCCGGATCGGCGTCCGTCACCCCGGTCTCCGGATCGAGCGTCGACAGGGCGGCTAGCTCGCGGTCCTCCGCGTACACCACGGGCAGGGCGGCAAGCCCTGCGGGAAGCTTGGGGAGCAGCCCGGCGCAGGTCACCACGGCGGAGGGGCGGAGCTGCCGCAGCGCCAGGTCAAGGTCCGCGGCCGCCCCGCGCGGATCCACGGTGGCGAATGCTCCCCCGGCCTTCAGCGCCGCCAGCGCTCCGATCGCCAGCTCCGCGGGGTCCCTGCTCCAGAGCAGGATGGTCGGGCGGGCGCCGAGGCCGAGGCGCAGCAGTGAGCGAGCCAGCTGATTTGCGCGCCCGTTGAGTACCCGGTAGGTCAGCTTGACCTCTCCCGACACCAGGGTCACCGACCGCGGAGAGGCGTGGGCGCGGATCTCGAACTGGTGATGGACGCAGACCCTGGCGGCCCGCGGCGGAGGCTCGACGGTCCCCTCGGTGAGCAGTTGCCCCCGCTCGGCCGGGCTGAGCAGGGAGAGAGCCGACAGCGCTAGGTCGGGGCCGTCGACGATCCCTTCGAGGAGGGATCGGAAGTGACCGACCAGACGCTCGGCCGCCGCCGCATCGATCCGGCGGCCGTCGTGGAAGAGCCGCAGATGGAGCGGGTCTAGCGGACCGGCGACCAGGGTCACCGGATAGTTGACTTCCAGGCGGCTCTCGAGAGACAGCACTTCCAGCCGGCCAGCGGGCAAGCCCTGCGCGGGAGGGAAGCTGTCGACCTGGTAGTTCTGCACCAGCACCAGGCTATCGAAAGGGCGCTGTCCCGCCGGCAGCTCCGACCATTCCTGGATCTGATCCGGGGTGCACCATTCGTAGCTTCGGATTTCGACCAGGAGGTCCTGGAGACGCTGCAACCAGGGTGCGAGGGTAGCTCCTGCCTCCACCAGGACCCGCACCGGTAGGTGGTTGACGAACAGGCCCAGCATAGATTCGACCTGCCGCAATTCGGCCGGCCGGCCGGCGACGGTGAAGCCGAAGAGCACGTCGCGCTCGCCGCTGTAACGGCTGAGCAGCAAGGCCCAGGCGCCCAGCAGGACGGTGTTGAGCGTCCACTGATGCCGGCTGGCCACCTGGCGCAGGGCGGTGCTCGCCTCGGCGGCGAGCTGGAGCGTCTGGCATGCGTAGGGGCCCTCCGGCCGGCGCTCCGCGAGGCGGTCGATCCACAGTGGCGTCGGGTTGGTGAACCCGCGCAGAGTGCGGCGCCAGAACTCTCCCGCCGCGGTGACGTCCTGGGCCTTCAGCCAGGCGATGTAGTCCCGATAGTCCGGGCTCTGCGGCAGGTGCGGCTCCTCGCCGCGGCGAAAGGCGGCGTAGAGGGCGAAGACCTCGCGCAGAACGAGGGTGCGGCACCAGGCATCCAGGAGCAGGTGCGAGTAGCTCCAGACGAACTGGTACAGGTCTCCCGTCAACCGGATCAGGGCAAGACGGGTGAGCGGCGCCTGCGCCGGATTGAAGCCGCGCCGACGATCGGCTTCGAGGAAGGCGCGCAGCCGCTCCTCCTGCTCGCCCGCGGGGACCTGCCGCCAATCGTGCATCTCCAGGGGAACGGCGACCCTCCGGAAGACCACCTGCAGAGGCTCCTCCAGGCCGTCCCAGGCGAAGGCCGTCCGCAAGATCGCATGGCGGTCGATCACCCGCTGCCAGGTACGCTCGAAGACGGCAATGTCCAGGTCTCCACCCAGGGTCGAGCTCTTCTGTTCGAAGCCGGCCGTCGTGCCCGGGATGGACAGGATGTGGAGCAGCAGGCTCTTCTGCAGCGGCGACAGCGGGTAGATATCCTGGACCAGCAGGCTCTTCGCCCGGCCCGGCTCCGCCCCCGCCGCTACCACCAGGCCCAGGGCCAGGGAGTCGAGCCGCGCCGGCGTCAGGTCAGCGAGGGGAAAATCGGAAGGCGTGAATCCGCCGGCCTCCGGCGACAGGCAGTGGCGGAGGATCGCTCGCAGCTCTTCCTGTACCGCCGTTGCAAGCTCGCGGATTCTGTCTTCGCCATCCAGGCTGACGCTATATGAAAAGCGGAGATGGAGCAGGCCGCCGGCGATACCGCCGTCGATGGCGATGCGCCGCGGGCGCCGCGAGCACGGGCTGCGGTCCGAACCCCGCGGCGCGGAGCTCGGCATCAGTGCTCCCGGGTGCGCCAGCAGCTGATCGAACTGGCCCAGATAGTTGAACTTGACAGCCGGCTCGGGCAGCGCGCGCAGCCGTTCTCCCGGCGCCGCCAGGTAGCGCAGCAGACCGTAGCCGATGCCGCGGTTGGGGATCCGGCGCAGGTGCTCCTTGACCCGCTTGAGGTCGCTGCCGGGATCCGCCCCTTCGCCGGCCTCCAGCACCACCGGAAAATGGGCGGTGAACCAGCCCACCGTGCGCGATAGGTCGACACCGTCGAATAGCGGTTCCCGGCCGTGCCCCTCGAGCTCCAAGAGGAGACTTCGGCGCCCCGTTCGCCGGGCGAACGCGCGTACGATCGCGGTCAGCAGGACGTCGTTGATCTGCGTGCGGTAGACCTCCGGCAGGTCTTCGAGCAGGACACGGGTTTCCTCGGTGTTGAGGGCAACGACGACGCTGCGCTCGCTGGCCAGGGTGTTCCGGTCGCCGCCTCCTTCGAGCGCTAGGTTGGGATCGGGCACCACCGCAGTTTCGGCCAGCCAAAAGTCCAGCTCCGCGGCGAGAGCCGCGGACTGCGCGTGCTCGGCCAGCCGCTCAGCCCACTGCCGCCAGGACGAGGTCTTGGGCGGCAGCCGGACCTCCCCACCGCGGGCGATCTGCTGCAGCGCCGAGGTGAGATCCTCGAGCAAGATGCGCCAGGAATAGCCGTCCACTACCAGGTGGTGGAGGGCTATGAGGAGCAGGGCAGGCTCTGTCGGCGCTGCGAGGAGGAGAGCCACCCGGGCGAGCGGTCCTCGCTCGAGATCGAGGCTTGCCTGCAGCGTTTCCAGCACTTCGCCGCGCACCGACGGGACCAGCTCGGGGGTGAGCGTAGAGAGGTCGACAGTCGTGAAGCATCCCTTCGTACCTTCCTCACCTGTAGAGAACTGGCGCCAACCACTCTTTTCCTCAGCGAAGCGCAGGCGCAGGGCGTCATGATGCTCCAGGAGCCCAGACACGGCCCGTTCGAGAAGGGCCGGCGAGGCCGGTGGGCGCAGCTCCCACAGCGAGCTCTGATTCCAATGTTGACGGTCGACGAGATCGAGCTCGAAGAACCAGCACTGGACGGGCGTCAGGGGCACCGGCCCGGTGACAAGCCCCTGCTCCGCCACCGCCAGCGGTCCGGCCCCGACCACCGTCGAGAGACGGCCGATCGTCTGGTGCTCGAAGAGATCTTTGGGCTGGAGCACCAGGCCTTCCCGATTGGCGGCTGCGATCACCTGGATCGCCAGGATCGAGTCACCCTTGAGTTCGAAGAAGTTGTCGTCGAGTCCCACTCGCTCGACGCCCAGAACCTTGCGCCAGATCTCGGCGAGGCGGATCTCAACCCCGGTGCGCGGCTCGACGTAGCCGGAGCCAGCGGGAACCGCCTGCTCGGGTGCCGGCAGAGCGCGCAAATCCACCTTGCCGTTGGCGGTCAAGGGGAGCGACGCGAGCAGGACGATATCTGGCGGCACCATGTAACCCGGCAGGCGCTCCCGCAGGTAGGCCCGAAGCGGGTCGAGCGCTATCTCGGTCCCCGGCCGTGGCACAGCGTAGGCCACCAGGCGCTTCTGACCAGCGTCTTCCCTCACCCTGACGACAGCTGCGCGCAGCCCCGGATGGCCACCGAGCACGACCTCGATCTCTTTAGTCTCTATCCGGAAGCCGTGGATCTTCACCTGGTCGTCAGCGCGGCCGAGGAACTCCAGGCTGCCGGCGGGCAGCAGTCGGACTAGGTCGCCGGTACGGTACAGCCGCGCTCCCGGCTCGCTGCCTTCCGGGGCAGGAACGAACCGGTCGGCGGTGAGCTCCGGCCGGCCATGGTATCCCCGGGCCAGTCCGGCGCCGCCGAGGTAGAGTTCGCCGATGCATCCGGGGGCCGCGGCCTTCTGACCGCTGTCGAGCAGGAAAGCCCGGGAATTGGCCAGGGGGAGGCCGAGCGGGACGGTTGCCGAGGTGCGGGGCGTCCCGCGGACCACTTCGCAGGCGGTGACCCCGACGGTAGTTTCGGTCGGCCCGTAGTGGTTGAAGATCCGGCAAGCCGGAGCCAACTGCTCAATGCGCTCGATCAGCGGCCAGGTCGCTGCCTCTCCGCCCAGCACCAGCAGCCGCCGGGGCAAGATGTCCTGCGGACGGCTGGCGGTGAGCAAGGCGCCGAGATGTGAGGGCACGATCTTCAGGCAGTCGATGGTGTGGAGGCGGCAGTACTCCGCGAACGCATCGGGGTCGGAGGCCCGCTCCGTCGAGATGATGTGCAGACAGCCACCCGTCAGGAGCGCCGGAAAGAGCATGGTGTTGCCGAGGTCGGCGGCGAAAGTCGACACCATGGCGAAACTCGCTCCGGCTGGAACATCCATCCGGTAGAGGATGCCGTCAACATAGTTCAGCAACTGCCGGTGCTCGATCGCCACCCCCTTGGGCCGGCCGGTCGAACCGGAGGTGAAGAGAACGTAGGCGAGGCTCCCGGGATCGGGCAGCGGCTCGCCCGTTCCCGCATCCCCTGGCTCGCCTGGGGCCAGCGGCTCCAGGAGGGCGCCTGCGTCCAGCCAGACGATGCGGTCGGCGGCCATCAGCTCTCCGGCGGGGAGGCCCGCTGAGGAGACCAGGGCCACGGCCGCAGCGTCGTCCAGCATCATTTTCAAGCGCGGGGCCGGCACCCCAGGGTCCAACGGGACATAGGCGGCGCCCGACTTGAGCACTGCCAGCAGGGCGATCACCATCTCCGGCGAGCGCTCGAGGTAGAGACCCACCCGCTCTTCCGGGCGCACGCCGCGCCGGTGCAGCTCCGCGGCCACGCGGTCCGCGGCGCGATCCAGCTCGCCGTAGCTGAGCCTCCGGCTCTCGCAGATCACGGCCGGACTCTCCGGAGTAAGAGCCGCCTGGCACGCGAAGCGATGGTGAACTCCCGGCGAGGGTTCGAAGGCCATTGCCGAGTCGTTGACCTCCACGAGCAGGCGATGGCGCTCCGCTGCGGGTAAGATCTCGAGCCAGGCGATCCGACCCTCCGGCGCGCGCAAGATCTCGCCTAGGAGAGTCGCGTAGCGGCGAGCCAGGCACTGCGCCTCGGGGCTTGGGAGGACTTCCTGCAGGTATTGGATCTCGAGGGCAAGCGTTGTGGGCGTCCAGGTGCAGTGGAGCTTCACCTCGATCCGCTCGAACCGACAATGGAGCGCCAGAGGAGAAAACGACACGCCTCCCGCCGTCCGTGGCGCCGGCCATGGAGCGAACTCGAAGCCGGCGACGATCGCCGGCGCGGTGCCCCCCTCTTCCCAAGGCGCGTACTCCTGCCATTCGCGAGCCTGGCGATGGGCCTCCTCGATCTTGGCGAGGAAATCACAAAACCGAGGATTGCCGGCGAGAGAAGCGAGGACCGGCAGCACCCGCGCGAAGAGGCCGATCGCGCCGGCGAGCTCCTCATACTTGCGCCCCTCGAAGATGGTGTCGATTGCGACCGACGGCTCACCGCTCAGCCTGCCCAGCAAGACCTGCCAGGCAGCGAGGAGCAGGACCTCCAGGGAGACTTCGTAGCGCCCGGCGAGGACGGTGAGATCGGCGGCGAGTTCGGCGTCAAGCTCGACGGGGCAGCAGTGCGGAAAGGGTTCCCGCTCGCCTCCCCGCTGCCGCATGCCCGGCAGAGAGAAGGCCGCGCGTCCGGAGAGGTCCTGGCGTTGCCAGTAGGCGCGGCCGAGCCGAAGATCATCGTCCTCGGTGTCGAGGATCTCATACAGCCACTCCGAGAACCCGGAGTATTGCACCGGCTCTTCGCCCGCGGGCTCCACGCCGGCCACGCTCGCGGCATAGCCCGCGCTGATCTCCGCGATCAGATTCTCGAGACTTCTGCGGTCGGCGCAGAGTGCCGGCAGCACGATCGCGAGCAGATGCCGGTCGGCCGCGAGCTCGAGGAGCTTGAGATGGAGCACGGGGCCCTCTTCGAGGTTGAAATCGGGTGCGGCTCGCGGGCAGACCAATGCGGCCGCGTGGTCCTCCCGACACTTGGCGTCCTGACCGACGAGATCGATCTCTCGCCAGCTGACGCCGGCGGCGGGGTCCTCCACTTGAAACGGCACCTTCATGCCCGGCCGGCGCCGGAAGGTGGTGCGCAGGATCTCGTGGCGGCTGACTGTCCGCTCGATCGCCGCACGGAGCGCGGCGATCCGCAGCTCGCCCTCGATCAGGACGGCGCCTTGCGACCCATAGGCGTACGCCCTGTCGGGCGCCAGCCAAAGCCGGCGCTGCTGTAGGGAGAGACGCAGGCTCTGAGGCATTGGATCCAGCATCGACATGGCTTCTCTCGCCTATTGCACGTGTCGCCTGAGCTTCTTAAGCCGTGCCTTCTTGCGGTCGCTCTTCTCGCTCTCCCGCTGCTCACTTTCGGCGCGCGAGAAGATCTCCAGTCGATTGAGCGGCAATTCAGGACCCGCCACGATACTTTCCAGCAGAGTTTCGAAGTGTCCCGCGAGACGCGCGATGTCGTGAGCGTCGAAGAGGTCAGAGCGATAGCTCCAATACACCACCAGCCCGGCTTCGCGTTCATTGACGAAGACCGCGAGGTCGAACTTTGTCAATCCGAATTCGATCTCGACATCTCGGGCCTTGAGGGTCGAGAGGCTGACGTTCGGCCCCGGAGTGTTCTGTAGAACGAACAACACCTGGAAAAGTGGGGTGTAGGTGAGGTGGCGCTTCGGTTGCAGCTCGCGTACCAAGATCTCGAAAGGCAGATCTTGATGCATGAATGCGCCCAAGGTGGTCTCGCGAACGCGGCCGAGCAGCTCACGGAAGGTCGGGTTGCCGGAAAGGTCCACGCGCAGGACCAGGTTGTTGACGAAGAAACCGATCAGCCCCTCGAGCTCGACCCGGGTGCGGTTCGCGATGTCGGTTCCGACGACGATGTCCTCACGGTCGCTGTATCGCCCAAGCAGTGCGTCGAAGGCGGCGAGAAGCGCCATGAAGAGGGTCACGCCCTCTTCGCGGCAGAGCGCAAGCACTCCCCGCACCAGAGCGAAGGGCAGGATCGATTGGAAGATCCCGCCGCGGTAGTCCGGCCTCTCCGGCCGCGGCCGTGAGGTTTTCAGCTCAAAGAGCTCCGGGGCACCGCTCAGCTGTCTACGCCAATAGGCGAGCTGTAACTCGAGCACTTCTCCCGTCAGCCCTCGCCGCTGCCAGGCCGCATAGTCAGCGTACTGGATCGGCAGCTCGGGTAGAGGCGAGGGGAAGCCGAGGGAGAAGGACTGATAGAGCGTCACTAGCTCGCGCACTAGGACGCCGGTCGACCACCCGTCCGACACGATGTGGTGCATGGTCCCCACCAGCACCCATTCCTCCTCTCCCAGGCGGAGCAGGACGATCCGCAGCAGGGGACCGGCGATGAGGTCGAAGGGCCGCTGCGAGTGGAGCGAGGCGACCCGCCGCGCCTCCAACTCGCGCACCCGGTCAGGGAGTTCCGCCAGGTCGATGCCGGCCAGCAGCACCGGGTGAGGGGGATGAATCACCTGCACCGGCCCGCTGTCACCCGCCCGGTAGGTCGTTCGCAGCACCTCATGCCGGCGAACCACCTCGTCGATCGCCCGCGCGAGCGCAGCGCGATCGATCTTGCCCTCCAGCCGCACCGGACCGGTGCTGTTGTAAGCCGGGCTCTCCGGGTTCATCTGGTGCATAAACCAGAGCCGCTGCTGGCCAAAAGAGAGTGGCAGCTCACCCCCCCGCGGTACCCGCTCGAGGCGCGGCGGGTCCGCCGCAGGCGCCCCGCGCTTGTTCCCTTCGATCATCGCCGCCAGGCCTGCGATGGTAGGGTCGTTGAACAGGCTCCTGACCGGCAACTCGACCTGGAAGACGTCGCGAATGCGAGAGATCAATTGGATCGCTTGCAGTGAATCCCCGCCCTGCTCGAAGAAGTTGTCGTGGACGCCAACTTTCTCGCCGTGCAGGACCTCGCCCCACAGCTCGACCAGCATCTCCTCGCCCAGGGTGCGCGGCGCGATGGGCCCTCCCAAAGCGCCGGGACGGACTTCCTCCGGCACTGGCAGGGCATGGCGGTCCAGCTTGCCGTTCGGACCCAGCGGCAGGCTACCCAGCCAGACGAACGCCGCGGGCACCATGTGCTCGGGCAGCGACTCGCGAAGGAATTGGCGAAGGGCGGTGCCGTCGGCCTGAGGCCTCGCGGCCACCAGGTAGGCGACCAGACGCCGCTTCTCGGGATGGTCTTCCCGCAGCACGACGACGGCCTCCCGCACGGTGGGATGCCGGCGCAACTGACTCTCGATCTCACCGAGCTCGACTCGAAAGCCGCGAATCTTGACCTGATGGTCGGCGCGCCCGAGGAACTCGAGCTCCCCCGACGGTAGGAAACGCGCCAGATCTCCGGTCTGATACATCCGCGCGCCGGGACGGTCGGCCAGGGGATCCGGGAGGAACCGTTCGGCCGTCCGCTCCGGTCGTCCGACGTAGCCGCGCGCCAAGCCGGCGCCGCCGAGGTGGAGCTCTCCCGCGATCCCACCGGCAACCGGCCGCAGGAATTCATCGAGAAGATAGGCGCGCACGTTGGCGAGCGGCCGGCCGAGGGGAAGGCGCCAGCGCCGGCCGTCGTCCGTCGCCTCCTCAATCCCTGCGGTGACCTCGAAGGTGGTGGCTCCGATCGTCGTCTCGGTCGGTCCGTAATGATTGAGGATCCGGCAGGCCGGGGCCAGATCTCGCAACCGCTGCGCCAGCTCCTGCGAGGATGCCTCTCCGCCCAGGACCAGGACGCGCCGGGGGAGTACTCTTTCGGGATGCGCGCCGGTGAGAAGGTTCAAGAGATGAGACGGAACGATCTTCAGACAGTCGACTGCGTGCCGCGAGAGGTATTCCCCGAAGCCATCGGGATCGACCGTCCGCTCGTACTCCATGACGTGGAGACAGCCGCCACCGCAGAGCGCCGGAAAGACCGCGGTGTTGCCGAGGTCCGCGCTGAAGGTCGAAACCATGCAGTAGCCGGCCTCGGCGGGAAGGTCGAGGCGGGTGGCGATCGCCTGAACGTAGTTGACCAGCTGCCGGTGCTCGATCCCCACCGCCTTGGGCACCCCAGTCGAGCCCGAAGTGAATAGGACATAGGCCAAGTTCTCGGGCGCCGCGCCGGCGGGCAGATCGCTCAACGGCTGGCGATCGATGGCGGCTGCGTCGTCGTCGAGCGCAACGGCCCGGACGCCCTCCGCGGGAAGGCCCCCTCGCGACTCCGCACGAGTGAGGATGACGGACGCCCCGGCACTCTCGAGCATGGCCGCCAGCCGCTGGCCGGGAAGATCGAGATCGAGGGGCAGGTAAGCGCCGCCCGCCTTGAGGACCGCGAGCAGGGCGATCACCATCTCCGGCGAGCGATCGAGGTAGAGCCCGACAATCACCTCGGGACCGACGCCCAGGTCCCGTAGATGGTGCGCCAGCTGGTTCGCTCGGCCGTCGAGCTCGGCGTAAGTGAGGCTTCGATCCTCGAAGCGCACGGCCACCCTCCGCGGTCCGCGTCGAGCTTGCTCTTCGAACAGCCGATGGACTGTCCCTCCGGGCAGTGGGACGGCAGTGGCATTGAACTCGACCACTAGGCGCCGGCGCTCGTCCGCGCTCAGGAGATCGAGATCGGCGATCGCCGCGCCAGGCTCCGCCACGGCACTGTCAAGCAGAGTCACGTACTGGTCGAGCAGGCAGCCCACTTCGTCCGCCGGCAGGGAGCCGGCATCGTACTGGAGCTCGAGCTCGAGGCCCCGCTGCCCGCGCCTGCAGACCAGCTTGATCTGCGAGCGATCGATGTAGACGCGCTGGTCGTACATCGAGAGTTCGAGACCGTTCGCGCGGAAGGACGACAGCGCCTCGATGAATTCGAAGCCCGCCGTCACCGCCTGGCTTTCTGGCGACGCCTCGGCTTCCTCCGGCCAGGCGAAGTACTCCTGCCAGTCGTGCGCCTCCTTGACCGCCCGGTCGGTACGGCGCGCGATATCACGCAGTCGCAGCTTGCTGTCGCAGCGGACCTGGAGCGGAATCGATTTGGCAAACAGCCCAAGCGCCCCGCGAAGCTCCTCGAACTTCCGCATTTCATAGACCATCCCGACCACCGGGTCCCGCATCTCGCACCGGCGCCAAAGGAGCACCTGCCAGCAGGCGAGGAGGAAGACGGGGAACGGCACGGCCGCCTGGACAGCGGCCGCTTCAAGGCGGCCGCACGCCTCGGAACCGACGGCGACGAGCCGCGAGAGCGGCTCCCAAGAGGCCGCACCCACTCGCTCACGGGCGAACGGCAAACCGACGGGGGACGGCAGGGTCGCCAGCTTTTGGCGCCAAAACTCCCGCCCGGTAGCCTCCTGCTCGTCGGTGAGGATCTCGTTTTGCCACTCTGAGAATTGCAGGTATTGCAGCGGCTCCTCGGCCGGACCCTCGCCTGCCAAGGCACTCCCGAGCTCGATCGCTAGGTTCCTCAGCGACCAGGTATCGGCGCATAGCGCGGGCAGCGTGAGGAGCAGGAGATGGCTCCCCGACGACAGCACCAACAGGCCGGCGTCGAGGAGCGGGCCGACGGCGTAGTCGAAGCACCGACCGCGGCTTTGCCGCAGGGTCTGTTCGATTCGGTCCTGCTGCTCGGCCGGCGCGAATGCCCGGAGGTCGACATCTGCCCAGACCGGGCCGCTGCCGGCGCCGACGACCTGCAGCGGCAGCTTCATTCCAGGCAGCCGTTGGAAAGTGGTGCGCAGGATCTCGTGACGGTCGACTATCGTTCGCACTGCACGCTTCAGCCTGAGCACGTCGAGATCGCCGTCGAGACGGAGGACAAATTGGCACGGGAAACCCGGAGCCCCCTCGTCCATCCTCCAGAGGTAGCGCTGCTGCGGCGACAGTCTGTAGCCTTCCGAACTTGCCATGTCTCCCCTCGTTCCAAGCGACCGCTTAGGTCGTAGTCTCTGGCGGCTTCGGGCTCATCTTCCTGAAGCGCGTCAACAGTCGTCGCTGCCGCCGTTCATGCTCTTCGGCCCCCTGCCGCGCGCCTTCGGAGCCGAGATCAAAGTCATCCACGGAGGCATTGGGATGGGTGACGACGAACCGGCACAGCGCGTTGAACCGGTCA
>Ga0209626_1000231_pt1 | contig 12108 bp, 11 predicted proteins | sample JacPinW_OM1H0_M2_FD_187962 | JGI IMG/M metagenome (GOLD analysis project Ga0209626, IMG submission 187962) | Forest soil microbial communities from Algoma, Ontario, Canada - Jack Pine, Ontario site 1_JW_OM1H0_M2 (SPAdes) (version 2) | ecosystem: Environmental > Terrestrial > Soil > Boreal... | reverse complement strand
CGCCGTCACGCCGACCTGCTGGTCGTGGGCGGTGGTCTGGCCGGTCTCAGCGCGGCGCTCGCCGCCGCCGAGCTCGGCGCCGACGTGGTGCTCGCCGACGAGGGACCCGAGCCGGGCGGACGCCTGCTGTGGGAAGGCGCCGGCGGCTGGGCGCGGGAGCTCGCCGAGCGCGCACGGGCGGCCGGGGTCGAGCTGAGGTCCTCGGCGGCGGCGATCGGCCATTTCGACGGGCTCGTCCCCGTCTGGCAGGGGGACACCTTGCATCAGGTGCGAGCGGCCCATCACGTATATGCCTCCGGCGCGATCGAGCAGCCGCTCGTGTTCGCCGGCAACGACCTCCCTGGCGTGATGCTCTCCACGGGTGCGCGGCGGCTCGCATCGCTGTACGGCGTGCAGCCGGGTACGAGGGCGGTCCTGGCCACGACCTCCGACCGGGGCGTGGAGGCGGCGCTCGCCCTGCGCGACATAGGCGTCGAGGTGCTCGCGGTCGCCGACCTCAGGGAGACGCCCTCGGCGGCGTCCGAACGACTCGGCGCGGACGGCATAGAGATGCTCCAGGGCTGGACGGTCGTCGCGGCGAAGGGTCGGCGCGAGGTGAAGGCCGTCGTCCTCGCCCCCGTCGGCGACGCCGAGAACGGGGGCGCAGAGGCCTCGCGGCGGCGGCGCCTGGACTGTGATCTGCTGATCGTCTCCGGCGGGGAGGCGCCCGCCACGGCCCTGATCACGCAGGCCGGCGGACGGACCGCGTACGACTCCGACCGGGGCCACTTCCGCCTCGCGGAGCTGCCGCCCGGCCTCCGGGCGGCCGGCCAGGTCGCCGGCGAGGGTGCGCCGGAGCTTGCTCAGGCCTCGGGTGAGCTGGCCGGTCTCGAGGTCGCCCACGCGCTCGGCCTGGGCGACGATGGCTCGCGCGGCCGTGCCGCCGATCTGCAGGCGCTCCTGTCCGGCGCGAGCGAGGCCCAGGATGCGATCGCGCCGGCGGCCGCGGGGGACGGATCGAGCAAGGACAAGGCGTTCACGTGCTTCTGCGAGGACGTGACGGCCAAGGACATCCACCGCGGCGTCCAGGAGGGCTATGACTCGATCGAGCTCTGCAAGCGCTTCACCACGGTCACCATGGGTCCCTGCCAGGGCCGCATGTGCCAGCTCTCCTCGATCCGCCTGATGTCGAAGGAGACCGGTCAGAGCCTCGAGCAGGTTGGGACGACCACGGCGCGTCCGCCGTGGTCCTCGGTGCCGCTGGGCGCGCTCGCGGGCAGGCCGATCGAGCCGGCCAAGCGATCCTCGATCCACGGCCGGCACCGCGAGCTGGGGGCGAGCATCAAATGGGCCGGCGACTGGCGCCGCGCCTACGACTATGGCGATCCCGAGGGCGAGGCGTTGAACGTCCACGCCTCCGCCGGCCTGATCGACGTCTCGACGCTGGGGAAGCTGATCGTGCGCGGCCCCGAGGCCGGAGAGTTCCTCGATCGCCTCTACCCCAACCGGCTCTCGAACCTGAAACCGGGGCGGATCCGCTACGGCGTGCTGACATCGGATGCCGGCCGGATCATGGACGACGGGACGATCAGCCGGATCGACGAGCAGACCTTCTATGTGACCACCACCTCGAGCGGCGCGGGAGCGGTAGAGCAGTGGTTCTCCTGGTGGCTGGCCGACTGGGACCTCGAGGTCCACATCAGCGACGTCACCCAGGCACTGAGCGCGGTCAACCTCGCGGGACCTCGCGCTCGGGAGATCCTCGCCCGGCTCACCGACACCGACTGCTCGCCCGAGGCCTTCGCCTACCTGGATGCGCGCCAGGCTCGGGTTGCCGCGGTCCCGGCTCTGCTCCTGCGAATCGGCTTCGTCGGGGAGCTCGGCTACGAGATCCACTTCCCCGCCGCGTTCGGCGAGGACGTGTGGAACGCGATCCTCACGGCCGGCGGGCCGGAGGGCATCCGGCCGTTCGGCCTCGAGCCGCAGCGCATCCTGCGCCTGCAGAAGCAGCACATAATCGTCGGCCAGGACACCGACTCCGAGTCCACCCCGTTCGGCGCCGGGATGCCCTGGGCGGTCAAGCTCGACAAGGATGAGGACTTCATCGGCAAGTGGGCCCTCGCCCGCGTGGCGGATGCCCCCGCCGAAACGGCGCTGGTGGGCTTCACCGTCGCCGACGGCGAGGTCCCGACCGAGGGCGCGGTCGTCCTCGACCTGCGTGGTGACGCCGCCGGGCAGGTGACGAGCGCCCGCCGCTCGCGCCAGCTCGATCGCGTGATCGGGATGGCGTGGGTACCGGCCGGGCTGGCCTCGGAGGGCACCAGCATCGTGATCGCGGACAACGGGCAGCGCCTGTCGGCGTCCGTGGTGACAGAGCCGTTTCACGATCCGGCCGGGGAGCTGTTGCGCTCGTGAGCCTCGACTTCCTCATACCCGAAGCCGCGTCGGAAGATCGGGTGCTCGCGCGCTCGCCGATGGAGCGCCTGGCCCGTGAGGCGGGAGCGCAGTTCGCGCCGCGGGAAGGGTGGAACGTCGCACTCTCCCACGCCGAGCCCACGACCGAGCTCGAGCGGCTCCTCGACACCGTCGGCTTCGCCGACCGTTCGAGCCTCGCCAAGCTCGAGCTCCAGGCCACCCCCGAGGTGCTCGCGCAGATCGTCGCCCAGGCGAGCGATGGACTCGTGCTCGAGCCCGGACTGGCCGCACGGTCGCCGGGCATCTGGTGGTGCCCCGTGACGCCGGCCCGCGTGCTCGTCCTCGGCGAGCCCGGCGCCGCTGCCGCCCTTCGAGGGACGGTCGCACAGGCGGCGCGGGACACATCGAGCAGCGCGACCGTCGTCGATGTCACCTGCGGCCTCGCGGCGCTCTCCCTCCTCGGCCCGAGCGCGGCCGAGCTGCTCGCCCGCTTCTGCGCGATCGACGTCCGCCCTGCGGTCACGCCGCCCACCGGCTTTCGACCGGGCTCGGTCGCGCGAACGCCCGGCTACCTGCTCGTCGAGGCCGAGAACCAGCTTCTCCTGCTCGTCGGCTGGGCCCTCGGCGAGTACCTGTGGCAGGTTGTCGCGGACGCCGCCGCTCACCTCGGCGGCGGGCCCGTCGGCGCCGAAGCGCTCGCCCGCCATCTGGAGGCCGCGAATGCGTGAGATCTTCCGTCCCGGACGCATGTGGCGGCCGCGGAGCGAGCTGCGCGACGCCTACGACGTGGTGATCGTGGGCGGCGGCGCCCACGGCCTCGCAACCGCCTACTACCTCGGCCGGCTGGGTGTGAAGAGCGTGGCGGTGCTCGAGCAGGGCTACATCGGCTCGGGGGCCGCGGGTCGCAACACCACGATCCTGCGCTCGAACTACAAGACGCCGGAGGGCGCGCGCTTCTACGACGCGAGCATCAAGCTCTATGAGCGCCTGTCGGCTGAGCTGGACTTCAACCTGCTGTTCTCCCAGTGCGGTCACCTCACGCTCGCGCACAGTGACCGTGCGATGTTCGTGATGGCCAACCGCGCGGAGGTCAACCGCCTGCACGGGATCGACTCGAGCCTCGTTGACGCCGCCGAGGTCAAGCGCCTGTGCCCTCAGCTGAATGTCTCCGACGACGTCACCTATCCGATCATGGGCGCGCTCTACCACCCGCCCGGCGGGATCATCCGCCACGATGCCGTGGTCTGGGGCTATGCGAGGGGCGCCGACCGCGCGGGCGTGGAGATCCACCCCTACACCAAGGTCGAAGGCTTCAAGCGGTCGGCCGACGGGCGGATCGCCACCGTGCAGACCAATCGGGGGACGGTCAAGGCCGGGCAGGTGATCAGCGCGACGGCGGGTTGGAGCACGCTCGTCTGCGCGCTGGCCGGCGTCGAGCTGCCGATCACGACCCACATCCTCCAGGCGTGCGTGACGGAGCCGGTCAAGCCGCTGCTCGACGTCGTGATCGTGTCCTCCCAGATGCACGTCTACATCTCCCAGTCCGACCGCGGCGAGTTCGTGATGGGCTCGGAGATAGAACCGTGGACGACCTACCGGATGCAGGGAACTCTCAACTTCCTGCAGGACCTCACCCGGCATACCCTCGAGCTGTTCCCGCAGCTCGAGCACGCCCGCCTGTTGCGCAGCTGGGCCGGGCTGTGCGACCTGTCCCCCGACTACAGCCCCATCCTCGGACGCACGGAGGTGGAGAACTTCCACCTCAGCGCCGGCTGGGGCACCTACGGCTTCAAGGCCGCGCCAATCGTCGGCAAGACGCTCGCAGAGCTCGTCCACAGCGGTCGCACGCCCGAGCTGATCGAGCCGTTCGCGCTGGAGCGCTTCTACGAGGACCGGCTGGTGTCTGAGCTCGCGGCGGCGGCGGTCAGCCACTGATGGCCTACCTCGGCTCGCACACGGGTCACGGGGCCGACCACACCGCGCGGCTGCTCATCTCCTGTCCGGACGGGCCCGGAATCGTTGCCGCCGTCTCGCGCTTTCTGTTCGAGCAGGGCGCCAACATCGTCACCTCGGACCAGTACTCCACCCATCCGGAGCGGGGAACGTTCTTCATGCGGTCGACCTTCTTCCTGGCTGCGCTCGAGGACGACCGCGCGGCTTTCGAGGCGGCCTTCGGCGAGCTGGCCGAGCGCTTCGGGATGGAGTGGAAGATCGCCTACGCGCGCGACACGCGGCGCGTCGCCCTGATGGCCTCGCGGGAGGACCATTGCCTGCTGGACCTGCTCTGGCGCCGGCGCCGTGGAGAGCTGGAGATGGATGTGACGTGCGTGATCTCCAACCACGAGGAGTTGCGCGAGGAGGTGGAGACGCTGGGCGTGCCGTTCCTGCACATCCCGGTCACAACGGAGACGAAGCCCCTCGCCGAGGCGCGGGCGCTGGAGGCCCTCACGGGCACCGCGGAGCTCGTGGTGCTCGCGCGCTACATGCAGATCCTGTCCTCCGACTTCCTGGAGCGGGTCGGCTGTCCGGTGATCAACATCCACCACTCCTTCCTGCCCGCCTTCGCCGGCTCGGAGCCCTATCGGCACGCCTTCGAACGTGGCGTGAAGCTGATCGGCGCCACCGCGCACTACGTCACCGAGGATCTCGACGAGGGCCCGATCATCGAGCAGGACGTCCAACGCGTGGGGCACCGTTACACGATCGAGGATCTCCAGCGTGTGGGGCGGGACCTCGAGCGCCTGGTGCTCGCACGGGCTGTCCGCAGCCACCTCGACGACCGCGTGCTCGTGCACGACGGTCGGACGATCGTCTTCTGAACGCGGGCAGCCCGCGCCAGCGCTCTGCTGCGGCCGCCAGGCGCCGGAGTGGCACCAGGGCGGCCAACCTGCTGTTCCTGTTCCGCTTCCACCACGGTCATTGCTCGCAGGCGTCGCGAGAACGGTGGCCGGCGACCAGCACCGGGAACCGGGGCGCCGCAAGGTCCTCCTCCTCCTGGAAGGCCAGCAGCCCGGTGACGCCCGCGTACTCGAAGGCGCGGTGGATCGACTGCGGACCCGCGATCAACGCGAAGTCGTGTCCGCGCCGTTTGCACAGGCCGCTGCGGAACGCGATCACCGCCACCCCGACCGGATCGATGTACTCGAGTTCGCGGAGATCCAGCGTGATGGCGCTGACCCCCTCTTCGCAGAGGCGCTCGATCTCCGCTTCGAGCGCGTGAGCCGAACGGTAGTCCAACGCCCCGGTCAGGATCAGGGTGTGCGTCCGGAGGCTCGCGCTCGCCGGCAGATAGCTCGGCGGGCTCGAGGTCGACTGGGTACGAGTGTGCTTGTTGAAGGCAGTCGGTGTCCGATCGGCGACCGCGACCACGCCGCTGTCGCTATCTATGCCAACACCTACCGCCGACGCCGTTAGATGGCGTTTCATCGCTTGCAGCTCCTTCCAAAGAGGCCTCGATTTGACTTCCAGGGGTCCTGGATCAGGAGATCCAGGACCGAGCGAGGTACCGGGAGGAGCTAGCCCGGCCGCTCTGGAATCAGAGCGAAGCACGCCGTGAGCCACGGCTGACACGACAGCCGCAGCCGACGCATCGCCCGCGGAGCCCCCAGCAGCAGGAGGCTTGCGAGCGTGAGAAAGCCTGAGAGACCGAGCCCGGAGGCGCCCGTCGCCGAGCCGCCGGAGGCCCCGCTGGGGGCCGGGCCGGGACCTGGACTGACCGGCGGGCTTCCCACGCCGGAACCGCCGTGGCCGCCACCCGGAGGGCCACCCTTGGCCGGTGCCACGGAGATCGCGGCGACCGAGAGCCCCACGGGCGACGCCGAGCGGAAGCGCTGAGCACCGAACCAGCCGGCGGTGCACCTGGGGGTCATGCGCGCTTCCAGTGCCGCGAGCTCACAACTCAAGTTCCCGGGCCTCTGCGAGCCGGCCAGTCCCGCCAGTCCCGCGGCGGCGACGTCCCCAGGGCCTGCGCTCGCCGATGTTCGTGCCGGGTCGTCGACGGTGGACACCGTCTGCAGGGAGTCGATAAGTGCGCGCAGCACTTGTGCCGGCGAAGCAGCGGCGGGAGACGCCGGCGGTGGTTCCGGCGGAGGCTTTTCAGCAACCGAGGCGATCGGCATGGCTTCTCCGGCTCGTTCGGTGCCCGTGACAGGTTGGACGTCTTTCTTGTCTTTTTCCGTCGCCGGGAGCGGCGGGGACGGTTCCGGGGTCGTTTCGGTCACCGCCAGCGGGACTTCCGGCGCTTTTTCGATCACGGGCGGCGGCACCGGTTCGGGGGCTTTTTCCGTCACGGGCGGCACTTCCGGAGCTTTTTCGGTCACCGGCGCCGGAGGCACCGGTTCGGGAGCTTTTTCGGTCACGGGCGGCACTTCCGGCGCTTTTTCGGTCACCGGGGCCGGCAGTTCCGGAGCTCTTTCGGTGCCCGCGGCGGGCGGCGCGGCTTCCGGTGCCGTTTCCGTGCCCGGCGAGCGCGGCGTGGTTTCCGCGGCCCCGGCCTTGCCGGCGAAGGCCAGCAGGGCGAGCAGGGCCAGGGTGAGCGCTCCCAGCCAGATGACGCCTCTGGAGGCGATCCGCATGGAGGGATGCTGGGCTATCGCGAGCATTTGTTCTTGTTGCTTACCTTTGAGCACCCGATCATAAACCCCGTGTCCAAGAGCTGGAGCGCGGTCGGCACTTCGCCGGTGTGCCCGCTGGTCATGGGCGCCCCGCGGCACGGTGGCGCCGCGATTTGGCCTCGACAGGGAGCTGGTCGGCCGGGCTCTCAGCGGGGCCGGCCTTGCGCTCGGCGCGGTAGCTCGTGGCGATCCGCTCCGCCAGGGCGACTGCCTGGGAGTCATCGCTCTGGGCAGCAAGGCGAAACATGGCCACTGCGAAGAAGACGACAGCCAACCAAGCGGTTGGGATCAGGACGAGTAGTGCCGTGAGCACAGGCTAGGCGATCGGGCACACAAATGGTTGTGCGAGACCCGGCCCGCGCCGCGCATGGGTCAGACGGGGTTGAGCACGAACACGGCGATTCGGCGGTTCGACGCGCGGCGCTCGTACTGGGACCAGCCGGGATAGACCTTCAGACCCTCCCGCCAGATCCGATCGCGCAGCTCGCCCTGTGCTTCGGTCGCGTGAAACGAGCGGGTGGCGCCGTTGACGGTGACCCGGCCGTCCGGGTTGGCGAGCAGGTTGTGGTACCAGGCGGGGTGTCGCTCCTGGCCGAAGTTCGACGCGATCACGACCAGACCGTCGTCCGTGGGCAGGCCGAGTACGGGGACCGTGCGCGGCAGACCGCTCCGGGAACCGGTCGTCGTGAGCATCACCACGGGGATCCCGGAGACGAGGCTGGCGAGCGTGTGGCGCCCGCGTGTCCATCTGTACACCGGCCTGTCGATGCGATGCAGGACGCGCACGAACAGCCAGGAGCCGGGGCCGCTGGCGGCGAAGCGCCTCATCGCCCGCTGTGCGGGATTCGACTGCTCGTATGTCAGATGCTCTGCCAAGGCCGTCGTCACCTTAGCCGCGATGGGACCACACGGAGGGCTCGAGCGTTGTGGGCTCAGTCGTTGGAGCCTCGCTGCCCGCCGATGTAGGCCTGCGGGTCGAAGGCCACGCGGATGCCCGTCGAGGCGAACTTGCCCACGACCTCGCCGTCCGCCAGGACGTCGGCCTCGGTCCACACCAGCCGGCCGCCGGCGCGCACGACCTTCGCCTCGGCGCGGAGCCGGGCGACCTTCTTCGTGCTCACCGGGCGGATGAAGCGCGCGAAGATGTCGATCGTGGTGATGGCGCTCTTCTGGATCTCCTCGTCGGTGAGGATCGTCGTCGTCGCGGCGGCCATCGCGGCATCCGCGAGGGCGGTGGCGACACCACCCTGAATCACCCCGAGCGGATTGGCCAGCTCCTCGCGCGCGGGCATCTCGTAGACCGCCTCGCCGCGGGCGAACTCCACCAGGTGCATGTCCAGGGTCTGGGAAACCGGCGAGCGCAGCTCACCGGCCTTGGTCTGCTCCATCATTCGATCGACGAACTCGTAAGCCATGCATGGACCTCCGGATAGGACTCGCCGGGCCGGCGAGTGAGTTGTCTTCCAGTACCCGCGGAGGACCCAACGAAGCAGAGCGCGAGACCCGGGTCAGGGAGCGACCCGCCCTCACCCCTGCGATGGCGGTCGTCGGCGAAGAGCGACCGGCAATGGTCCCCTCGGCGCGGGGCGCCGCCGCCCCCTCCCTGCGAGGCGACGGCGCCCTTGGCATGTGATCCGCTCAGACTAGGAGCCGCAGCTCACGGGCAGAGCGGGTTCTTCGGTGCCCCCTGGCACGGGTTCGGCATCGTCTGCTGTGGCCCGGGAGCCGGTTGCGGAGCGGGTTTCCTCAGGAGCGCGGCTTCTTCCGCCGACGCGCCTATGTATTCGTACACCGCCGGTGCACCACCGGGATTCGGCGTCGTTTCGTGCTGGCAGCCCCAGGTCCCCTCGATTTTGGCCGGGAACGTGGCGCCGGTGAACACGTTTCCGCTCACACAGTTGTTCTTCGACTGTGATTCGGTGCCGAGGAAGATTTCGTTGGCACCGCTGGCGAGCGTCACATCACCGGTGAACGGACCACCGAAGTAGCCGTTGTGGAGGAACACGTTCCTGCTGATCCTGTTCCCGGACAGCTGGAAGAAGATCGAGCCCAGGAACCCGTTTTCCGGCGTGAGCGGGTTCGGGTACTCGATCCCGAACACCCCGGTCTTTTCGTTGTTCGTGATCAGGTTCTTTTCGATCAGGTCGGCGTAAGTGCCCGGAAGGATGATTCCGTTGCCGAAGCTGGCACGCTCCGTGCTTCCGTTGACCGGAACGGTCGAGTTGTTGTTTTCGGTGATCAGGTTGTAACGGATGACCGTGCACCGCGGGATCCTGGTGGTGGTGATCGTCGGGGTCGGGTTCGGGTTTTCGATGTTCGGCCGGTTGCATTCCCCATCCTGCGGCGGGGGTGCGTCGCCGGGGTTTTCCGAGTTCGGCAGGACGCCGCTCGAGTTGTGCCGGAACACCGACCATTCGATCGCCAGGCTGCCGCCCGAGTTGGAGCCCGAGTAGCCGAGCGAGTTGTTTTCCATGGTCGCTCGCGTGATCCGCGCCTTGCATTCCTGACAGGCGCCTAGATACATCCCGGAATCGTTGAACCCCGAGGCGTAGATGTTGTCCCAGGTCCCTTCCGTCTCGTGGCCCGTGAATATCCCGTAGCCGCCGTTCAGCCCGGTGTCATAGGCCGTCAGGTAGGAGCCGTACCAGCCGTGCGCTCCTATGCTTTTCGTGTTCGCGCCGCCGTTCCACCAGATCTCGTTGCCGCAGTCTTCGGACGTGCATCCGGGTCCCGTATCGAAGTTGCGCACCGTCATGTTTTCGACCCACACGTCGTTGGCCTTGTATACCTCGATGCCGTTGCCGGTTTTGTTCTGCCCGTCGAGGATCACGGTGTTGCGGTTCATGCCCCTGATCCAGATGCCGGCTTGAGCGCTGGTCACCTTGACTTCTTCGTAGTACACGCCGGGTTCGATCAGCACGTAGTCGCCGGCTTTGGACGCGTTCACGGCGGCCTGGATGGTTTTGTAGTAGTGGGTGTTAGGTGGGAATTTCGCGGGCGGTTCGCCCTGTCGAACGATGTTTGCGTTGCCTGCGTAGGCGGCGCCTGCGGTGGCGCCGAGCGCCACCACGATCAGTGCCGTAGCGGCCGCGTACCATGATCTCCGCAGCCTGCGCTGCGGGTGAAGCCGATGCTGACGCATGCTCCTGTCCCCTCTTCCTTGATTTGGGTCAACCGCGGCGAAGGTGGTGGCGCTCTGCGGAGCACGGCCCCTCCTGCCCCATACCGCCTCGCATCAACGCGCCAACACCGTTGACCACAGCGACCCTGGATGTTTCCAATCGTACACCGAGGGGAGTTATGAGGTGCGCCCGCCGGCCGCTCGGGCGGCGGTGAGGCATTGACCAGTGGTGCCCAGCTGGCTATGCCTTGGCCGCAGCTTCCTGCTCGCGGTAGTGCTCCCGCCAGATCAGCCGGTAGATCGGGATGCGGCGTGGGATGCCGCGTATGCCCGGGATGAACGGAACGCAGATGAATGCCAGGCTGAGGAGGCCCATCACGAGCATCACGAGAATGTCGGCGTTCTTGGAGGCTTTGAACGGTTCGACCTGGTACCAGACGGTGTAGAGCCACAACCATGTCTGGCCGGGGTAGCTGCCCGTCTCGTTCATCATGCCCCACTGGTTGCCGAGCAGATGCTGGGCTTCGGCGCGTTCCGCCAGTAGCCCGCCGTCGGACATGAACAGCAGCGGCTTGGTGTAGTCCGTCTGGAAGAACTGCCGGCTCGTCAGCAGGCTGCCGTCCAAGCCGCCACTCCTGGCGAGGTCCAGCAGGCCGCTCATCATCGTCGGGACAGGGCCGAACGCGTTGCCTTTGACCGCGACCGAGCCGGTGGTCGGGTCGATGGAGACGTCCTTGTTCGGCACCTTTTTTTCTTCCAAGGCGGTTTCGTGTTCTTCCAACGGCTTGGCGAAGGCTTCCGCCCACCCCATTCGTGTCTTTTCGGGAGCCGCCTGGAATTCGGCGACGGCGCTCTGCAGCGCGGCGTTGTCCGGGACGGTCCTCAGCGGTCCGATCACGAAGTCGTTGGCTGTGTTGATCGGATGGCTGACGCCCAGCCATTTCTGCGGATAGAGGAACGCGGCGTGCTGGCCGTCGGCGTTGTGGTTGTAAGGCGGCCCGTAGGTCGCGGTCCCGCTGGTGCCGGCCAGCTCCTTGGAAGCCGCCGCCACGAAGTTGACGGGCTGTTCACGAGACCACTGCGCGATCGTGCTGGGGCGCTCGTCCGGCGAGGAGAACAGCACGGTCAACAGCACGGCCAGCAGCGCGACCACGCCGACTGCGATGAGCAGCTCTTTCACGAGGTCGTATGGCGCGTATCCGCCCTGCCACTCAGCCGTGACTGCTTCGCGTCGCGGCCAGCGCGGGCGCGTCACGACGACGCTCCGTTGGTCCCGGGTGCCGGGCGTGCTGCCTCCCCGGTCTGCGAAAGCGCCAGTCTCTTGTCGAGCTCAAATGGCGGGACGACGCCATGCTTGCGCACAAGCAGCACGTGCGCGATCACGAGCACGATCACGGCCGCCGGTAGCAGCAGGACGTGGTAGCTGTACATCTGTCCGAAGTTCGTGACGTTGAAGAATGCGCCGACTCCGACGGAGTTCAAGCCGTCCTTGGCCTGCGTGGCGATCCACTGCGCGTCAAAGTTCTGCTGGGAGACGTAGCCGGTCAACGCTGCGGGAACCGCGACGAGGAACGTGACCGCTCCGGTCACCCACACGCGAGAGCGCCCGCCACGCCATGCCGCCATCCAATACTTGCCCCACAGGTGAATCACCATGAAGAAGAAGAACAGCTCCACCGACCACAGGTGGATGCTGTTGAAGAAGTGCCCGATCCCGGTGAAGTGCCACCAGGACGGGCCCTTGAGGCCCAATATCGCGCCCGAGCCGATGATCACGATCAGCGCGGCGAGGCTCGCGACGCCGAATATGTAGATCCACGATGCGACGTATGTGGGCTGGCTGTCAGGCAGCAGCTTCTCTGGAGGCAGAGCGCCCAACACTGCCTCGCGTGCGCGAGTCGTCCACGACGGCTCGGGTGGCGTGGCCACGCTCATGGCCTTCTCCGGCGGCGCGCCGCCCCGGGGAACGGCAGGGCGATC
>Ga0209626_1000230_pt1 | contig 12142 bp, 9 predicted proteins | sample JacPinW_OM1H0_M2_FD_187962 | JGI IMG/M metagenome (GOLD analysis project Ga0209626, IMG submission 187962) | Forest soil microbial communities from Algoma, Ontario, Canada - Jack Pine, Ontario site 1_JW_OM1H0_M2 (SPAdes) (version 2) | ecosystem: Environmental > Terrestrial > Soil > Boreal... | reverse complement strand
CGCCGTGTCCATGATCGAACGGATTTCGCCCGACATCCTCTTTCTCGACGTGCAGATGCCGGAGGTGGACGGGTTCGACGTCCTCGAGTCGGTGGGAGCGGATGCCGTGCCCGCCATCGTTTTCGTGACCGCCTTCGACGAATACGCAGTGCGCGCGTTCGACGTGCAGGCCATCGATTACCTCCTCAAGCCCTTCGACGACGCGCGCTTCGCGCTCGCGCTCGACCGCGCCAAGGAGCGGGTGCGCTCCGGCCGGCCGGACGAGCGGATCGCCGCGCTCCTGCGCCAGCGCTCGCCCTACCTTCGCCGCTTCCTCGTCCGCACGCGCGACCGCGCTCTGGTGGTCGACGTCGACGACGTCGACTGGATCGAGGCGGCCGACTACTACGCTTCGCTGCACGTCGGCGCCCGCGCTCACCTCCTCCGCCAGACGCTGACTGAGCTCGAGCAGCAGCTCGATCCGGAACGCTTCGTCCGCGTGCACCGCTCGGCCATCGTCAACGTCGACCGCGTGCGCGAGATCCATCCGCTGTTCCGCGGCGATTGCGCGCTGGTGCTGGCGGACGGCGCGCGCGTCAAGCTGAGCCGGACGCACCGCGACCGCTTCGAGCGCACCTTCACCGCCGGCCGCGGCTGATCCGGTTCGCTGCACCGGCGGTCCGGTTGGCTGCTCGTTGCCCGCGGATCACTTGTCGCCGGTCGTAACCTCAGCGCATGACTTCCGAAAGGAGATTGGCGATGAGACTCAGGTCACGTTTTCTGCTCGCGCTGTCGCTCGTCCTGCTGGCCGCGACCGTGCTTCCCGCGGCGACGCCGCCGTCTGCCAAGGTGTATGTCTGTCCGATGGCGGAGCACGCGCAGGAGTTCGACAAGCCGGGGAATTGCCCCTTGTGCGGCATGGCGCTGGTCGAGAAGGCGGGGCGTTTCCGCGTCGCGGTCCTCGTCTTCAACTACGCCGAGGACATCGACTTCACGGCCCCCATCGAGGTCCTCGGCCAGGCGGGGGCGCAGATCTTCACGGTCGCAGCCACGACGGACCCGGTGAACACCGTCTTCGGCCTGCACCTGCGGCCGGATTACGACCTCGCGCACGCCCCGGCCGCGGACCTGATCCTTATCCCGGGCGGCGGGGTGGACAGCGCGTTGAAGGATGACCAGGTCATATCCTGGGTCCGGCAGCGGGCGACGGAGTCGCGGTACGTGATGTCGGTGTGCAACGGCGCTTTTATCCTGGCGAAGGCGGGTCTTCTCGACGGGCTCCGGGCGACGACGACTGCCGGCCAGATCGAAGGGCTGACCGCGGCGGCGCCGAAGACCCGCGTCGTCCGCGAGCGGCTGGTCGACAACGGCAAGGTGATCACCACCGGCGGCCTCTCGGCGGGCATCGACGGCGCGCTGCACGTGATCGAGCGCGAGTATGGCCGGACGCGTGCCGAGGAAGTCGCCCGCGGCATCGAATACCGGTGGCAGCCGGAATCGAAGTGGACGCGGTCCGCTCTCGCCGACATGCGCATGCCGGACATTAAGCTGCCGTCTCAGGCGAAGTGGGAAAAGCTCCTCAGCCAGGGAGACACGCAGCAGTGGGAGATGTCCGGCCGCCTGGAGGTCGCCATGTCGGCCGACGAGTTCCTCGACTATGCAGCGAAGCAGATCACGGCGAAGGGTTGGACCCTGCGCGACAGCAGCACAGGCAAGCGATCCTTCGCGAGGACGGAGGACGACGGCCAGACCTGGGTCGCGACGCTGACGTCCGCGCGCGACGGCGAGGCGCCGGCCTTGAAGGAGACGATGACGATCCGCGCGGCCGGCACGGCTAGCCGATGATGGACGGTTGCGCTAAAGGAAGTAGCCGTTGAGGTCGACGACGACGTCGACGGTGCCGGCGTTCGCCACCGACGCCCGGACGGCGACGGTGCCGCTGCCGTCCGAGGCGAGCCCCAGGATGGCGTTGTTGGCGCGCACCTGCCCACTCTTGAAGTTGATGACGCTGGCGTTCGGCTGCGGATAATTGCCGGGGTAGAGGGTAACGAAACCCGCGGCGGTGGGGTTGACCACCGTGACGTTGGCGGAGACCGCCCGGGCAGCGGTCGGGATGCCGCAGGTGGGGGCGCTGATGCCGGCGACCGCCAGGGTGACGGGGGAGCTCGCGAGCGGCGCGCCGGCGGTGCGGCTGTCGTACAGGCGGCAGGGGGGGATGGTGTAGAAGCCCGTTCCCACCGCCCGCATGACCTGCACCGTCACCGGGGCCGAGTCGGCGACGCCGGCCGTGTTCTGGAGATGGAGGCTGGCGGTGTAGAAGCCGGGGGCGGCGCCCGTAGTGTCCCACCAGCTCGCGCCGCCGGGGACGTCGACCTCGGAGGGGCCGCCGAGGATCCTCCAGGTGTAGGCGAGCAGCGGCATGCCGTGACCGGTCCCGGAAAGCTTGACGAGGGCGCTGGCCGGACAGCTCGCCTGCGCCGTGGCGGAGTCGATGACCGGCCGGGGGTCGAGCACCGTCACCGTGTGGGTCACGGAGTTGCAGCCGAGCGCATTGCAGACGGTGACGCTGACCTGCTTGGCGCCGGGAGTGGTGAACTGGATGGTGGGGTTCTGCGCCGCCGAGGTGGCCTGGGCGCCGAGCGCGCTCGGACTCAGGATCGCCAGGATCCACAGAGAGACCACCGCCAAGCGGCGCATCGAAGGGCTCCCACCACCCGGCGACGAGACGCATGACGCACCGCCGGGTACGGGCGCCGTGGAAAGCCATCACGATTTCGCGACTTCTTGTATTGACCTAAGGCTATCTCTGGAAACCCCCGCAGGTCAAGGCGGCGCCGGTGGCTCCCTTGGGCCTCGCTCCGCTCCTTCGGGGGGCGCGCCGGGATCAAACCGGGTACTGCGAAGGTGAGTGGAGGGCGCTGCCAGTCGCTGTGCAAGGCCCAAGGGAGCCACCTACTCGCTGTGCGGCCGCGGGACCGCTGGACTTTGGTCGGAGGCGGAGCCCCGGGGTGGGCGGGAATCCCGGCTAGAATGCCCTCATGCCCTTCGAGGAGCATCTCCTTTCCGGCGTCCCGGACCCCGAGGACCTGGGGGTCGAGCCGTCGCTGCGCCCGCGGCGGCTGGACGAGTACGTCGGCCAGAAGAAGATCCTCGACAACCTCCGGGTCTTCATCCGCGCGGCGCGCGAGCGGCGGGAGACCCTGGACCACGTCCTCCTCTTCGGTCCGCCGGGGCTTGGCAAGACGACCCTCGCCCACATCATCGCCGGCGAGATGTCGGCGCCATTGCGCACCACCTCCGGGCCGGTGCTCGAGCGGGCCGGCGACCTGGCGGCCATCCTCACCAACCTGGACGCCGGCGAGGTGCTCTTCATCGACGAGATCCACCGCTTGGGGCCGACCGTCGAGGAGATCCTCTACCCGGCGCTCGAGGACTACCGGCTGGACCTCGTCATCGGCCAGGGTCCGGCGGCGCGGACGGTGAAGATCGAGCTGCCCCGCTTCACCCTCGTGGGCGCCACCACCCGCGCCGGCCTTATCAGCGCCCCCCTGCGGGCGCGCTTCGGCATCGTCCACCGCCTCGACTTCTACCGCCCCGAGGAGCTGGCGGAGATCGTCCAGCGCTCGGCCCGCCTGCTGGAGATCGCCATCGAGCCCGCCGGCGCGGCCGAGATCGCCCGCCGCAGCCGCGGCACCCCGCGCGTCGCCAACCGCCTGCTGCGGCGGGTGCGGGACTTCGCCCAGGTCGACGGCGCTGGCGCCATCGACCTGGCGGCAGCGCGGCGGGCGCTGGCGCTCCTGGAAGTCGACGAATACGGCTTCGACGAGCTGGACCGCAAGATCCTGCAGACGCTGATCGAGCACTACGGCGGCGGCCCCGCCGGGGTCAAGGCGCTGGCGGCGGCGGTCGGCGAGGACCGCGGGACGATCGAGGACTTCTACGAGCCCTACCTCATCCAGGAAGGCTTCCTCCAGCGCACCCCCCGCGGCCGCATGGCCACCCGCCGCGCCTACGAGCACCTGGGCTACCCTCCCCGCGCCGGCATCGGCAGCCTCTTCTAGCCCGCCGTGCGCCGCGCCGCCCTGATCTACAACCCGGCTTCCGGGCGGCGGCGCCATCGCCGCCGGTTGGGCGCCATCGGCGCGGCGCTGGCGCGGGGCGGGATCGCCGCTGCGCCGCTGGCGACCGCCGGCCCCGGGGACGCCACCCGCCTGGCCCGCGAGCTGGCGGCCGGCGGCGACGTCGAGGCGGTGATCGCCTTCGGCGGCGACGGCACCGTGCGGGAGGTGGCGGCGGGGCTCCTCGGCACCGCCGTCCCCCTGGGCATTCTTCCCGGCGGCACCGTCAACCTCCTCGCCCTCTCGCTCGGGCTGCCCGCCGATCCGGTGGCTGCCGCGGCGGAACTCGGCGGCCTTTCGGCGCGGCCCTTGGACGTCGGGCTGGCCGGCAGGAGCCCGTTCCTCATGATGGCCTCGGCGGGGCTCGACGCCAGCGCGCTCGCCGCCCTCGGCGCTCTCCATCCGCGTTGGAAGGCGAGCTTCGGACGCGGCGCCGTCCTCTGGCAGGGCCTCCGCGAATGGCGACGCTACCGCTATCCCGAGCTCCGGCTGGTCGCCGACGGGCGCCCGCTCGCCGCCACCTTCGCGACAGTGGCGAACATCCCCTGGTACGGCGGAGCCTTCCGCCTCATGCCTCAGGCCCGCGCGGACGACCGCCGCCTGGACCTCCTCGTCTTCCGCGGCGCCGGCCGCGCCGCCACTCTGTCCTTCGCCTTCGACCTCCTGCGCTCCGCCCACCTCCGCCGCAGAGACGTCGAGGTCCTCGCGGTCGAGGAGGTCATCCTCGAAGGCCCGCCCGAGGCGGCAGCCCAGCTCGACGGCGACCTCTGCCGCGAGCCGCTGCCCCTCCGCATCCGCCTCGCCCCGGAGCGCCTGCAGGTCCTGGCGCCGCTTTGACTCCCCGGCCCCTTTGTGGCACCTTCCGAGCGAACCCATGCCTGACCTGCCTGACGCGATCTCTCCTCCCGCCGCGGCGCCCGCCCTGCGCGGGCGGCCGCTCGATCCCATCTTCGAGCCGCGGTCGATCGCCGTCGTCGGGGCTTCGCGGAAGCGGGGCTCGATCGGTTTCTCGCTGCTCCACAACCTGATCGTCAACGAATTCAACGGCGCCATCTTTCCGGTCAACCCGCAGGCCGACGTCATCCACTCGCTCAAGTGCTACCCCAGCGTCGGCGCCATCCCCGATCCCGTCGACCTCGCCGTCATCCTGGTGCCGCGCCAGATCGTCCAGGGAGCGGTCGAGGAGTGCATCGCCAAGGGGGTCCGCGGCCTCATCGTCATCAGCGCCGGCTTCTCGGAGATCGGCGAGGAAGGGCGCGCCCGCGAGCTCGTGCTGCGCGAGACGGTGCGGGCGGCGGGGGTGCGGATGATCGGCCCCAACTGCATGGGGGTGATCAACACCGACCCCGACGTCCGCCTGAACGCCACCTTCGCCCCCACTCCCGCGGAGGCCGGCGCCATCGGCTTCGTCAGCCAGTCGGGCGCCCTCGGGGTGGCGATCCTCAACGTGGCGGGCGACCTGGGGATCGGCCTCACCCAGTTCGTCTCCATGGGCAACAAGGCGGACGTCTCCGGCAACGATCTCCTGGAGCACTGGGAGGACGACCCCGCGACGCGGGTCATCGCCATGTACCTGGAGTCGTTCGGCAACCCGCGGCGCTTCACCGAGATCGCCAAGCGGGTGACGCGCAAGAAACCGCTCCTCGTCGTCAAGTCGGGGCGCACGGAGGAGGGGGCGCGCGCCGCTTCCAGCCACACCGGTGCCATCGCCGGCACCGACGTCACCGTCTCCGCCTTCCTCGACCAGTGCGGGGTGCTGCGCGCCGACACCATCGAGGAGCTCTTCGACGTCGCGCGGGCGCTCGTCCGCTCGCCTCTCCCCTCCGGCAACCGGGTGGGGATCGTCACCAACGCCGGCGGCCCGGCGATCATGGCGACCGACGCCTGCGTCAGCCTGGGGCTCAAGATGGCGGAGCTCGGGGAGGCGACGCGGGCGAGCCTGCGCAGCTTCCTCCCCGCCGAGGCGAGCGTCGGCAACCCGGTCGACATGATCGCCTCGGCGACCGCCGTCTCCTACGAGCGCACGCTGGGGGTGGTGCTCGACGACCCCGGGGTCGACATGGCGCTGGCGATCAACGTCACGCCGCTCCTGACCAGCCCGATCGACGTGCTGGAGGCGGTCGCCCGGGTGGCGCGCGACCGCGCCAAGCCGGTCCTCTCGGTGATGATGGCGACCGAGGCTTTCTATGAGGAGGCGCGGGAGCGGCGCGAGCTGCCGCCGGTCTACCGCTTCCCCGAGTCGGCGGCGCGCGCCCTGGCGATGCTGGCGCGCTACGCGGCCTGGCGGCGCACCCCCACCGAGGCGCCGGAGCCGGAGTTCCCGGTCGACGACGCGGGGGTGGCGGAGATCCTCGAGCGGGTGCCGGAGGGCTACCTCGAGCCCGCCGACGCCTTCCGCGTGCTCGAGCTCTACGGCATCCCGCTCGCCGCCTGGCGGATCGCGAAGAACCGTGAGGAAGCCCTGGCGGCGGCGCGCGAGATCGGCTTTCCCGTAGTCGTCAAGGCCATCGCCCCCCGCCTCGTCCACAAGAGCGACGTGGGGGCAGTCGCCGTCGACCTGCGCGGCGAGGAGGAGTTGACCCGGGCGCTGGCGGGCATCGCGGAAGCGGTCGGCGGCGCCGGCTTCGCGGTCGAGGGCTTTCTCGTCCAGCAGATGGCCCGCGGCGGGCACGAGGTCATCTTCGGCGTCACCACCGACCCGCGCTTCGGGCCGCTCCTCATGTTTGGCCTTGGCGGCCGCTACGTCGAGGTCTTCCAGGACGTCCGCTTCGGGGTGCCGCCACTCGAGCGCCGGGAGGCGCTGCAGATGATCCACGGCATCCACGGCGTGAAGCTCCTCCTCGGGGTGCGGGGCGAGGCCGGCGCCGACCTCGACCGCCTCGCCGAGGTGCTGCTGCGCCTCGCCCAGCTTACCCTCCGCCACCCGCGCCTGCGCGAGCTCGACATCAACCCCTTCCTCGCCACCGCCGACCCCGGCAAGGCGATGGCGCTCGACGCCCGCATCCGCGTCGGCCCGGGCCCGTCCTACGACCCGGCGCTGAATCCTTAGCTGGCGAAATAGACGATCAGACTGCCGCGGCGGCTAGCGGCGCGCGGGCGGCGGTGGCGGGGTCGGCGGTGCGCAGGAAGTGCCAACGCAGCTCGCCTTCCTGGGGGAGGAAGACCTCGGAGCGGACGCGGTCGTCGAAGCGCCGAAGGACGGCGCTCAGCGACTCGCCGCGGGCGGCCAGCTCGATGGCGTCGGCGGCGTCGCTGCCGGCCTTGCTCAAGTAGGTCTGCCAGAGCGCCTGGCGGATCGAGATCGAGCCCATCGACACGTTCGGCATCCGCGCCACGCCGCGCTGTAGCAGGCGGATCTTCGCCGCCAGGCTGCGCTCGTCGTCCATGGGGAGGCGCTGCCAAGGGGTGTAGGGCTTGGGCACCAGGACGTTGGCGCCCAGATGGATGTTGCCGATGACGCCGGTCTTCGCCGCCTCCGCCAGCATGAGGCCGCGCGCCTGCGCGACGAGGTCGAGGATCCCCTGGACGTCCGCCATCGTCTCGCCGGGCAGGCCGACGATGAAGTAGAGCTTGAGCTGCGTGAAGCCGTGGCGGAAGATCATCCGCACCTTGTCGAGCAGGAAGGCGTTGGCGATCGGCTTGCCCATCTGGATCCGCAGCTCGTCGGTCCCCGTCTCCGGGGCGAGCGTGATCGAGCGGTCGCCCGAGGCGTGGAGGGCCGCCAGCACCCCCTCGGTCACCGCCGGGATGCGGATCGAGGAGACCGAGGTGCGGAAGCCCAGGGCGTTGGCCTCGCGGAGGATCTTCTCGATGTCCGGATGATCGCCCACCGCCGTCGCCACGAAGCCGAGTTGATCGGTCACCGCCCGCGCGCGGTCGAGCGACGCCAGGATGTACTCGGTCGGGTGCCAGCGGAAGCGTCCCATGCCGAAGGTCGCCCAGCAGTAGCGGCACTTCTCGGGGCAGCCGCGCGACATCTCGATCAGGAACTTCTCCGCGAACTCGGTTCGCGGGGTGACGATGCAGGAGGTCGGCAGGTGGCCCGGCTGCCGCATTTGCGCCTCCGTGAGCTCGAGCTTGTGGAGCTTCGGCAGGCGCTCGTCGGATTCCGGGTGATGGCGCTGCGGCACATAGAACCCCGGCTCGCCGGCCAGCCGCTCGAGGACCGCCTCCCTCCCGTCCTCTTCCTCCAGGGCGGCCTGCAGCGCCGGCAGCACGTTCTCCGCAGCCCCGAGAGCGAAGGCGTCGACGAACTCGGCCATCGGCAGCGGGTTGATGGCGGCGCAGGAGCCGCCCATCACCACCAGCGGCGCCCAAGGCCCGCGGTCGCGCCGCCGCAGCGGGATTCCCGCGCGGCCGAGCATCTGGAGGAGGTTCACGTAGTCCTGCTCGAACGAAACCGAGAATGCGACGCAGCCGAGCTCCGAGAGCGGCAGCCCCGACTCCACCGAGAGCGGCATGCCTGAGCCATCCGCGAAGAACCGCTCGGCCGTCCACTCCGGCCGCTCGTGGACCAGCTCGTAGACGCGCTGGAACCCCAGGCTCGACATCCCCACGTGATAGCTGTTGGCATACGCAACCCCCAGCCGGTACCGCCCGTGGCGGGGGAACGGCGAAACCGGACGCTCCAGGGCGAGGTGGGAGGTCCAGTCGTGAGAACGGCGCTTCATAGGACCGGCTATTCTACGCGAGAGCCGCCAGGAGCGGAAATCCGGCGTTTGTAGAGCTCGAAGGCGGGGCCTGCGAATCGCTACGCGAGGCAAATCGGGACACTACCGGCCGGGGAGCGCGCCATGACCCTTACGGCTTCTGCTTCTTCTTCTCCGCGTCAATCTCCTTCATGGCTTTTTCGGCGAGGCCTCGTCCCCAGATCTGGCCGGCCTCCATGCCTTCCTTCACCATGCCGGGCTGCACGCTGATCAGCTTGCGGCCGACGGGCGACGAGTAGAAGCCGATGAGCTGGTCGACGTCGCTCGGGGTCAGGTACTTCTCGTAGATCGGCACCATGATGCCGACGAGCTCCTCGGTGTCGACCGACTGGCGAAAACGGGTCCAGAACTCGGGCTTCACGTTGGGGAGAGCCGTCCTCATCTGAGCGATCATGCCGTCGAGCATCTGGAGCGACATCTGGGCGGCTCCCGTGAGCCGCAGGAGCTCCCTCACCTTCTGATCGCGCGGGCCGGCGGCGGGCGCGGCGGCGGCGCTGGCGCTCGCGGCCAGCAGCAGCACGAAAAGTCCGGCACCGATCGAGCGACGTAGTCCCTTCATTCTCGCCTCCTTCCAGGCAAAGCCTGCTTCTCTGTCGTGGCCGGGCTGGAGCCACGGCGGCGGATTGCGATGGCTGTTCAGGATCGATTGAAGCCTATCATCCCCGCCACCGCCCCTCGCCGAGGCGGGCGGCCCGCCGCTACCGCCGGGTCAGGCGGAGACGGAAGACCGAGATCATGTAGGTCCAGAAGTAGGCGAAGAAACGGGTCTTCGACTCGCCGCCGCGGCGGAAGCGGTAGACGGTGGGGATCTCGAGCACGCGGCCGCCGCTGCGCACGACGTGCCGCAGGAGGCGGATGGCGTAATCGCCGTAGCCGTAGAAGATGGCCGGGGTGTCCAGGCGGTCGAGGAGAGTGCGGCGAAAGGCGAGGTAGCCGGAGAGGTTGTCGTGGATGCGCTGGGCGAGCACCACGCGGATGAAGATGTTGAAAGCGTAGGACGACCAGTAGCGGAACGCCGAGGTCAGCATGCCGCCGCCCAGCACGTAGCGCGAGCCGACGACGACGTCGAAGTCCTCGGCGCAGCGCACCATGAGCGGCACGAGAGCCGGGTCGTGGTTGCCGTCCGAGTCCATCACCACCAGCGTGTCGCCGCGCGCCTCGTTGAGACCGCGGAGGATAGCGGTCGCCAGGCCGCGCTCGCCGCGGCGCACGAAAACTCGCACCGCGGGATCGTCGTGGAAGACCTCCTCGAGATGGGCCGCCGTGCCGTCCGGCGAATCGTCGTCGACCACCAGCACTTCGGCAGGGAGCGCCGCCTGGCGCATCACCGCCAAGATCTCGGAGACCAGCTCGGCGATACCGTTCCGCTCCTCGTAGGTGGGGAGGACGACCGAGATCACGCCGCGGCTTTCGCCAGCTCCCTGAGCGCCTGGCAGACGGTGGCGATCTCCTCGGCGGTGAGGCTGGTGCCCGAAGGCAGGTTGATCCCCTGGCGCGAGAGCCGGGCGGCGACGGGGAAGGCGGCGTCGGTCCGGTAGGGCGGCATCTCGTGGAGCGGCACGAAGAACGGCCGCGACTCGATGCCGCGCTCGCGAAGCCCCGCCGAGACGGCGTCGCGGTCGAGCCCGAAGGCGGGCGCGACGAGCACCGAGTACATCCAGCAGACGTTCTCGACCCCGGGGATAGGGGCCGGCTCGGCGAGGCCGTCGATGCCGGCCAATCCGTCTCCATAGGCCTGGGCGATCGCCCGCCGCCGTCCGAGGATCTCCTCGGCGTGCTCGAGCTGCGAGCAGCCCAGGGCGGCCTGGATGTTGGTCATGCGGTAGTTGAAGCCGACCTCCGGGTGGTAGTAGCGCCGCTCGGGATCCATCGCGTGGTCGCGCAGGAAGGCCGCGCGCGCCGCCAGCTCGGGGTCGTCAGTGACCACCGCGCCCCCCTCGCCGGTGGTGAAGACCTTGTTGCCGTAGAACGAGAAGGCGCCGATGCGGCCGATGGCGCCCACCCGCCGGCCCTTGTAGCGCGCGCCGTGGGCCTCGGCGGCGTCCTCGACGACGTCGAGCCCGTGCTCGCGGGCGAGCGCCAGGAGGGGATCGAGATCGACCGGCCGGCCGTAGAGGTGGACGGGGAGGATGGCGCGGGTCCTCGCGGTGATCCTGGCGCGCGCGGCCTCGGGGTCGATGCCCCAGGTGCGCTCGTCGACCTCCACCAGCACCGGGGTGGCGCCGGTATAGATCACGGCGTTGGCGGTGGCGACGAAGGTCAAGTCGGGGATCAGCACCTCGTCGCCCGGCCCGATGCCGAGGACGGCGAGCGCGAGGTGCAGCGCCGTCGTGCCGTTCGAGGTCGCCACGGCGTGGCGGGCCTCGCAGAAGCGCGCGAACTCCTTCTCGAAGCGCGGCACGTACTTGCCGAGCGACGAGATCCATCCCGAGTCGACGCAGTCGAGGACGTAGCGGCGGGAGCTTTCCGGGAGCCAGGGGGCGAAGACGGGAATCATGGTTGTGGCGAGTCTCTCCTCCGGTTTGCCGGCGATCGTTACCTCTTGGCAGGCGCGGGGTTTCGGTATACTAACAGTCGACGCCCCGCTTCCGCCTTCCCCGCGTCTCTCCATGCACTCGGCCGCCGCCGCTCTCGCCGTCTTCGCCGCCGGCTGCGCTCTCCTCGTCACGGCCTTCCGCTGGTGGCGTCCCGGCTTCCCGCTCGCCGCCGCGCTCGGCCATGTGGCGCTGACCGCCGCCTTCTTCGCCCAGCCGCTGTTCACCGGCGCGCTCCAGGTGCCGACCGACCTCGCCTACGAATGGCTGCCCTTCGCGGACGGGGCGGCCGTGGGGAGCGCGCCGCGCAACTTCTTCCAGGCCGATACCCTCCTGGAGCAGCTGCCGTTCCACGCCCTCGTGCGGCAGCGCCTGCTCGCCTTCGAGGCGCCGCTCTGGTCGCACGAGCTGGGCACCGGCCAGCCGCTCCTGGGCAACGGGCAGTCGGCGCCGTTCGCGCCGCTCCACGCCCTCGCCCTGCCGCTGGCGCCGGAGCGCGGGCTCACCATCGCCGGCGCCTGGCAGATCCTCCTCGGCCTGCTGGCCGTGCACGCCCTGCTGCTGTGGCTGGGCGCCGGGCCGTGGGGAGCGGCGCTGGGCGCCGTCGGCGCCGGCCTCTCGACCTACGCGGTGGTGTGGATCTACGACACTCCCGGCATGGCCGCGTCCTACGTGCCGGGTCTCCTGCTGGGCCTCCTCCTGGTGCGCGCGGAGGAGCCGCGAGGTTGGATCGGGCTGGTCGCCTGCGCCCTCGGCCTGGCGCTCTCCGGGCATCCGGAGACGATGGCGCACGCCGGGCTCG
>Ga0209626_1000229_pt1 | contig 12152 bp, 11 predicted proteins | sample JacPinW_OM1H0_M2_FD_187962 | JGI IMG/M metagenome (GOLD analysis project Ga0209626, IMG submission 187962) | Forest soil microbial communities from Algoma, Ontario, Canada - Jack Pine, Ontario site 1_JW_OM1H0_M2 (SPAdes) (version 2) | ecosystem: Environmental > Terrestrial > Soil > Boreal... | reverse complement strand
GACGCCGGCCGGCCGCACGGCGATGGGGGCGATCTTTGCGGGGTCCTTCTTGAGCTCGCGGGCGAGCCGCGCGGCGAGCTCCCGCTGCAGGTTGCGGCGCTCGCCCTCGGGGACCTTGGCGGCGTCCACCCAGCCGCCGGCGGTGCGGCCATGGCCGCCGCCCTTGCCCCGCCGTCCGAGCAGCCTGCGCATCAGGGTGCCGGCCTCGGCGCGCGGGTTGGTGGTGCGGATGGAGAGGTAGATGCGGTCGCCGAAGAGACCGCTGGCGAGCGACCAGGTCTTCCCCTCCATGCGCAGCAGGAGGTCGGCGATCTCCGGCACGATATCGGGCTGCTCGACCGGCCCCAGGTGGCTGACGATCAGGGTGTCGACGCCCTCCAGGCTCTCCAGGGCCTCGTGCAGGTTGCTGAAGTAGGAGAACGGCAGCCGCGGCGTCTGGATGCGGGCGAGCAGGCGGTGGTTGGCCTGCGGGAAGAAGGTGTCGTAGACCTCCTTGTCGTGGCCGGCGTACTCGCGTGCGAAGTCCAGGGTCTCGGAGCGGATGGCGTAGACGAGGGCGGTCGCCACCGCGTGCGTCGAACGCACGCCGCTCGCCAAGAGGTACTCGGCGAGGATGGTGGCGGTGGCGCCATAGGCGGGCCGGACGTCGCGGAAGGGGGCGGCCTCCGTCGGCTTGCGCAGGGGGTGGTGGTCGATGACGATCTCCGGCACCACCTTCGCCGGCAGCTGGTTGTTGCCGCTCTTCGGCTGGGTGTCGACGAGGGCGAAGCGGTCGTAGTGCTTCAAGCTCAAATGCCGGATGTGGCTGAACGGGAGGTGCAGCGCCTTGACCATCTCGCGGTTCTCGGCGCGCCCGATGATGCCGCCGTAGGCGGCGGTGACCTTCTGCTTGAAGGCCCGCCGCAGGAGGCGGACGAGGATGAACGCGGATGCCAGCGCGTCGGGATCGGGATTGTCGTGGGTGAGCACCAGCCAGCGCCCCGCCGCCCCCGGCCGCTGGACGAGCGCCGTGAGCGCGGCGTAGCGCTCCCGCGTGACCTCTCCGGCCATGGGGCCGAGGACGGGGCCGATAGGGGGACTGGCCATGGAGCGGCAGATTCTACAGCAGGCGGTTCAGGGGCTCGCCGCTGGCTCACCTCACCCACGGCCGCCCTTCCACTCGGAGACCTCGCCTTCCGGATTCCCGTTCCCGGCGACGGTCGCCGCGCGCGAACGGCGGGGGTCCGTTGCCGGGCGGGCCTTCTGCTACCATTGCGCCGCGCCCGGGCCTCCCATCCCATGATCCAAGAGCTCTTCCACATCGGCTCCTTCTCCATCAGCCCGTTCGGGGTGATGCTGGTCTTCTCCTTCGTCGGCAGCTATCTGCAGCTGCGCTGGGGATTGCGGCGCCTGGGGATCGGCGACGAGGAGGACGCCAGCGCCATCGTCTTCGCCGCCGGGGTGGGCGGCATCGTCGGCGCCAAGGTCTACTACGCCATCCTCTACGGGAGCTGGCGGCTGCTCTTCGACCGCTCGGGGCTGGTCTGGTACGGCGGCTTCATCCTCGGGGCGCTTTGCATCCTCTGGGTGATGCGCAGCCGGCACCTCCCCGCCTGGCGGACCGCCGACGCCACCGTCCCGGCGCTCGCCCTGGGCTATGCCATCGGCCGCATCGGCTGCTTCCTGGTGGGCGACGACTACGGCAGCCCGACCTCGCTGCCGTGGGGGGTGGCCTTCCCTGTCGGGCTGCCGCCGACGACGGCGGGGGCGCTGCGCCAGAGCTTCCATCTGGTCTTGCCGCCGAGCGTCGCCGACGACGCCCTCGTCCGCGTCCATCCGACTCAGCTCTACGAGACGGCCATCTGCCTCGTCATCTGGTGGATCGGCCTGCGCCTCTTGAAGCGCGGCGCGGCGCCGGGGATGATCGCCATCCCGATCCTCGCCCTCCTCGCCGCGGAGCGTTTCCTCGTCGAGTTCCTGCGCGCCAAGGACGACCGCTTCTTCGGCGGCTTCACCCTGGCGCAGGCGATCAGCGTGGCGGTGCTCGTGCTCCTCTTCGTCCTCTGGCGGGCACGGCGCCGCGGGCTCGCCGCCCCCCGGCCGGCCTGAGGCTTGCACGGTTGCCCGCCGTGGCGACCCCGGAGAGGCCGACCCCGCCGCGGGTGCTGACCATCGCCGGCTCGGACTCGGGCGGCGGCGCCGGCATCCAGGCCGATCTCAAGACCTTCGCCGCGCACGGCGTCTACGGCCTCTGCGCGATCACCGCCCTGACCGCCCAGAACACAAGCGGCGTCTGGGCCGTGCACGCGGCGCCGCCGGAGATGGTGGCGGCGCAGATCGACGCCGTGCTCGACGACGTCGGGGCGGACGCGGTGAAGATCGGCATGCTCGCCAGCTCCGCCATCGTCCGTGCGGTGGCTGCGCGGCTGCGGGCTTGGCGGGCCGCGGGGATGAGAGCGCCAATCGTCCTCGACCCGGTGATGGCCGCCAAGGGCGGCGCCCCGCTCCTGGCCGACGACGCCGTCGCCGCGCTGATGGACGAGCTGCTGCCGCTCGCCACCCTGGTGACGCCCAACCTCCCGGAGCTCGAGCGGTTGACCAGCCTGCCGGCCGCGAGCGAGGAGGAGCGGTGGAGGGCGGCGGAGGCGCTCGCCCGCGGCGGACCGGCGGTGCTCGCCAAGGGGGGGCACGCGGCGGCGGCTGAGAATGGGCAGGTGGTCGACCTCCTGCTCGAAGGCGATCGCCACGATCGGCGCCATCGCTTCGCCCACCCGCGCCTCGACACCCCGAGAACGCATGGCACCGGCTGCACCCTCTCGGCGGCCATCGCGGCGCGGCTGGCAATGGGCGACGAGCTGCCCGCGGCGGTCGAGGGCGCGATCGGTTATCTTCAGGGCGCCATCGCGGCCGCCTATCCCCTGGGGAGCGGCCGCGGGCCGGTCGATCACTTCTATAGGAGGTAGGCGGGGGTTATGGCGGGAGACGCGAGGACGGACGAGACGCTGGACCTCCTGGTGGTGGGGGCGGGCCCCACCGGCATCGCCATCGGCGCCGAGGCGCGGCGGGAGGGGCTGTCGGCGCTGCTGCTCGACCGCGGGCCGCTCACCGCCGCCATCCAGGAGTACCCCACCTTCCTCGAGTTCTTCACCACCCGCGACCGCCTGGAGATCGCCGGCATCCCCTTCAGCACCCCGGAGGATAAGCCCACCCGCCGCCAGGCGCTCGCCTACTACGCGGGGGTGGTGGCGCGCTACCAGGTTCCTCTGGCCCTCCACGAGGAGGTGCTGGAGGTGAAGAAGGAGGGGGACGAGTTCCGGGTGCTCTCCCGCCCGACCCTGAACGTCGAGCCGCCCCGCCAGCGGCGGGCGCGGGCGGTGGCGATCGCCACCGGCTACTGGGGCAACCCCTACGTCCTCGGGGTGCCGGGGGAGGACCTGGCCTGGGTGCACGGCCGCTACCGCGAGCCCTACCCCTACTTTGGCCACGACGTCGTCGTCGTCGGCGCCGGCAACAGCGCCGTCGAGGCGGCGCTCGACCTCTGGCGCAACGGCGCCCGCGTCACCCTCGTGCACCGCGGCGCGGCGGTGCGGCCGGGGATCAAGTACTGGCTGAAGCCCGACATCGAGAACCGCATCGCCGAGGGTTCGATCGCCGTGCGCTTCGAGAGCGTGGTCGAGTCCTTCGGTCCCGAGGGAGTCGCCATCCGCACCCCCCAGGGACGGGAGCTGCTCCCCGCCCAGGCCGCCTTCGTGCTCATCGGCTACCGCCCCGACGTCGAGTTCGAGCGGCGGTGCGGCATCGAGATCGATCCCCAGACGCTGATCCCCAGCTACGACCCGGAAACCTGCGAGTCGAACGTCTCCGGCCTCTACGTCGCCGGCACCCTCCAGGCCGGCCGCGCCACCGACCGCATCTTCATCGAGAACTCCCGCGACCACGGCCCCAAAATCGTCGCCCACTTGAGCCGGCGGCTGTCGGGCGCCGCGCTGCCTGCCTGAGAGCGTGTGAAGAATTGCCGAAACCTAGCCATTACCCCGGGCCGAGAGGCACGTCCACCCGGTTGTCATCCCGAGCGAGAGCGAGGGACCTGGGGGAAGGGCGGAGCGAAGATCGTTGCTACCAGAGGTTTGGGAGGCCTCTCTCTCGAGGCCACGTTCCACCATCCGAGCGAAGGCGAGCTCACGCAGGATCTCCTCGAGCGATGCATCCTCGGGGAGCGTCTCGATGAGCTTGAGGGCGTCTTGCTTCGCGGTGAGTGTGGCCGTGATGAGGCCATTATACCCGTCGCTCCTTCGTCACAGGGCCGTCCTCTGCCGGTGACGTTCGCCGCCTGGACGCCGGCTGTTCTCCCCTGTGTACGGTCGGGTATCCTCCTTGCACAACCGCTTCAGCGCCCTTGCATGGAGGAGACCATCCGATGAGATCGATGCGCGCTTCGCTGGCCGCCCTCGTTCTGGCGGCGATCCTCGTGCTGCCCGCCGCCGGACAGCGGCCCGGAGGCGCCGATCGCTCTCGGCCCGCCGAGCCCCGGCCACCATCGTTGCCATCCTCGCCGCTGCTGCCGCCCGCGCGTCCCGCCCCGGCGCCCCCCGCCGAGATCCCCACCTCGGCCGCGCCGCGCGGCCCGGCGCTGTCGGCCTCGCCGCGGCAGCCCGCTGCCGGCGCCGAGCTCCCGTCCTCGCCCTCCAAGGCTCGACGCCTCGCTGCCTCGGGGCTGATCGAGTTCGCCGCACCCCTCGCCTTCTTCCTTTATCCCATCGACCTCTCGGAGGTCGATCCGCTGGCCCGCATCGCCGGCGGAGTCTGCCGGAGCCATCGCTGATGGATCGCCGGCGGCGCCTGCTCGTCGCCTCGCTGGGGACGTGGCTGGCGGCCGCAGCCTCCGGCCTGGCGCCGGCGCCGGCCGGCGGCCCTCCGCCGTCCAAGACTCCCGCCACCGCGCCTTTCGTGGAGTCGATCGACGTCCGCGCGGTGGACGTCGAGGCGGTGGTGACCGACGCCAAGGGCAACCGTGTGCGCGGCCTGACGGCCGCCGATTTTCGGCTGCTGGTGGACGGCAAGGAGGTGCCGATCGACTACTTCGTCGAAGTGGCGGACGGGCAGTCGGCGCCGCCGCCGCCGCTGGCCGCCGGGGCGGCCCCCCAGGCGGCGTCCGCTCCCCCCGTGCCGCCGCCGGCGGCGAAGGACGGGAGCGGGGGCGCGGTGGGCAGCAGCTACGTGGTCTTCGTCGACGACGTCTTCGCCATCGGCAAGCACCGCGACATGGTCCTCCAGCAGATCGAGCGCGATCTTTCCCTTCTCGGCCCCCAGGACCGCATGGCGGTGGTCTCCTTCGACGGCAAGCGCACGGCGCTGCTCTCCGGCTGGAGCGGCGATCCCGCCAGTCTGAAGCTCGCCCTGGAGGCGGCGATCCACCGCCGGGCCGGCGGCGGGATGGTGCTGGCGCGCCGCCGTTCGGCCCAGTCGGAGGAGGTGGAGGAGGCGCGGGTGCTCGAGAACAGCGGCAAGGCGGACATGATCGCCATGCTCCCCAGTTCGCAGGTGTGGACCGCGCAGTCGTACGCCGACTCGGTCGGCTGGACGGCGTCCGCCGCGGCGGCGGTCCTGCGCGGCCTGCCGCGCCCGCCGGGGCGCAAGGTCATGATGCTCCTGGCCGGCGGCTGGCCCTGGACCGGCGACCCGCGGGTTCTCGCGCCGCTCGTCCAGACTGCCAATCTCCTGGGCTACACGCTCTATCCCATCAACGTCCCGGGCATGGACGCCATTCTGGGCGCCGCTTTCGACATGTCGGAGCCCGGTCCCACTCCGCAGCCCGCCTTCCTCTCGAACTCCTGGCAGCTGGGGGCGGAGGGTGCCTTGAAGGCGCTCGCCAAGGCCACCGGCGGCACCGTCGCCCTCAACCGCGAGGACGCTTTCCGCCGCGTCGTCGCCGACACCCGCTCCTTCTACTGGCTGGGCTTCTCGCCGGTGTGGAAGGCCGACGACCATGGGCACGCCGTGCGGGTCGAGGTCCGGCGGCCGGGTCTGCAGGTGCGCTCGCGCAGCGGCTACTCCGACGTCTCGACGCGGACGGCGGGGGCGATGCGGGCGGAGAGCCTGCTCTTGATGGGCGGCGCCGCCGCCGACCGGCGCCTGGCGGTCGAGCTCGGGGAGCCGGCCCACCCCAAGGCGCGCGGCGGCACGCTGGAGCTGCCGATCTCCCTCGCCCTGCCCGTCGAGTCGCTGACCTTCGTGCCGACGGGCGGCGTCTACCGCGCCGAGGCGAACCTGTCGCTCGCCACCCTGGACAAACGGGGCGGCCGTGCGACCCTGCCCGACGTCCGCCTGCGCCTGAGACTGCCGGCGGCGCCGGCTGCCGGCGCCTTCGCGCGCTACCGGACGACGGTGAAGCTCCGCCGCGCCCCCCAGCGCCTGGTCCTCTCCGTGCAGGATGCGGCGTCCGGCGCTATGCTGTGGGACGAGGTGGAGGTCCGGCCGTAACGGTTGCCGTGGACCCTCGCCCGAGCTCGTGTCGGAGGAACCGCCCATGAGATCTTCCCGCGTCCGGCGGCTTGCCGCCGTTTCATCCCTCGCCCTTCTTGCGGCGATGGCGCCGATCCCTGCCTACGGCCAGGCGCCCGCCCCCTCCTTTCCCAATAACGCGCAGCCGCCCGCCGACCAGGCGCCCGCCAGTCTCTTCGGCGAGCGCATCGAGGTGCGGGTGGTGAACGTCGAGGTGGTGGTCACCGACAGGAGCGGCAACAAGGTGCAAGGGTTGACGGCCGCCGATTTCCGCCTGCGCGTCGACGGCAAGGACGTGCCGATCGAGTACTTCACCGAGGTGCGGGGCGGCGACGCCGTGGCCCCGGTCGCGGTCGAGGGGCAGGAGACGGTGAAGGGGCTGCCCAGCCTGGCGCCGGGGACGCCGGTGGGCACCAGCTACCTGGTGTTCGTCGACGATTATTTCTCGATCACCCAGCGGCGCGACGAGGTGCTGCGCGCGCTCAAGGACGACCTCGCCCGCCTGGGCCCCGAGGACCGCATGGCGATCGTCGCCTACGACGGCAGGAAGCTCGACATGCTGAGCAGCTGGACGGGCTCACAGCTCGCTCTCTCCCACGCCCTGACGGCGGCGATGCGGCGGCCGGCGCACGGTCTCGAACGGGTGGCCGAGCTGCGCAGCTTCGAGTCGTCGCGCCGCACCGGCCTGGGGGTGGGCACCGCCCGCAACCCGCGGGGCGCCTTCTTCGACCGCCTCGACCTCGAGGAGCTCTCCTACGCCCGCCGGCTGACCGACCAGCTCGGCAAGTCGGTGGCGGCGGCGGCCTCGACCCTGCGCGGCTTCGCCTCGCCGCCCGGCCGCAAGGTGATGCTGCTGCTCGACGGCGGCTGGCCCTTCAACCCGGGCGACTACGTGGTCAACAACCTCAACCGGCCGATCATGGAGCGCGAGCTGCCGCCGGGCGACAAGGTCCTTGCCCCCCTGGCCGACACCGCCAACCTGCTCGGCTACACGGTCTATCCCGTCGACGTCGAAGGGCTCGACGTCACCGGCGCCGACGCCTCGCGGCAGACGGCGGGGTCGACGAACCTGTTCCCCGTCCGCCAGCAGGAGATCCACGCCACCCTCGACTTCGTGGCCCGCCAGACCGGCGGCAAGCCGCTCCTCTCCGGCCTGCGCACGGCGGCTCTGGAGACCGCCGCCCAGGACACCCGCGCCTACTACTGGATGGGGTTCACGCCGACCCGGAAGGGCGACAACGCGCGCCACGGCCTGACCGTCGAGGTCAAGCGCGCCGGCCTGAAGGCGCGCTTCCGCGACAGCTTCCGCGACCTCTCGCGGGAGGGCGAAGGGGCGATGATGGTCGAGAGCGCCATGCTCTTCGGCAGCCCGCCGGGGTCGGAGAAGCTGCCGATCGAGCTGGGGGAGGTGGCGCGTTCGGGCCGCCACGAGATCGAGGTGCCGCTCTCGGTCGCCATCCCCGCCTCCGCCATCACCACCGTGCCGATCGCCGGCAAGTACGCCGCCGAGTTGGAGCTGCGGGTGGCGGCGCTGGACGTCGACGGCAACCGCTCGGAGGTGCCGATGGTGGGCCTGAAGCTGCAGTTCGAGAAGCCGCCGCCGGCGGGAAAGTTCGTTCCCTACAAGACCCGGCTGCGCCTGCGCCGCGTCGACCAGCACCTGGTGATCGCGCTGTTCGATCCGCTCTCCGGTAAGATCCTCACCGCGGAGGCGGACCTAGCGCCGAAGTGACGCCTCCGGAGCCACCGCAGCGCGTCCTCTATAATCGACCCAGGGGGGCTAAAGCGCCCCGCCACGGACTTGTAGGGGAGGGGCTTGTCCCCTCCCGGGCGGGGCAAGCCCCGCCCCTACAGAAAGAAGAACAGGTACTCCATGAAGCTTAGGCACACGACGACGGCTCTTCTCTCCCTGCTGCTCCTCGCGGGCCTCTGCCCGCTCACGGCTCAGACGGCCAAGCCTCCGGCCGCTCCCGCTCCGGCAGCCGCCGCGCCCCGCACGTCGCCGCCCGCTTCGCCCGCCAAGTCGCCAACGGCGCCTCCCGCAGCCGCAAAATCGCCGGCGGCGGCCACCGCCGGCGGCGAAGGGGCGTTCGTCGAGAACGTCGACGTCAGCGTCGTCAACGTCGACGTCTACGTCACCGAGAAGAAGGGCGGCCGGCGGGTGACCGGCCTGACGCGCGACGATTTCGAGATCCTCGAGGACGGCAAGCCGATGGCGATCACCAACTTCTACGCCATCGAGGGGGGCCGGCCCCTGACCGCTTCGGCGCAGCCCGAGGAGCAGCTCCCCGGCGCCCCGCCGCCGGAGCGGGTGGGTGGCCCGGCGCCGGTGCCCGAGGACCAGCGCCTGCGCCTCATCGTCTACCTGGACAACTACAACATCCACCCGTTCAACCGCAACCGCGTGCTGCGCGAGCTGCGGGGCTTCATCCACGATCATGTGAGCCGGCAGGACCAGCTCATGCTGGTCACCTACGACCGCGAGCTCCACATCCGGCGGACCTTCACCAGCGACTCGGACCTCATCGCCGCCGCCCTCCTGGAGCAGGAGACGGTCACCGGCAGCGCCGTCCATGCCGACTCCGACCGCCGCAGCGTCCTCGACCGCATCGACGAATCGCAGAACGCCACCGAGGCGGTCGGCTACGCCCGCCTCTACGCCGAGTCGGTCTTCAACGACCTCTCCTTCACCATCACCGCCATCAAGAAGATGGTGGACGCCATGGCCGGCATGCCGGGGAGGAAGGCCGTCCTCTACGTCAGCGACGGCCTGCCGATGATCGCCGGCCAGGACGTCTTCTACGCCGTGCAGAACAAGTATCCGGAGAACTCGGGGAGCATGAACGAGGCGATCCAGTACGACGCCTCGCGGCGCTTCAAGGAGCTCGGCTCCCAGGCCAACGCCAACCGCGTCACCTTCTACACCATCGACGCCGCCGGCCTGCGCACCTTCTCCTCGGTGTCGGCGGAGAACGGCAAGGCCGGCTCGCCGGGCCAGGGGATCTACGTCGACTCGGTCGACGTCTCGAACCTGCAGGCGCCGCTGCAGATGCTGGCCGAGGACACCGGCGGCATCTCGGTGATCAACACCAACAACATCGAGCCGGACTTGGGCCGCATCGCCGCCGATTTCAACACCTATTACTCGCTGGGCTACACCCCGGCGCACATCGGCGACGGCCGGTACCACAAGATCGACGTCAGGATCAAGAAAAGGGGCTACGTGCTGCGGCACCGCGACGGCTACCGTGACAAGAGCACGGAGTCGCAGATGTCCGACGGGACGCTCGCGGCGCTGCAGTTCCCCTACGAGCAGAACCCGCTCCACATCGGCCTCGACTTCGGCCACGGCAGCCAGCGCGAGGACGGTTTCTTCCTCGTCCCCGTGCAGGTGAAGATCCCGCTCGGCAAGCTGGTCTTGATCCCCCGCCAGGCGAGCCAGGACGCCAGCGTCCGCTTCTTCGTCGCCGCCATGGACTCCGACGGCAATACCTCGGACGTGCAGCAGGCGCGGGTGCCGATCAGCATCCCCAACGGCGAAGTTGCGACCGCTCGGGACAAGTACTATGTTTACACCGTCAGCTTGCTGATGCGTCCCGGCGAGCACCGGGTGGCGGTGGGAGTCCGGGACGACGCCGCCTCTGCCGCCTCCTTCATCGCCCGCGGCGTCCACGTTGGAGGCTAGAGGGGGCGGTTGAAGCAGGCGGATAAATTGCAATGACAAAGCGGGTGGTTCGGGCGGTCGGTTGAACGGGAGGGGCAAGGTGGGTTGGATCGATCTCATCCGCTCCCTGGGCGGCTCGCTGATCGAGGTCTTCCGGGCCGAGATCGATGCGTTCAAGGAGGAGCTGGCGCGCTCCGGCCATCACCTGTGGATCGGCCTGGCGTTCCTGGGCGGCGCCCTCGTCCTCCTCTTCTGGACTCTCGGAGCGCTCATCTTCACCCTCGGGGCGGTGCTCGCCATCTGGCTCCAGGTGTGGGCGGCGGCGCTCATCGTCTTCGGCGTCTTCGCCGCCGCGGCTGCGCTCGCCGTCTGGCTGGGGCTGCGCCGCCTGCAGCAGTTCGAGAACCCGCTGGAGAGTCTGCGCGAGCACATCGACGACCACCTCGACTGGTGGCAGCACAGCCTGCTCCGCGAGGAGAGGCCGATCGAGGTGCCGCCGGCCGCGGACGCCTACCGGAGGGACATCCCATGAGCCGACTGGAGGAAGCCCGCCGCCAAGCCGAGATGCGGCTGGAGGAGAGCCGGCGGGAGGCGGAGCAACGGCTGGCCGACGTGCGCGCCGCCGTCGAGACCGAGTTCGGCATCGTGCCGAGGAAAGCCGCCTGGGCGCTCGCGCTCCTGGCCGGCGCCGGCGGCTTCGCGCTCGCCGTGACGGGGTTCCGCCACAAGCGGCGGAAGAGGAAGTTGAAGACCTGACGAGACCTTGAGGGCCGCTCTTCAGGCGGCGGCGACCGGCCGCTTGAAGACCATGGCGATGTTGTCGGTGGCGCCGGTCTTGAAGTTCACCGAGGTGATCGACACCAGCTCCCAGCCCTCCTCGCCGAGCTGGTTGAGCTGCGTGGCCGCGTTGGGATCGAGGCGGTAGTTCTCGCTGCGGATGTTGATGATCTTGTACTCCCACTTGGTCGGCATTGTGCGCTCCCTTCCGGTGCTCGTGGGTCCTGACACCCGTTGCTCATTTTAGCGCCATTCGCCGTCAGCACCCCATCCTAGGTAGGCAATTGCACTCATCGGCCGGCGCGGATGCGCACCGCGGCGCCACGCTGGACCCCCCAGCGGCGGGCCAGGTCGTCGCCGGCGAGCGCCAGCTCGAGGGTGCCGAGCGAGCCGGGCAGCACCCCGGGCTCGCCCGGCGGCAGTTGGCCGTAGCAGGCGGCGTAGGCGGTGGCGATGCGCGTGCCGGCCCCGCCGACCTCGGCCGCGACCTCGGCGCGGCAGGGGCCAGGTTCGAGCCAGGCGCTGGGGAGGTCGGTGACCAGGTTGCCGAAGCGGTCGACGTGGACGACCCGTCCCACCAGCAGACCCCCCTCCCGGCAGGGAGGCTCGCCAGGCAGGCGGACGGGATCGCCGATCTCCGCTCCCAGGGCCGCCGGCGGCTCGCCGCAAGATCTCGCGACCGTCGCGCCGGCGCCGAAGCCCGACGGTGCCGGCCGCGAGGTTTTTCTCTATGTCATCAGCGGCCACAAGGTGCGGAACCCCGCGGCAGCGATGGCGCTGATCGAACGGGTCGGGTGACCCCGGGCCCTATAGCAAAGTTGCATTTGGTCGATCGTCATTGCGAGCGAAGCGAAGCAATCGAGGGGAACGTAGGGCTCCCCGCGACTCCTGGATCGCCGCGTCGCCATAGCTCGTCCGAAAGGACGGGCGTCTCTCGACGCCCTGTGGCTCCTCGCGATGACGGATCAACCTTAAGGGAGCTTGCTCTAGCTCTTGAGGAAGGCCAACAGATCCGCGTTGATCACGTCGGCATGGGTGGTCGGCATGCCATGCGGATAGTCCTTGTAGGTCTTTAGGGTTCCATGCTTGAGCAGCTTCGCCGATAGCGGACCAGCGGCGACATAAGGCACGATCTGATCGTCCTCGCTGTGCATGACCAGCACCGGCACATTGATCTTTTTTAAATCTTCCGTGAAGTCGGTCTGCGAGAAGGCGACGATGCCGTCGTAAT
>Ga0209626_1000228_pt1 | contig 12158 bp, 9 predicted proteins | sample JacPinW_OM1H0_M2_FD_187962 | JGI IMG/M metagenome (GOLD analysis project Ga0209626, IMG submission 187962) | Forest soil microbial communities from Algoma, Ontario, Canada - Jack Pine, Ontario site 1_JW_OM1H0_M2 (SPAdes) (version 2) | ecosystem: Environmental > Terrestrial > Soil > Boreal... | reverse complement strand
CGACCCCTACATCATGACGCTCTATGCGACCCCGATGGTGGCGCTGATCCCGTTCATCCTGTCGCTGATGGGCTTCGGCTTCGCGCCCAAGGCCCACTGGGATCTCGGGACGGCGCTGGGGATCCTCGACTTCGAGCGCGGCGCGAAGGTCACCGGCGCCCGCTTCACCGCCTACTTCGGCGCCGGCGCCCAGCTGGAGCGCGCCCTCATCTCCTTCATGCTCGACCTCCACACGAGAGAGCACGGCTACCGCGAGGTCCTGCCGCCCTTCCTGGTCAACCGCGACAGCCTCATCGGCACCGGCCAGCTCCCCAAGTTCGAGCCGGACCTCTTCAAGCTGGAGGGGCACCCCTACTACCTCGTCCCCACCGCCGAGGTGCCGCTCACCAACCTCCACCGCGACGAGATCCTCGACGAGAGCGCGCTCCCCATCCGCTACACCGCCTACACCCCCTGCTTCCGCAGCGAGGCGGGTTCCTACGGCAAGGATGTCCGCGGCCTCATCCGCCAACACCAGTTCAACAAGGTCGAGCTGGTGCAGCTGACGACGCCGGAGACGAGCTACCAGGCCCTGGAGGAGCTCACCGGCCACGCCGAAAAAGTCCTGCAGCTCCTGGAGCTGCCCCACCGCGTCCTATGCCTCTCGACCGGCGACATGGGCTTCGCCGCCGCCAAGACCTACGACATAGAAGTCTGGTTAGCCGGCCAGGGCACCTACCGCGAGATTTCCTCCTGCAGCAACTGCGAGGACTTCCAGGCCAGAAGAGCCAACCTTCGCTACCGTCCCGAAGGAGGCAAGCCGAGGCTCCTCCATACGCTGAACGGTTCGGGGTTGGCGGTAGGAAGGACGTTGGTTGCAATCCTCGAGAACTACCAGCGCGAGGACAGCTCGGTCGACGTGCCGGCGGCGCTGCGGCCCTACATGGGGGGGTTGGCGCGGATCGGCGCTTTGCAGTAGCAAAGGACTCGCCCCCAGAGCCAGACCTCGGAGATTACTTGTAGGCGCTGTCTCCGCAGAAGCAGCACCTAGGCTGCAGAGCCCGCCCGGGTCTCCGACTGGCTTCATCCCAGACAAGAAGAAGATGCGAAGTAGTAACATTGTAGAAGCGCTCCAGGCGGAGGTACGGAATGACGCGATCGAAGACGCTCTCGGCGGTGACACTCGGAGTTTCGTTGGCGGTCAGGGCGGCTGCTTCGCCGGCGGGAGATCCCGCGCTGCCTCCTGCCCCGCCGACCGCCGAGAGTCCGCACGTCGGGGCCGGCGTCCTATTGCACGACCAAGGGGACTACGACGGCGCCATTCGCGAGTACCAGAAGGCCCTGGACGAGAATCCCGCGGACGTCGTCGCGCTTTACGAGATGGCCTTCTCGTACCTTGCGAAGAAGGATTGTCCGCAGGCGATTGCGGTGGCTGAGAAGGGGCTAAAGGTCGGCCACGGATACGCGGCGTCGCTCTACCTCGTCATCGGCGGTTGCCGCGACGATCTGGGCGATCCGAAGGGGGCGATCGCCGCCTATGAAGCGGGTATCGCGGCCGAGCCGACCACGGCTCTGTTGCACTTCAATCTCGGCGTCACCTACTCCAAGCTGCGCGACTGGCGCCAGGCGCGTTTGGCGTACGAGAAGGCCCTATTCCTGGATCCCGCCCACGCCAGCAGCCACCTCGGCCTGGCGGAGGTATACGAAAAGGATGGTTACAAGGTCCCCGCGCTCCTCGCCCTCCTGCGCTTCCTCTCCCTCGAGCCCGCCTCCGAGCGCTCGCGCGGCGCGCTGGCGAGCGTCGACCGCGTCTTCCACGCCGGCGTCACGCCGGGAGAGAAGCCCGGAGACTTGACGGTCACGATCGATTCGAAGGCCAAGACGGACGAAGGCGATTTCGGCCCGCTGGAGACGGGGATGCTCCTGGCGCAGGCGGCCCAGAACGCCGAGCAGTTCGAGAAGACGAAAAGCGAGCCCGAGCTCACGGTCGGCCGGCTGGAGTCGCAGATCGGCATGCTGGCGGAGGGCGGTGACTTGAAGACCCCCGGCTTCGCCGCCCGGCACTACCTGCCGTTCTTCAGGCAGCTCCAACAGAAGGGCCTGGCGCGGACCTTCTCTTACTACGTCTACCAATCCAGCGAGGTGCCCGGCGTCTCCCGCTGGCTCGCGGAGCATTCGAAGCAGGTGGACGACCTCAAGCGCTGGCTGGCCGCTCCAGCCGCTCCCGCCGGCATGATTCGTTATTAGGCTGGTCCCGCCGAATCTCAGAATTCGACGTGCGCCCGCGTGCCGGCGACCGCCACGGGTCCGCGGTCGCGGTTGTAGGCGGGGTGCTCGACGAACTGGAAGTCGGCGGTGAGGAAGAGATGGGCGGCGATCTTGCCGCGATAGTAGACTTCGGCGATCTCCTCGTAGCCGTAGCGCAGCCTGCCGTCGCCTAAGATGAAACCGTAGCCTCCGGACCGCAGATAGTCGCGGTGGTCGGCTGAGAGGCCGTTCAGCACGGCAGCGATGCCGACCACGTCGTCCTCCCGGTGCCAGCGGCTGCCGGTCAGGTTCAGGCCGGCGGCAGCGGTGCGGTCGATCTCGGTGAAGGCAAAGGACTCGGTGTGCCCGTCGTTCCAGCCGAGATGCGCGAAGGCGCCCAAGTCGCGCGCGATCTTCTGTTCGAGACGGACCCCGAATCCGTACTTGACTCGGTAGGCGCGGCTGAGTGTGACATCCGGTCCCTGCGGGCCGGGGCTCTCGATGGCCTGGCGGTAGCTCCCCATGTGGGCGCCGTTGCGGTAGACCAGGAGCCGTACCGTTCCAGGCCGGCGGAGGAGGTGAGTCGACCGCTCGAGCTCGGCAACCTGGCCGAGGGCGGCGGGGAGGCGATGATCGAACTCGGCGCCGTTCGCCACCTTGGGCATCGAGAAGGCGCCGTAGCGCAGGCCCCAGCCGGGCCGTTTCCATTCGACGACGCCGCCGAAGGTATAGCCGCGGGTGTCCGCCGGATAGTCCCAGGCGCCGTTGTCCATCAACGCCCAGTTCATGAACTGGCCGCGAGGATCGTGGCTGTAGGCGTTGCCGTCGAAGAAGTCGGCGGCGCTGACCTTGCCCAGCGTGATGGTCATGCGTGACGCGGGGAGGGTGCCGGCGAGCTGATGGACGTCGCCCTCGACCTTCTCGCTCGCGTTCCCGAGAGCTAGGGTCTGGCGGTAGAAGAGGCGGGCGACATAGCCCGTGGGCGTGGGGCTGCTGACGCGCTGGATATCGCCGTTGGGGAAGCCGGCGATGCCGGTGACGCCGCTGAACCCTTCGCCGCCGGCGATCTCGGGGTCGAGGAAGATCTCGCCCCCCTTCCAGGGCAGGCGCGCGCCGAGGAACAGCGTCGCCGTCACGGACGTGCGCCGCGGCTCGCTCTGCTCCAGGCTGTTGGCGCCGGAGTATTTCGCCGGGAAGTGGTCGTGTTGTTCGGAGATGACGGTCGCCTGAGCGTGGGCGCTCCACTCCTCCTCTTCCGCGGGCGGCGGCTCCGCGGCGGGCTCCGCCGCCCGAAGCAGCGCCGGCAGGGCAAACAGACAGCAACCGGTAAACGCGCCGGCGCGGGCCCATCGGCGGAGTCGGCGGCGATGGCAGCGAGGCGCAGAGGCTGTGAGGATCATGGACAGGGCGCTCACGATTCTGGTCCTGTGAAGAAACCGCGTCTTGGGCGAGATCGCTGCCCCGGGCAATGTCTTCGAGGCGCCAGAAATCATACCGTGAGACGGTCCCAACGCCCGCCTCGGTCCGTCTCTTTCGGGATAACATCGTGTAAAAGGCCCATGCAATTCAGCCGCGCGTATTGCGGCCTTCTCCGGGAGGTTTGCCCTGCAGCGTGAGAGGACTACGGTCGAAATGGTGGCGAAGTGAGCGAGCTTCTCACCTCTGCCGTGCCGCCGGTCTCGGCTCCCTACAAGAACCGCAGCGGCGGCCTCGTCGCCTTCGGCGTCCTCGAGCTGCTCTTCGCCCTCGGCTGCCTCTTGCTGCTTGCCTTGCTGGTGGTGGGCACCCGCTTGCAGCCCACCGGCATGCCTCCGGGCTATTCGCCGCCGAACCTCACGGTGGCTTCCCTCTTCTACCTGTTCCTGGCGGTGGCGTTCGGCTGGCTGGGGGTCGGCTCGATCCTGGCGCGCCGCTGGGCCTGCGCGTTGAGCCTCGCCTGCGCTTGGCTCTGGCTGGTCCTGGGCACCGTCGCCGGCGTCTTCCTGTTCCTTGCCCTGCCGCGGATCTTCGCCACCCTGCCGGAGATGCCGACCTCCGGCGCCCGGGCCGCCGCCATGGGGTGCGTCGCCATCGTCTGGGTGATTTTCTTCCTCATCCTGCCGCTCGCCTTCGTGCTCTTCTATGGAAGCCGCAACGTGCGCCGCACTTGCGAGGCGCGCGATACCCGGCCGCGCTGGACCGACCGCTGCCCCCTCCCGGTGCTGGCGCTGGTCGTGCTGTCCGCCGTGGCCGTTCCCTTGCTCGCCCTGTCCAGCCTCCATCCGATCATCGCCGCCTTCGGCTGGATCCTGACCGGCCCTCCGGCGGCGGTCGCCTTCCTCGTCCTCGCCGCGCTCGAGGCGGTGGCCGCCTGGGGCCTCTATCGCCTGCGGCCGGCCGCCTGGTGGGGGCTGCTGGCACTGTGGCTGCTCGGCGGCATCTCGTCGCTTCTCACCTTCCACCGCGGCATCGACTGGGAAAAGTACCTTCGCGCCTCGGGCCAGCCCGACAACCCGATGGTGCGCCAGATGACGACGGGCCTGTTCCAGGACCCGCTTTTTATCGGTGCTATGACCCTCGTGGGCGTCGCCTGCCTCGGCTACATGCTGTGGATTCGGCGCTACTTCGTGCCGCGGCCGACCTGACGGCGGTGGGGGGTCAGGTGTCTTCTGGGAAGTCGAGCTCCGGCAGCGTGAATCGATTTCAGCCGGCCTGAACCGAGTTCCGGCGATCTGAATCGAGCTCAGCCGGCGGGAATCGAGTCCCCGCGACCTGAATCGAGTCCCCGCGGCCGGAATCCAGTTCCGGCGAGCTGAATCGAGTTAAGTCGGTCTGAATCCAGTTCACGCGACCGGTACCGGGTTCACGCCGCCGGGATCGAGTCCCGTTGAACGGGATCGAGTCCACACGGAAAAATCGCCAACCGTAGTGTCAGACCTTGCAAGACTTGACATGTCGATATACCATAGCGACATCTTCGGGGATCATCCCTGCAGAGGAAAGAAAGGGCTCAGCGCGTCTATGCTGTCAGAGCAAGTTCGTCGCCTGGTGCAGTGCCTCGTCGTCGCCTTGCCGATCGGGATGAGCGGAGTCGGCCTCGCCGCCCAGCCGCCGCCCGTCGTCGCCTTTGCCAGCCCGGCGCTGCCGACCACGGCGGACGCGGTGAGCCTGGCGGTCCTGCCGACCTGCAACGCCGTGGAGGTCCCGACCCGCGTCGGCAACACCATCACCTTGGAGGTGGGTCCGCTGATCCCGGGCCCTATCTGCCCGCGCGCCGCCCTCTTCCCCCTGGGAATGCTGCCGGCGGGGAGCTATACGATCGAGGAGAGAGACTTCTCCGGCACTCTCTTGGGCTCGAGCGTCTTTCAGGTGACGGCGCCGAGCACCAGCCTCCAGCTCCTGGGCGGCCGCTTCGCGGTGACCGCCTCGTGGACCGAACCGGGAGGAAGCCACGCGGCCCATCCGGCCGCCGCCGTCCAGTTCAGCGACGAGTCGGGCTACTTCTGGTTCTTCGACCCCACCAACGTCGAGCTGTCGGTCAAGGTCCTCGACGGCACGCCCTTGAACCACCACTTCTGGGTCTTCATCTCCAGCATGACCAACGTCGCCTACACGGTCACCGTCGAGGACACGGCGCCCGGCTGCCCGCTGTTCGCGACTGATTGCCCGACGAAGACTTACACCGCGAAGCAGGGGACCAACCGGAACTTCATCGACCTGGGCTCGTTCTCGGAGCCCTGACAGCGAATCACCCCACAAGGGAGAAAGGGCTCGGTGTCCCCCATGCTGCCAGAGTCAGCTCGGCGTCTGTTGCGGTGCCTCGTCCTCGTCTTGCCGATCGTGTTGTGCGGAGCCGCCCTCGCGGCCCAGTCTCAGATCGTCGCCTTTCCCACCCCCGCTTTGCCCACCACGGCGGACACGGTGAGCATCGCGGTCCTGCCGACCTGCCTCGAGGTGCTCGACCCGACTCGCGTCGGCCAGACCATTACCCTGGTATCGGGTCTGCCGGTGGACCCCTTCTTTCCCTGCCCCGTCGCCGGGCTCTTTTCCCTGGGTACCCTGCCGGAGGGGAGCTATACGCTCGAGCAGAGGGATTTCTCCGGCACTCTCTTCGCCTCGCGCGTCTTTCAGGTGACAGCGCCGAGCACCCATCTCAATCTCCTGGGCGGCCGCTTCGCGGTGACCGCCTCGTGGACCGATCCGGGAGGAAGCCACGCGGTCCACACGGCCTCCGCCGTCCAGTTCAGCGACGAGTCGGGCTACTTCTGGTTCTTCGACCCCAGGAACGTCGAGCTGTCGGTCAAGGTCCTCGACGGCACGTCCATCAACCATCACTTCTGGGTCTTCATCTCCAGCATGACGAATGTCGCCTACACGGTCACCGTCGAGGACACGGCCCCCGGCTGCCCGATATTTACCACCAACTGCCCGACGAAGACCTACACCTCAAAGCAGGGGACCAACCGGAACTTCATCGACCTGGGATCGTTCTCGGCGCCCTGATGGCCATCCGGTCGGCCCACCCTCAAGGAGCACATCATGATGAGAACGCAAGTCCGAATCCTCCTCGCGGCGGCGATGTTTGCCGGCGCGCTCCTCCCCGCCATGAACAGGGCCGAAGCCCAGTCCTGCTCTCCCTCTGCCGTCGTCTGGAACTGCTGGGAGGGCACCCTCGCCGTCACGCTGGGCCCGAACGTCGATCCCTACCGCGACCTCAAGCTCAAAGTGACCTTCAGTCAACTCGGTCAGTCGAGCTTCACCTCGTACGTGTTCTGGGACGGCGGCAGCACCTACAAGTTCCGTACCGCCTTCCCCGCCAGCGGCACCTGGTCTTGGAGCGTGACGTGCGAGGCCGGGTGCTCCGGGACGGGATTCAGCCCGTCGTCGAGCTCGGTCACCGTCGCCTCGTATGTCGACCCCAATCCGAGCGACCCCAATCCGCTCTACACTCACGGCCTCCTCCAGGTCGGCACCTCCGGTCTGACAGCGTTCCACTATCTGGCGCACAACGACGGCACCCCGTTCTTCTGGCTCGGCGACACGACCTGGGACGGCCCGGTGCGCGCGACCTCGACCCAATGGACCACCTATCTCGCCGACCGCAAGTCGCGGCGATTCGCCGTCGTCCAGATCGCACTGCCGGTGGATACGATGCGCACCTGCGGCCTGCAACCGACCGATGCGTCGGGCTTTCAGCCGTTCACCAAGATTTTCGCCGGGTGCAGTTCGAGCGACCCCATACCCAACTCCTGCTGGCGGTGGAACCCCGCCTTCTGGCAGGCTTTCGAGAAGAAGGTTCAGGCGGCCAACGACCAGGGGATGGCGGTCACCATCGTCGGTCTGATGGAGCGACTCATCGAGGGATGCAACAACGGCCAGGGCTACCCGACCCTGAACGACTCCAAGATCTATGCCCGCAACATCGCCTCCCGCTTCTCGGGCAACCACGTGGTCTTTTCGCCCGGGTTCGACCGCAAACCGGATGTCGCGCTGTCGACCTGCACCGCCTCCTCCTCGGCCCTGACCTGCCGGATGCGGACGATCGGCCAGGAGGTCAAGAACGCCGCTCCCCGACATCTGGTGACCAACCACTGGGCTGGCACGGCCGACGCGGTGGCGGACATGGAGCCGTTCCAGGCGGAAAGCTGGCTCGATTTCCAGCTGTTCCAGAGCGGCCAGGCGAAGAACAGCAGCACCCAGCTCCAGACCCTCACGCAGCGAGCCCGGGAGATCCCCGCCACCCTGTGGCCCTTCACCCCGCTCAAGCCCAACGTCAACGGGGAGTCCATCTACGACGGCGGCAACGGGGGAGCGGCGCCCTATAACGCCTACAGGGCCCGCCAGACCGCCTATCTGTCCCTCCTCTCCGGCGCCGTCGGCTACACCTTTGGCGTGCAGGGGGTCTGGGACTGGGGCGAGTATGGTTCCGACTACCTCACCGGCATGGCCCGGCCCTCGAACACCCAGATGCAGTACCTCGGTGCGCTGTTCCGCAGCGGCGCCTGGCAGCAGATCGTTCCCGAGCCCAGCCGGATCCAGAACCAGGCGCCGGACAACCGGCAGGACCTGAAGATGGTCCTGTCGCGGGACGTCAACGGCGCCTTCCTGGTGGCCTACCTGCCGGGCAACCCGTCGATCAAGATCAGCCTCTCGGGCCTTCCCAGCGTGCCGCGCAACGGCGTTTGGTTCGACCCCCGGACCAGCGTCTCCTACACGGCCACCGGCGTGGTCGATCCGCTGGACAGCCAGTCCTTTACCTACACGGCGCCCACCTGCCCGGGCTCCGGCGATCCAAGCTGCCCGACCGAGCCGGACTGGGTCCTCATCCTGGCGTAGGCGGCCGGGCGTCCCCAAGAGGTTCTGCAGCCTGGCCGCCCCTAGTCGATCTCGCGGGCGGCCCGGCTGCCCAGAGCCATGACGGCGTTGGTCGCCGCCAGGACGGCGCCCGCGCCGACGAAGAGGGCCGGCAGGCTCCAGTGGGCGACGACGCCGCTGATGGCGTAGGACACCGGCACCAGGCCGACGGCGGAGAACATCAGCACGCTCATCACGCGGCCGAGGACGGCGCGCTCGACCCGCGCCTGCATCCAGGCGCTGAACTGCACGTTGACGAATCCCACCCCCAGGCCCATCACGGCCAGCATGGCCGCGATGACGGCGAACTTGAGGACCAGGCCGACGACGACGAGCTCGAGGCCGGCGAGAAGGCCCATGACGATGAACTGGAGGCCGCGCCGCCGCGGCCGCTTCACCATGCCGCCCAGGAGCAGGCCCGCCAGGGTGCCGCCGCTGAAGCAGGAGAGGAAGGTGCCGAACGCCGCCGCCGAACCGAAGCGGAACTTGGCCACCGCGGCGAGGCCGACGCCGACCGGTCCGGCGACGCAGAAGTTGATGGTGGCGAAGGCCAGCATCAGCGACGCCAGGGCGCGGTCGGCGCGCACGGCGCGAAGCCCTTCGCCGATCGAGTGCAGCATGCCGGGACGGGCCGGCGCGCCGGCGGCGGGCGCCGGCGCCTTCGGCGGGTCGGGGATGCGGAAGAGCGCCACGATCACCGCCAGGAAGCTCACGGCGTCCAGGGCGAGCGCGCCGGCAATGCCCCACAGCTTGACCAGGATGCCTGCCGGCGCCGGCCCGACCATCTGCGCCAGCACGGTCGAGCCCTGGAGGAGGGCGTTCGCCGCCGGCAGCTGCTGCGGCTGGACGAGGGTCGGCGTCAGCGTCGGCCCGGCGGGGAACGAGAAGGCGTCGGCGATGCCGAAGCAGAACGTCAACACGTAGAGCTGCCAGAGGGCGACGGCGTGGAAGCCGACGAGCGCCGCCACGGCGCCGACGAGGAGCGCGCGGACCGCCGCCGTGGTCATCAGCACCCGCCGCGCCGAGATGCGGTCGGTCACCGCGCCGCCCAGGAGCATGAGGGCGGCGCGCGGCACCGCCGCCGTCATCAGGATGGTGCCGAGCGCCACGCTCGATCGCGTGAGCTGGAGGACGAGCCAGGGGAGCGCCACGAGGTAGAACTGGTCGCCGAGGAGCGAGATCGTCGAGCCCAGCCACAGGTTGCGGAAGTGCGGCAGGGTCAGCGGATGCGCCAGCTTGGCCGCGGCTGCCGGGACCGCCGCGGCGGGGGGCAGGGGCAGCGACGGCGTGGCAGCTTCTGCGGGCTCCATACGTGAGTCTCTTTCTTCCGCGCGGACCGTTGCGCGCCCAGGGTGTCGATGGCGGTCTGGCGCAGGGCGTCGCGGAGCTCGTAATTCTAGTATGCAGCGCGCAAGGAACGATCCGGCGCCGGCGGAGGAGTAGCGCCCGGACCTGTGCCGGGCGCCCACCGACCTCGGGGTGCGGCGGCGCGGCATTCGTAATAAGGTTCTCGACCGCGCCATGTCCCGCTCCCGGCTCGAACGCCTGCTGCTCGCCCTGCTCCTGGCGCTCGTCGCCGGCGTCTGCCTGGCGCGGGGGATCGGCCTCCTCCGCGATCCCCACCGGCTGGACGCCCACGACGAGCGGGCCTGGTTCGATTGGGCCTACATGCGCCCCGACTCCGCGGCCATCTTCGCGCGCGCCGCGCAGTCGCTCATCCATGACCAGGTGGTCTGCCTGCTGGTCCCCCGCGGCCCGCGCTCCGCCCAGTGGTACCGCTTCATGTCCAACTACTACCTGCTGGACCAGCGGATCGCCGTCGTGCGGGAGCGGGGGTCGGGGAAGCGGCTGCCGCCGCAGGCGACGGTCGTCGTCATCAACTGGAAGGGGGAGGTGCGGGTGCGGAATGGCTCTGGCGCAGATCGAGGAGGCGGCGGAGATGGCGGCGGCCGGCCCCGCTGAGCTCGCGGCGGGGGCGGCGCTGGCGCTCCTGGTCGGCGCCTCCTTCCTCTGGCCGCGGGCGCCCCGCCGCGCCGCCACGCCGGCCGGCCTCGCCTTGGCGCTGGTCGCGGGCGTCACTCTGCTGGTCGCCCTCTCCTTCCCTCTCGCCCGCCTGGGCGCCCCCTTCACCGGCGGCTCGATCGCCGCCTTCTCGATCCTCCTGGCCGCCGTCAGCTGGCTCACCGGCCGCTTCCGCACTGCCCTGGAGCTGGGTCTGGAGCTCGAGCCGGCGGCGCCGGGAGACCACTGGTCGGCCGCCGCCGGCCTCCTCGTCGTCTTTGGCCTGGCGCTCTTCGCGGTCAAGCTTTCGCTGGCACCGCTGTGGACCTGGGACCATTTCGCGGTGTGGGGGATCAAGACCCGGCGCATGGTGGTCGACGGCATGCTCGACCTCGGCTTCATCGACCTCTCGGTCTTCCGCGCCGAGCCACACTACCCGCTCGGGCTGCCCTGGGCCTGGCGCCTGCTGAGCTTCGGGGCGCTGCCCGGCGACTTCGCGTTCAAGGCCTGCCACGCCCTCTTCGCCCTGGCGCTCGTCGCCGTCACCCGGCACGGCGCGCTCCTGCTTTCCGGCTCGCGCCGGATCGCCAACGGGCTGGCGGCCTGGCTCGCCGTCTCGCCCGTGCTGTGGGACACTATCGGCGTCGGCCATGCCGACCTGCCGCTGGCGCTCTGGATGGCCTCCGCGCTCGTCGTCGGAGTCAGCGGGCTGGACAGTTCAACAGCCGTGGCTGACGGGCAGGCCGACGGCCGCGGGATCTGGCCGCTGGCGCTGGCCGGCGCCCTCGCCGGCTTCCTGCCGTGGATCAAGCAGGAAGGGGTGATCGTGGCGCTCGCCATCGTCGCCGCCCTGGGCCTGCTGATCGTCCGGTCCGGCGCGCCGGACCGCCTCCGGCGGCTCCTCGCGCTGGTGCTCCTGGCGGGCGCGATGATCGTCGCCGGCCGCCTGGAGCTCAACGTCGCGCACACCCACGGGATCGATTTCTTCGCCGGTCCCTGGTGGACCCGCGCCGCGGAACGCATCGCCCAGCCGGGGGAGATCCTGCACCTCGCCGCCACTTTCCTCCTCGCACCCGACTGGCTGGGTTTCTGGATCGTCTTCGCCGCCGCCTGCGTCGTCGCCGCCGCTTGGCGCCGCGGCACGGCGGCGATCCTCTGCGGCCTCGTCGTCGCGCTCGTCGGCGTCTACGTCTCCATCTACTTCGTCACCTCGCTGCCGCCCATCAACCACCTGCGCGGCTCTTTCTTCCGAATCCTCTGCCCCCTAATGCCGGTGGGTCTCCTCGCCATCGCCGCCCTCTTCCGGCCGGCAGCGGCGACGGAAGCTCCGGAATGACCGACTTCGCTCCCGTCCTCCGCGCCCTCTATCGCGGCCCGCGGGGAACGGCCGCCGGCGTCGCCAATCCCTACCGCGACAGCGCGCCGGACCTCGATCTGCCGGCGGCGGCGCGGCGGCGGCGCGCCAACCTCGAGGCCTACCTCGACCTCGTGGGGAGCCCGCGGTGGGTGCTGCTGGGGGAGGCGCCGGGATTCCGTGGCGGCCGCTTCTCGGGGATCGCCTTCACCAGCGAGCGCCAGCTGGCGGGGACGGACGGGCG
>Ga0209626_1000227_pt1 | contig 12163 bp, 11 predicted proteins | sample JacPinW_OM1H0_M2_FD_187962 | JGI IMG/M metagenome (GOLD analysis project Ga0209626, IMG submission 187962) | Forest soil microbial communities from Algoma, Ontario, Canada - Jack Pine, Ontario site 1_JW_OM1H0_M2 (SPAdes) (version 2) | ecosystem: Environmental > Terrestrial > Soil > Boreal... | reverse complement strand
TTGTGGCGACTTCGTCGCTCCGGCGGGCCAGGGTCGCCGCGAGCCTCCGCTGCAGGGGCGAAGTCCAGAAGACCTTCCGCCAGGGCGGGCCGCCGGCGTAGACCTCGTGGAAGATCGTAGTCAGCCGGCGCCCGCCGCCGCGCGCCCGCCAGCGCTGCAGCCCCTCGACGAGCCAGAGGGGACAGGCGAGAGGGTGGTAGCCGTAGTTGACGTAGTGGAGAAGGACGCTCGAGTCTCCCAGAAGCTCCGCCAGGTCATCCGCGCTCCGCGCCGCCACCTTCAGGACGGAGCCGCCGGCCGACTCCTGCCCATCGGTCCAGGTGGGATTGCCGACCAGAAACCGGGTCGTGGTCCCGAAGCGTTCCAAGAGCGCCGCGGCGAGGGCCAGGGCGTAGCTTCCGACGCCCTCGACGGGCGGCGGCAAGTAGGGAACGGCTTGGATCAGTCTCAGGCCAACCTACCCCCGATTCTCTCCAGGTCGCCGCCCGTTGAAGGGAGCAACCGCAGTCAGCGAGTCCGCTTCGGCCGTCACCTCCCAGGATCCGAAGAGACCTAGTCGAATTTCGCTCATGAGACGCACGGGCCCGGTACTCGGGTTGAGATCCGGCCGCGCCGGGCAGCAGCGGCTGTCGTGGAACGCCATGACGCCGTCGGTTACGAGCTTCGGAGCCCACGCCAAGAAATCCTGGCGCACCGCCTCGTAGCTGTGGTCGGCATCGACGAAGATGAGATCCGCCGGGCGATCGAGGGGATGGGAAAGTGCAGCTTCGAAGGACGTCGTTCTCACGAAGTGAACCCGTTGACGCCAGGGACGCACGGATCTCTGGGCAACGAACCAGGTGAAGGAAAATCCGAGCAACCCCTCGAGCCGGACACCGAGATCGTAAGGGTCGACCAGATAAAGTGTCCCTTCGGGCGGCATCGCCTCGGCCAGCACGGCGCTCGTCGCCCCTTCGAAGACACCGACCTCGATTGCGCAACGGCGGTCCGACGCCAGGGAACGGAGGAATGCGGTCTCCGCCAAGGTCAGCGTCGTGCGGGGAGCGCGAAGCCCGAGGAGGTATCGCAGGAATTCGACCGAGTAGCGCGCCGTGGAAGATCCCCTTCGCCTTCAGCTCCGCCGGATATCGACGCTGCTCTCCGCGGCTCGCAGCTCCGCGAGCCAGCAAAGGTAGGCGGACTCGATAACAGTGATGGCGTCGTCCCACAGCAGCGACTGTACCCGCCGGTAGCCGGCGCGGGCGATTCGCTCCCGCAGCCCTTCGTCATCAATCAGAGATTTGAGCGCGCCATAGAGTGAGGGCGAGACAGGTTCGTGGAGCAGGAGCGCGTCCTCACCATCGCGTGCGCCGGCGGAGAAGCCAACACGAGTAGCGACGAGCGCGCAGCCGCAAGCCATCGCCTCTGCGGCGCTCAACCCGAAGCTCTCGTAAAGAGAGGGGACGATGGCGATAGCAAAGCTTTGATAGAGCGAGCGTAGGTCCGTCTCGCGATCTGCGTAGGGGATGACCGAAATTTGCGGCAGGACATCGGCCGGAAAATGTTCCTCGGCCCGGAAGCCCGAGCCCACTCCGACGAGGACCAGACGCCAAGCGGGAAACTCACGGAGGAGGGGAGGAATGTCCCTTTGGATCAGGTCGACTCCTTTGCGCGGCAGCCACGAGCCACAATAGCCGATGACGGGCCCGCGCTCGAAGTCGACTTGGAGACCCAAGAACGCCTCTGGAAGCGGATTGTCGATCGCAATCACCTGGCGGGAAGTCTTGTAACCCCGTCGCAAGGCGTAGTCGCGATCGTACTGGGCCACGGTGACGATGGCATCGGCGCCGCGGAAGCCCCACGCGAAAAGTGCTTCGTGGCGAACCTGATACCAGTGCTGCAACGCGACCGGCTCTTCTGCCCCTCGCATGACTTGGGCGCAATGCGTCTCCAGGCCATTAGAGTGGCAGACCACGAGAAAGCGCCGCCCGGGAACTCGCGTCAGCAGTGAGATGGCAAGCCAGGCCTCTCCGCCGTAGAACTCGAGTACGTCGTAGGCCTCCCGCGCCACGCGCCGCACACTCGCGGCGGCCATCCCAAGGGCCTGTTTGTAGCGGATGCCGCGGGCCAGGCCGTGAAGTGGCTCGTAGTCGGGAGGGCCCAGGAGGTCGACCTCGTGGCCGCGCGCCCGTAAACCGTCGGCATAACCGAGAATGACATAACCCGAGCCGAGAGACGCGTCGAGCGGGGAGTTGCTGAGAGTCAGAACCCGCAAGTATTTCTCCGGACTGATTCGAGCTCAGGAACTTCCGATGAAGCCGCGAAGCGGAAACTTCCACCGCATCCAGCTGCCGTGGAGTGTGGCGACGAAGGGTGCAATCTTCCAGCCGGCGCGGAAAGCTAACCAGCCGTGACCGCCGCGCAGGCCAGCGCCGTAGTAGGTCAGCAGTTCATTCAGAAAGGCGCGATCCTCGGCATCGAGCAGGGGCAACTCGAGAGCATCTTTTAACCTTGCCATTTCAGCAGCGCAGCGCGCACGCCAAGCGACGCCGAAAGTACCGTCGAGAATCGCTAGGGGCGTTCTCCTATGAGGCCGCTCAGCAGCATCGACGAAAGTCAGGCTGCCGGGGTGTCGGCGATAGGTCTGAAGCCTTTCGTCGAGGTATTTGATGCCGCCCAACTTCGAGGCCACTAGGGCCAGCCAACCGTCGTGGTAAGGCTGGTGAGGTGGAATCGGCAATGCGTGGCGAAGCAACTCACGGCGGAACATGAGGGTATGGCTCACGATCCAGTTCTCGGCCAAGAGGTGTCGGGTCGGAGAGCCGGTGCCGAAAGCGCGAGCGAAATCGGCGATCCGCTGATATGTGGTGTCGATCTCGTGGAAACCCTCACTGGTCAGCACCTCCTGTGAGTTGCAGTAGATCAGCGTGAAGCCGCCGATGTTATCGACGAGCGCTTCGATCTTCTGCGGCTTCCAGAGATCGTCTTGGTCGGCAAGGGCAATGAACTCGCCGTGGCAGAGCGAGATGGCGCGTGCGAAGTTTTGCACCAGGCCTAGCCGGCGCGGGTTGACCGAGTGGCGGAGGCCGCGGCTGGCGGCATACTCCAGGAGGATCGTTGAGGTGCCATCGGTCGAGGCATCGTCGCTCACTACAACTTCGAGGTTTTGCCAGGTCTGCGCATAGATGGTATTGAGCTGCTCGCGCAGGTATTGGGCACCGTTATAGGTCGCGATTGCGACCGAGACCAACGGTGAGGTCACGAATCGTGGCGACGGAGTGAGTTCATCGTTTTCTAGCAGAGGTTCTGTATTGAAAGATGAAGAAATCCTTCAACAAGCCACCGGTTAGGGCGTTGATGACCTTATGCCGCAGCCCGTAGGCCCCCATGTTGGACTCGATTACTTCAACCACAAGGCCTGCTTGCTCAAACAGGTCGCGGACGTTTTTCCGGCAGAAGAAGCGGAGATGCGAGCGGTCTAGCAGGCCGGCATTTGCGTAACGGAAATCACCCTTGAGCGCGATCTCGCGCAGGACGCGGTGGTTGCGCACGTTGGGGATACTGCTCACGAGGAGGCCACCCGATTTCAGGTGTATGGTGAGCTTTCTGACCACCCGCCAGGGGTCTATCAGATGCTCGAGCACGTCGGCGCAGAGGACGACGTCGAAGTGGTTGGTTGGTAGGTCTATGTCCATGGTTTCGACATTACCGCACAGAAACTTATCGACTGGCGGCAAGCCAGCCTCGGTGGGGCCTGGATCGACGAGGTCGATGCCGACGACATAGGAGGCGATTCCCATGGCCTTCGCTGAGCGGAGAGTCGCGCCGTTCCCGGCCCCGAGCTCGAGGATCGTCAAGCCGGCATTCTGAGGCAGCATCTCGAGCAGGTCGAGCCGGGGGTAATTGAAGTAACCCTGACCCTTGTCGTGGTAAAGCGTGGCAGCGGCGTCCATGAGAGGTTAGGCGGCCTTGTTACGGGAACTCTCGCGGAGACGCTCCCAAGCTTCTTGGTAGGTCGCGGAGGTCGCTCTGGCAATATCTTGCCAAGAGAACCGTGCCGCCACTTGGATACTATCGGCAGAATGCTCCGCGTAATGGTCAGGTGAGAGCGTCAGGAGCTTCACCAAAAGATCGGCGAAACTGGCGACGTCTCCCGCTGGAACGGTACTCTTGAGCGCCTGCCAGCGCATCATTTCGCGCGGCCCAGGCGCGTCGTAGGCGACGGTCGGAAGCCCGGCCGCGAGCTTTTCAAGGACGGCGAAGCCAAATCCCTCAAGATACCCTGGGAAGGCCCCAACGGTCGCCGATGCCAAGAGTCCGGGCAGCTCGTTGCTGCGATAGCTGGGGATCACCTCGAGGGCCGACCGCAGATAGGGGGGGAAATCTCGCAGCACGTACTCGCGGTCGTGACCGGTGCCGAGAAACAGGAACCTGGCCGCTGGAAGGCGTGCCAGAACTCGCTCAGCGATCTGCGGCCAGTCTTTGGCGCCCTTGCGGCTGTTCCAGGCCCCAATGAAAGCCACCTTGCGTGCCGCAAGTCGGTCGGCGTCACTCTGCTTGGCGCTGATGAAGACTCCGCGCCGCTCCTCGGAAAGGCCGAACGGAAACATCACAACCTTCGATCCGAATCCCATACCCTCAGCAACCGTCGTCTGGTCGTTGCCATTTGAGACATTGATCAGGTCGGCGCATCGGAAGCTGCTAACGACGTCGCGCAGGCGCCGCCGGCGTCCGGGATACGTCAGAGCCAGCCGGGCTACCTGGCGGACAGAAGCGGGTTCCGGCCAGCGGGCGGAGGCGAATCGCTCGAACTGGTGATAGGCCGGAATAAGTCCGACGGAACGGGCGACCAGGAGGCCCTGGAAACCGAGGCGCCGCTTGGGGAACGGGAGGTCGGTCTGGTTGGCATCAACGACGTCGAAACGCCCGGCATTGATGCCCACGAATTCTGCAGCCCGTGCAGCAAAGCTGAGATTGCTGCCCAGGTAAGCTCGCAGCCTGGCACCGGCACCATGGCGAGGCTCGGCGAGGCGGGGGAAGGCGTCTTCATAGCTGAATTTCTCGACCTCGTGCCCGAGGAAGCGCATTTCCTCGGCCAGCTCGAGCTGAACACGCGGGGCGCCGAGGTCGCGCGACCAAAGGGTATGGATCACCATCAGGATGCGCATGTCGCCGTTGCCCGCTCGGCTCTTCCAGCCGAATCGGGCCAGTGCAGGAGTTGGCCTAGGATAATTTTCATGGTTTTTGCGCGAGCTCGTAAGCTGCCAGGCAGCGGTCAACCACTTGCTCCAAGGTGAATCTCTCTTCGACCCGCCGTCTTGCGGCTACGGCCATCGCGGCCCACCGTTCAGGATCAGCGCTCATGGCCAGGAGCGCGGTCGTGATGGCCGCCGGATCATTGGGCGGCACCAGGAAGCCGGTCTCGTCGTCGACGACGGTCTCCGGCAGTGATGCCGCGCGCGAGGCGATGACCGGGCATCCACAGGCCATGGCTTCGATTGGAGCGAGGCCCAAGAGCTCGTTCGCGCCTGCCGAGCCGTTCTGGTCGACCGGCGTGGGATGCACGAGCGCCATGGCGCGGGAGAGGAAACCGACGACCTCGCTGTCCGTCAGGCCGTGGTGGAACTCGATTCGCTTGCCGGCAGCCGCCCGATGCAGGCGCTCAAGATAGGGCGTGTCCACGACCGGACCGATGACGTGAAGGAGCCGGCCGGCCGGCATGCCCTCGATGAGGAAGTGGATACCTTTGTGGGGCAAGATGCGGCCGAGAAAGACGACGGAGCCGTCATGCTTCAGCTCGCCGCGCGGTGGGTAGAAATCGAGGTCGACGCCGCAGTAGGTCACGAAGTGGCGGCGGTTCCTTCCCGGCAGATCCAGGGCCGCGTACTGGGAGATCGGCAGGTGCGCGTAGATCCATCTCGACTGATCGATGTGGAAACCCGGAGTCCAAGCGCCGCCGCCGAGATCGGAGACGAATACACGGCTGCGCCGCAGGTGGCCGGTCAGACAGGCGAGGAAGGTTGGCAGGGAAAAGTATTGGTGACAGTGAATGACGTCCATGCCGGCGAGCTCGCCAAACAGTGCGGGAGAGAACGGAGTCAAGATGTTGCGCGTCCAGCTCTTGAGAATCACTCTCTCGTAGGTTGGCGACAGCCGTTCGCGCAGCTCTTGGCGCCCAAAGCTGACCAGCTTGACCTCCGCTCGATGCGACATGGCGCGGGCGAGTTCCTCGGCGTGTCGTTCCCCTCCGCCCAGCACCGAATCGGCCGCAAAGTAAGTGGGCGTCACGTGGCAGACGCGCAACATCAGGCCCTCTCCTTGACGGCGCGCAGCTTGAAGATCAGAAACCAGGCCGGCAGGATCCAGGCGAGGCGCTTCTCGTAGAGCGCGGGGTGGCGCCTGGCGAACCGGGCGACGAGACGATCCAGAAGGCCGTTGTGGAAGACCAGGATGCGCTCGACGACCTCGAAGCGCGTCGCCGTGTAGAAATCTAACGGATGGCCGGCGGTGAAGTAGTCGAAGGAGAAATAGCCCAGGTGATGGCGGTGCGTGGGATCGGTGAAAGAGTTCGTGCAGGAGTAGTGCGGAGTGGTGATCTCGATCACTCCCCCCGGTGCCAACAGCTCGTACGTCTCCTCCAGGAAGTCCTTGACGCTCGCCAGATGCTCGATCACGTCGCTGGCCCAGATCTTCTCGAAATGGTTTCTGGGAAGTGGGTAAGGACGCCGATCGAGGTCCCAGACCAAGTCGGGGTCGACTTCGACGCGCACGTCGACGTTCAGGCAGTCGGGGCGCTTCTGGCGGCCGCAGCCGAGGTTGAGGGATTTCGAGATCTCGCTCATTTCATCCATTGCACCAACCGCGGGCGAGAGAAACCGATGGCGGCGATGATGAGCTGACACGCCAGCCCGACGCTCGCCGAGATCACGTTGAAGCGAAGAACTCCGGCGGTGGTCGCGAGCGGCAGGATGAGAACCAGCAGGATCTGAGTGGCCATCACGATGAGGACGGCAAGGAACTCCCAACGATTCCAGGAGCGGGCCAGGTTGACCGTCACCGTATAGCCGCCGAGGAGCGTCAGCCCGGCGCCGGCGATCACTAGCAGAAGCTCGTGTTGCAGGCCCGCGTACTGACGGCCGAGGATGAGCAGGAAGGCGCCGGGGACGAGTCGCGCGGCGGCGAGCATGGTCAGGGCGATGGCGAGAAGCATTCCGCCGAACTGTAGGTACCGCTTGCGATAGAGGCGCTCGTCGACGATCCGCACCATGCGAGGGAGGAAGACGATACCGGTCAACCCGGAGCACAGTCCGACGATGAGACCCAGGCGTCCTAGGGCGCCCACCTCGGCGATGTTGCGCGTGGCGCCGAAAGTTGCCGAGAGCCAGACGACGAGCGGCCCTTGGATCGAGAAGTAAAGGGCGCTTGGCAGGCTCGGAAGGATGTAGCGCAAGACCTGGCGACGGTAGTAGCCGGCGTCCTCGCCGGGTCGAGCAGGAGGCTCCTTATCCGGTGCTGCCAGGCGGGCGATGATCGCCGTACCGATTGCGGTGGACAGGATGCCGATCCAGGCGCGCAGAAGCGCCGTCGCCACCATGAGAACCGCGAAGGCGAGGCGAACGCCGCTGCCGGCGATCTCCGCCCGGTAGGAGCGGCCATAGCGGCCGGCAAGGCGAAGGGCGAGGACGCGTACCGAGGAGGCGATCTGGAACCAGACGGCGAGCAGGATCCCGCAGGCGGCGAGGACGACATCGGCAGGCCGGAAGCCCTTGGCCAGGGCGGTGCGGGGGAAGATCAGGAGCACCGCCAGGCAGCCCAAAAGGAACGCCCCGCGCCGCAGCGACAGGACGGCTTTGAGATAGGGATGGAAGTCGCTCCCGTCGCTGGTCGTTCGGTGGAAGAAGTAGAGCAGCGAGCTGGTGCTCCCGAGGTCGGAGAGGAAGATGAAGAAGGTCACAACCGAGGAAGCGAGCGTGTAAAGGGCGAACTCGCCGACAGGCATGAAGCGGACGAGGATCAACCCCGCCCCGAGGCCCACGAGCTGGGTCACCGTCTGAGCCGTGAAGTAGGCCGAGAGGATGCCGGCCCAGTCGCGCAACCGCTGCCGGAACGTCGGCAACACCGCCGGCGGCGCCAGGGCTGCCTCGGCGAGGAGTGCGTCCGGCTCAGGCTGGTAAATGGGCTCCATAGCTCAGGCGGCGGCTGCCGAACGCAGGTTGACTCCGAACTCCTCGAGCACCAGCCTGGCCAGCAGGCGGGAGCGGGCGCCGAGATTGCCGGCGGTCGCCGCCGCGGGGCGCATCCAGTCGACGACCGGAATGTAGAAGCCGCTCTTCGGACGGGTAAAGAGCTCCGCCGGCAACTCCGGCGCGATGCGGCGCACGAGCGCCGCCTTGCCTTGCCCGCGCGCGGGGTCGAAGCCGCCGGCGGCGAGGCTCGCTCGCAGCCGGGCGTCGACGAAGGGGACGCGGAGCTCGACGGAGTGGGCCATCGAGGCCCAGTCGGAGTCGCGGAGGAGCTGGTTCCGCAGGTACTGCGCCGACTCCATGAGGTGGACCGCCAGCCAGGGGTCGGGCCGCCGATGCCCGTCGATCGCTTCCTCGCCGCCTCCGCCACAGAGCACCTTGGCAGTGTCGGCAATCGGGTCGTACCCGGCGAGCGCCGCGGCGGCCTGCTCCTCGCCTAGGAGCTCCGGCAGCTCCTCGGGGAGGAAGAGGGCGCGGCGCAGGAAGTAGCTGCCGGCGAGGCTGCCGCCGTGGCGCAGGAGGCCGCGAAGCTTCGGCCTGCCTCCGAGCAGCCGGCCGGCGAGCGCTGGCCAGGCGGCCCTGAGGCCGGGGGCGTGCCCGCCCCAACGCGCCATCCGCCAGGTTTTCGGCACGTCGGTGAAGGAGGGGTAGCTGCCGAACAGCTCGTCGCCGCCGAGCCCCGAGAGGACCACCTTGAGCCCGGTCTCGTGCGCCGCGCGGCTGACGACGTAGGTGTTGAAGCCGTCGATGCTCGGCTGGTCCATGGCGGCGACGGCCTGCGGCCAGAGGTCGAGGAAGTCCTGCTTGCCGACCCGGCGCTCGAGGTGCCGCGTGCCGAGCTTCCGGGCGACCTCCGCCGCCAGCGACGCCTCGTCGGCAGCCGTGCCCGCCAGGACGTCGAAGCTCAGGGTGAAGGTGGTGGGCGGCGACGGCAGAGCGCGGCAGGCGAGGGCCGCTACGAGGCCCGAGTCGAGCCCCGCCGAGAGGAAGACGGCGACCGGTACGTCGGAGATCAGATGGGCGGCGACCGAATCGGCGATGGCCTGCCCGGCGTCGACCTCCTCGGTGCGCTCCGGCGCCGGATCGAATCGATAGTGCCGCATTGGCTCTTCCACCCGACCGTTCTCGACCGCGAGGAAACATCCGGCGGGCACCGCCCGGATGGCGCGGCGAATCGTCAAGGGCTCGGGGACGGAGCCCCAGAGCAGGAAGCCGGCGAGCCCCGAGGGGTCGATCTTGCGGGAAAGGGCGCCGCCCTGCTCTAGCGCCTTGACCTGGGAGGCGAAGCGCAGGCAGCCGCCTTCCGTCGAGTAGTACAGCGGCTTGATGCCCAGCGGATCGCGCGCCAGGACCAGGCGGCCCGCGGCGTCGTCCCAGATGGCGAGCGCGTACATGCCGCGCAGGCGCGGCAGCATGGAGGTCCCCAGCCGGGCGTAGAGGACGAGCAGGACCTCTGTATCGCTCTGCGAGCGGAAGGCAACCCCCTCCCTTTCCAGCTCGCCCCGGAGCTGGCGGAAATTGTAGATCTCGCCGTTCTGGACGATCACGTAGCGGCCGTCGGGCGAGGTCATGGGCTGGGCGCCGGCGGGGGAGAGGTCGAGGATCGCCAGGCGGCGGCTGGCGAGCCCCACCCGGCCGTCGGCCGACAGCCATTCCCCGGCGCCGTCCGGTCCGCGGGCGGTCATGGCCTCGCGGGTGGCCAGGAGCTCCCGGCGATCGATCGCCGGCGACGACTCGGCGAGCCGCAGGATGCCGTTAATGCCGCACATCGGCGGCCTTTCCGGGGAAACGAGTGAGGAGGTCGAGGAAGGGCCACAGGCGGGCGCGGAAGCGGGCGGGAGTGAACACCTCGCGGAAGCGGCGCAGCCCTGCCTCGCCCAGCCGGCGGGAGAGCTCGGGCTCGGCGAGCAGCCGGGCGAGGACCTTCACCAGGGCCTGCGGATCGTCGGGGTCGATCAGCAGCCCGGTGATCCCATCCTCGACGATCTCTTCGGCGGCGCTGCCGCGCGCCGCGACGCAGGCCTTGGCGACCCGCATCGCCTCCAGGTAAACGAGGCCGAAACCCTCGCCGCGGCTGGGCATTACGAAGGCGGCCGAGCGGCGGTAGAGCTCTCCCAGGGTCGCCTCGCTGACGAAGCCGGTGAAGAGCACCCGGCCGGCGAGGCCGAGTCCCGCCGCCTTCGCCTCCAGCCGCGGCCGGTCGTCCCCCTCGCCGGCCACCACCAGACGCGCCTCCGGCCGCAGGGTCAGGAGGCGTGGCATGGATTCGAGCAGCAGGTCGTGGCCTTTGTAGCGTTCGCTCGCCGCCAGCCTCCCGACGACCAGAAGATACCCTTCTCCAGCGCGCGCGAGGAGCTCGCGATCGAGATCGCCGGCGGCAGGCCGCTCCTCGAGGGCCAGGGGGAGGACGTCGACTCCCTCGAGGCTCGGATTCCAGACGCGGGCGCGCTCCACGGTGTGGGCGGAGATGGCGAGCCGGACCGTGGCGCCGGCAAGCGCCCGCCGGCGGTCCCAGGGCAGGGCGCGCCAGACCTCGATGCCGTAGAGGATGACCATATAAGGGGAGCGCAGAGAGGCCGGCAACAGCGCCTGGACGCGGGTCGGTCCCAAGAGATCGAAGACATAGGCCGTCCGCCGCCGATCACTTGCCTGACGGAGCCAGAGGTGGGCGGCGAGACGGCCCTGGCTGCCGCCGAACCCGCGTGCCGGGACCGGCAGCCCGTCATCCGCCGAGGTTCCTGAGGCCTGGGGCAGGCTTAGCGCTTCGAGCCCGACCCCGCGTTCGGCGGCGTAGGCGGCGCAGGCCCCGGCGAGGAGCCGGCCGGCGGCGGCGCGGCCGCCGCCGTCGAGCGCTAAACCAGCGCTGACCAGGACCAGGTCGCGGCGGCGGCTGAAAGGTGGCGAGATCGGGCTCCGGGTAAGCTTCGCCCCCTTCGGTGTACGAGCACCGACGGGGAATCCCAGAGCCGCCGGGGCGGCCGCAGGGAACGTCGATCTAGCGGGCCGCCGCGAGGGCGCGGCCCGCGCGCGGCCGCGCCGGAACGGGAGCGAGCGCCTCGCGCTCGAACTCGGCCGCCACCGACTGCCGCAGGAAGCTCACCGACACGACGAGTTTCACACTACCCTTCGCGCGCAACACCGTCCCGGTCCAACCCCGGAGAGGGCCGTGGACGACCACCACCTCGTCCCCCGGCCCGAGGTACGGATGGGGCACCAGGGGAAGGCCGCTCTCCTGGAGGCGCCAGAGGCTCTCGAGCTCGCCCTCCAGTCGTTCCTGATCGGGCACCTCCAGGAGGGCGGCCACGAGATCGCTGTCGAGGGCCGTCCGGCGCTCCCCGAGAGTGGCGCGGAAAAAGACGTACCCCGGGAAGAGCGGGAGCTGAGAGACGAAGGTCCTTCCGGCCCGCCGCATGCGCTTCTCGTGGAGCGGCAGGTAGAAGGCCACACCGTGGCTCAGCAGGTGCCGCGCCAGGCCCTTCTCCTGACGGCTGCGCACGTGGGCCACCCGCCAGGGTCGCTCCGGCGACGACAGCTCGAAAAGGTTGGGTGGGGAGAGGGCTACTTCGGGCCTGAGAATCGGCACGTCCTGGCAACGACCTCGAAAAGATGAATCTGGCGTGATGACGGCAGCGATTGTGGCAGAACGCGGGGGGCGGACGCAAATGGCGGGTGGCGCTACGTCCTACCCTCGCCGTTCGATCGCGCGCTCGATCTGCGGCAGGAGATCGGGCGGCGCGGCGATGAGGCGACTGAGGAGGGGCCGCTGGCGGTTGAAGCGCTCCTCCTCGGGGCTGCCGGCGGCGATCCTGCCGCCGGCAGCCAGGACGAGCGCCACGCCGCCGGCGACGTCCCATTCGTGCTTGGGGACCAGGGTCCAGGTGGCGTCGGCGAGGCCGCCCGCCACCCGCGCCAGCTTGTAGGCGACCGAGCCCATCGGCAGG
>Ga0209626_1000226_pt1 | contig 12169 bp, 12 predicted proteins | sample JacPinW_OM1H0_M2_FD_187962 | JGI IMG/M metagenome (GOLD analysis project Ga0209626, IMG submission 187962) | Forest soil microbial communities from Algoma, Ontario, Canada - Jack Pine, Ontario site 1_JW_OM1H0_M2 (SPAdes) (version 2) | ecosystem: Environmental > Terrestrial > Soil > Boreal... | reverse complement strand
TTCTGCTCTCCGCGCAAGCGGCTCATCGCTGCCTTCTGCTCTTCGCGCAAGCGGCTCACCGCTGCCTTCTGCTCTTCGCGCAAGCGGCTCATCGCTTACGAGCCTGTACGTCTACGCCCGCGAGACCGTCGGATACGCGCTGGTGATCGGCGGCCGCGTGCACAGCCCTGCCACCGGGCCGGGCACGATCGCCGCGCTGCCCGCCCACTCCGAGTTGCTGGGCGGGTCGGGGCGGCTGGAGTCCACCGTGAGCGACGAGGCGGTTCTGGCGGCAGCGCGGCGGCTGCGCGTCATCCGCGCCGACCCCGCGCAGCCGGCGCTGGCCACCGTGCTGCGTGCCGCCCGCGCGGGCGCCGTGCCGGCCCGCGAGCTGCTGGCCGAACGCGCTCGGGTGCTGGGTTCGGCGGTGGCGCTGCTGCGCGACATGCTGAACCCGGACGACCTCGTGGTCGGCGGGCAGGCGTTCACCGAGTACCCCGAGGGAATGGCCGACGTCGAGGCGGCCTACGCGAAGAGCTCGACGTTGCCGCCGCGCGACATACGGGTCACGGCGTTCGGCAACCGGGTGCAGGAGGCCGGCGCCGGGGTGGTGTCGCTGGGCGGGCTGTATGCCGACCCGATCGGCGCGATGCGCCGTGTGTTCGGCCGGGTGGGAGTTTCGGCGTGAGTGTGGCGCAACTGAAGGCTTGATGCGACTTCAGGTAGACATGGCATGTGACCTCTGCATTGCCGCACCGCGTCGCGGTGGTGTCCGTGCACACCTCGCCGCTGGCGCAGCCCGGTACCGGCGACGCGGGCGGCATGAACGTCTACGTGTTGCAGTCAGCGCTGAACATGGCCAGCCGCGGAGTCGAGGTGGAGATCTTCACCCGTGCGACCTCCTCGGCTGATCCGCCGACGGTGCGCGTGGCACCCGGCGTTCTGGTGCGCAACGTGGTGGCCGGTCCGTTCGAGGGCCTCGACAAGCACGACCTCCCGACGCAGCTGTGCGCGTTCACGGCGGGGGTGCTGCGGGCCGAGGCCACGCACGAGCCCGGCTACTACGACATCGTGCACTCCCACTATTGGCTGTCCGGACAGGTCGGTTGGCTGGCCCGTGACCGGTGGGCAGTGCCGCTCGTGCACACCGCGCACACGCTGGCCGCGGTGAAGAACGCGGCGCTGGCCGACGGTGATGCGCCCGAGCCGCCGATGCGCGCCGTCGGCGAGCAGCAGGTGGTCGACGAAGCCGACCGGCTCATCGTCAACACCGAAGACGAAGCGCGCCAGCTCATTTCGATGCATCACGCCGACCCTGCCCGCATCGACGTGGTGCACCCGGGTGTCGACCTGCAACTGTTCACGGCGGGGGACAGGGCCGCGGCCCGCGCGGCGTTGGGCGTCGATGCCGACGAGCAAGTCGTGGCGTTCGTCGGCCGGATTCAGCCGCTGAAGGCGCCGGACATCCTGCTGCGGGCGGCCGCGAAGCTGACCAACCGGTACCCGCGGCTGCGGGTGCTGGTGGCCGGCGGCCCGTCGGGATCCGGGCTGCAGGCGCCCGACACGCTGGTCGGGCTGACCGCCGAGCTGGGGATCAGCACGCGCGTGACATTTTTGCCGCCACAACCGCGGACGGAGCTGGTAACGGTGTACCGGGCGGCGGACCTGGTTGCCGTGCCGAGTTACTCGGAGTCGTTCGGGCTGGTGGCGATCGAGGCGCAGGCGTGCGGCACCCCGGTGGTCGCGGCTGCCGTCGGCGGGCTGCCCGTCGCGGTGCGCGACGGGGTCAGCGGTGCGCTGGTGGCCAGCCACGACGTCGGCGACTGGGCCGAAACGATAGCCGCGATGCTGGACCGCACCGGCAACGCGATGAGCCGTGCCGCGGTCGCCCACGCCGCGAATTTCTCGTGGGGCCGCACCGTCGACGCGTTGCTGGCCGCCTACGGCCGCGCGATTGCCGACTACAGCGCGGTCCATCAGCGCAGCCCAATCGTGGCACTGGCGTCGCGACGCAACGGGCGCCACTGGGCGGTGCGCAGGGGGGTCCGGGCGTGAACGATGAGCCGCTTGCGCGGAAAGCAACAAATCCAGTGCAGAGGCTGATCGAGGACACGCTCGACGAGCATTCGCTGCCGTACTTCCACCACGAAGGCGCACACGGCGGTCCACCCGGACTGATCGTCGAACTTCCCGGCGAGCGCAGGTTGAAGACCAACACGATCCTGACCGTCGGGGAGCATTCGGTGCGGGTGGAAGCGTTCGTCTGCCGCAAACCCGACGAGAACCACGAGGCGGTCTACGGGTTTCTGCTGAAACGGAATCGGCGGTTGTACGGGGTCGCCTACACGCTCGACAACCTCGGAGACATCTACCTCGTGGGCCGGATCGCGTTGTCGGCGGTGACGGCCGAGGAAATCGACAGGGTGCTCGGACAGGTGCTCGAGGCCGTCGACGCGGACTTCAACACACTGCTCGAGCTGGGGTTCTCCAGCTCGATCCGCAGGGAATGGGCTTGGCGGGTGTCGCGTGGCGAATCGCTGAAGAACCTCGAAGCGTTCGCCCATCTGATCACCGATGAGAGCTCGCGCGAAGAGCATTGATGCCCGATGAGCGCTCGCGCGAAGAGCATTGATCTCCGATGAGCGCTGAGGCGCGTGAGAGACTTTGTGGCATGGGAAACGTCGGCACCCTCGTGCTGTTGCGCCACGGCGAAAGCGAATGGAACGCGAAGAACCTGTTCACCGGCTGGGTGGATGTCGACCTGACCGAGAAGGGCAGGGCCGAGGCGATCCGCAGCGGCGAATTGATCAACGAGCACGACTTGCTGCCCGACGTGCTGTACACGTCGCTGCTGCGCCGCGCGATCACCACCGCGCATCTGGCGCTCGACAAGGCAGACCGGCTGTGGATCCCGGTCGAGCGCAGCTGGCGCCTCAACGAGCGGCACTACGGCGCGCTGCAAGGGTTGAACAAGGCCGAAACCCAGGAGAAGTACGGCGAAGAGCAGTTCATGAAGTGGCGACGCAGCTACGACGTCCCGCCGCCGCCGATCGAGCGCGGAAGCAAGTTCAGCCAGGACGCCGACCCCCGGTACGCCAACATCGGGGGCGGCCCGCTGACCGAATGCCTGGCCGACGTGGTGGCCAGGTTCCTGCCGTACTACACGGACGTGATCGTGCCGGACCTGCGGGTGGGCAAGACCGTGCTGATCGCAGCGCACGGCAACTCGTTGCGCGCGCTGGTGAAGTACCTCGACGACATGTCGGACGACGAGGTCGTCGGGCTGAACATCCCGACCGGGATTCCGTTGCGTTACGACCTCGACGAGAACCTCAAGCCGCGCGTGCGCGGCGGCGAGTACCTCGACCCGGAGGCGGCCGCGGCCGGCGCTGCCGCGGTGGCCAGCCAAGGCGCATCGGCAAACTCTCGGTGAACGCGAGTCGAACACCTGCTCCTCTGTGTGTGACATGTCCCAAAATGGCCGCACGCTGCTGGGGTGACGTTCACCAGATGCGTACGATTTTTGCGTGACTGTGACGTTTACGGTCCTGCTGGTTGCAGCAGCCCTAGCGGCGCTGGTGCTCGGCCTTGTTGTCGGTGGTGCTGTGATGCCGCGGCTCGCTGAACGCAATCGGCGGATCGCCGCCGAACAAGCCGGGCTGACCGTTTCGCAGATGCTGCAGCGCATCGTTGCGCTGGCACCCACCGGCGTCGCGGTCGTCGACAACCATCGCGACGTCGTCTTCATGAACGCCCGGGCGCAGGAGCTGGGCCTCGTGCGTGACCGGCTGCTGGACGAGCGGGCGTGGACTGCGGCGCGGCGGGTACTCGGCGGCGGCGAGGACGTGGACATCGACCTGTCGCCGAGCCTGTCCGCGTCGGCCCGGTCGGGCCTGTCGGTGCGCGGACGGGTGCGGCTGCTCGCCGAGGAGGACCGCCGGTTCGCGGTCATCTACGTCTTCGACGACTCGGAAGTCGCGCGGATGGAAGCTACCCGCCGCGACTTCGTCGCCAACGTCAGCCACGAGCTGAAGACGCCGGTCGGTGCGATGGGCCTGCTGGCCGAGGCGCTGCTGGAATCGGCCGACGATCCGGAGACCGTCCGGCGGTTCGGGGACAAGATGCACCTGGAGTCTCAGCGCCTCGCGAACATGGTCACCGAGCTGATCGAGCTGTCCCGCCTGCAGGGCGCCGAACGGCTGCCCGAGCTGGAGGCAGTGGACGTCGACACCGTTGTCGGTGAAGCACTTTCGCGGTCCAAGGTGGCCGCCGACAACGCCCACATCTCGATTACGGCCGACCGGCCCAGCGGCTTCAAGGTGCTCGGCGACCAAGCGCTGCTGGTGACCGCGCTGGCCAACCTGGTGTCCAACGCGATCGCGTATTCACCGCCCGGCTCGCCGGTGTCGATCAGCCGACGGCGCCGGGGCAGCAACATCGAAATCGCGGTCACCGACCGCGGTATCGGCATCGCGCGCGAGCACCAGGAGCGAGTGTTCGAGCGGTTTTTCCGGGTCGACAAGGCGCGCTCGCGCGCGACCGGCGGCACCGGGCTCGGCCTGGCGATTGTCAAGCACATCGCGGCCAACCACAACGGCACCATCAGGCTGTGGAGTCAGTCGGGAACTGGATCGACGTTCACGCTATCGGTCCCTGCGTATGAAGACGCCGACGATGAGTCGGACGAATGAGAAGGAGTACCCAGTCGTGACCAGCGTGCTGATCGTGGAGGACGAGGAGTCCCTGGCCGATCCACTGGCATTCCTGTTGCGCAAGGAGGGCTTCGAGGCGACGGTGGTCGCCGACGGGCCGACGGCGCTGGCCGAGTTCGATCGGGCCGGGGCTGACATCGTGCTGCTGGACCTGATGCTGCCCGGGATGAGCGGCACCGACGTGTGCAAGCAGCTGCGGCTGAAGTCGAGCGTGCCGGTGATCATGGTGACCGCGCGCGACAGCGAAATCGACAAGGTGGTCGGGCTGGAACTCGGCGCCGACGACTATGTCACCAAGCCGTATTCGGCGCGCGAACTGATCGCGCGGATCCGTGCCGTGCTGCGCCGCGGCGCGGACGCCGATGACACTGCGGCCATCGACGGTGTGCTTGAGTCGGGCTCGGTGCGCATGGATGTCGAGCGCCACGTGGTATCGGTTAACGGTGATCCGATCACGTTGCCGCTCAAGGAGTTCGACCTCCTAGAGTACCTGATGCGCAACAGCGGCCGGGTGCTCACGCGCGGCCAGCTCATCGACCGGGTCTGGGGTGCCGACTACGTCGGCGATACCAAGACGCTGGACGTGCACGTCAAGCGGTTGCGGTCCAAGATCGAGGCGGACCCGGCCAACCCGGTGCACCTGGTCACCGTGCGGGGACTGGGCTACAAGCTCGAGGGCTAGTCGAGGCCGCCGAGGTCCCCGGTTACTGGGGGATCGACGTGCACGGGCAGCGCGAAACCGAACGGGCCCCGGAAGCCGAGGCCGGTGGGCCGGGCACACCGCACGCTGCGCAGATCCACCTCACGCGTGTCACCCGACGACGGCTCGTAGCAGCGCAGGATCTCCCCGGCCCGGCCGACGATCAGCACCCAGTGCCGCGGGATCGCGTTACCGACACGCCGGGTCGAGCAACGCACCCGCCACCACCGCGACGCAGGGTCCGCAGCTGATCCCGTCATGCTGGCGCAGACGGGTCACTCCGTGATGCCGCCCATGATCTCGGCCACGTCGAACGTGGCGATCCCGGCCACGATCACCGGATCCTCTTCTCCGAGCTCGACGACCTCGGCCTGACTGCCGGCGCGCACCACGCCGAGGCCCCACACACCCTCGGGGTCGGCGACCGGTCCGTACACCACGACACGGCCGGCGCCCATCAGCTCGCGCCAGTACGCGGCGTGGCGTGTCATCGCGTCCTGTTCGTCGGGCGTCATGGTCTGCGCGAAGTCGGCGCGCGGCGGCAGCAACCGGAACAAGAACAGCTTGTCGCTCACCGTGGACGGTCAGCCGCTCGAGTGGCGGGGTGCACGGCGATCAATCCTAATCCCTTGCGGCGCTTACACATTGCTGCCAACTCGGCATAGGCCTTCTCGCCGAGTAGCTCGGTGAGCTCGGCGGCCAACGACTCCCACACCTGCTTTCTGCCGACGTGCACGGCCGGGTCGCCGGTGCAGTACCAGTGCAGATCGGCACCGCCCTCGCCCCATGCGCGGCGGTCGTACTCGGTGATGGTGGTCTTGAGAATCTTACTGCCGTCGGGTCGTTTCACCCATTTTTGACTACGCCGAATCGGCAACTGCCAGCACACTTCCGGCTTCATCGTGAGCGGTTCCACGCCCAGCTTCAAAGCCTTGATGTGCAGCGCGCAGCCGATGCCCCCGTCAAAGCCCGGCCGGTTGAGGAATATGCAGGCACCCTTGTATTTTCTTGTACGCCAGGACTTTTCGCCTTCGTACTCGTCGCGCTCAAGGTAGCCCTTGCGGGCCAGGCCCTTCTCGCGGAACTGCCAGTCCTCGTCGGTCAGCTTCTGGACCGCGTCGTCCAGCTGCGCCCGATCGTCGTTGTCGGTCAAGAACGCGCCGTGCGAGCAGCAGCCGTCGTCGGGCCGTCCCGCCACCGTGCCGCGACATGCCGGCGTGCCGAACACGCATGTCCAGTTCGACAGCAGCCACGTCATGTCCGCGGCGATCAGGTGTTCGGTGTTGTCCGGGTCGTAGAACTCCACCCACTCGCGAGCGAAGTCCAGTTCCACCTCCCCAGGCTTGGATGGTCGGCTCATCGCGCGAGCTGAACGAGTCACAGCAGTAACGGTACGCGGGACGCGGCAAACGTGGGCGGGGCGACGCGGCATGGGTCAGAATTGTGCTACCCAACAGGGCGACGAGTCGGCGAGAGGCTGCGATGAATCCGCAAGGGAGCGCAGGACAATGGCTCGCGCGCCACTGATCGAGATCCGCGAGTGGGGTCGCCCACCCCGACAAATGGTGCTGAACCGTCCGCTCGTCATCGGTCGGGAGTGCGATGGCGAGAACATCGCCGACACGGAGGTGTCGCGGCAGCACCTGCGGCTGGTTCCCAGCCCGACGGCGCTGTCGGTGGTCGATTTGGACAGCCGCAACGGCACAACCGTCAACGGTGTCGCGCTCACCGGGCGGGCCGCGCTCGTCCGTGGGGACGTGGTTCGGCTGGGCCGCTCCGAGGTCATCGTTCTCTACACCCCGACAGCCGAGGAGGATGCCGAGCAGCCCGACTACGACCCCACCCAGATGATCCGCGGCGCGGTCATCGCACCACCGCCTCCGCCGGCCGGCGAGGTAACCGCCCCTTCGGGGTTGATCGCGGTGGCCGATCGCGTGCTCGGCATCGACCCCACAGGTGAGAAGGACCTGTTTCCGTCCTACACGGAGCTGCCGACCCGGGTGCGACCGTGGGTCTGGCAGGCCGTGCGCGTCGGCAGCGTCGCGGTCTACCTCGCGGTCATCGTCACGATGTTCGTCCGTCCCGCAGCGGGCCTGTTCATTTTCTTCGGGGTGATCGTGCCGCTGTGGCCGATCCTGTTTCTGGTCGCACCCGGGCTGTGGCGCAACGTCTGTCCCCTTGCCGCCGCCAACCAGACTCCCCGTGTGCTCGGCTTCAGCCGAGCGCTCAATCCGCCGGGTTGGCTGCGCGAGCGTGGCTATCTGATCGCGGTAACACTGTTTTTCGGGATCGCCGGAGCGCGGCTGGCCGGGTTGGACAAGACCGGGCCGGCCATGGGCCTCGTGCTCGCCGTGATCGTCCTGTCGGCGTTTCTCGGCGGCTTGGCGTTCAAGGGCAAGAGCGGTTGGTGCAGCAGCTTCTGCCCACTGCTGCCACTACAGCGGGCCTACGGTCAGACGCCGTACGTCACCGTGCCCAACGGCCACTGCGCGACGTGCGTGGGGTGCGCCAAGAACTGTTACGACTTCAGGCCACGCGCCGCCTATCAAGCCGACATGGCGGACCCGGATTCGCGCTGGAGTGCGCCCCGGAAACTGTTTGTCGCTGCGCTGCCCGGGTTCGTGCTCGGCTTCTTCACCCTGACCGGCCAGGGCGATCGGCCGTTGCCGGAGAAGTACACGCTGCTGATCCTTTTCGTGTTGGTCGCCGTCGGGCTGTTTTTCGCCATCGACGCGATGACTCCACTCGGCCCGGCCATGCTCGCGGTGACATACGCCGCGGTGGCGTTGAACATCTTCTACTGGTTCGCCGGTCCGGTCCTGATCCGGTCCTTCAGGGAGGTGACCGGCATCTGGGCGCCGTGGCTGCACTGGCCCGTCAGTGCGGCGGTCGCGGTGATCACACTGTTGTGGATCGCTCGGACAAGGGTCAGCGAGCTGCAGTTCGCCCTCGCCACCGGGACACGATCGGAGCCGGTGCTGCTGCGCCCGCCGACTCGCCGCGCGGCGCCGCAGGCGCAGGCCGGGAGTGCTGTCGCGGTGCGGTTCGAACCCGGCGCCGATGCGGTCCCCGCGGACATCGGGATGAGCCTGCTGGACGTCGCCGAGAAGGCTGGTCAACCGGTCGAGCCGGGCTGCCGGATGGGGGTTTGCGGTGCCGACCCGGTCGCCATCGTGGACGGCATGGACGGTCTCTCGGCGCCCGAGAAGGACGAACTCAACACGGTGCGGCGGCTCGGCCTCGGCAAGTCCACCCGGATGGCATGTTGTGCCCGGATCTCGTCGGGCACCGTGACGGTCTCGCTGACGCCGGAGCCTGCTGACGGAGACGGCGCGAAGCCGACGCGCTACGACCGCTCGATCGTCAGCGTCGTCGTGATCGGCAACGGCATCGCCGGGGTGACGGCGGCTGACTTCATCCGCCGTGGTCACCCCGATTGCGAGATCCACATCGTCGGGCAGGAGACGCACGCGCTGTACAACCGGATGGGAATATCCCGGCTGGTCTACGGACGTTCGGCGATGCAGGGCCTGTACCTGCTGCCGGAGCAGTGGTACGACGAGCACGGCGTGCATGCGTGGCTCAACACGCAAGCACGCCGGATCGACCTGCGCTCGCGGCAGGTGCTGCTCGGCACGGGGGACGCGTTGCCGTACGACCGGCTGATTCTGGCGATGGGCGCGAGTGCGGCCGTCCCCGCGATCGTCGGGCTCGACCGGCCGGGCAGTTTCGTGCTGCGGGAGGCAGGCGATGCGATGCGGATCCGCGGGTACGCGCAGCAGCACGGCTGTAGCGAGGCCGTGGTCGCGGGCGGCGGGCTGCTCGGCTTGGAGGCCGCCTACTCGCTGCGCCGTCTCGGGTTGAACGTCACAGTGCTGGAGCGGGGTTCGCGGCTGCTCAGCAAGCAGGTCGATGCGCGGTGCTCGGAGTTGGTAGGTGCGCACTTCGCAAGGGCGGGAATCGAAGTGCTGCCGCGGGCCGAGACTGCAGAGGTTCTCGGTGCGCCCGCGGTGACAGAAGTTGTGTTGAAGGACGGAAGCAGGCTGCGCTGCGACATGTTTCTCGCTGCAGTCGGCATTCGCCCGAACGTCGAGCTGGCGCGCGACGCGGGAATTCCGGTCGGCCGTGGCGTCCTTGTCGATGACCGGATGCGGACCCAGGTGCCCAGGGTGTTCGCCGCCGGCGACGTTGCCGAACACGGCGGGCACGTGTTTGGACTGTGGCCGATCGCCACCGAACAAGCGCAGACCGCCGCTGTTAACGCTCTCGGCGGCGACGCGAAGCTCACCGCCGAGACACCTGCGACGATCTTGAAAGGCGTTGGCCTTGAACTCTTTTCGATCGGCCAGGTGGACGCGACTTCGCCCGACGAGGCCATCGTCGTCGCCCGGCCGACGATTCCGTCGTACCGACGGCTGGTGCTGTCCGGGGGCAGGGCCGTCGGCGCGACCATCCTCGGTCATCATCCGAGCGATCTGGCCACGGCGCGCAAGGCGGTCGACGACCGGGTACCGGTGAGCGCCGCCGCCCAAGATGCGATGCGGTCGGGCAACTGGAGCGCGCTGGGCGGCTAAGGCGCGCTTTTGGTGCGGTAAGTCAAGATCAACGCGCCGATCCGCAGGCTCCACCCCGGCGCGAGTTCCATTGGTGCGGTGCCGATCTGCGTCCACTCCTCCGCCCCCGGGGCAGCGATGAACGTCCCGGCGGGGGTGCCGCCATCGCGAACGAACACTCTGCCGTCCTTAACCGACACATACGCGTGAACCCGGGAGACGTGCGGGTCGTTCTTGACGACGATCGGTGAGGCGCGGTGCTTGAGGACCGACTCGTCACCGAGCGGGTCGCGCCCGACGACGTATGGCCGGTCCAATCGGTAGGTCGCCCCGTCCTCCGACGCCAACGAGCCGGCGCTGGCTGCGGCCATCGCCGTCTCCTTCGCACGGGTGAACGCCTCGGTCTCGATGTCGGCCACCGGCGCGGGCTCCGCGGGGGCAGCAGACGGGGGTGGGTCGGGTTGTTCGGGCGGTTCCGGCGTGATCGGTTCTCGCCGAGGCGGTTGAGCCTTCGCGGCACCTGCGCGATACAGATCGAATCCACCGCCCGGCACCACCCCGGCGTCCAGGTCGGTGTTCTCACCCCCGGACAGGGCCGGTTTGCCGGCACCGGTGACCGCGATGCGTTGTGCCGATCCGGGCACGATCTCGTCAACCCAGGTGAGCGCCCGCGCCCCGGACAGCTCGTGGGTCCCTTCGGGGGTTTCGATCTCGGCGGTGACGTTCCCGTACAGCAGGACGTGCAGGCCGTCGGCGGTCGCGGCGACGACCCCGAACGGTGCCAGCGAGACGGTTTGGCCGAAAGCAAGAGCGGCGAGCCGACGGGCCAGCTGCCTGCCCGGCGCGCTCGAGTCGGCCTCGGCCTTCACCGCGGCGATGAGACTGTGCGCAGACGCCGACGGATCGGCGATGAACATCACAATGTCGCCGTAGCGCGCTATCAGGCCGTCGCCGCGCCCAATACCCACGGCGTACGGTTTCAGGTCCACCAGCACCACCCGTTGTGAACGCCTGCGATCCGTTACCGGAATCCCAGGTTAGACCCATTAGGTTTAGGGGCGTGCGATTAGGCGTGCTGGACGTCGGCAGTAACACCGTCCATCTGTTGGTGGTGGATGCGCGGCGCGGCGGCCACCCGACGCCGATGAGTTCCACCAAGGCGTCACTGCGGTTGGCCGAGTCGATCGACACCTCCGGCAAGCTGACCCGGCGCGGCGCGGACAAGCTGATCTCCACCATCGACGAGTTCGCCAAGATCGCCGCCAGCTCGGGTTGCGCCGAGCTGATGGCGTTTGCCACCTCGGCGGTGCGCGACGCGAAGAACTCCGAGGACGTGCTGGCCAGGGTGCGCGCCGAGACCGGGGTCGCGCTGCAGGTGCTCAGCGGCGTCGACGAGGCGCGGCTGACCTTCTTGGCGGTGCGCCGGTGGTACGGCTGGAGCGCCGGGCGGATCATCAACATCGACATCGGCGGCGGCTCGCTGGAGCTGTCCAGCGGGGTCGACGAGGAGCCCGATGTGGCGATGTCACTTCCGCTTGGCGCCGGCCGGTTGACCCGCGAGTGGCTGCCCGACGATCCCCCCGGCCGACGCCGGGTCGATATGCTGCGTGACTGGCTCGATAGTGAGCTGGCAGAGACTAGTCGTACCCTGGTCAAAGCGGGTCCACCAGACTTGGCGGTAGCGTCGTCGAAGACAGTGCGGTCACTGGCCCGGCTAACCGGCGCGGCGCCTTCGGGCGCGGGACCGCGGGTGAAAAGAACATTGACGGCCACCGGCCTGCGGCAGTTGATCGCGTTCATCTCAAGGATGACTGCAGTAGACCGCGCGGAATTGGAAGGAGTGAGCACCGAGCGAGCGCCACAGATCGTGGCGGGAGCATTGGTTGCAGAGGCGAGCATGAAAGCCCTGTCGATAGAATCCCTCGATATCTGCCCGTGGGCGTTGCGGGAGGGTCTCATTCTGCGGAAACTCGACACCGAAGCTGATGGAACGGCCCTTGTGGAGACTTCAGTGCGGGATGCTGGTCAAGTGGGTGCCAAACGACGTGCGGGCGGCTCGCGATGACCGGACCGGATAACCACGACACCCGGCCGATCTCGGTCGCGGAGTTGCTGGCTCGCAACGGCACCATCGGGGCGCCGCCGCCGGCCGGCGGGCGTCGCCGTCGCCGTCGCGGCAACACGGACGCCGTCACGGTCGCCGAGTTGACCGGTGAGATACCGAT
>Ga0209626_1000225_pt1 | contig 12194 bp, 10 predicted proteins | sample JacPinW_OM1H0_M2_FD_187962 | JGI IMG/M metagenome (GOLD analysis project Ga0209626, IMG submission 187962) | Forest soil microbial communities from Algoma, Ontario, Canada - Jack Pine, Ontario site 1_JW_OM1H0_M2 (SPAdes) (version 2) | ecosystem: Environmental > Terrestrial > Soil > Boreal... | reverse complement strand
TCCCCCGTCGAGGACCCCTCCAACCGCGACCTCCAGGTGCCGCGCAACCGCCTGCGCCACCGCGTGCTGCCGGCCCTCGCCGGCCCCGGTGAGTCGTCGGCCGCCGATCTGGCGCGGCGCTTGGCTCGCCTCGCGAGGAGCGCGGCGGGCGCCGGCCGCGCTATCGATCGCCGGCTGGCGGGCGCCGGTCATGGCGCTGATCGCGCCGATGGCGCCGACTTCTCCGCTGCCTCGGACCCTGGCGAGATTGCGATCGGCCGCCGCGAGCTCGCGCTCCTCGCGCCCGAGCTCCGGCCGCTGGCCCTGGCCGCCCTCCACCGGCGCGCCGGCGCCCCCTACCCCGCCGGCCGCGCCGCCCGGCTCGAGCTCGAGCGCCAATTGGAGCGCCAGTTGGAGAAGGGGGGCCGGGTGGGGTGCGACTGCGGCGGCGGGTGGCGCTGGGAGGCGGCGGGAGAGCGCCTGGTCCTCCGCCGCGCCGGGCCGCGGGCGCCCTCCTCCACGTTCCCATATACTCAAGAGGTTCCCGCGGGCGGCGCGGCCGTAGCGGTCCCGGAAAGGCCTGGCACCACCGAGGTGACGACAGGATGAGCGAGAAGGACCTCCAGCCGGGCGCGAGCATCGCGCCCCTGTTCGACGAGGAGGCCCTGCGCTACAGCATCGCCGAGCTCGGCCGCCGGCTGGCGGCGGACCTCGGGGGCGAGGACCCGCTGCTCGTCGCCATCCTCGGCGGATCGGTCATCTTCCTCGCCGACCTGGTGAGGGCGATCGACCGCCCGGTGCGCTTCGAGCTCGTCCACGTCGAGGACTCCGGGGACGACACCGGCGGCCTGGGGGTGCGCAAGATCCAGTATCCGATCCCCATCGAGCTCGCCGGCCAGACGGTGGTGGTGCTCAAGGACGTGGTAGCCACGGGCGTCATCGAGAGCTACCTCGAGCAGCAGCTCCGCGATCATGGCGCCCACGCCGTCCGCTTCGTGGCACTGATCGACATGCCCGCCGAGCGGAAGACCGCCTTCGAGGTCGATTACCGGGCGTTCAGCACCGAGCGCCATGGCACGCTGGTGGGCTACGGGCTGAAGCACGCCGGCCGCTATGGGAACCTGCCCTACATCGGGCTCCTTCCCCCGGAGGCTTGAGACGCGAGGTCCGGGAATCGCCGGCCCCGGGGATCCGTTAGCTTGGGAAGGAGAGCCCTGTCTCTACGGGCCGCCTCTTCGGATCGCAGGAGAAGCGCTTAGAATGAGCGCTTCAAGGTGAGGTAGCGAGCTTTGAACTCAACTCTCAAGACCCTCTTGCTCTGGATGGCCATCTTCGTGGCGGTCATCCTGCTGTGGAATCTCTTCCAGAACGGCAAAACCACCCGCCAGGAGCTCTCGTTCACCGACTTCATGCAGTACGTGCAGAAGGACAAGGTCTCCGAGGTCACCATCCGCGGCCGCCAGCTCACCGGCAAGTTCAAGGGCGGCGCCGAGCACCCCGAGGGCGACGAGTTCACCGCCCAGCTTCCCGAGTACCCCGACCTGGTCAAGGACCTCCAGAAAGCCAACGTCCAGATCCGCGCCGAGGAGCCCAAGGAGAACCCGCTGGTGGCGGTGCTCTTCACCTGGGCGCCGGTGCTGCTCATCGTCGCCCTCTGGATCTTCTTCATGCGCCAGATGCAGACCGGCGGCAACAAGGCCCTCTCCTTCGGCAAGAGCAAGGCGAAGCTCCTCAACACCTCTGGCAAGAAGGTCACCTTCAAGGACGTTGCGGGGGTCGAGGAGGCGAAGGAAGAGCTCTCCGAGATCGTCGACTTCTTGAAGGAGCCGCAGAAGTTCCAGAAGCTGGGCGGCCGCATTCCCAAGGGAGTGCTGCTGATGGGCCCGCCGGGCACCGGCAAGACGCTCCTCGCGCGCGCCATCGCCGGCGAGGCCAACGTCCCCTTCTTCTCGATCTCGGGCTCGGACTTCGTCGAGATGTTCGTCGGCGTCGGCGCCTCGCGCGTCCGCGACCTCTTCGAGCAGGGCAAGAAGAACGCCCCCTGCATCATCTTCATCGACGAGATCGACGCCGTCGGCCGCCACCGCGGCGCCGGCCTGGGCGGCGGCCACGACGAGCGGGAGCAGACCCTGAACCAGCTCCTCGTGGAGATGGACGGCTTCGAGTCGAACGAGGGGGTCATCCTCATCGCCGCCACCAACCGGCCCGACGTCCTCGATCCCGCCCTCCTGCGCCCCGGGCGCTTCGACCGCCGGGTGGTGGTGGACCGGCCGGACATCAACGGCCGCCTGGGGATCCTCAAGGTGCATACCCGCACCATCCCGCTCGACGACAGCGTGCAGTTGAACGTGATCGCCCGCGGCACCCCCGGATTCGCCGGCGCCGACCTCTCCAACCTGGTCAACGAGGCGGCGCTCATCGCCGCCCGCCGAGGCAAGAAGAAGGTCGAGATGGAGGACTTCGAGTTCGCCAAGGACAAGGTCTTGATGGGCGTCGAGCGCAAGACCATGATGCTCACCGACGAGGAGAAGCAGATCACCGCCTACCACGAGGCCGGCCACGCCCTGGTGGCGGTGTTCACGCCCGGTGCCGACCCGCTGCACAAGGTCACCATCATCCCCCGCGGGCGCGCCCTGGGGCTGACCATGCAGCTCCCCACCGAGGACAAGTACACTTTCAAGCGCTACTACGTGCAGGCCCAGATTGCCATCTTGATGGGCGGCCGGGTGGCCGAGGAGCTCACCCAGGAGGACATCACGACCGGCGCCGGCAACGACATCGAGCGCGCCACCGAGATGGCCCGCCGCATGGTCTGCGAGTGGGGGATGTCGGAGCTCGGGCCGCTCTCCTACGGCGGCAAGGAGGAGCCGGTCTTCCTGGGCCGCGACTTCTCCCAGCGCGCCGACTACAGCGAGGACACCGCCATCCGCATCGACCGCGAGGTGGCGAAGATCGTCCAGCAGGGCTACGAGAGCGCGACGGCCGTCCTCAGCCGCAACCGGCCGGTCCTCGACCACCTCGCCCAGGAGCTCCTCGAGCACGAGTCGATGGACGGCGACGAGGTCTATCGCATGGTCCGCGAGATGACCGGCCAGGACCATGCCCCCACGCGGCCGGTGCCGCCCGGCGAGGGCCTCTACATCGGCTCCCAGGGGCCGGAGACCGTGGTGGCCCCTCCCGCCGCCGCCCTCTCCAACCCCTCCGACCGCGGCGATGCCTCCGACCGCGCCGACCGCGCCGACGTCTCCGATCGCGCGCCCGCACCAGCCGGAAAAGAGGAAGAGGTCGAGGCCGAGGTGGCCGGCGCGCAGCGCCGCACGGCCCAGCCGCCGCCGTCCCCCGTCCCCGCTCCCAAGAAGTCGAGCTGAGGTCTCCGCCGGCGTCCCTGCCCGCCCTCATGGAGACCGCCGCCCAGCCCACGACGAGCGCTTCCTGGACCCTTCGCCTGCCGCGCGGGCGACGGCTCGAGCTGGGAGGGGCGCCGCGGGTGATGGGCGTCCTCAACCTCACCCCCGACTCCTTCAGCGACGGCGGCCTGTGGACCGATCCCCGCCGGGCGGTCGAGCACGGTCTGCGCATGCTCGCCGAGGGCGCCGACCTCCTGGACCTGGGCGCCGAGTCGACGCGCCCGGGCGGCGGCGTCTACGGCGAGGGCGCGCGGACGGTCTCCGCCGCCGAGGAGCTGGAGCGGCTCCTCCCTGTGCTCGAGCCTCTTCGCGCCGCCACCGCGGCGCCGCTCTCGGTCGACACCCGCAAGGCCGAAGTGGCGCGGCGGGCGCTCGCGGCCGGGGCCGACCTCGTCAACGACGTCTCGGCGCTCGCCGATCCGGCTCTCGGCCGAGCCGTCGCCGCCGCCGGCTGCCCGCTCGTCCTCATGCACAGCCGCGGCGACCTGGCGACCATGCAGACCGGCATCCACTACGACGACCTGCTGGCCGACGTGCGGGCCGAGCTGGCCCTGGCGGTCGACCGCGCGGCGGCGGCGGGGATCTCACGCGGCCAGCTCATCCTCGACCCCGGGATCGGCTTCGGCAAGACGGCGGCGCAGAACCTCACCCTGCTGCGGCGGCTGGACGTCTTCGCCGAGCTCGGCCGGCCTCTCCTCCTCGGAGCCTCCCGCAAGAGCTTCATCGGCCGGCTGACGGATGCTCCCCCCGCCGGGCGCGTGCCCGGCAGCCTCGCCGCCGTCGCCTGGGCGGCCTCTCTCGGCGCCGCCGTCGTCCGCGTGCACGACGTCGCCGAGACGGTGCAGTTCCTCACCGTCTGGCGGGCGATCGCGGCGGCGGAGGGGGAAGGATGACCGCCACCGCCGCGCGGCTCTTCGAGACCCTCACCTGGCGCGACGGCATCGACATCCTGGCGGTGGCAGTGGTGATCTACAACCTGCTGCTGCTCATCCGCGGCACCCGCGCGGTGCAGATCATCCTGGGCATCGTCTTCGTCGGCGTCCTCCACTACGCTGCCCAGCTCGCCGACCTGCCCACCCTGCAGTGGCTCCTGGAGAGCCTGCTCATCGTCCTCCCCTTCGCCATCATCGTGCTCTTCCAGCAGGAGATCCGGCGCGCCCTGGCCAACTTCGGGCGCAACCCCCTCTGGGGCCTCGCCAAGCAACAGGCGGTCGAGTCCACCTTCGGCGAGATCGTGCTCGCCGCCACCACGCTCTCGTCCCGCCGCATCGGCGCCCTCATCGTCATCGAGCGACTGCAGGGGCTGCGGAACTACATCGAGAACGGCATCGTCCTCGACGCCGCCCTCAGCTACGACCTGCTGATCAACATCTTCACCCCCGACACGCCGCTCCACGACGGGGCGGTGATCGTGCAGGACGACCGCATCGCCGCCGCCGCCTGCTTCCTGCCGCTCACCCCCAACCCCGAGCTGTCGAAGGAGTTCGGCACCCGCCACCGCGCCGCCCTGGGGATGACCGAGGAGACCGACGCCGTGGCGGTGGTGATCTCGGAGGAGACGGGGATGATCTCGGTGGCCTTCGACGGCGAGATGATCCGGGACTTAGACGGCAAGAGCCTGCGCAACACCCTCTACAAGTACCTCATCACCGACCTCTATCCGCAGGGGTCGAAGACGCCTTGAGCGAGCGCGCCCGCACCTGGCTGCTGCGCGCCCTGGCGCTGGCGATCGCGGTGGCGATCTGGTACAGCGTCTCCTTCGCCGGGCGGGAGACCCTGACCGAACGGATCGTCGAGGCGAGCGTGAGCTACAACCGCCCGCGCGGGTTCGTCATCCTCGACCCGGTGCAGAGCGTCAACGTCCGCCTGCGCGGCAGCAGCAAGAAGGTCCGCCAGCTGAACCCCTACCAGGTGGACGTGCAGGTCGAGCTGACGCAGCAGCAGAAGGGGGCGATCAACGTCAGCCTGAGCCCCGACGACGTCCAGGTCCCCGAGGGCTTCGAGGTGGTGTCGATCGATCCCGACGTCATCCGCGTCGAGCTCGACCGCGAGATCACCCAGCGGCTGCCCGTCCGGCCTCAGATCGTCGGCGAGTCGGCGGCGGGCGCCACCGTGCAGGATCCCGAGGCCTTTCCCAACCAGGTCCTGGTGACCGGCCCGGAGACCCTGCTGTCCCGCATCGCCACCTTGAGCACGCGGCCGATCTCGCTCGATGGCCACGCGCTCACCTTCGAGGAGACGGTGAGCGTCCTCCCTCCCGATCCCCTCATCCAGGTGGTGCAGCCCTCCAAGGTCACCGTAAGGGTCCCCATCGAGCCCCCCGCCGTCTCCAACAGCGCCGGCAAGGCGCAGGGCGGACACTAGAAGCTTGCCCGCTAGGCTCTTCGGCACCGACGGCATCCGCGCCCCCTTCGGGGAACCGCCGCTCGTCAAGCCGGCCGTGACGGCGCTGGCCGGCGCGTTGGCGGCGACGCTCCGCGAGCGTGGTAGCGCGCGGCCGCTCGTCCTCCTGGGCGGCGACACCCGTCTCAGCACGCCCGAGATCTGCCGCTGGCTGGCCGCCGGCCTGGCAGCCGGCGGGGCGGACTACCTCTACGCCGGCGTTATCCCCACGCCGGGCGTCGCTTTCCTCACCCGCCTCCACGGGGCGGCCGCCGGCATCTCCGTCTCGGCCAGCCACAACCCTTTCCCGGACAACGGCATCAAGCTGATCGACGGCGCCGGCAGCAAGTGGAGCGAGGCGGACGAGCAGGCGCTGGAGGAGCGCCTGATCGGCGCGCCGTGCCCGCAACCGCCGCCCGCCCAGGCTGGCCTCGTCGCCGATGATCGCCTGCGCGACGAGTACCTCGAGGGCCTGGCCGCCACGTTGAACGGCAGCGCCGCGGGCCGGTCGCTCGCCGGCCTGCGAGTGGCGCTCGACGCCGGCAACGGCGCCGCCTCCTCCTACGCCGCGCCGCTCTTCGAGGGCCTGGGCGCCGAGGTGGTCCTCCTCCACGCCGACCCCGACGGGCGCAACGTCAACGCCGGCTGCGGCTCGACGGCGCCGGCCGAGATGGCGGCGCGCACCGCCGCCGAGAGCTGCGACCTGGGAGCGGCCTTCGACGGCGACGCCGACCGCTGCATCCTCGCCGACGAGCGGGGAGCGGTGCGCGACGGCGACGCCATGCTCTACCTCTGGGCGACTCATCTCCACCACCAGGGCCTGCTGACGCCGGCGAAGATCGTCGCCACCTCGATGAGCAACCTGGGGCTCGAGCGGGCGCTGGCGCAGGAGGGCATCGGCGTCGTGCGCTGCGACGTCGGCGACCGCTACGTGGTCGAGGCGATGCGGCGGGAGGGGATTCTCCTGGGTGGCGAGCAGTCCGGCCACATCGTGCACCTGGGCCTGGCGTCGACCGGCGACGGCCTCCTGACCGCCCTCCATATGGCCGCGCTGCTGCGCGCCGCCGACCGCCCGCTCTCGGAGCTCCTCGCCGGCTTCCGCCGCTACCCGCAGGTCCTGCGCAACGTCCCCGTCGAGCGCAAGACCGAGTTCGCCGCCGTGCCGAAGGTGACGGTCGCGGCGCGCGCCGTCGAGAAGCGGCTGGGGGACGACGGCCGCCTCGTCCTCCGCTACAGCGGCACCGAGCCGCTCGCCCGCATCATGATCGAAGGTCCCGATCAGCGCGCCATCGACGCCCTCGCCGAGGAGCTGGCGGCGGTGATCGCCGGCGAGCTGGGGGGATCTACGATCCCGCCCTGATCGCCGCCAGCATCTCCTCGACGGCGGCTTTCATCCCCACCAGCACCGCGCGGGAGACGATGGCGTGGCCGATGTTGAGCTCCTCTATGCCGGGGACGGCGGCGATGGGGCCGACGTTGGCAGGGGTAAGGCCGTGGCCGGCGTAGAGGCGGAGCCCGCGCTCGCGGGCGCGGGCCGCGGTGTGACGGACCTTCTCGAGCTCCCCTCGGGTGCGCTCTGAATCGACGGCCTCGGCCCGGGTGTAGGCGTCGGTGTTGATCTCGCAGCCGGCGATGGGCGCCGAGCGGGCGGCGATCTCGGCGAGCGCCTCGATCTGCGCCGGGTCCGGGTCGACGAAAGCGGAGACCGCGATGCCGCCGGCGATCAGCCTCTCCGCCACCTCCGCCACCCGCGGCCCGCGGGAGACGATGTCGAGACCCCCTTCGGTCGTCACCTCCTCCGCCCGCTCGGGGACCAGGGTCACCTGGTCGGGCTGGACCCGCAGGGCGATGGCCACCATCTCCTCGGCGGTCGACAGCTCGAGGTTCAGCTTGCCGCGGACGCTCACCCGCAGGCGCGCGAGGTCGCCGTCCTGGATGTGCCGGCGATCGACCCGCAGGTGGGCGGTGATGCCCGCGGCGCCGGCGTCCTCCGCGAGGCGCGCCGCGGCGACGGGGTCGGGATAGCTCGCCCGCCGCGCCTGGCGGACGGTGGCGACATGGTCGACGTTGACGGACAGGCGGACGCCGGTCACGCTCCCCTCATCGCTCGATCTCCAGGTCGGCGCCGCCGGTCGACTGCTCGGCCTCCCGGTAGATGAGGACGGTGCCCGAGATGGGGAAGAGCGTCCGGTGCAGGCGGTCGCCGAACACGCAGTTGATCTCGTAGTACCCGTCCTCGCTCACCTGCAGCAGGGTCCCCTTGCCCCCCTTGATGCCCAGGATCTCGTTGTGGATCAGTACCTCGGCCGGTAGCTCCATCGTCCCTCCGAGCCGTCGACGCCGGCTCTCCCTTCGCGGATTAGTCTTCGAAGAATCCCTGGTCCTTGTACTCTTTGAGCTTGCGCTGCAGGGTGCGGAGGCCGATGCCGAGCACGTCGGCGGCCTTGGCGCGATGCCCCTCGGTGCGGCGGAGCGTCTCGAGGATGGCCTGGCGCTCGATCTCCTCCATCGTCCGCTGCTGCCCCACCACCGATTGCACGGGGGAGCCGGAGGTCGACAGGGTGGACGACTGGCGCACCTCGGCCGGGAGGTCGTTCAAGGTGATCTCTTCCCCTTGGTGGAAGACGACCATCGACTCGATGACGTTGCGGAGCTCGCGGACGTTGCCCGGCCAGGGATAGCGCGAGAGCACCTCCAGCGCCTCCGGCGTGATGCGGATGGTGGGCCTGCCGTGCTCCTGGGAGAAGACGGCGAGGAAGTGCTCGGCGAGCGCCGGCAGGTCGGCCGGCCGCTCGCGGAGCGGCGGGATGCGCAACGTCACCACCTTCAGGCGGTAGTAGAGGTCCTCGCGGAAGCGCCCGTCGGCGACCTCCTTCTCGAGGTCGCGGTTGGTGGCCGCCACCAGGCGGAAATCGACGTCGATGAGCTCGCTGCCGCCCACCCGCATGATCTGGCGCTCCTCGAGGACGCGCAGCAGCTTGACCTGCAGCTCCGGGTAGAGCTCGCTGATCTCGTCCAGGAAGAGGGTTCCGCGGTGAGCCACCTCGAACTTGCCGATCTTGCGGTTCACGGCGCCGGTGAAGGCCCCCCGCTCGTGCCCGAAGAGCTCGCTCTCCAGGATGTCGGAGGGGATGGCGCCGCAGTTGATGGCGAGGAAGCGCTCGTTGCGCCGCGGGCTGGCGCGGTGGATGGCGCTCGCCACCAGCTCCTTGCCCGTCCCGCTCTCGCCGATGATGAGGACGGAGGAGCGCGTGGGAGCGACCAGCCTCATCTGCTCGAAGAGGCGCTCCATGGGAGCCGAGCGGCCGATGATGCTCTCGAAGCCGTAGCGCTTGTCGAGCATCTCGCGGAGGTTCGAGACCTCTTCCTTGAGCTGCTCCCTCTCCATCAGGTTCGCCACCCGCTTGCGCAGCTCGAAGAGGTCGACCGGCTTGGTCAGGTAGTCGTCGGCCCCCACCCGCATGGCCTCGACTGCCGAGTCGATCGAGCCGAAGGCGGTCACCAGCATGATGCGCAGGTCGTACTTGCGCTCCTTCACCTCGTTCAAGAACGCCAGGCCGTCCATGCCCGGCATCCGCAGGTCGCAGATGGCCAGGCGCGCCCCGTCGTTCTCGTCCAGGTACTCGAGGGCCTTCTTGGCGTCGTCGAAAGTGCGCACGGCGTGCCCCGCCCGTTCGATGGCGATGGCCATCGACTCGCGCGAGCCGGTCTCGTCGTCGATCACCAGGACCTGAGGGGTGTCCGCCATGAGCTGGTCATTTTGGCACACTCTTCGCCCCAGGGCGAACGACGATTCGGTCGGGAGGCGACGGGGGTTCGAGCTGCGGGCGGTGCTCAAACTCGGCCCTGCGGGCCTCAGACAGTTGCGCTCCGTCCTCGCTCGACCCCCGTCGCCTCTCGGCCTCGCCGCCCCACGGTGGCCGCGGTACTATTGAAAGCTACCTCGTCCCATGTCCCTCCCTTTCGAGACCTCGCCCCGCCCGTCCGGCCAGCCGACCACCCTCACCGGGGTGCTGGAGCGCGTCGTCTTCGCCAACGAGGAGAACGCCTGGAGCGTCGTCAGGCTGGCTGTCGCCGGACAGCGCGAGCCGGTCACCGCGGTGGGGAACCTCCTGGGAGTGCAGCCGGGCGAGAGCCTGCGTCTGGAAGGCGAGTGGACCGCCGATCCCAAGTACGGCCGCCAGTTCCGCGTCGTCTCCTACCGCACGGTGGCGCCGGCGACGGTGGAGGGGATCGAGCGCTACCTGGGCTCGGGCCTCATCCGCGGCATCGGCAAGGTCATGGCCTCGCGACTGGTGGCCCGCTTCGGCCTGCAGACCCTGGAGGTGATCGACCACCAGCCGGAGCGGCTGGCGGAGGTCGCGGGAATCGGCCCCAAGCGCCGTGGGGACATCCTGCGCGCCTGGGTCGAGCAGCGGGGGATCAAGGAGGTGATGGTCTTCCTGCAGTCGCACGGGGTGTCGACCGGCTACGCGATCAAGATCTACAAGCGTTACGGCAGCCAGGCCATGGAGGTGGTGCGGGACAACCCCTTCCGCCTGGCCATCGACGTCCGCGGCATCGGCTTCAAATCGGCCGACAAGATCGCCGCCGCCCTGGGCATCCCGCCGGACGCGCCCCAGCGCGTCGAGGCCGGCCTGCTCCACCTCCTGGACGAGGCGGCGGACCGCGGCCACCTCTACCTCCCCGAGAGCCGTCTGGCGGAGGAGGCCGAGCGGCTCCTGGGCGTCGGCCGCCAGCGCATTGAAGCGGCCCTCGGCGCGCTCTCGGCGGCCGACCAGGCGGTGATCGAGCCGCTCCCCTCCCTACCGGCGGAAACCGCCGACGCGGCGGTCTTCCTGAAGCCGCTCCACGCCGCCGAGGCAGGGGTGGCAGCACGCCTCCAGGCGCTCCTCGCCCAGCCGGCGCTGCCGCTCGCCATCGACGTCGAGCGGGCGCTTCAGTGGTTCGAGGCCCGCGAGCGCCTCTCCCTCGCCCGCGAGCAACGGGAGGCCATCCGCCGCGGCCTCCTCTCGAAGGTGCTGGTGATCACCGGCGGCCCCGGCACCGGCAAGACCACGCTGGTGCGCGGCATCGTGCAGATCCTTGAGAAGAAGGGGCGGACGGTCCTCCTGGCCGCCCCCACCGGCCGGGCGGCCAAGCGCCTGGCGGAGGCGACCGGCGCCGCCGCCGCGACCCTCCACCGCCTGCTCGAGTTCGACCCTCAGACGCGCGGCTTCAACCGCAACCGCGATCGCCCGCTCGCCGGCGACCTCCTCATCGTCGACGAGGCGTCGATGCTCGACACCATCCTCGCCTACCACCTGCTCAAGGCGGTGCCCAACGGCGGCCGCGTGGTGCTGGTGGGCGACGTCGACCAGCTCCCCTCGGTGGGACCCGGGCGGGTGCTCGCCGACCTCATCCGCTCGCAGGCCGTCGACGTCGTGCGCCTGACCGACATCTTCCGCCAGGCGGAGCGCAGCCAGATCGTCGTCAACGCCCACCGGGTGAACCACGGCCTGGAGCCGATCCTGACGGCGAAGGAAGGCGAGGGGGACTTCTTCTTCCTCGAGCGCCGGAACCCGGAGGAGGTGCTGGCGACGATCGGCGAGCTGGTGTCGCGCCGCATCCCGGCGCGCTTCGGCCTCGACCCCTTCGACGACGTCCAGGTGCTGACGCCGATGAACCGCGGCACCCTGGGAACCGAGAACCTGAACGCCGTCCTGCGCCAGCTCCTGAATCCGGCCGGCACCACGGTGTCGCGGGGCGCCCACAGCCTGCGGGTGGGCGACAAGGTGATGCAGGTGCGCAACAACTACGATCTGGAGGTCTGGAACGGCGACGTGGGGAGGGTCCTGGCGGTGGACGAGGAGGAGGAGCGGCTGACGGTCTCCTTCGACGGCCGCGCCGTTTCCTACGAGCTGTCGAGCCTCGACGAGCTGGCACTCGCCTACGCCTGCTCGATCCACAAGTCGCAGGGCAGCGAGTACCCCTGCGTCGTCATTCCTCTCCACACCCAGCACTACGTCATGCTGCAGCGCAACCTGCTCTACACCGCACTGACGCGGGGCCGCCGCCTCGCCATCCTGGTGGGCGAGCGCCGGGCGCTCGCCGTGGCGGTCGCCAACGGGCGCACCGGCGACCGCTTTACCCGCCTCGCCGAGCGCCTGGCCCCGGGCCGCTGATCCCTGTCGCGCCCCCTATCGCGGAGGCTCCGACGGTCCGAAGGGGTCCGGCGGCGGGGTCACGGCGGTCTCCGCGCGCAGGCCGGCCGGCGGCGACATGGCCGGCCCGCCACCGGCGGGAGCCGCCGGAGCGGCCGGAGTCAGGCGATAGCGGCGGGCGCCCTGGAACTCGAGGAGGATGGCGCCCACCCCGAAGATCCAGGCGCAGTGGCGCACTATGAAGCTGGCGAGCAGGAACATGGCGGCGAAGAAGTCGAGCATG
>Ga0209626_1000223_pt1 | contig 12216 bp, 10 predicted proteins | sample JacPinW_OM1H0_M2_FD_187962 | JGI IMG/M metagenome (GOLD analysis project Ga0209626, IMG submission 187962) | Forest soil microbial communities from Algoma, Ontario, Canada - Jack Pine, Ontario site 1_JW_OM1H0_M2 (SPAdes) (version 2) | ecosystem: Environmental > Terrestrial > Soil > Boreal... | reverse complement strand
AGCTCGCCCCCGGCGCCCGCCGTTTCGAGAACTGGGAGTTCGCCTACGCGCTGGTGCTGGGCATGGGGGAGGCGGCGCGCTACGCCCGCGAGGTCGGGGTCGAGCGCGGCGGCGCACGGGCCGGCGAGCTGGCGGCCTACGCGCGCGAGCGCCTGGCCGCCCTGCCCGGAGTCCGGATCACCGACCGCGGCCGGCGGCTATGCGCCATCGTCACTTTCGCCGTCGCCGGCTGGCAGGCGGAGGAGGTGGTCCTGCGCCTGCGGCGGCAGGGGATCAACACCAACGCCTCGGCGCCGGCGGAAGGCTCTGTCGTCCGCCTCTCACCCCACTACTACAACACCCGCGACGAGGTGGACGCCGCCGTGGCGGCGGTGGCGGCGTTGAGGGAGCTGACGCCTCCATGAGCGCCACGCCGCCCCAGCTCGCGGTGCGCGTCCGCCGGGTGGCGGGAGCGCCGGTGGCCGCCGTCCGCGCCTGGGTGCGGGCGGGGGCGCGGGTGGAGGAGCTGCCGGGCCAGGCCCTGCTGACCGGCCGCATGCTGACCGAGGGCAGCCGCCGCCGCGACTGGCGGCGGATCGCCGACGAGGCCGAGGACCGGGGGATGATCCTCTCGAGCTCCGGCAGCTTCGAATGCCACGGCGTGGCGGTGGACGCCCTGGCGCCGGATTGGGAGCTGGCCCTCGAGTGGACTGCGGAGCTGATGCGCGAGCCGGCTTTCCCCGAGGACCGCTGCGCCTGGCTCGCCCGCCAGGCGGCGGCCGAGCTGGAGAGCCTGGCCGACCAGCCCGAAGTGAAGACCTCGTGGGAGTTCCTGCGCCAGCTCTACGCCCCGCATCCGCGCTCCCGGCCGATCCAGGGCGACGCCGACAGCCTCCTCCGCCTGACCGCCGCCGACTGCGAGTCCTTCCACCGCCGCGCCCTCTCGCAGGGGGTGCTGGTGAGCGTCGCGGGGATGATCGACGAGGCGGCCGTGGAGGCGCGAGTGCGCGAGCTCTTCACCGATCTGCCGCCTCCGGGGCCGCCGCCACCCGAGCCGCCGGCGCCCGCCGGCCTGCCGGAGGGGCGGCTCACCGTCGCCACCGATGCCCTCGATCAGGCCCACCTCTACATCGGCCACCTGACGGTGCCGCGCCGCCACCCCGACTTCACCGCCCTCGAGGTGCTGGCGGTGATCCTGGGGTCGGGCGCCGGCCTGACCGGCCGCATCCCCAACCGCATCCGCGAGCAGGAGGGGCTGGCCTACAGCGCCCATGCGCAGACGGTCTCCGGCGCCGGCATCGACCCCGGGCGGCTGGTGGCCTACGTGGGCACCTCGCCGGCGACCGTCGACCAGGCCGAGAAGGGGGTCGTCGAGGAGATCGCCCGCCTGGTCGCGGACGGCATCGAGCCCGCCGAGCTCGAGGAGGCCCGCGCCTACCTCCTCGGCCGCGAGCCCTTCCGGCGCGAGACTGCCCGCCAGTGGGCCGACCTGCTGGCCGATGCCGAGCACTACGGCCTGCCTGTCGACGACCCCGAGTGGCGCCGCGCCAACTTGAACGCCCTCGACCAGGCGACCGTCGAGGCCGCCGCACGGGAACACCTCCACCCCGCCGACCTCAAGGTGACGGTGGGATTGCCCGCGTAGAGCGCCTCCAGCCTACCCGGAGCACTCGAGGACCAGGTGGGTGTAGGGGAGGCGCAGGAGGTCGTGGCGGATGTGTGCCTCGACGGCGCCGAAGTGACGCGCGGCGATCTCCCGCAACCTCTCCGCGGTGCGGATCGACTGCCCGCGATCGCGGGAGACCATGAAGCGCGCCAGCCTCCCCTGATCCTCGGCCCAGCCGCCGTCGACGGTGACCAGCCGGCCGCCGGGCGCCAAGAGGGCGCGGGCCTCGGCGAACAGGAGGTCGGCCTCGGGGTCGTCCAGATGGTGCAGGACGCCGTAGGCGACGGCGAGGTCGAAGCTCCCCACGGGGAGGGCGGCCGCCTCTCCCACCTTGAGCGTCAGGAATCGCCCGCGGTCTCCATGCCGAGCCCGGGCGAAGGCGATGTACTCCGCGCTGGCGTCGAAGCCCAGGTACTCGCAGCCGGGCAGGAAATCGATCAGGTCCCCCGGCCCGCAGCCGATGTCGACGACGCGGTCGCCGGCGCGGGGCCGCAGGTAGCGGCGCACGATCTCCGTGCGGGCGCTGCGAGCCCCTACCAGGCGGGTGAAGAGCCGGTACGCCGCGGGCAGCGAGAGCACCGAGCGGAGACCGCTGTCGATCTGGGTCATGGGTCTGGAGCTGGGTTCGAGCGGACGCCCGCCGTTCAATGCGCCCGGACGGCGGCGATCACCCGCCCCTGGTCGTCGGCGGAAAGGCCGCTGAAGCATGGCAGGCGCAGCAGCCGGTCGCTGACGCTCTCGGTGACTGGGCAATCCCCCTGCCTTCCACCGAAGCGAATCCCCATCTCCGAGAGGTGCAGCGGCTGGTAGTGGAAAACGGTGTGGATGCCCTCGCCCTTCAGGTGCTCGATGAGCGCCTGCCGCTCGGCGAGCGACGGCAGGAGGAGGTAGAAGAGGTGGTAGGGCTGGCGGCACTCCTCCGGCACCACCGGCAGGCGGATGCCGCGGCCGGCCGCCCAGTCGCCGAGCTCCTCCTCGTAGCGCCGCCAGATGCGCCCGCGCCGGTCTTGGATCTCGTCCCTGGTCTCGAGCTGCGCGCAGAGGAAGGCGGCGAGGAGGTCGGAGGGGAGGTAGCTCGACCCCAGGTCGACCCAGGTGTAGCGGTCGATCTCGCCGCGGAAGAAGCGGCTCCGGTTGGTCCCTTTCTCACGCACGATCTCCGCCCGTTCGACGAGCGCGGGGTCGTTGACGACGAGCGCCCCTCCCTCGCCGCAGGTGATGTTCTTGGTCTCGTGGAAGCTGAGGGTGGAAAGCGCTCCGAAGGTCCCCAGGGCGCGGCCGCGATAGGACCCGAAGAGGCCGTGGGCGTTGTCCTCGACGACGGCGGCGCCGGCGGCGGCGGCGATCTCGCCGATGCGCTCCATGGCGCAGCCGACCCCGGCGTAGTGGACGGGCACGATGGCGCGGGTGCGGGCGGTCACCTTGGCGGCGATCTGAACTTCGTCGAGGTTCAGGGTGTCGGCCCGGATGTCGACGAAGACCGGCCGGGCGCCGCGCAGGGCGAAGGCGTTGATCGAGGAGACGAAGGTGAACGAGGGGACGATCACCTCGTCGCCCGGCGCGATGTCGAGAAGCAGCGCCGCCATGTCCAGGGCATGGGTGCAGGAGGTGGTGAGGAGGACGCGCGCCGCGCCCAGGATCTCCTCCAGGAGGGCGCTGCACCGGCGGGTGTAGAAGCCGTCTCCCGACAGATGTCCGCGGTCCACGGCGTCGCGCAGGTAGGCGAGCTCGTTGCCGGCCAGCGACGGGCGGTTGAAGGGGATGGGCGCGGTCATGGGCTGCGAAACCTTACTCGATTTCGATCACGGTGATGTCAAAGGTCGGGGCGGGTCCCCGGATCTCCTCGTGGCCCACCAGCCGGCCGTCGAGACCGATCCCTCGAAGGGCGGCCACCGCTTCCCCGAAGGCCTGCGGCCGGGTCGACAGGACGGCGAGCTTCATCCCCGGCGCGAGGTCGCGGTCATCGCACGCCTTGCAGGTCAGGATCCGTGGGAAGCTCATACCGAAGAGGCGAGGACAGACGAGGTAGGTCGCCGAGAGGGAATCGAAGAGCAGGCCGTCCCGTTCCATGGCATCGAACCAGAAATAGAAGTCGGCCGAGGGCGCGATCCTCTCGAGCGCCGTCACTGAGCGGTCGATCTGCAGGAAGAGCCCGGCGCGGTCACGGCTATAGATTTCGAAGTCGCGGTCGATATGGCTCGAGCTCCACGCCAGGAGCTGGGAGAGGCCCAGGGAAAGGAACAAGACGAGCCCGGCGCGCAGGCTGGCTCTTCCCAGGGAGATCACCGCCACCATTCCCATCCCGGCGGCGAGCGGCAGCAGGACGTAGGCGGAGGTGACGGAAGCGAGGCGCTCCGGAGCTAAGCGAAAAGTGAAAGGGATCGCCAGGCAGAGGAGGACTCCGGCGACGAGGGTGAGGTAGGCGCGGTTCTCCAGACTGGCGACCAGCCGCGCGAGCTGGCCGGCGAAGGCCAGGAAGGCGCCGGGGAGGAGCAGGCTGGCGTAGAAGAAGTACTGCAGAAATGGGCTGTGGGAGCCCAGTTGGCAGACCAGCATCACGGCGGCGAAAGCGACGAGCTGGAGCTGCGAAAAGAGGAGGAAACGGCGGCTGGCTCCCAGCGCTCCCTCCGGGATCGCCGCCGGCGCCGCCAGGCGTCCCGCCCGCGCCCGCGCCACGAGCACCATGCCGCCGAGGAGGACGAGAGCTGGAAAGACCAGCCAGGTCGCGCCGCCGATCCACGTCGCCATCGGTTTGGGAAAGACGCTCGGCAGAGAGATGAAGTTGGAGAGGAAAGCGGTCGAGGGCAGGAGGTAGAGGAAATAGCCGCCGCCGGCCCAGCTCGTCGCGCCGAAAGCGAAGAAGAGGCCGAGGGCGCCGGCGGCGAAGGGGAGCACCGTGGCGGCGAGCGGCGGCGCGCTGGTGCCCGGCTCCCCTTCGGTCCAGACGACGAAGAAATGCGCGGCGAGGAAGGGGAGATAGAGGGCGTAGGCGAGGTTGGCGGTGACCAGCGCGGTAGTCATCGCTCCGGCTAGGACCAGCCAGCCCCACCTGCCGGGCGCCAGCGCGGCCCGCGTCAGGGCCAGGAGGGCGAGGAGGAAGTAGGCGATCCCGAAGCCGTCGACGTAATCGGTGCCCACCGCCGGCAGGAGGAAGGGGTGGCAGCCGAAAGCGAGCGCCGAGAGGAGCGCCACCCGGCGTCCCAGGGTCATGCGGACCACTGAGTAGAAGGCGAGCACGGCGCTCCACCAGACGGCGAGATGGAGGACGAGGTTGGCGGCGAGCGGCGGCAGGAGGTGATGGGCGAGCCAGCCCGGCAGGATGACCGACAGGCGCGACGAGTAGTAGAGGTTGTGGAAGGCCTTGAGGTAGACGGCGCCGCCGCGGAAGTAGCCGTAGTAGATCCAGGGGTCGCGGCGCGGCCCACTGTAGACCCACTGCGGATCGAGGGCCAGAAGAAGGAAAGGGAGAGAGAGCAGGATGAGGAGGTCGCGGTAGCGGCGAAAAAAACCCCGGCCGGTCATGAGCTCTTGCGCCCCTCGATCAGCACGTTGGCGAAGGGCGTGCCGGCGGACATCGGCGCCCTGGCCACGGCGAGGCCGTGGTCGCCGAGGAGGCGCGACCACTCGCCGGCTGTCCGGTAGTGGAAGCGCTGGCGCCAGTGGCCGCGGGCCAGGGCGGACAGGCGCTCCGCCGCGCGCGTCCGCGCGAAGGCATCCCCCGCCGCCGCATCGGCCTCGCGGAGGACCAGCAGGCCGCCGCCCTCGAGGGCCGCGGCGGCGCGGTCGAGGAGCCGCTCCTGCTCGGCCGCCGGCAGGTAGTGGAGGACGTCGAGGAGGACGATCGCCCGCGCCGGCGGCAGGCTGGCGCGGCGCAGGTCCGCCACCTCGATCGTGGCCTCGGCGCCGAGGGCGAGGCGGGCCGCGGCGGCGGCCCCGGCGCGCCCTTCGATGCCGTGGAAGGCGAGGTGGGCGGGCGGCGGCGGCCAGCCGGCGGGATAGTCGGAGCGGGCGGCCTGCTCGCGCGCCGCGGCGAGGAGCGCCAGGAGGATGCCGCGGCCGCAGCCGAGGTCCAGCAGCAGGCCGCCGTCCGGCAGGCCGCCGCGCCGCAGGAGGCCGAAGTACAGCGGATCGTGGCGCAGCTTGGCGCGCACGAACTCCCAGGCGGAGACGCCGGCCTCGATGTAGCGCCGGGAGGTCTGGTCGATGAGATCCTCGACATCGCCGTGGCGGCGGCGGGAGAGCACCAGGCGGTAGGTGAGGGCGGCGAAGGCGACGGCCAGGACGAGGCCCAGGGCGGTGCTGCCGAGCAGCAGGTCGCCGCCGAATCGCCAGGGGTCAAGCCGGCGGATCTCCGCCAGGCGGATGGCGAGGAACGGCTCGCCGTGCAGGCGCCGGCCGAGCTGGAGCTCGCCCAGGACGACCAGCGGCCAGAGGAAGGGGAGGCTGACGTGGGCGGCCAGATAGGTCTTGATCTGGTTCAGCCGCAGCAGGCGGGCGGCGAGGACGCAGAGGGCGAGATGGAAGCCGAAGAAGGGGGTGAGACCGATGAAGACCCCGACCCCCACGGCAGCGGCCTGACGACCGGGGGAGTCGCCGGCGGTGCGCAGGTCGTAGAGGAGCTGGAGCAGCGGCCTGCTCCATCTCCCGCGGAGGTCGCCCGACAAGCGGCTCTACTCCGGCCCCTCGCCGGCGGCGAAGGGCACCGCGCGGAGGCCGCGGGCGGCGATGCCGTCGAGCACCCGCGGCAGCGCCTCGAGGACCACCGGCGCCCCTCCCGGCGCGCGCGCCGCGGAGCCGTCGTGGAGCAGCAGGACGTCGCCCGCGGCGAGCCCCCGGAGGAGGTCGGCGGCGATCCCCGCGGCCCGACCGCGGACGGTGTCGAAGGCCCGCCGGGTCCAGGAGACGAGGGTGAGGCCGGCGGCGGTGAGCACCGGGTCGAGCCAGAAGTTGCGGAGGCCGGCGGGAGCCCGGAAGTAGCGCGGCGGCCGGCCGGCGGCGCGCTCCAGCTCCTCCTGGGCGAGCGCCACCTCGCGGGCGATCGACCAGGGCGTATAGAGCGAAAAGGCGGGCGGATGGCTGTGGGTGTGGTTCTCCACCCGGTGGCCGCGGCGGGCGATCTCGGCGGCGAGCTCAGGCTGGGCCGCCGCCCGCCGGCCGATGCAGAAGAAAGTGGCGCGCGCGCCGTAGCGGTCGAGCAGGTCGAGGACGCCGGGTGTCGCCCGCGGGTCGGGCCCGTCGTCGAAGGTGAGGGCGATCTCGCCGCGGCGCGCCGCCTCCGGCGGCAGGCGCGAGAGGTTGCCGCCGAGCAGGCGCCCTTGCGGCCAGAGCCCGGCCGCGGCGATGGCGACATGGTCGGCCAGGGCAGCGGCGCAGATCGGCCGCCAGTGGTGGGGGACCACGGCGAGCGCCGCCAGCGCCGCGGCGTGGAGCCCGGCCGAGGCGGCGAGGAACGGGGTCGGGCGCCACGACCGCAGCCAAAGGCGCCTAGCCTCCATAGATGGGCCGGGAGAGGCCGGGGCTCGCCTCCAGGGTGAGGAGCGCCGGCCGGTCGAGCTTGCCGCGCGCGGTGCGCGGCAGCTCGGGGAGGAGGACGATGCTGCGCGGGACCTTGTGGGCGGAGAGGTGGGCGCGGCACCAGAGGAGGACCTCCTCGGAGGTCAGCCGGCCGGACCGGCAGGCGATCACCGCGCGCACCATCTCCGCCTCCTGCTGCGGCACCGGCACTCCCAGCACGACCACCTCGTCGACCCCGGCGAGCTGGCCGAGGACGACCTCGACCTCGCGCGGATCGACCTTCTTGCCCTTGACGTTGATGAGGTCGTCGAGGCGGCCGCGCAGCGTCAGCTCGCCGCCGCGCCATTCGGCCAGGTCGCAGCCCGTGAAGCGGCCCGACGAAAGCCGCGGGTCGCCGAGCGGCACGTAGCCCTGAGCGACGGCGGCGGAAGCGACGGAGACGATTCCCCCGCCGTTTGGGGCGGCGGTCCCGGCATTGGGGGCGCAGGCCGGCAGGAGCTCGATCGCGACCCCCTCGACCGGCGTCCCCACGGTGCCCCGTTCGCCGGCGCCGCCCTCGCGGTCGTAGCAGATCCCGCCGCACTCGCTGGCGCCGTAGAAGACGTGCGCCGGCTGGCCGAAGGTCGAGCGGAAGAGGCGCGCCGTGGCCGGGCTCAAGGGCGCCCCGGCGCTGATCACCAGGCGGAGCGTCGGCGGCCAGGCCGGCGGATGCGACAGCCGTAGCAGCGACTGGAGGTAGGCGGGCACGGTGGGGAAGACGGTGGCGCCGGCCCGGTTGGCGGCCAGGAACGGCTCCAGCAGGCTGGTGCCCTCCGGCACCACCAGGACGTTGCCGCGCACGAGGGCCGGGAGGACCAGGCTCGAGAGCCCATAGGAGTGGGACATGGGGATGAAAGAGAGCAGGCGATCGTCGTCGCGGAGGCCCATCGAGGCGGCCAGGGCGGCGTCGTCGGCGAGGAGCGCGGCGGACGGCGCGGCGACGCCGCGCGGCAGGCCCGTCGAGCCCGAGGTGAGCTTCACGACTGCCGTCCCGGGAAGCCGCAGGGGGCCGCCGGGGCTGTCGGCGGCGGTCTCCACGAGCGACCACTCCGCGCCGCCGCGCGGCCAGGCGCAGCGGCAGCGCAGGAGGGTCGCGGCGCCGAGCGCGCGGGCGATGCGCAGCCCCTCCGTCTCCGGCGCCCGGGCGTCGAGCAGGAGGGCCGGCAGGCCGGCCTGCAGCAGGGCGAGGAGCGAGGCGAGCATGCCAGGGCCGTTGCCGGCGGCCAGGGCGACCACTTCGCCGGGGGCGAAGCTCCGCTGTTCCAGGACCTCGCCGGCGGTGCGGGCCAGGTCGTTCACCTCGCCCGCCGTGGCGGTCCGCCCGGGGGAGACCACTAGGGGGGCGTCCGGCCGCCGCCGCGCACGCGTTGCGAAGGCCTGGAAGATCGGATCCTGCATCATCGTTTTCACCAGCCGAGGAGGGCTGATCCTAACATCCCTCCGGCTGGACCGGCCGGGACCGCGCCGGCATTGCACGGCTTTTGCAAAGCACGGTAGGATAATGGGCTTGTGCATCGGTCAATGCGAGCCGGTTGACCGCACATCCTCCTCCATGTGCGTCGTAGAGGTCCACCGACATGTCTGAAGCGCAAGCGACCCCGGCGAGGATCAAGCGGCTGATCGTCAGCAGCCTCAACCTCGACGGCATGAGACCGGAGATGATCGACGACCATGCGCCGCTGTTCGGCGAGGGCTTGGGGCTCGACTCCGTGGACGCCCTCGAGCTGGTCGTCGCCCTCGAGAAGGAGTTCGGGATCAAGATCAAGAGCCAGGAGATCGGGCGCGAGGTTTTCTCCTCGGTCGCCAGCCTCTCGCAGTACATCGAAAGCCGAAACTAGCCCGATTCGGCCGCGGCGGCGATCTCCGCACCTGCGCTGCCTTAAGATGGGCCGGATGCCGACAACCTCTGATTCCCGGCGCGTCGTCGTCACCGGCGTCGGCGCGGTCTGCGGCTTCGGCTGGGGAGTCGAGCCGCTGGAGACAGGCCTGCGCGCCGGGGCGACCGCGCTCCTGCCGTTCTCGCGCTTCGATCACTCCCGCCATCGGACGCATCTCGCCGCCCAGGTCCCCGAGCCGCCGTCCGGGGTCGCCGCCTCCTTCCCGGCCTGGCGGCGGCTCACCCAGGCCGATCGCTTCGCCCTCTTCGCCGCCGCCGAGGCCGTGTCCCAGGCGGGGCTCGCCGCGCCCCTGGGCCCCGCTGCCGGGGTCTTCTTCGGCAGCAGCACGGGCGGCATGTTCGAGACCGAGCTCTTCTATCGCGAGCTCGCCAGGAAGGGCGGCCGCCCTCGCCTCTCCGCCCTCGCCTCGCAGCCGGTGAGCGGCCCGGGCGACGCCGTGGGCCGCCACCTGCAGGTCGCCGGCCCGGTGCGGACCATCTCCTCGGCCTGCTCCTCTGCGACCCTGGCGCTCGGCGCCGCCCTCGACGCGATCCGCGCCGGCGAGGTCGAGGTGGCGATCGCCGGCGGATCCGACTCGCTCTGCCAGCTCACCTATGCCGGCTTCAATTCCCTCCGCGCGGTGGCGGAAGGCCCCTGCCGGCCGTTCCGCGAGGGCAGAGACGGCATGTCGATCGGCGAAGGGGCTGCCGTCTTCGTCCTCGAGCCGCTGGCGCTGGCGCTTCAGCGCGGGGCGCTGCCGCTCGCCGAGCTCGCCGGCGCCGGCTCTTGCTGCGACGCCCACCACATGACCGCCCCCGACCCGGCGGGCGAAGGCGCCGCTGCCGCCGTGGAAGCGGCGCTGGCGGACGCCGGCGTGGCGGCCGGGCGGGTCGATTTCGTCAACGCCCACGGCACCGGCACGCCGCTGAACGACGCCGCCGAATGGCGGGCGCTGGAACGCGTCTTCGGCCCCCGCGGGCGCCTCCTGCCGCTGACCGCGACCAAGGGAGCCGTGGGGCATCTGCTGGGCTCGGCGGGCGCCATCGAGGCGCTGGCGACCCTCCTCTGCCTGCGCGCCGGCGAGGTCCACCCCACGCCGGGCGACGGCCCGGTCGATCCGGCGCTCCCGCTGGCGCTGGTCACCGGCCGGCCGCTCCCCCTGCGGGCGGAGGTCGCCGTCTCGGTCAATCTCGCCTTCGGAGGGTCGAACGCGGCCCTCGTCCTCTCCCGCTTTCCGGCGCCGGCGGACCGGGCCGCTTGAGCCGCGAGGTGGTGGTGACGGGCCTGGGGACAGTCGGCGCTTTCGGGTGCGGGCGGCAGGCCCTGGAGGCCGCGCTCCGCTCGGCGCGGCCGGCGCTCTCCCTGGTCGACCGCTCGCTCTATCACCGCACCGGCGGCGCGCGGCGCGCGGCCCTCGCCTGCCGCAACCTCGCGGGTTGGGTGCCGCCGGCGGAGGCGCGGCGGATGAGCGCTCCTTCGCGCCTCGCCGTCGCCGCCGCCCGCATGGCCTTGGAAGATGCCGGGCTGGGCCGCGGCTGGACCTCTCCGGGCCGGCCGCCGGCGGAGACGGCGGTCGTCGTCTCCACCGCCTTCGGCCCCTCCTCCTGCACCGAGGGGCTCCTGCAGCAGATCTTCCTCGACTCCCCGGAGTCGGCCTCCCCCTTCCTCTTCACCGAGAGCGTCGCCAACGCGCCGGCGGCGCAGATCGCCATCGCCACCCGCGCGCGCGGGGCCGGCATCACGCTCTCGCAGCGCGAGGCCGGCCCGCTCCTTGCCGTCGGCTCGGGAGCTGCGGAGATCGCCCTCGGGAGGTCGCGGCGGGCGCTCGCCGGATCGGTCGAGGAGATCACCCCTCTCCTCCATGCCGTGCTCGACCGCTTCGGCGCCCTGGCGCGCCCGCGGGGACTGGCGGAAGAGGAACAGGAGGAGGTCGCTCGACCCTTCGACCGCCGCCGCGACGGCTTCCTGGCCGGCGAGGGGGCGACCGTGCTGGTGCTCGAAGAGGTGGGAGAAGCCCGCCGCCGCGGGGCGCGGGCGCTCGCCCGCGTCGCCGCCTGGGGCAGCGCCTTCGACTCCACCGCGGCGCCGACCGGCTGGGGCGAGGGAGCGGCCGGGCTCGCCGGCGCCCTCGTCCGCTGCCTGGAACGAGCGGGGCTCCGCCCCGGCGACGTCGACCTCATCGTCTCGGGGGCTTCGGGCTCGCGTGAGGGCGACCGGCTGGAGGCGCTGACGCTCCACGCCGCATGGGGCGAGGCGCCGCTGCCGCCGGTCCTCGCTCCCAAGGGGGTGACCGGCGAGTACGGCGGCGGCTTCCTGGCCGCCGCCCTGCTCGCCGTCCAGGGCGTCCCTTTCGGCCCCACCGCGGGCTTCGCGGAGCCCGACCCCGAGCTCCGGCTCTTCCCCCACGGCGGCGGCCCGCTGCCAACTCCCCGCAACACCCTGGTGACGAGCCTGGCCGCCGGCGGTGCCGCCGCCTGGTTGGTCCTCGCCCGCCCGGAGGCCGCATGAGCGCCGCCCGGTCGACCGACCGGATCGCGGCGGCGATCCCCGCCTACCAGGCGGCGCCGACGATCGGCGGCGTGGTGCGCGGGGTGAGCACGGTGCTGCCGGAGGTGCTGGTGATCGACGACGGCTCGACCGACGCCACGGCCGAGGAGGCGCAGCGGGCGGGAGCGCGGGTCCTGACGCTCCCCGTGAACCGCGGCAAGGGGACGGCGCTCGCCGCCGCCTTCGCCGACCTCTTCGGCCGCGGCTTCACCGGCGTGGTGACGCTCGACGCCGACGGCCAGCACTTGGCCGGCGAGATCGCCACCCTGCTGGCGGCGGCGGAGCCCGACGCCGATCTCGTGCTGGGGGTGCGCGACCACCTCTTCGCCGGCATGAGCCCCTTGCGGCGGGCGAGCAACCGGCTCTCCTCGCGCGCCATCTCCTTCGCCGCCGGGCAGCGGCTGGAAGACATCCAGACCGGATTCCGCTTCTACTCGCGGCGCCTCATCGAGCGGGTGGGATTTCCGGCCGGTCGCTTCGAGGCTGAGAGCGCGGTGGTGGTGCGGGCTGCCCGCGCCGGCTTCCGGGTGGTGACGGTGCCGGTGCGGCTGGGCTTCGCCGATGGCCGCACCACCAGCCACTACCGTCCCCTGA
>Ga0209626_1000222_pt1 | contig 12250 bp, 2 predicted proteins | sample JacPinW_OM1H0_M2_FD_187962 | JGI IMG/M metagenome (GOLD analysis project Ga0209626, IMG submission 187962) | Forest soil microbial communities from Algoma, Ontario, Canada - Jack Pine, Ontario site 1_JW_OM1H0_M2 (SPAdes) (version 2) | ecosystem: Environmental > Terrestrial > Soil > Boreal... | reverse complement strand
TCGCCGGCGTCTTGCCGGCCGCTCGGCCTCGAACCGGTGGAAGCACTCCCAGTGCGAAAGCCTCAGGTTCAGGCACGATCGGTGGTTTCCGGAGACAGCGCCACGGCTCTCGGCTGCACCTTCTTGAGACGGTCTAGTGTTTTCTCCCGAAGCCGATCCCGCAACCCTTCCCGCTGAGCTCGTTCCGTATCGCCCAGCAAATCCAAATCGTCGAGACAATAGTCCGGGTCGGCGACGATACTGGCGAGCAGGCCTTCGAACTGCCAGGACAACTGAGCCACGGCCGCCGGCGTGAGGATGTCGAGCCGATAGTTCCAACGCCCGATCATGCCTTGCGGCGCCTCCTCCATGAAAAGCGCTAGGTTGAAACGAGAGACCGGATGATCGACGCCCAGCGGGCGCAGGGTCAATCCGCTCACCTCCAGGGGCCGGAGGGGAGCGTTCTCGAAAACGAACAGGAAATCGACCAACGGCGTCCGTCCCGGGCCTCGCTCCAGCCGCAGCTCGCTGACCAGTTTGTCGAACGGCAGATCACGATGGATGTAGGCCTCCAATGCCAGACTGCGGACGCGGCGCAGAAGGTCGCGGAAGCTTTCGCCGCCGCACAACTCGGTGCGCAGCACCAGCAGGTTGACGAAAAAACCCATCATGCCTTCCGTCTCCTGCGAGTTGCGGTTGGCCACGTCCGTCCCCACCAGGATGTCGGTTTGGCGAGTCAGCCGGTAGAGGAGCGTCTTGAAGGCAGCGAGCAGCGTCATAAAAAGCGTCGCCCCGGAGTGCCGACTGAGCTCCACGAGGGACGCCGACATGCCGGGCGACAAGGCGAAGGAATGGGTAGCGCCGCGGAACGTCGGCGTTTCCGGTTCCGGCCGGCTCATTGGTAGTTCGACGGCCCGGTATGGGCGACGCAGATACTGTCTCCAGAAGCGGAGCCGCGACTCCAATACTGCGCCCTGCATCCACTGTCGTTGCCAGCACGCGAAGTCCGCGTATTGAATCGACAGCTCCGGCAGCGGCGAAGGCCGGCCCTGGCTGAACGCCTCATAGAGCGCAGCTACCTCGCGTACCAGTACCCCCATCGACCAGAAGTCGCTGATGATGTGGTGGAGGATGAGGAGCACGACGTAGCGGTCGCTTCCCAAGTGCAGCAGGCGGCCCCGCAACAGAGGGCCTTGCTCGAGATCGAACGGCCGCTGCGACTCCTCGAAGGCTGTTCGCAAGGCCTCGGGCTCGGGATCGGCCAGGCCCGTCAGGTCGGAGAGGGGGAGGGCCAATTCGGCAATGGGGTTGATCACCTGATAAGGGCCCTCTGCATCGGCGCGGAAGGTTGTGCGCAGGGCTTCATGGCGGCGCACGACTTCGCTCAGGGTCATGACCAGCACCGCTTGGTCCAGCGGTCCGTTGACGCGCAAGGCGATCGGCAGGTTGTAGGTCGGGCTCCCCGGCTCGAGTCGATCGACGATCCAGAGACGCTGCTGCGCCAAGGAAAGCGGCAACCGTCCGTCACGCCCCACTCGCATCAAGGGGGGCAATAGAGCACCCTCGCCCTGCTGCTTGGCGGTCTCGATCTTGCGGGCGAGCCCGGCCACCGTCGGCGCTTCGAAGATCGCGCGCAACGGCAGTTCGACCTCGAACAGAGTGCGGATTCGCGAGATGATCTGGATAGCCAGCAGAGAGTGTCCACCGGCTTCGAAAAAAGGCTCCTCGATACCCACACTGGCGCGGCCGAGGACCTGAGACCAGATCCCAAGCAGCAGCTCCTCGGTCGGCGTCTGCGGCGCCCGTAGGGCGACGCCGTCGAGCATCCGCAAATCGGGATCGGGAAGCGCCTTGCGATCGATCTTTCCGTTGCGCGTCAAGGGCAACGAGTCGAGCACAACGAAGGCCGCTGGGACCATGTAATCGGGTAGTTTGCGGCCGACCTCGGCTCGTAGGTCGGGCTCCAGGCCCGCCACGGGCCGCCCCGTCTTGGGAACGTTGGCATAGTCGCTCCAGCGAGCGAAGGACAGGGCCGTCACCGCGAATCTGGGCGCCGGTGCGACTCCCTCGACGCCAGCGCGGATGAAGACTGCATCGCAGCGGTCAATCTCACCGGAGGCGGCCCAGGAGACCTCGACCCGATAGCCGAGCTCTTCTCCCAACGTCCACAGATCCGCGGGATCGACACCCAGCTCTGAGAGAGGCGTTTCGCGCAGCCAGCGACGTAGCTCGCCGACTGTCCGCGCGATGGTGCCATTGGCCAGCGCGGAGATTGCCTGTACCTCCTGCTGGACACGAAGATTCGGGAGGCGGGCCAGGGCGAGGAGCGGCGGCGCCGTCTCCGCAAGCTGCCGCCGAAGATCTGCGACAGTCCGCCTCTCATGCTCCACGCCTTCCCAATCCTCCCAGGGTACCTCAGCGTCGCCTCCGTCGACCGTTGCGATCGTCAGCACCACGTCATAGCGAAACTGGGTGAACTCGTTGCGCCGGCTCCCTCCCTTGAGCTGGAAGTGCACAGCGCTGATCCGCGGATGAAGGTGGGCCAAGACACGAAAGAAGTCTGGCGCGACGACCAACTCCTTCTCGCGCTCGCCCTCTGCCTTGATTGCCAGGCGCAGTTCATCGAGGGAAACCGAGTCAGGCGCCCGCGCCAGAAGCGCGGTCAGGTAAAACGTCTTCTGTAGGGGCTGGCTGCGCACACCACCGATGAAGATGCTGCCGCCAGGCGCCAGCTGATCGGCGGCGCTCTCGATCACCGTCGCCAGGTATTCGGCGCGCGGGAAGTACTGCACTAGCTCGTTGAGAACCACGACGTCGAAGGGCTTCCCACCGAGGCCCTCGAGATCATGTGCCGCCCGTTGACGCAGATGGACACGAGACGCCAGATCCGGGCGATCAGCGAGTTGCATTTCGATGGCGCTCAGGGCCTCACTCGAGAAGTCTGTCGCCCAGTAGACTTCGCAGTGGGGAGCGACGCGCAGTAGCATGAGACCGGTGCCGCAGCCAAGCTCGAGGACACGCCGCGGCGCGAGGCCGAGGATCCGCTCGGCGGAACTTTCGACGCTCTCCAGGATCTCGTCCTCCGCAAAGGGTTGCCCGGTATAGCTGCTAATCCAGACTCGGAGGTTCACGCCGGCGTCACGAGCCGAGATCTCCCCTCGGCTATACACTTCATCGAATACCATCCGCCACGACTCGATGGGCTCGCCGTAAGCCGATGCATGAGATCGCCCCTCGGCCATCTGGGGCAGGTCTTCGGGGACGACGTAAGCGACCAAGCGAGTTCCGCCGTCGTCCTGTTCGCGGGCCGTCACCACGGCTGAATGGATGCCGGGGTACTGGAGTAGCACCGCTTCGATCTCGCCGAGCTCCACCCGGAAGCCGCGAACCTTGACCTGCTGATCGACGCGACCATGGAAAACGATTTCGCCCGTAGGCAAGTGGCGTGCCCGATCGCCAGTGCGATACATCCGCGCACCACCGACGGAAGAGAACAGATCCGGGACGAAGACCGTGGCGGTTCGCGCCGGATCGTTCAGATAGCCGCGCCCCACTCCTGCCCCGCCGACGCACAACTCCCCGGCTACGCCCGGAGGAACGGCGACCAACTCGCGGTCTAGGATGTAGAGGCAGAGGTTTCCCACCGGCCGGCCGATCGGCACGCTGAGCTCGGCTGGTAGCGGTGGACGCCGGATCGGATGATGAGTTACATCGTCCGAGCACTCGGTCGGACCATAGGCGTTGAGGAGAGTGACATTGGGGTAGAGCCGCAGCCACTCGCGGCAGAGTTCGGGCGGCAGCGCCTCACCGGTGGGGATCAGCCAGGAGAGCCCGGCGAGGGGCGGCCGGGCCTCGCCTCGTCGAACCACCTCTGCGAGGAGGGCACGCAGCATCGAGGGCACGGTCTCGAGGATGGTGATGCCGCTGGTCTCGACTCGGTCGAGCAGCAGGAGAGGGTCGCGGACGGTCTCGTCGCCGAAGACCTCGACTCGGCCACCCACCACGAGCGGCGCTAGAAACTGCCAAACCGAAATGTCGAAGCACTGGGAAGCGGTCTGAGCAACAACGTCGGCATCCGTCATTCCGAGATCGCGGACCTTGGCAAAGAGGTGGTTCAGCATGCCCGCGTGGGTCAGCATCGCCCCCTTCGGGACGCCGGTCGAGCCTGAAGTGTAGATGACGTAGGCGAGGTTTGAAGGCCCGCACCGGGCCTGAGGCACCGCGCCCTCGCCAGCCCCCTCGAACAACTCGCCGAGCGGCCAGGCGCGAGGCGCCCAGTCCCCCATGGGCGCCCCGAGGGCAACATGAATGGCCTCTAGAAAGGGCTCGGCGCAGAGAATCAAGAGCGGTCGACTCTGTCCGAGGACCTGGGCTTGCCTCTCCGGCGGATGCCCGGGATCGAGGGGGAGGTAGGCGCCACCGGCCTTGAACACTCCCAAGATCGTGATCAAGAAGTCAACGCCGCGCTCGGCTAGGAGCGCCACCACCGAATCGGCGCCGACTCCCAATTCACGCAATCGGCCAGCGACCACCTCGGCACGGCGATCGAGCTCGCCGTAGGTCAATCCACCGACGGCCAACGCTCCTGGCGAGCGCTGCACCTGGGCCTTGAAGATCTCGCGAAATGTCGGCCCCACAGGGAGCGTGACGGCGGAGTCGTTCCATTCTAGGCCCAGTTGATGTTTCTCGACGGCGGTCAAGGTCGGCAGGTCGCCGACGCGGGTTTCCGGGCCGGCTTCACGCAGGGCGAGGAGCATAAGGACCAAAAGGTCGAGACGGCGGGCCATGGTCGTCCGGTCGAATCGGTTCTCGTCGAACAACAGGCGCAGCGACAACCTCGAGTGTGCCGCGACCATCAGGGTTAGAGGAAAGTTGTTCCGCGGCTCGTGATGGAGGACCTGGACCTCGAGCGTCCCCCGCTGTCCATCGGTGGTCAGAACTGGGGTGTTCTGGAAAACGATGACACTGTCGAACAGCGCCTCGCCGCGCGGCACCTCGCTCCATTCTTGTACCTCTAGGAGGGGGCTCCATTGAAACTGCAGCAGATCCAACTGGTAGCGCTGGAACCGACTGAGCCAACTCCAAACCGGCTCCTCATTGCGGACCTCTCCTCGGACGGGGAGAGTATTGGTGAACAGGCCTACCATCGACTCGACGCTCGGGAGCTCGTAAGGGCGGCCGGAGACGACGACGCCGAAGAGAACATCCGGCTCGCCGCTTACGCGCGACAACAGCAGCGCCCAAATAGCCTGGAGCAGCGTCGAGAAAGTGATCTGGTGCTGCCCTGCCAGTGCCTGCAGCGCCGCCGCGACCTCGGTCGGCAGCCCTGCACTGCACTCGGCGTCACGACGCTTGAGGCCTTCGAGCTCGGCTGGCAGGCGATCGTAACCCAGAGGAGTCGGTGCCGCGAAACCCTTCAGCGAGCGGCGCCAGAAATCCGCCGATTGCGACGTATCCTGACGCTGCAGCCAGTCGATGTAGACATGGAAGGGCGGTGAGGCGGAGAGGCTCGCAGTCTCCCCGAGGCTCCCAGCCTCATAGAGCTGGATTAAGTCCCGCAGCACAACCGACACCGACCAGGCGTCCATGATTACGTGGTGATAGCTGAGCACGAGATGGTATACATCCTCCTGCCGTCGGACGAGGACGAGCCGCAGGAGCGGCGGCCGGGACAAGTCGAAAGGTCTATCGCGATCCTCCGCGAAGAGGGCCGCCAGCAATCTCTCGTGCCCCACGGTTGGCAGAGCGCGCCAGTCGAGGATCGTAAAGGTCGGCTTGATCCGTCGCAGCACGACCTGGTGAGGCCGGCCTTGGTGCTTCCAGGAAAAGGCCGTACGCAGCACGCTATGGCGCTCGATAACCCGCTCGATCGTTCGCTCAAAACGCGCCAGATCGAGCGGCCGATGCGCGATGATGTGGCAACCGATGTGGTCGTGATACGCCCGCTCCTCGGGGGAATAGAGGGTATGGAAAAGCATCCCCTGCTGCAAAGGGGAAAGTGGGTAGACGCTCTCTACGTTAGTCGGCTTCGCCATTGGCCCCCTCTTCGGCGAACTCCGCCATCAACTGCTCAAGCTCGACCGGCGAAAGGTCCGCACGCGAGACATCGGCCGAGCTAGGGCCGGTTTCCGCCGTCAGGGAAGCAGCGACTTCAGGCCTGTCAGGCGCTAGCGCGCGGGCGAGCACGGCCAATCTGGAGATCGTCTGATGCTCGAAGAACTCGCGGGCCGTCAGCTCGATTCCCAGCTGACGGGCGCGAGCGAGGAACTGGACCGCTTGGACGGAGTCTCCCCCCAAACTGAAGAACGGGGCATGGATACCGACTTTGTCGCGACCGAGGAGCACGCACCAGAGTTCCGCGATCCGCCTCTCCATGGGCGAACGTGCCTCCTCGTAGACCGCCTCCATGGTCGGCCCCGCGGCCGCCGATGCAGAGAGCGCCTTGCGGTCCAGCTTTCCGTTCGCAGTGAGCGGCAGAGCGTTCATTACCAAAAAAGAGGAGGGGATCATGTAGTCCGGCAGTCGACTCACCAGGAAGGCCCGCAGCTCATCAGTCGTAGCTGGCGCTCTCATCCTAAGAGTCGGAAATTCGAATGCCGCCGCCAACCTCCGTCGATCGGCGATGCGGCCAACGAGGAAACTGTGCAAGAGCACTTCGCCCGGCACACTGAGAATCCCAGCCGGGTCGACCTGGAGCGAACCCACAGGGCAGAGGCCGATCCCGTGCTCGGGACCGGCGGTCATCAGAAGCTGTCCGATAGCACCCGCTTCGATTAGACAGAGGTCGCGGGCAGACGGCCCGTGCAACCCTTGAGCGGCTCCGAGGTCCGCCAACAGAAGGATGACGAGCGCAGCCTCGTCGAACACCGGCCGGTTCACGTCGGGGAAGGCTTCCCGCGGGACAGCGGTATCTGCGGCTAAGAGGACGACCGCATGGTCTGCCGGGCCATAGAGGTAGATCCCTCCCGGTAGGCCCACGACCCGCTCCTCTTTCACGCTGAGGAGAACCTGGACCGGGCAGGAGCCGGCGGAGGAGGGATAGAGGCGTCTCGCCGGGGCAGGCTCGTGGACTGGCTGGTCAGCAAGGCAGGCAAGTAGCCGGCCAAGGCTGCCGAGCGAGATCGGCGCTGAAAGGAACCGGCGGTCGCTCGCCCGTTGACGGAAGCTCATCGCCAGCTGCTCGGGCGGTCTGCCGCCCTCGAAAGGAAGGCTCGACCGCGTGCTGGCCGGCCGAATCCCCGGCTCGCGAAGCTTGAACTCCAGGAGATCTATCTCGCCGGTAACCGACGGCAGGGCACTCTCCTCGATGACCGCCGTCATCTCGTGCCATGCGGAAGATGCGCGGACAGCCGCCAGCGCTTCGCTCTCCGCCGCCGGCACCCACCTCTCACCCGCCCGCCCACCAACCAGAACGTCGAGCAATACCTGATCTTCCTCGAGATCAAACAGACGGCGTAACCGGCCGAACGCGAAGGAACCCGCAGGGCGTACTACGACGACACCGTCGACCGGTCCCATTCGTAGAAGCTGTCCGAGGTAGCCGGCTTCGAGCAGGCAGAAATCCGCAGCCAGGGGACCGTACACCGGCGCCACGGCCTGCAGGCGCGCGACCAGGAAGAGCAAGAAGGCCGCCGACTCGAAGAGCGGGCGAACCGCCGGGGCCAGGGCTTCGGCATCGATCGCGGCACCCGGCGCGAGGCAGACTAGACGGTGCGTTTTGGGATGGTGATAATAGATCCCGGGGCCGATCCCCTCGACCCCACCAGGCTTGACATAGAGATAGACCTGCACTGGATAAAGATGGCCCGCCGAAGGGTAGCGGCGCTTGCCGAGTGGCTGGCCATCGAGATCGAGTTGCACCAGAGAGGCGAGGAATCTGCCGAACTCGGGCGCCGTGAGCGGCAGGCCACCGAGCTCGCGCTGGCGACCGAAGTGGCATACCTCGGCGAGGAGATCCTCACCCTCGACGCGGGCGAGGGCGATCGCACCACTTCGCAGCTCGGGCCTCGCTTCGGCCAGCTCTGCATTTACCGCCTCCTCAGTCTCATCGACTAGCGTCACATGTGCGACCAGGTGCAGCGGTCCGCGCGCCGCCCCCGCCGCTGTCACCACGCAGGCGCGCACCGCCGGGTGCTGAGCCAGGGCCGCCTCGATCTCTCCCAGCTCAATGCGATGGCCCCCGATCTTCACCTGCGAGTCCTCGCGGCCCAAGAACTCGATATCGCCGTTCGGGAGATAGCGACCCAGATCCCCAGTACGGTAGAGCCTCTCACCTGTTGCAGGGTGAACGATGAAGCTCGCCCGAGTTCGCTCCTCGTCACGCCAGTAGCCTTTCGCCAGGCCGAGGCCCCCAATGTAGAGCTCTCCCGGCACCCAGGTCGGGCGCGGTTCCAGGCCCGCGTCCAGTACATGGAAAGTCTGGTTGAGCATCGGCCGACCATAAGGAATGCTCACCCACGCCGGATCCACAGCGCCAATGGGATAGAGGATCGACCAGATCGAGGCCTCAGTCGCTCCTCCCAGGCTGACGACCTCGATCTTGCCTGCAAACTCTCGTAACCGATCGGCCAAGGACAGTGGCAGCCAGTCGCCCGACAGCAGCGCCAAGCGGAGGGAGGCTGCGGCCTCCCGCGCCTCGGGCCGACCCTCCGCATACTCGACCAGAATCTCCATCAGCATCGGCACGGAATTCCAGATCGTCACCCGATGCTTGGCGAGTAGATCCAACCAGGCCGCGGGGTCGCGGCGAGCAGCGGGCTCGGGCAGCACGATGGCGCCACCGGCCGCCAAGGTTCCAAAAAGGTCATAGACCGACAGGTCGAAGCTCAGGCTGGAGAGCGCCAGCACACGATCCTCCTCGCCCACCGAGAAGCGATGGTGAACGTCAAGAACGGTGTTGACAGCCCCTCGGTGATCGATCATCACCCCCTTGGGCTGACCGGTCGAGCCGGAAGTGAAGATGACGTACGCAAGGTCTTCAGGGTGCTGAGAGGCTTGCAGAGCCACCGTCGACTCGTCGAGGTACTCCTCTATGCGCACCCGCACGACTCCCTCAGGCCACTCCAACCGGTCGTCCAGCCAAGGTTGGGTCACTGCTAGAGTCGCCTCGCCATGCTCCAGGAGGTACCTCCGCCGCTCTTCGGGCAGGCCTGGATCGATCGGGAGGTAGGCCGAACCTGCCTTGAGGATGCCGAGCACCCCCGCCACCTGCTGCCATCCCTTTTCCATCACCACGGCGACCAACCGGTTCGGCCTGGCACCGAGACGCAGCAAGCGATGAGCGATTTGGTTCGACAGCCGGTCGAGCTCACCATAGGTCAGAGCCCGGTCCCCGGCGAGCACCGCTGGCAGCTCCGGCCGGCGGGCCGCCTGCTCCATGAACGGCTGATGGAGGAGGCACTCTCGGAGAGGCACCGCCGTTGCGTTAACCTTCTCCCGCTCGCAAAGCTGCTCGGCCAGCAGCCAGGTAAAGCGCCTCTCGCTCCAGGCCGGCTCCTCCAGCAGGCGGTCAAGGAGGCGCCGGTAAGCCCGGAACATGTCATCCAAGAGGCCTTCCGGGAAAAGCCCGGCCACCGCGTCCCAGTTGAACACCAGCCGGCCCTGATCCGCGCCGACCTGGTGGTCTAGCCACACCTGGGGAGTCTGGGAGATCGAATAGGCGCTAACCGCCTCGTCCGCCAACCCTTCTGCCCCACCCTCTCGTCGTCCGGCCGCCTCCATTTCGTTGCCCCCGGCCGACTCCATGAGGAGGCTCGTGAAAACCACAGGAATGATGGCGCCTGGCGCACGCCCTTCAGCGCGCGCCAGGTCGCGCATCACCCGCACGGCACTGACCTGTCCGTACTGAAGGTTCTTCCAGAGTTGGTGCTGGAGCGCTCGCACCCGTTCGGTGAAAGGCATCTCGACTGTCATGTCGACCGCAAGCAGAGTAAGAGAGGTGAAATCACCGATGACCCGTCCGACATGCGGGTGGATGGGGAGACGATTGAAAGTCGTGATGTTGAGAGTGAAGCGGGGCCCTTTGCTCCAGAGCGAGAGGATCGTCGCATAGGCTCCCAGCAGCAGGCCAGACGGAGTGACGCCGCGGGCGGCGGCCAGGTCCTGCAGCCGCCGCCAAGTCTCGGCGTCGAGCTGGCCGGCGCGCCGCTCGAAGCGGGGCGCCGTGATCGCGCCGACGCTCCGCGCCATCGGCAGCTCGGGGGCGGGAGGCATATCCTTGATCCATTCGCGCCAGTGCTCCTCGGCGCGCCGATGGTGTAGGGAGGTCTCGAATGTCTTCTGCGCCATAACGTAGTCGCGGAACGACATCTCGATGGGCACGAGCTCGGCAGTCGGATCGACGTAAAGCTGCTGCAGCTCGGCCAGCAGCAAGCGAAAACTCCATAGATCGCCGATCAGGATGTCGAAGCTCAGATGGATGAGAGCCTGTCGATCGTCGAGCAGGGAAATCCGAACGTCAAAGAGCGGCCACCGCTCTGTCGGCAGCACCTGATGCGACATCTCGTTGCGGAGAGCGGCGAGATGCGCAGTCACCTCGGGTGCGGACTGGCCGCACAGATCGATGACGCAGACCTGGTAGGGCGGGACCTCCTTTAAAATCTGTTGGCGGCCGTCGGGAAGGATGATCGCGCGCAGCATTTCATGGCGATCGATCAGGCGTTGAAGGCAATGACTCAAACGCCCGATCTCGAGGTCGGTCATGGGCCACTCGTTGTAGCTGTGGGCGGAGACATTGCCGAGGTCGAAAAGACCACGCCGACCAATCCAGTAGGCCTGCTGGATATCGGTCAGTGGAAAAGGCTCATGTCGCTCGTCCAAAGCGGCGACGAGTACCGGCAGGGTAGGGGCCGACGCCTGTCGCTTAAGCCGCCGGGCGAGGAGCCTCAGCTGCTGGGGAGAGAGCCGCGCGAGCCGCGTCTGGGGATCAGACATCGCGATCAACTTCACTGGGTATCCGATCCGAGGTCATAGGCGGCTTCGCGGCAGGTGCTTCCACTTCGCTCAGCGCCCTGCTCAGCTCTGCGCTGCCTGCTTCCTCGGTGAAGCTGCGCAGGACGAGATCGGCCAGGTGCGCTACGGTGGTCGCGTCGAACAGGGCGGTCAGGGGGATCTCGACTTCGAAAGTCTGTCGCAGGCGGGTGAGTAGCTGGATGGCAAGCACCGAGTGCCCCCCCTGCGCAAAGAAGTCGTCGTGGATACCGACGGGTTCGTATCCGAGAACCTCGGCCCACAGATCGACGATCGCGTTCTCGATCTCATTGCGTGGCGCCACGTAGAGAGTTTGCGAGGACCTCCGCTGATGGCGTGGCGCCGCCGCCTTCGGCTGGGTCGTCAACGGTGGGCTCCCCAGTTCTAGCTCTCGCGGCGTGACCACGACTTGGGGGAACGTGATGCGATCGAGGACGCGAGCGAAAGCCTCGACGCCAGCCGCGGTCGGGATACCCGATTCCGGAGCGGCGGCGGCAGGTGTCAGATGGTCCTCGCGAGCGACCCGCACCTTCGCCGGGTCAACTCGACGTAACACGAAATCTTCGATAGCGACCAACTCACAGCCTCCAGGGTCCATGATCACTACGTCGAAACTCACCGTCTCGCCGAGGTGAGCAGTGGTTTCGCGCCGCTCCCAGCGGACGTAGATTCGCGGAGCGAGCGGCGAGAACATCTTTAGGCTCTTGTAGGCGAGCGGCAGATAAGACCCGCCGCCAAGCCCTGTGACGCCGAGCGATGTCGCAAGATCGAGGAGAGAGGGGTGAAGAGGGAGCACGGCGAGTTCGGCGGACCAAGTAGCTGGCAGCTCAAGGCTGGCTACGCCGGCATCCAGTCGTCGGCAGACAATCTCACGCCAATGGGGCCCCCAGGAGACGGCGCCGTCGCGCCCGAGATCGGCGTCCGCAGCCAGCGCGAGAGCGGCGGTGAACCCCGAGATGTCATGGCGCGCGGGAGTTCCTGCCACTGGTTCAATCTGGCCGGTCGCATGAAGCTGCCATTCTCCCTGCCGGGAGCGCGACCTGATCTCGAAGGAAACATCCTCGTTGGTCCGCAAGACGGTCTGGACCTCCCTGAAATCCCCTAGACCGACGCGCAACGGCAACAGAAAGACCACGTCCCGCAACTCGATGCTCCCGCCCATCCCGTAATGCTGCGCGGCGGCACGGGCCATCTCCAGGAAGGCCGTACCTGGCAGCACCGGCTGGCCGAGAATGGTGTGCTCGCCGAGGGTCCAGTGGCCGGTCGGACCGAGGAAGACCGCATAGACTTCCTCGTCCAGAGC
>Ga0209626_1000221_pt1 | contig 12255 bp, 10 predicted proteins | sample JacPinW_OM1H0_M2_FD_187962 | JGI IMG/M metagenome (GOLD analysis project Ga0209626, IMG submission 187962) | Forest soil microbial communities from Algoma, Ontario, Canada - Jack Pine, Ontario site 1_JW_OM1H0_M2 (SPAdes) (version 2) | ecosystem: Environmental > Terrestrial > Soil > Boreal... | reverse complement strand
GTTCGGGTCGCTCGTCGCCATGTACCTCTACGTACACGATCCCGTGTCCGGGATCACGGCGAAGGCGACCGGTGAAGTGCTCGAGGATCCCGTCACGGGCCAGCTGACCTCGACCTTCAAGAACACGCCGCAGCTGCCGTTTGAAGACTTGAAGCTGCGATTCTTCGGCGGCTCCCGGGCCCCGCTGGGTACCCCGCCGCTGTGCGGGTCATATGCGGCGAGTGCGTCGATCGCGCCGTGGTCGGGCAACCCGGCTGCCGAGGTCTCCTCGCCGCCGTTTGCGATCACCAGTGGTCCGAATGGAGCGCCGTGTGCGAACCCGTTGCCCTTCGCACCATCGCTTACGGCCGGCTCGACGAATCTGCAGGCGAGTGCGTTCAGCCCGTTCACGATGACCATGTCGCGTGAAGATGGCAATCAGAACCTGAAGGCGATCCAGCTGCACATGCCGCCAGGGCTCGCCGGCAGCCTCGCCCGTGTCGCGCTGTGCGGGGAAGCGCAGGCGAACGCGGGAACGTGCGGTCCTGAAAGTCTGATCGGCGAAACGACAGTGAGCGTCGGCCTTGGCGGCAACCCCTACACCGTCACCGGCGGGAAGGTCTACCTCACCGGCCCCTACAGGGGGGCGCCGTTCGGGCTCTCGATCGTCAACCCCGCCGACGCCGGACCGTTCCACCTCGGCAACGTCATCGTCCGCGCGACGGTCCAAGTCGACCCGCTAACGGCCGCGCTGACGATTACCAGCGACAGTTCAGGGCCATACGCGATCCCGCCGCTGATCAAAGGCATCCCGCTGCAAATCAAGCACGTCAACGTCACGATCACCCGCCACGGGTTCACGTTCAACCCCACAAGCTGCGAACCGATGTCGATCACCGCTGCTCTGCAGAGCATCGAAGGGGCTGCGTCGTCGCTGTCCGTCCCGTTCCAGGTCACCAACTGCGCGGCGCTCGCGTTCAAACCGAGCTTCACGGCGACCGTGACCGGCAGGACCTCGAAAGTGGGCGGCGCAGGCTTGAAAGTCAACATCGCCTACCCGAGCGCGCCGCAGGGCACCCAGGCGAACATCCACTCGGTCAAGGTGGAACTCCCCTACCAGCTCCCTTCCCGTCTGACGACGCTGCAAAAGGCATGCCTGGCGGCGGTGTTCGAAGCGAACCCCGCCAGCTGCCCTCCAGGCTCCGTCGTCGGTCACGCCACGGCCGTCACGCCGATCCTCCCCGTACCCCTCGCGGGCCCGGCGTACTTCGTCTCCTACGGCAACGCCAAGTTCCCGGAACTGGTGATGGTGCTGCAGGGCTACGGGGTCACCATCGAGCTGCACGGCGAAACCTTCATAGACAAACACGGCGTCACCAGCAGCACCTTCCACCAGGTGCCCGACCAGCCCGTCACGAGCTTCGAAGTCACCCTCCCCCAAGGTCCCTACTCCGCGCTCGCCGCGAACACAGACCTCTGTGCGCTTGAGCACACCACGGTGACGCATAAGACCGTCACGCGCAGGGTTCATGGCCACACGAAGCGCGTGCGTGTCACCGTCAAACACACCGGCACCGCGACCCTGACGATGCCGACGGAAGTCGCCGCGCAGAATGGCGCAGTCGTCCACCAGTCGACGCCGGTCGCGATCACCGGATGCGCCAAGGCCAAGGCGAAGAAGGCCAAGAGGGCGCGCGGCGGGAGTCGCAGGAGCAGAGGCAGCAAGCGCTGAGCGCCCAGATGCCGCGCCGCGCCGGATCCGCTAGAGCGCAGATTCTGGAGGCGACCGTGCTCGTCATCTACGAGCGGGGGTACGGGCACACGACCGTGACGGAGCTTTGCGCGCGGTGCAGGGTGGCGCGCGGCACGTTCTACGAAGCGTTCCCGGATCTGAGGGAGTGCTTCCTGGCGTTGATGGATGACGCGTACGAGCGGGTGCGGCCGCTGGTCACCCGGGCTTTCGACGCGCACGAGCACTGGCAGGACGGGTTGCGCGCGGCGCTGCTCTCGCTGCTGCAGTTCTTCGACGCGCACCCCAAGCTTGCCCGTGTGTGGGTGGTGGAGACGCTCGGCGCAGGCACCTGGGCGCTCGAGCGTCGCGAGCGTCATCTCGCCGCGCTCACGCAGATGATCGTCGGACGCTGGACGACGCCGGGACACGAGCCGAGCGCCGTGGCGGCGGCGAGCGTCATGGAGTCGGTGGTCGGGATGATTCGTACGCATCTGCTCGTCGATGCCGAGCGGCCGATACTCGAGCTGCTCGGCCCAATGATGGCTTTGATCGTGAGGATCTACCTCGGTCCGCGGGAGGCCTCGATCGAGGCCGGACGCTGTCAGGCGCTGACCGGCCAGATTCTCGCTCGCGCCCTCCCGGTGGCCCCCGCGGACGCTGCCGTCGCGCCAGTCGAGGTGCCCGAGACGCTACTCAACCCGATGGCCCACCGTGCGCGCGACTGCGTGCGCTACCTGGCCGAGCACCCCGGCGCGAGCAACCGGCAAATCGCCGCCGCGGCGGGCATAAGCCGTGACGACCAGATCTCGACGACCCTCGCGCGCCTGGCGCGTGTGGGGCTGCTCGAAAAGCGTCGAGCATCGCCCGGCGGGCCAAACGCCTGGGCCCTCTCCCCGTACGGCCTGAGCGTCGCCCGAACGCTGCAAGAGACACAGGACGTCAATACACACCTATAAGCGCCCGTGCCACCCGCTCGGTTCACGTTGCCCGCAGATGCTTGGCATTCGCTCGGTTTACTCAATTCCGACAGACGCCGGTCTGACGTAAAACGTTGTACCGGGCTAAGGCCGACCATAGCTTGCGGCGAGGGCAATCGCTGCCCCATCTATCCTCGCATTCCCCACAAAGGAGTCTCACACATGGTTGGTTCTGAAGATCCCTGGGCCCCGCGGCGCACGCGCGTGTCGGCCGGCTTTGCGCGGCGGGCGGCCGTGGCGGCCGTCGCCGCGCCGGCGCTTGCCGTGACGGTTCCCGCCGTCGCGAGTGCCGTCGGCTCCGGCTACCAGTGGAAAGGCCAGGCCTATCTGCCCATCACCAAATCGACGGGGGCCGAATGGACCGGCAAACTAAAGATCGCCGACACAGACGTCTTCGGAGAAGGCTACAAACTGGCCGTTGAATGCTCAGACAAAGTCTCGGCCAATCTCGGCACCAACGGTGCAGGCGAAGTCACGGCCGTCAGCACGTCAGGATGTGTGGGCCTCGAAGCCTGCAAAGGCGAAAAAAACAACATTGTCGCCGTCAACCTGCCGTGGCACACCGAACTCGCGAAGGTCGAAGGGACCCCTCGAGAGGTGATCGTCAGCGGCGGCAAAGGCACGCCCGGGTTCCGGATGGTCTGCAAATGGCTTGGGATAATCGCGGAAGACACCTGCACGGGCAACCTAAGTCCAAAAATCAGCGCGCTCGAAAACGTAGCCCTAGCGTTCAACAAAAGCGACGTCATGAACTGTAACCTCACCGAACACAAAGGCACCGGCTATACGGAAGGAAGCCAAACGATCCCCGGAATCGGGATCGAAGAAGGGACTCCGATCTGGGTCAATGTCACGAAAGAAGAACCGGTGAGCTGGAGCAAAGGGACACTGACGCTGATTGACCGTCCTAACGGCGGCCACGGCGCTCCCTGGTCGGTGACCTGCGAAGAGAGCGGCGCAGGCACGGTCGCGACCGTGGGCAAGGGGTCGGTAAGCGGAATCACGCTGACGGGCTGCAAACAGTGGGGCTCATCCGAATGCAACGGCACGGACTCGATCGAAGCGCTGCATCTGCCGTGGAAAACGCAGCTCTACCTGGGTGTCAGTGAAGCGTTCAGCGACGCAATCATGGAAGGCACCGCAGGCGTGGTTGCCTTCAAGATCAAGTGCGAATCGTACGGGTTGAAACTGGAAGACACCTGCGAAGCCGGCTCCGGCACGTCCGGCAGGCTGGCGACTTTCATGACCAACGGTGTCGAAAGCGGCGTTCGCGCGAAATACTACGCTCTGACTTCCGGAGTTGGGCTGAACTGTCATCGGGGTGGAGGCCCCGAAGAAAGCGAACTCCACGAAGGCAGCCATGTCGTCAAGCTGAGCGGCGGGGGGACGCTCAGCGTCTCCGGCTGACAGCAGTGGCGTTGCGCGCAAGCCGCGCGCCGTAGTCCTGGCCGGCCGGGGCGGACCTGAGGTTCGCCCCGGCCGTGCGCAGTCGAAGTGTGCAGATGCAGCGCCATGAACCTAAAGCGACCCCGATGCCGGCGTGAGCCACGGGCGGGTCACGGGCCCGAGCACTACGCCGCCGGCGTTCAGAGTGGTGCGCCGGCCCCCCCTCACGGTTCCCCCGACGGCAAGCCGGCGTGGTGCATGGCGAGCGCGAACTTTACGAAGTCTTCTTGGAAGTCGTGCAGCGAGAACGGTCTGCCCGCGCCATCCAGCGCCACCGACGGCCCGGCTCCGGGGGTTCCGCGCCGCCTGGCGCGTGCCTCCTCGCGCCAAGCGGCGATTCGGGCGTGGGCGTCGTCGGGCTCGGGGATGCCGGCTCTCGGCGCGTCGCCCAGGAGGATGCCGAGGTGTTTGGCATGCGCCACCCGAGGCCCCATCTTTGCGATAGCGGCCTCGGGCTGTGGTGCGAAGCGTGTGAGGATCGTGTTGATCAGGGTCGTGTGGTCGAACAGTTCGTGGGATACCCCGGGAGTGACACGCGGGCCGACGACGAGCGCCGGCACGCGAACCCCGTAGGTCTTGTATCCGGACCCGTCGTCGAACGGCAGCGGCGGTGGGCTCACGTGGTCATAGAAGCCTCCGTGCTCGTCGTAGACGATGACCAGCAGCGTGTCGTCCCAGTTCTTGCTGTTACGCAGCGCGTCGTAGACCTCGAGTGCGAGCGCCTGCCCGGCGCGAACGTCGGACGGCGGATGGTCGTCGTCGGAGCTCGGATCGAGAACTTTGAGATCGACGAAGTTCGGGTCGATCCAGGAGACGCCACGGAGACGTTCGGAGGCGGCATCGTCCAGGAAGCTGTCCGGCGTCACGATGGGCGTCTCGAGCACTTCGGTTATGAGGCTCACCCTCTGGCGGTTGAAGAACGCGAAGTTCGCGCGTTTGGGATCGCTGAACTCGCGGTAGCGCCCGTCGGCGGCCCTCAGCGTGGCGGGGTCGTGCGAGTACCACCGCCAAGCGTCGTCGGCGAGCTCGCGTGTGAAGGCTTCAACGTCGAATATGGGGGCGTTTTTCAGCGCCGGGAGCATTTTCTTGATGTCGTCCAAGAGCTCCTGGAAGAGGCTCTCTGCTTCCCTCGGTACGGCGCGGCCCGCCAGGGCGAACAGCCTGTTGGGCCACGTGTCGCCCGGCACGGAGCTGTGCCACGCGTCGCACACGCAGAAGTTGCGCGCCAGGAAGTCGTAGGTCGGGAGGTGCTGGGCGCCGTAGTAGCCCATCGGCAATCTGTGGTATTCGGGCGCAATCTGGACGTGCTGTTTGTTTGCGTCCTCGCGGGTTTCAACGAAGTTCTTGACGAAGCCGCCGTTGTCATCGGCGAGTTGTTGTGTCACGCACTGCGGGGAGTGGCAGGGGTCGAGGATCTTTCCCGTCTGATCCTGGGCGGGGTGGAATACGGTTTCCCCGGCGCCCCATTCGAATACCGTTTGAGCGGCCCCGTCCGGGGCGGGGTTCGACTCGGTTCCGTCGAGGCCGCGTACCTCCGGCATCCCTGCGCGCTTGAGGTAGCCCAGCATGTGATCGAAGGATCGGTTCTCCATCATCAGAACGACGATGTGCTGGATTTCATTTAGCCGTTTGAGCTCTGGACTCGTGTCCACATTGACCTCCTGTCAGGACGTGGCCTCGACATCCGCCCCGAGCGTCGTCGCGCGCGATGAGGTGGCCTATTCGGCACGTGACCATAGCCAGGCCGGTCTAGAAAAGTCAAGGAACTGGGATCGTACTGGTGCGCGGGAGACGGCTGCTCTGGGCCGGCGGGGTCCTCGCGCAAGACCGCCTGGCGCCGGCCGCGCGGTGGCGTTGAGGCCCACGTCTACCGCAATGTCATTGAGCGAAGGCGGCGTGATCGAGAGGCTGGCGGGATGCCCTCCCCGCCCGCCTTTCAAACCGCCCTCGGAGCGGCCGTCAAGGCCCGGCGCGAAGAGCTCGGTCTCACACAAGAACAAGTCGATCTCCGCGCCGATCTCCACCAGCGGTGGATCAGCAACGTCGAGAACGGCAAGCGCAACCCAAGCTACGCCAGCCTGCGGCGGCTCGCCTCCGGCCTCGAGCTCCCGCTCTCCGAGCTCGTGGCCCGGGCTGAGCGGCTCGAGGGCCGACCTGATCGACAGGTCTGAGGGCGGCCATCGAGCGCAGACCGGCCGGGAAGCGGGCGTGCCGCGCGTTTGCGCACTCGGCTAGCGGAACTCGATTGTGGTGGCGGCCCGCTCGTAGATAGCGGCCAGCCTGCGAAGGTTCTCCTCGGACCGGTCATCGACGTAGATCCCAGCCGCCAGGAAGACCGAGTAGAGCTGCCGCGTGATGTCGCCCATCTGTTTGGCGACCGCGACGGGGCTCAGCCGCTCCGCCGCGTCCTCCCGCGCGGTTCGTGACCAGGACCGGTTCAGTTGAACCCACGCCTTCAGCCGCCGGTACTCCGCGAGCTTGTATTTCAGGGCTACCTTAGCTTTCCCCCGCCACGCCCAGTACTCATCGTCGGACGTAGGTTGAGCCCCCGCGATGCGATTGCGCTCACCGAGCTGATCCTGGATGTCCTGAAGCTCGCTCAAAACCTGATCCCGCCGCTCGATGGCCTCTTCCAGAGATCTCGGTTCCACCCAGTTTTCCTGGCTGTCTCCAGGCGCCATGGTGCCTTCCCGTAGCGATCGCCATTTGCACTCATGGACATCGCCCGCTGCTCCGGGCGGCCCTACTGCTTCGGCTGCCGGCCGGCGTTTGCCCAGCAGCAGTAGCCGGCTCGAGGCCGTCTACTGGGATGTCTTAGGGCGACTGTAGCGTCTCGTCCGCATTACGTCTACCCGGATGTCATTGCGCAACGTCGCAACCACCGCCAGGCTGGCCCGGTGCCCGCCGCACCTGCCTTCCAGGCGGCTCTTGGCCTTGCCGTCAAACGCCGGCGTCTGGAGCTCGAGTTGAGTCAGGAGCAGCTCTCGCTCCGTGCCGAGCTTCACCAGCGGTGGATCTCAAACGTCGAGACGGGCAAGCGCAACCCGAGTTACGCCAGCATCCGCAGGCTGGCCGCGGGGCTAGGTCTCGCGGCTTCCGAGCTCATCGCTCTCGCCGAGCAGATCGAGGCACAACCCGACGGCCGTCGGACCCGTTCCGGGAGCCGGTAGCGATCGCGCCTCGACCGAGCCCCCCGTGCTAGCCACGTTCCCGGGGGAGTTGGGGGCCCGGCTGGCGAACCCGCCTGACCCGAACCTTGCGCGTCACGAAGTCTGTCGCCGCATCAGCGCCAACGAAAGGCGCAAGCGCGACATAGGTGACCTCCGGCAAAAGCGAGATCAGGCTGTCCTCGGGCCGCTCCCGGAGCTGACGGGCAAGGAGCTCGAAGATGGCACAGACGATCAGATTCGAGGGCACCCCTGACGCCCGTTCGCTACCAGCCTCATATCCGCGGCCGTCCTCGAGAAACAGCGAGAATCCCAGCTGCTTCTCGATGATCAGTTCGATCGCCTCAGGGCCAACGGCGTAGGGCTCGGCCAGCGCGATGTGAGCGAGCGCCCGTTCGCCGTCCAGGAACCCGAGCAGTCCTTGCAGGCCGTTCCACACCCGCTCCCGCCAGTCCCTGGGCCCAAAGAAGCCCGCGGCGGTGGCGGCGATCGCGCCTTCGAACACGAGCCTCAGCGCTGCGATGTAGGCGCTTTCCTTGTCCGTGAAATGCCTGTAGAACGCCTCCCGGTTCACACCCGCCCTCGCCGCGATCCCGGTGACCGTCACCTGCGGGTAACTCGCGCGCTCGGCGAGCTCGGCGACCGCTCGAGCGATACGCTCCGACTGGGCCGGGCGCGGACTTGTCGCCGGCGCCGAGTCAGCTCTTCCCCTCAGCCGCGAAGCGACCAGCGACCCAGCCGGCGCGGGGGGGCCGTCACATGCGGCTCGGCGATCGGCGGGGCTCGCTTCGATGTAGCTCGCAGACCAGCCGGCCAGCTCCTGCCGCAGCTCGCCGACCGGCTCCCTGCGGTGCAGCCGGATCGCGAGTTCGCGTGCCGCCGCACCCACCAGGGCCCGGGCGGGCAGGTTAGGGACGGGTAACCCATCCGGGGCGCCGTGCCACTCCAGCTCCAGGGCTTGCTCGATCCGCGAGAGCAGACGGTCGCGCTCGTCCGTGGCGGGTATTCCGGCGGCCGCCGGCTCGTGTAGAAGGATGACTGCGGAGCTCCGCTCGTGCTCGGCAAGGTCGAACAGTGGGCCGAGTCCCACCGCGGCGCCATTCAGGTGCCGGCTCCGCGCGAGGTCCCTCTGCACCCTCCCGGCCAGCTGCTCCGCGAGTTCGCGAAAGGCCGCGAGGAAGCAATCTAGCTTGTGGGTGAAATGCTCGTAGAACGTCGTCCGGGAGACTTGGGCGCGTGCCGTGATCTGCCCGATCGTGGTCGCCCGGTAGCCGGACAGCGCGACCTCGTCGATGAGCGCTCGCAGCAGTCGCTCCCGCCGCTGTGAGCGCTCGGGCAGGTGCCGGTCTGCACGCCCGGGGTCGGGAGCGGGGCTCACCGGGCGAGCCTCTGCGCCGGGACCGAACGGACCCTGGCTAGCTCAGGCTTGGCGGATGCTTCGCGATTAGCCCTTCGACGAGCGTCGCGGCCTCTTCGGGGCCCGCGAAGGGTGCGATCGCCGTGTAGGCCAACTGGGGCAGATGGCGCGGCACTCCGACCGCACTGTTGGCCGCGATCTCCCGCCGCATGATCTCGAACACGGCGCCCGCGATCGCGTCCGAGCACACGTGCGGAAGCGCTTCCGCCGCCGGCCGGTACTTGTAGCCTTCCTCGAGGAACACGGCGAAGCTCGCGATCATCCCCTGCATGCGTTCTACAGCGTCGGCGCCGGCCGCGTACGGCTCGACCATACGCAGGTGCGCTAGCGTCGGCTCCCGCGCGGTCAGCGTCGTCAGCATGCGCAAGCCGTTGTAGATCCGCTCCGGCCACCCGTCGCCGGCGAAATACGAGTTCGCGCATGCGCTGAACGCCTCCTTGAGACCGTGCTGCTGTGTCGCAAGAAAGGCACGCTGCTTGTCGCGAAAGTGGTTGTAGAAGACGTCCTTGGCGATCCCGGCCGCCGCGACGATGTCCCCGACGGTCATCTCGACGTAGCCCTTGGCTGTCGCGACCTCGGCCGTGGCATGCATGATGCGCTCGCGGTGGTTGCGTGCTACCGCGCTCGCGGGCAGGGTGTGGCGTCCACGCGGAAGCGGATCGGGCCTGCGGAGGATCGGGACGGGCTGACGACCCGAGCCGGGAAAGGAGAGCTCCGAGAGGACGGCGTGGGGGCCGGTGCTCCAGCGCGGGCGACGGGCGGGCGCCGCGTAGGCACGGATCCACGTGACGAGATCGTCTACCGCTTCTGGCAGCCGGTCCGCAGAGTTGCCGCTGAGATAGTAGAAGGTGATCATGCGGATCGCGCCGAGCAGCGCGATTGGTGGGATGTCGAGCGTGAGGCCGTCTGCCGGCGCACTGTCGAGAAAGCCCTCCGTCAGGCGCTCGAACGCGTTCAGCACATCGTTGCGATGGCGTCGCACGCGCGAGCCGCCTGCCATCCCCTCCACGAAGAAGAGCCACGCTGTCTGCGGATCGCTCTCTATCTCGGCCAGCAGCGCGCGCAGAACTGTAGGCGGAGTCTCCCACCAGTCGCCGATGCCCATCGCCTGGCGCATTTGGCCAAGGGTCTCGCGGGCCGCGAGCTGGTAGGCCGCTAGGAAGCAGTCCTCCTTGTCCGCGAAGCACTCGTAGAACGTCTGGCGCGACACGCCCGCTCGGGTGGTGAGGTGCGCGATGCTCATCTGGGCGTAGCCCTCGCGGCTCGCGACGTACGTCATCGCCTCGAGCAGCCGTTCGCGCTGGCTTGGTTTGCGCGAATCTAGTAACACGGCGTCGGAGGCCCTCTTCGGCGAATGAAGGTCCTTGGATGCTGACTGGCGGGCGGGTGTTGGCATGGACGAAATCGCGCCCAGCATACCGAGGCGCTTGAAAAGGGACCACTCGCGTACATACCTCCCTGCTCCCTAAGTACAAATGCCGGCTCCAACAGTCGACTCGTTACGGACCTCGGACGAATGCCAAACGCAAAAGCCGCCGTTCCACTCGGCTCGCGCCTCGTCCCGACCGAGCCCCTTGACAGCGTACCACCGGGTGTGCTCAAATACGCGCGAGTACAGACCGAGAAGGCTGACGGTGCGCCCAATCGCGTCGCACATACGTCCAGTTCGCAGGGCATTACAGCAAATTTATGTTCCCGCTCCCGCGCGTCCACCAACTATCGAAATCCCTGCACACCGGCATATTCCGGTATACAGACTCGCCGGAGCGCCTCAGGCCGGGCAGCTCGCGGATCACCACAGGCTCGAATAATTGTGATATGCCATCGAGGTCCCAGCGGGGAGGCGGGGTCGTTCAGAGCACATCTCGCCGCCGCGTGGATTGTTGGGCCCCGCTCCATGCGGGGTCGCCGGAGTCGACCACAAGGAGAGTCCGAAACCCAACACAGAGCGAGTCTTCAGAGGCAGGCCCGCCCAGGCATACGCCCGAGCGGGTCCCCGAGGCCCCATGCGGACCGACGCCGCGGCAGCACGGCGGTGTTGGCTCTCGAGGGCCAAACCCATTCTGTGTGCCAGAGCATGGGAGCAGAAACAACCGGGCCCCAGGGCACCGACGTTGTTAAGCAAAGGCGCCCCAGGGCCAAGTACTACACAAGGGAGCATATCAAATGAGTCGTGTACGACTGATTCTGTTGAGCATCATTGCGGTACTCGCCATGAGCGCCGTCACCGCCGCCGCCGCGTCCGCCGACGAATGGGAAGTGCAGCCCGCCGAATTCGGCATGTACCAGAAAATCACCGGCGAAGAAGAGTTCAATCTCGAAGCCACAGGCAATGAATTCAAACTGGTCGCCGGCACGCTGGAAGTAAAATGCGCGAAAGTCACCAGCGTCGCTGAGATTTTCAAAACCGGAGGCGGCGAAGCGGAAACAATCTGGTTCAGGGAATGCACGACCAACAACACCGAATGTAAACTCAAATCCAAAGGCACCGCCAAAGTCGGCGAAATCGTGGTGCTAGACATCACCACGCAACTCGGAAAAGGCAACAACGGCGGCGCCGCAAAACTCACCAATGAATTCAAAGAAAACGCCGTAACAAAAGAATTCGTCAGCCTCGAAGTCGGGAAAAAACAAAAAGCTGGCACTTACAAAATGGAAGAAGTCTGTGGGAGCTTTCCTCTGACAAGCAAGGTGCTCGGCAATGTGTCGGCATTTGCCAACAACATCGCAGAGGTCGCCGGAACGCACCCCGCTGAAACCGAACTCAACTTCCCAACTCCGGAGATCACGACGAACACGCTCGAAGCTTTCGGCAAAGCGGCGAAACTGTTCGGCACCACGACGCAAAAACTGATCCCTGGTGAAGGGTTCGGGCACAAGGCGGTCTAAAACGCGGCAAGGTACCCACCGGCATCCGGTGGGACATTAGCTAGGGGTGGGTCGCGTCGAGCGGCCCACCCTTATCAAACTGCCCGTCGACGAATGACGCTAGTACGGCGACGAGCCACCGGGCAAAGAGGGGATTCGAGGAGGCGCTGGTGATAGCTGGTACGGGATGTGAGGGCTCGAGTGAATCGAGAGGGGATAGATCGGTGCCCGAGGCTGACGGGCGGCCGGGCGGACGCGAAAGCTTGACGTGCCACAGCGCTCGGCCTCGCCGGCGGCTCGGACACCTGCTCGCACAGCTCGCGGCGGCAATCCTGGCCCTGCTCGCGCTGAGCGGCACCACCGCCTCGGCCCTGAGTACCCACGTGTTCTCCGCTGGCTTCGGCTCCCCAGGCGCCGGCGCGGGCCAGATGTCCCTCCGGGAAGGCACCGAAGAAATCGCCGGAAGCGGCGTCGCCGTCAACGCGACCACTCATGACGTGTATGTCGCCGACACGGGTAACTCGCGCGTCGACCAGTTCTCCTCGGGGGGGACCTTTATTCGCGCCTGGGGCTGGGGCGTTGCGGACGGGTTCAGCGAAAAAGCGCAGTCCTGCACGCTCACCTGCTTCAAAGGTCTCTCCGGCTCGGAACCGGCGCAGTTCGCGGCTC
>Ga0209626_1000220_pt1 | contig 12271 bp, 10 predicted proteins | sample JacPinW_OM1H0_M2_FD_187962 | JGI IMG/M metagenome (GOLD analysis project Ga0209626, IMG submission 187962) | Forest soil microbial communities from Algoma, Ontario, Canada - Jack Pine, Ontario site 1_JW_OM1H0_M2 (SPAdes) (version 2) | ecosystem: Environmental > Terrestrial > Soil > Boreal... | reverse complement strand
TGGCCGCCGCGCAGGGGATCGACCTCCTCCGGCCGCTGACCTCGAGCCCGCCGCTCGAAGCCCTGCACGCGGCCGTCCGGCGGAGCATCCTCCGTTGGGACGAGGACCGCGAGATGGCCCCCGACCTCGCCCGCGCCGAGGAGCTCCTGCGCGGGGAGATCGACCCGCATTTGGCGCTGCTGGCGTAACTCTCATCACGGCCTGTACACTGGCAGGGAATGCTTCGCCTGGTCGCCTATGCCCCCGACGGCGTCCGCCGCTTCCCCTTGCCGCGCGCCGAGCTGCTGATCGGCAGCTGGGCGGAGTGCGACATCTGCCTTCCCTACACCGGAGTGGCCCAGCGCCACGCCAAGATCCGCTACGACGGCGTCGAGCTGCGCATCGAGGACCTGGGCAGCCGGCGCGGCCTCCTGGTGTCCGGGCGCAAGGTGCGGGAGAGCGCCCTCGAGGTGCTGGACGAGATCCGCCTCGGCGGGGTGACCCTCCTGGTCGAGGACATCGCCCCCGAGCCCGAGAAGGTTCCGCCGCCGGCGGCGCGACCGCCCGTCCCCACGGAGCCGCGGATCGCCCCCGAGAGGATGGTCGAGCACCTCTGCCGCATCGGCGAGTGGGTGCTCGCCGACACCGAGAGCCGCACCACCTCCGAAGCGCTGGTCGCCGACGTGCTGGCCGACTTCGGGGGGGGAGCCCTCTTCCTCCTCCTGGGCGAGCTGGACGACCACGGGACCAAGCTCATCGTGGCCAGCGAACAGAGCTGGCTGTCGATGGGGGAGGAGCTCCTGGATCAGCTCCGCTCCCGCCGGGAGGCCCCCCAGAGCCTGACCGAGGGGGTCGCCTTCGAGGGCCGGCTCGGCGGCGCGCCGGCCTGGATCTGCCACCACTCGTTCACCGCCGTCGACCGCGGCTACCAGATGGTGACCGCCTTCCCGCGCTTCCGGCCCGTCGACTGGTCGCCCGTCCCGGCGCTGCGCGCCCTCGGCAATTTCCTCATCTTGGGCCTCATCCATCATGTCGGCTGGTACGAGCCCATCCTCCCCGGCCACCTGGGGCAGCAGGACCTGACGCTCGACCCCGGCCTCGTGATCGGCGAATCGCAGGCCATGAAGCGGGTGGTCGAGGAGCTGCGCACGGCGGTCGATCCGGCGGCGCACGTCCTCCTGCGCGGCGAGCCGGGGGTGGGCAAGGAGCTGATCGCCAAGTCGCTCCACCTCTCCGGCCCCCGCCGCAACGGCCCCTTCGTGGTGGCGACCGCGGGCGGCGCCCGGCCGATGACGATCGAGGCCTCCCTCTTCGGCGCCGAGGTGCCCGGCAAGGGGGCACCGGTCCGGCGCGAAGGCAAGCTCCTCCTGGCCCACGGCGGCACCCTGTTTCTCGACGACGTCGAGCTCCTCCCCATGGACCTCCAGGAGCGGCTGATCCGCTTCCTCCGTTCGGGCGAGGTCGAGCCCGCCGGCAGCAGCCTCGCCGAGAAGGTCGACGTGCGGGTGGTGGCCGGCAGCCGCGGACCGCTCGAGGCGGCGGTCGCCCGCGACCTCTTCCGCGTCGACCTGGCCTACCGCCTGGCGCGGATCACCATCGACGTGCCGCCCCTGCGCGACCGCCGGGAGGACCTGCCGCTCCTCATCCAGTCCTGCATCAACCGCTTCTGCCACGAGACCGGAAAGCGCATGCAGGGGATCACCGTCAAGGCGATGGCGGCGCTCCTGAGCTACGACTTCCCGGGTAACCTGGCCGAGCTCGAGAACATCGCCCGCCAGCTCGTCTACCTCTGCCCGGCCGGCCGCCCGGTCGACGTCAACCTGCTGCCGGAGCGCGTCCGGCAGGGCACCCTGCAGTCGGTCTCGCGCGTCGACGGCAGCTCCGACCTCCAGCTCGACAAGCTGGTCGGCGCCTGCGAGCAGGCCGCCATCCGCGAAGCCCTCCGCCGCACCCACGGCAACAAGTCGCACGCCTCCCGCCTGCTCGGCCTGTCGCGCAACGGCCTGGCGAACAAAATGGCGTCGCACGGCCTCAAGGCTTGAGCGATTCCGCTCCCGGGCCGCAGCCCGGATCGTGACCTGTTTGGCACGGAAACGGCTAGCGGATAGACTGCGCGTCACAGACCCGTCGATCCCGACCGAACGATGCCGATCGCCTGCCGCTACAAGATCGAGAACGGCCGCCAGTTCTGCGGCAGCGACTGCCCGGCGAGCGCGCCCTGCGGCGGCTTCCGCTACGTGCGGATCGAGGCGCCGGAGGACCTGCCGCCCCCCGACGAGCGCGCCGTCGACGTGGCGGTGCTCGACTTCAACTTCGGCTGGGCGAACCTCGGCCACGACTCGCTGGTGCACGCCATCCTGGAGACGGCCTGCGACCTCTTGCCGGTCTACGAGGCGACCGGCGTCCACCTGCGGGTGCTCTCCTTCGCCGTGCGGCACCGCGGGATGCTCCCCGAGCCGCCGGGCGGGCGGTTCGCGGTCTATGTTGGCACCGGCGGCCCTGGGCACATCGATCCGCGCTGCAACGACGGCGTCTCGGCCGGCTCGCAGGGCGTGCGCGAGGATCCCTCCTGGGAGGCGCCGGCTTTCGCCCTCTTCGACGCCATCCGCGCCGATCCCGACGCCGCGCTGCTCGCCGTCTGCCACAGCTTCGGCGTGCTGTGCCGCTGGTCCGGGGTCGCCCGCCCGGTCCTCCGCGCCGAGGTCAAGGGGGGCAAGCGGAGCGGCATCTTCGAGGACGTCCTGTCGCCGGCGGCGCGCCGCCACCCCTGGTTCTCGCGCTTCGCCGCCGGGCTGCCCGACGGCTGTCGCCTGCTGGTGCTGGAGAACCGGCTCTACGACCTCATCCCCGAGCCCGGCGCGGTGCCGGCGGGGTTCCTGCCCTTGGGCTACGAGGCGGAGGGGGACGGCTGCGGCGGCGGCGCGGGCCTGACCATGATGGAGCTCGCCCGCGATCGCGGCGGCGTCCTGCCGCGCATCTTCGCCGTCAACCACCACCCGGAGATCGTCGACCGCTCGCGGCAGAAGATGATCCTCGAGCAGAAGCTCGAGCGCGGCGAGGTGAGCCGGGAGTGGTACCGGGAGCGCCTGGACGCCCTGACCCGCACCTACGCCGACGAGGACAGCGAGCGGCGCCTGCACCGGACGTCGGACTTCACCCTCCTGACCCCGCTGCGCTTCCATCTCGAGCGCCAGGTCCGGCTGCGGGCCGAGGCGCTGGGCAAGCCGGTTGCGCTCCACGAGGACGCCACCGTCGAGGCCTTTCTCTCGGCGTGAGGCGCGTGCTTCCTCCCGGCCGGCCCCTTCGCTGACCGCGACCGATGCCCATCGACAGCCATCGGACGCCCGCAGAGGAGATCGCCGAGTTCGAGAAGCTGAAGCCGCGCCTCCTGGCGGTGTGGGAGGCGCTGACGATGCAGGACGAGGCCGCCCACACCTCGGTCGTCGTCCCCTCGCTGACCCTCGATCAGGAAGGGCTGCGGAAGCTGTCCGGCGCCAGCTTCTACGAGGAGCGCCTGCTCTTCCTGCTCATCCGCCTCCGCAAGCCGCGGGCGCGCATGGTCTACGTGACCTCGGAGCCCGTCCATCCGGTGATCCTGGAGTACTACTTCCAGTTCCTCGCCGGCATCCCGGCGAGCCACGCGCGGGCGCGCCTCACCCTCCTCTGCGCCCACGACGCCTCGCCCCGCTCGCTGACCGAGAAGATCCTCGAGCGCCCCCGTCTCATCGACCGCATCCGCGCCGGCATCGTCGATCCCTCGCGCGCCTACCTGACGGTGTTCAACTCCACTCCCCTCGAGCGGCGTCTCGCCGTCCTCCTGGGGATCCCGCTCAACGGCCTCGATCCCAGCCTCTCCCACCTCGGCACCAAGTCGGGCAGCCGTCAGGTCTTCAAGGAGGCGGGCGTCGCCCTCCCCCTGGGCTTCGAGAACCTGAAGAGCGAAGCCGACGTGCTGGAGGCGCTCCTCGAGCTCAAGGCGGAGAAGCCGGCGCTCCAGCGCGCGGTGATCAAGCTCGACGACAGCTTCTCCGGCGAGGGCAACGCCGTCTTCCGCTATCCCGAGGTGTCGCCGGGAGCGCGCCTCGACCGCGACGCCGTCGCCGAAGGGTTGCGCCGGCTGGAGTACGTCCTGCCGAGCGACGACGAGGGCAGCTACTTCGAGAAGTTCGCGCGCATGGGCGGCATCGTCGAGGAGTTCATCGCCGGGCGCGACAAGCAGTCGCCGAGCGTGCAGATGCGCAGCACCCCGAGCGGCGGGGCCATGACGCTCTCGACGCACGATCAGATCCTCGGCGGCGGCACCGGCCAGGTCTTCCTGGGCTGCAGCTTTCCGGCCCGTGACGACTACCGGCGGGCGATCAATCGGGAGGCCGAGAAGATCGGCGCCGTCCTGGCCCGCTACGGGGTCGTCTCCCGCTTCGCCATCGACTTCCTCACCTGGCGCGAGACGCCGGGCGGGGAGTGGAAGGTGGCGGCGCTGGAGATCAACCTGCGCATGGGCGGCACCACCCACCCCTTCCTCGCCCTGCAGTTCCTCACCGGCGGCCGGCTCGATCCCGACAGCGGCCTCTTCCTCTCCCTGTCGGGCCAGCCCAAGTACTACCGCGCCACCGACAACCTCTGCTCGGAGGCCTACCGCGGCCTGCTCCCCGAGGACCTCATCGACATCCTCACCCTCCACAAGCTGCACTACAGCCACGGCACGGAGTCGGGCGTCCTCTTCCACCTCATCGGCGCCCTCTCGGAGTTCGGCAAGCTGGGGATGACCGCCATCGCCAACAGCCGCGAGGACGTCGACCGCCTCTACCGGCGCGCCCTAGCCGTCCTCGACCAGGAGGCCGCCTACGGCAGGTGAGCGGAAGGATCCTGCAAGGTTTACAACTTCGGCCCGATGAGACACTGCCGCCGTCAGCGGCTTCAAGACCTCCGTCTCCGTTTCACGACGCTTTTTACCGTTTAAAACCCGCCGTCTCGGTTTCACGGCGCTTTTTACCGTTTAAAACCTCCCGTCTCCGATATGGGAAGCTTTAAACGGAGATGGGGAGCTTTAAACGGAGACGGGAGACTTTAAACGGAGACGGCGAGCTTTAAACGGATACGGCGAGTTTTAAACGGAGACCGGGAGTTTTAAACGGAGACGGGAGCCGTAAAACGGATACGGGGAGCTTTAAACGGAGACGGGAGGGTTTTAAACGGAGATGGCGAGCTTTAAACGGAGACGGGGAGCTTTAAACGGAGACGGGAGGTTTTAAACCGATACCGGGGCTTTAAACGGAGACGGCGGCTATTTTCGAGTCCTCAAAACCTGCAGCGCCGCCTTCGCCTGTTCACGCCCGCTTCGCCAAGGCGGCGGGGTAAGCGGGGCTGCGGCCGGGCCTAGACTCAGCCGCAGGGGCGTCAGGTGGCGTCAAACGGCAGCTCCCTGTCGATCGACGCCCATCTGAAGGGTCGGTTCCCAATTGATGACGCCCCGCATAGACTCTTCGGGGAAAGCGGGTAGCAACGATTGTACGCGGTATCTACCGGGGGAGTCTCTGCCATGAGATGGAGTCGATTTCTGGTCAGCTTTTTCCTCGTCCTGCCGGCGGCCCTGGCCGGTGTCCAGGGCGCGAGCGCCCCGAGGGCCGAAGCGCCGGCCGTCAGCCCGGTCGAGAACGAGGTGCGGGCTCTCGATTCGCGGCGGTTCGAGGCGATGATCCGGGGGGACGTCGGCCAGCTCGACCGCATCCTCGGCGCCGACCTGACCTATACCCATACGTCGGGCGACCTCGAGACCAAGAAGCAGTTCCTGGACGCCATCTCGACCGGCCAGGTGCAGTACCTGTCGATCATCCCTTCCGATGTCCACGTGCGGGTCTTCAACGCCGCCGCCGCCGTCGTCACCGGCCGCATCGGGCTCAAGGTCAAGTTCCGGGGCACCGACATCGCCTTCGACGCCCGCTACACCGCCGTCTACGTCCTGCGCGACGCCCGCTGGCAGCTCGTTGCCTCGCAGTCGACGCGCATCCCGGCAGGGTAAGGGGAGGAGATGGGGATGGACGGCGCCGGCCCCCTGGAGTGGCGGCAGGGCGGGTACGACTCCTACCTGGCGAAGGGCGACCGATGAAGGTCGAGCCGGTGCGCCTGGAAGGGGAGACCGTCCGCCTCGAGCCGCTGACGCTCGACCATGTCCCCGGCCTCTTCCACCACGCCGATCCCGAGATCTTCCGCCTCTTCGTGGACTGGCCGCTCGATCCCACCCTCGAGGGCTTCCGGGCGTGGATCGCCAAGATCCTCACCCTCCCCGACTGCCTCGACTTCGCGACCGTGCTCAAGGCGACCGGCGAGCCGGTGGGCGCCACGGCTTACCTCGAGATCCGCCCCGCCCACGACGGTCTGGAGATCGGCCGCACCTGGATCGCCCGCGCCCACCAGGGCACTCGCATCAACCCGGAGGCGAAGTACCTCCTCCTGCGCCACGCCTTCGAGACGCTGGGCGCCGAGCGCGTGCAGCTCAAGACCGACCTCAACAACGTCCACAGCCAGCGGGCGATCGAGAAGCTCGGGGCGCGGCGGGAAGGGGTGCTGCGCCGCTACCAGAAGCGCGCCAACGGCAGGATACGCGACACCGTCGTCTACAGCGTCATCGCCGAGGAATGGCCGGCCGTCAAGGCCGGCCTGGAGGCCCGCCTGCGATAAGCTCCGCGGCATGACGCTCCCTTCCCGACCCTTCGCCCTCGCCCTCTCGGCATTCCTCGCGGCCGCCTTGGCGCTCGCCTCTCCGGCTCCCCGCCCGCCGGCGAAGAAAGTGCCTCTGCCGGCGGTCGTCCCCGACCTCCAGCAGCGGCTGGCGAAGTGGAAGCCGGTCGACATGCCATGGAGCGGCCAGGGGCTCTCGGCGCGCGAGCGGCGGCTGGTCGAGAAGCTCGTCGAAGCCTGCCGCGACCTCGAGGACATCTACTGGCGGCAGAGCGATCCGGAAGACGTGGGGCTCTACAACTCCCTCGCCGCCGCCACCGGCGAGCGCGAGAAGGCCATCGCCCGCATGCTGTGGATCAACGGCAGCCGCTACGACCTGATCGACGAGAACCGGCCGTTTTTGGGCAGCGAGCCGATGCCGCCCGGCCGGGCGCTCTACCCGCGGGGGCTCACGCGGGCGCAGATCGAGGCCTACGCCGCCGCCCATCCGGCGGAGAAACCGGCGCTCTACGACGAGCACGCGCTGATCGAGCGCCGGGGCGACAAGCTGGCGGCGGTGCCCTACCACGTCGCCTATCGCCGCTGGCTGGAGCCGGCGTCTCGCGCCCTCAAGGAGGCGGCGGACTTGAGCGGCGACGCCGCCTTCGCCAGGTTCCTCCGCCTGCGCGCCGACGCCCTCCTCTCCGACGACTACCTCGCGAGCGACCTCGCCTGGCTCGACCTCGAGAAGCCCAAGTTCGACCTCATCTTCGCTCCTTACGAGACCTACCTCGACGACGTTCTGGGGGTAAAGACCTCGTACGGCGCCGCGGTCCTCGTCCGCAACGAGGCCGAGAGCGCGAAGCTCTCGCTCTTCCAGAAGTACGTGCCCGACATCCAGGACGCGCTGCCGCTGCCTCCCGAGGACCGCCCCTCCAAGCACGGCAAGGTGGCGCCCATGGAGGTGATGGACGCCCCCTTCCGCGCCGGCGACCTGCGGCACGGCTATCAGGCGGTGGCCGACAACCTGCCGAACGACCCCCGCGTCCACGAGCGCAAGGGTAGCAAGCAGATCTTCTTCAAGAACTTCATGGATGCGCGGGTCCGCGAGGTCATCCTCCCCGTCGCCCGCCGATTGATGCGCGCGGACCAGGCGGCGAAGGCCTCTGGAGAGGGGTATCTGGCCGCCGTCATGATGCACGAGATCAGCCATGGGCTGGGGCCGGCCTTCGCCCGCCGGGGCGGCCGGCAGGTCGACATCCGGGAGGCCATTGGACCCATCTACTCCGGCCTCGAGGAGGCCAAGGCGGACGTCACCGGCATGTTCGGGCTCGCCTGGCTGGCCGCCCGCGGCGACCTGCCCAAGGAGCGTCTTCCCGAGTACTACTCCTCCTACGTCGCCGGCATCTTCCGCACCGTCCGCTTCGGCACCGGCGAGGCGCACGGGCGGGCAGAGATGATGGAGTTCAACTACCTTGCCGAGCAGGAGGCGATCGCGCGCGACGCCGGCGGACGCTACGTCATCGACTACGGGAAGATCCCGGGAGCGCTCGCCGGCTTGGCCAGGGAGCTCCTCACCATCGAGGCGAGCGGGGACCGTGCCCGCGCCGAGGGTTGGTTCGGGAAGTACGGCAAGATGCCGGCGGAGCTCAAGGCCGCCCTCGCCGCCGCGGGCGACCTGCCGGTCGACGTCGATCCCCGGGGATCGTTCGCGGAGGGGGTGCGGTAGGGCCTACGGTGCTAGGACTTGGCGCGGGCGACCGACTTCGAGAGGCGGGACTTGTAGCGCGAGGCGGTGTTGGGGTGAATGATCTTCTTCTGCGCCGTGGCGTCGATGATGCGGAGGGTCTGCGGCAGGAGCTCCTGGGCCTTGGCGGCATCGCCGCCCTCGATGGCGGCGCGCAGGCTCTTGACGGCGGTGCGCAGGCGCGAACGGTGGCCGCGGTTGCGCTCCCGCTCCTTGGCGTTCTGGCGGATTCTCTTCTCGGCGGACTTGGTGTTGGCCATACGTTTCCCTTGGGTTGGCTGTCTGCGGATCGAAAAAATAAAGTCGCACTGAAGTGCGACCAGCGGTTTATAGCATCGCCCCCTATTTCACGTCAACTCCGAGCTCCCGCAGGCGCCCGCGGGCGAGGTTCGCCTCGTCGCTCGTCGGGTGCTGGCGCACGACCTGGCGGAGCAGGCCGATGCCCTGCGAGCGCTCGCCGAGCTCTAAGAAGGCGTAGGCCTTCTTGAGCTGCGCCGAGGCCAGCTTGTCGCCCCGCGGGTAGCGGCTCATGACCAGGTCGTATTGCTCGATCGCCTGCCGGAACTTGCGCTGGCGATAGAACGTCTCGCCGATCCAGTAGGTAGCGTTGTCAGAGAGGTCGGTGTCGGGGAAGTTGGCCAGGTACTCCTGGAACTCCCGCATCGAGAGGTCGTAGTTGCCCTTCAGGTAGTCGTTGTAGGCCGCCTCGTAGAGGGCCTTGGGGTCGACGACGCCGGCCGGAGCTGACGCGGCGGCGGGCGGTGCGATGGGAGCCGTCCCCTCGGCGACCGCGGGGGCGTGGAAGCTCTTGAGCTCCTGATTGGTGGTGGCGATCTGCTGCGAGAGCTGCGAGAGGCGATAGTTGGTGTCCTCGAGCTTCGCCTGCAGCTCCTCGATGCGGCTCGCCAGGTTCTGCAGCCGGACCTGCATGTCCGCCTCGGTCTTGAGCAGCGACTCCATCTGGCGGCCCATCTGGGCGTCGAGCTGGGCCACGTCCTGCTTGCTGGAAGCCTGGCTCTGGGCCTGCTCGACCGAGCGTTGGACGTCGCCGATCTGCGTGCGCAGACCTGCGATGTCCTGGCTGGAGACGCAGCCCGTGGCGCCCGCCATCGCGAGGGTGGCGAGAATGGCGAGGGAGGCGAGGGCGCCAAGGGCTCGGGGAGGGGCCGGCCGGAAGAGGTCCCGGGGCGCGCGCATCAGCCGACGTTCGACCGGCCGGTGACGATCATGTGGGCGCGGCGGTTCTGCGACCAGCAGCTCTCCTCGTGGGTGGTGCAGACCGGGCGCTCTTTGCCGTAGCTCAGGGTGTGCAGGCGCTCGGCGCCGACGCCCAGCGAGCCCAGGTAGTCGCGCACGGCGTTGGCCCGGCGCTCGCCCAGGGCGAGGTTGTACTCGCTGGTGCCGCGTTCGTCGCAGTGCCCCTCGATGGTGAACTGGAACTGCGGCTGGTTCTTGAGCAGGGTGGCATTGCGCGCCAGGCGGTCGCGGGCCTCGTCGGTCAGGCTGCTCTCGTCGTACTGGAAGTAGACGTCGCTGGCGAAGCCGCGCTTCCGGAGCTCGTCGTTGACCACCTGCAGGTCCTGCGACTGCAGCGGGTCCTCGGTCTTGTCCTGCATGGCCGGCTGCCTCGGCTGCTCGACCTCCTGGGCCGGCGCGGCCGGCGGCGGCGCCACCGTCGTGGTCTCGACGTTGAGGTCCTTGGGCGGAGTGGCCGGCTTCTTCTTGGGACAGCCGTAGAGGACGGTCAAGAGGACCGGCACGACGATCCAGATCATCCATTTGCGGTTCATGTTCTCTCCTCGGGTTCGGTGCTGCATGGGCGGAAGCTCAATCTACCAGACGCCGCACGGAGCGGCAAGGAAAGGGGCTTCGAGGCAGCGGCTCCGATTGGCCTCGCTCCGCTCCTTCGGGGGCGCGCCCCGGACCGGGATATCAACTGCTGAGGCCGAAGTGGGGCGCTGCCAGTCGCTTCGCGAGGCCAATCGGAGCCGCTGGCGACAGGTAGTGGTCGCATCAGGGCGTCAGCCGCGACCAGTCGGCCAGGTCGTTCGACCCTTCGGTGGTGAGCTGCCGGACGTTGCCGCCGTCCAGGTCCATGACGAAGATCTGCGGCGTGCTGGTGCGGCTGGAGGTGAAGGCGATCTTGCGGCCGTCCGGCGAGAAGGTGGGCGACTGGTTCTCCCCCGGCCCGGAGGTGAGCACCCGCGTCGCCAGATTGCCGACGTTGGTGACGGCGATCTGAAAGCGCCCGTCGCGGCGGCTGGCGTAGGCGAGGAGGTCGCCGTCGGGGCTCCAGGCGGCGCCGTCGTTGTAGGTCCCGTCGAAGGTGATGCGGCGCTGGTTCGCCCCCTCGGCGTCCATCAGGTAGATGTGCGGGCTGCCGGCGCGGCTGGAGGTGAAGGCGATGCTCCCCCCCTTGGGGCTCCACGCCGGATTGGTGTCGATGGCGTCGGAGTGGGTGAGGCGGCGGAAGCCCCCGCCGCTCTTGTCGGCGGTGAAGATCTCGATGTTGCCGTCGAGCGAGCGGGCGAAGGCGATGCGGTTGCCGTCGGGCGAGAAGCTGGGCGAGGTGTTGAGCGAGCCGGAGGTGACGACCGGCCGCTTGCGGCCGCTCGCCAGGTCGACCAAGAAGATCCCTGGCGGGCCGTTGACGAACGAAGTGTAGGCGACGGCGTCGCCGGCGGGGCTGAAAGCCGGGGACATCGACGTCGACCGGTGGGCGGTGATCTGCCGCTGGTCGTTGCCGTCGTAGTCCATGAGGAAGATCTCTTTGTGCCCCGTGCGATCGGAGGTGAAGGCGATCGAGGTGAGCCCGACGCCGCGCCCGCCGGTCAGGTACTTGATGACCTCGTCGGCGAAGGTGTGCCCCATCCGGCGGGCTACCGAGAAGCCGCCGCGGTAGCGCTTGGCGAGGATCGATTGGCCGCCTTTGAGATCGACGAGCCGGCCCTCGAAGACCAGCCGGTCGCCCTCCGTGCGCACGTCGCCGGAGAGCAGGATCTCGCTGCCCAGCGAACGGTACTGATCGCGGTCGCGCGCCAGCTCGCCGCTCAGGTGCAGGGCGGCGAACGCCTCCGGCCCCTGGATCTCGAAGTAGCCGGAGTAGACGAGGTCCTGGCGCACCGTGCCCTCGAGCACCCGCTCCGCCGCTGCCGCCTCGCCGGCCAGCGCCGGACCGCCGCGGAAGGCGGGGATGGCCAGGCGGATGAGCGGCCGCTGGTTGCGCCGCAGCTCGAGGGTCACCTCGCCGCCCTGCTGGCTGCCGGCGGGTGGCGCGCCGGGGGCCGCGGTCGGAGGCGGAGGCGGCGTGGGATGCGGCTCCTGCGCCCGCATCGGCAGGAGCGCCAGCGCGAGGAGGAGGGCGGCGGCTACGAGCATCGGGATCTTCTGTTTCATGGCGCCTCGGTCGGGTTGGGCCGGCGATCAACGGACGATGAGGTTGACTCCCAGCGAGTCGCGGCGATAGCTCGCCGGCAGGGGGGGGAAGGGGGAGGCGTTCTGCACCGCCCGCAGGGCCGCCAGGTCGAAGGAATTGTAGCCGGAGGACTCCGCCACCCGCAGGTCGGCGATGGCGCCGCCGCGCTGGATGCGGAAGTAGATGACGGCCTTGACCCCGCTCCCCAGCGGCGGCCGGGTCCAGTTGGCGTCGATGAGCTGGAGCAGGCGGTCGATGTAGTAGCCGTAGCCGAAGTCGGGGTCCTCGAGGCCGGCGATGGCGGAGCCGAAGGCGGAGGTGCCCAGGGGGCTGCCGGCGGCCGAGCCGCGGCGCCCCTCCTCCTCGCCCTTGCCCACGTCGGCGACGCCTCCAGGCCCGGCCGTCCCGCGGGAGGCTGGCTGCGGCTCGCGGGCGGCGGGCCGACGGTTCGGCGCCGGCTCCGCGGTCTCCCG
>Ga0209626_1000219_pt1 | contig 12273 bp, 13 predicted proteins | sample JacPinW_OM1H0_M2_FD_187962 | JGI IMG/M metagenome (GOLD analysis project Ga0209626, IMG submission 187962) | Forest soil microbial communities from Algoma, Ontario, Canada - Jack Pine, Ontario site 1_JW_OM1H0_M2 (SPAdes) (version 2) | ecosystem: Environmental > Terrestrial > Soil > Boreal... | reverse complement strand
CGCTCGCCTTGACCGTCGCCCGCTGGTTTACCGAGCTCGAGCCCCTTGTCCCCGATGTCCGGAGGGCCTGGGACTCAGAGGCCGAGCGGATGAACATCTTCGATGCGGTCTCCTTCGCCATGACCGCCTTCCACCTGATCCGGAAGAGGAACTCTTAGTCGTGAGTTCCAAGGTGCAAGGGCAAAGGCCCGCGGCTATCACCGCGGGTTTTTGCTGTCGGATTGGGCAGATTAGGGAGGCTTTCGTAGGCGGGAGCGCCGGCCGAAGATGTCGGCATGTCCCACTCTCCCGACGACATCACCTACTTCGCCCGAACGAACCACCGTGGGCGCACGGAGCGCTTTGGCATTCGCCGGGCCGACCGCCGCTCGCACATGTACGTCATTGGCCGGAGCGGAACGGGAAAGTCTACCCTCTTGAAGACCCTCATCCTCCAAGACCTCGCTCGGGGAGAAGGGCTCGCCCTCCTTGATCCCCATGGCGACCTTGTCGAGGAGGTGGCCCGAGCGGTGCCCGAGGAGCGGCGCGGGTCGCTCGTCTACCTCAATGCCCCTGATCCCGGGCAGCCCGTTCGCTTCAACCCGCTCGCTGGAGTGGAACCCTCGCGGCGGCCGGCCGCCGCCGCGGGCTTGGTCGAGGTCTTCAAGAAGATCTGGTGGGACTCTTGGGGACCTCGGTTGGAGCACTTGTTGCGTAATGTCCTCTTCGCTCTTCTTGATGCGCCGGGAGCGACCTTCGCCGACATCCCCCGACTTCTCCGGGACAAGGACTTCAGAGAGCGGGTGGGAGAGCGGACGGGAAACTCGGCCGTCCGCGCCTTCTGGCTCTCCGAGTACGAGAGCTACTCTCCGAGCTTCAGGGCCTTGGTTACCGCCCCCCTCCAGAACAAAGTCGGTGCCTTCCTGACCGATCCGCTCCTCTACCGAATCCTGGTGGCACCCCAAAGCTCCTTCAGTCTCCGGGAGTTGATGGACCAGGGAGGCATCCTCCTCGTCAACCTCTCCAAGGGGAGAATGGGAGAAGGGCCGGCCGCTCTCCTCGGGGCGCTCCTCACGGCAAGCCTGGGGCTCGCCGGCTTGAGCCGGGCGGACACTCCGGAGGAGAGGCGCCGGGACTTCTACATCTACCTCGACGAGTTCCACACCTTCGCCACGCCCTCGCTTGCCTCGATACTCCCGGAGCTGCGGAAGTACCGAGTGTCGCTCTCGCTCGCGCACCAACACCTCGCACAGCTTGACGCCCAGGTACGCGGGGCCATCCTGGGGAATGTGGGGACCCTCGTAGCCTTTCGGGTGGGGGTGGTTGACGCACGGCTCCTTGCCCGAGAGTTCGCTCCGGTCTTCTCAGCCGAGGATTTAGTAAACCTCCCGAACCACGAGATCTGCCTCAAGCTCATGGTAGACGGCGCGGTGTCGCGGGGGTTTAGCGCGGCAACATTCCCTCTAAATCGCCTTGCAAGCTAATCGACTCATGATTGCTCAATGCACGCGCACCCAACCAAAGCGCATACTGTCCCTCCGAGATTGGGACCTCAAGCCTGCGGGAAAGGTCCCTAATTATAGATACTAAATGGTAGAATTCAGTGCTCCTGATTTCCAAGTTCGGATCACGCTGATATTCACCCACCTGTCGGAAGAGTCGCTTCAAATGAATATCAATGGTGCAGGTATCGAGGCCCATGTTTCTAAGCCAGTGGTTTGCAATCTTCCGCCCTATTCCCTTGACATCTTTGGTCAATTTATTCTCGATCACTTTTGCATCCCATTTTTCCAGTAGAAGAAGGCGCCTAATGTCGCCCTGATATCTACTCTCCACGAAGAAAGCCGCGTTCAGTATTGCCTTCGCCTTAATTGAGTGATACCTATAGCCAGACTGACGAAGTGACTCGGCGACTAGAGCCGGGGCGCCCGGTTCTAGGAGTTTTGAAGGAATAAAAAATGTTCCAAGCTTTTTGCGAAGTTCCTGATGTGCCCGCCGTGCCGTCTCGGCCGGCACCTGTGTGCCTGCCAAAATACAGTAAACCAATTCACCAAATGCCCCATCTGCGGTAGCGGTTTCTGCACGCTTTTCAAGAAACAGCAGATGTGCTTCAGGGAGATGCCGCCTTGCCAGATCCATAAGGACTTCCATTTTCTTCGTATTCATTTCGCTATTGTGCATTTCTCTACAAATACGTCAAGCTAGCAGTCCGAATGTTTTGAAACACATCTTCCTCACTTAGATCTGTGGTATCTATCTTGACGAGCTTTCGCTGGCTCATTGGAATCGACAGCACTGCTTCAAATAACTGGAGATGCTCCTCAGCCTGACTACGAAGTGCCGCTCTTTCGACATCCGGAAGAATAGATTTTCTCGCAGTCTGTTCACGCTCTAGAGCTCCATCCGGAGTGACAGATAGATAAAATGTCAATGTCGGTTCCACCACACCTAATTGGTTAATGCAGCGAATCCATTGGATGAGCTCGGCGCGAGGTACAAAAGATCTATACTCGGACAGCACATCCAGCTGATAAGCACAAACGGTATCTATATCTCTGTCGCAGAGAACTATCTTACCTTGCACCACTGCAGGCTCGAGCCGAGTCTGCGATTCATAAGCACGCTTTGCACAAATCAGCAATGTCTCAGCAACAGGAACACCTAATCGATAGCTTGGTTTCCCGCGATCGAGGATTCTCTTTATTTCTCCCCCGATGCTCCGTCCCTTATAGTGCAGAAGATCATCCTTAACAATGACAGGATAATCTTCATCCTCCAAGAAGCGCCGCAGCCGTCTAATCGCCGAGGTCTTTCCAGCGTTGGATATTCCCTCAAAACTTATGATTCTCCCCGGTTGCATGATAGGTCTATACGCCGCTCTCTGCCGGTTGCAAAGTCTGGCAATATGGATCGCGCATCCGCGCGCGCATTGCGAAGTCCTCATCATGTGAAGAATAAATGGCCTCAAAGGCCTTAATAACAGCCTGACATGAACGGCATGCTCCGCATCGCGGCGGTGCATATGCGCAACTGTATGTCAATTCGGAACGAAAGCCAGTTTGAATTATCATTCGCGCAAGATCCTCCTTAGTCCTCTTGCCGTTTGGTGCATCGATCATGAAGGTTCCCTGAGAGCCGTATATTTGCCGCAGGAACCGTGAATAATTTTCTGCAAACGACAGGGTCGCATCAGGAAAACATCTTTCGTCTGCATCCGCGACGAAGCCGAACCAAATTGCCTCGGCCCCAATGTTGTCGGCGAAGTTGCAAGCGGCAGCTCCAAAGTAGAGATTCCGATGAGAGCAATAATCTACGTGTCGTTCCACCTGGCGGGTGGCTTGCGAAGGCCAAAGCGGCAAGGCAGCGACCGTCAGCTCAGGCAGGTTCAGCTCTCGGACCACTCGAAGGGCGGCGGTATGCTCGCCTACCAATGAAGGTTGATTATAGTTGAAAAAAATCGGGTACAATTCATATTTTTCATGAAAAAGCGCCGCTGTCGCAGAACTGTCAAAACCGCCGGAAAGGCAAAGAACTATCTTACGCATTCAAAATTCTCCTTCAATCGCGTTAATAAACTATCGAGTTCTTCCCAGTTACGTGCGATTTCCTCTAGGCTTCCTTCAACCATAAGGTTATCTCTTCCTCTAATAGGTGCACGGGAGTCAGTCTTGAAGCCGATGCATGTCTTGCCCAGCGTGAAGGCCATACCAAGTTCCACGCAGACACCCTCATCGACCACCCGGCCGTCGAGAACTGCGAGAAGAGCGTCACAGCGCCTCACCGCTCCAACATCAGACGCGAAAAGCTTTTGCCGCAACAGCTCCTCGTCGGAATTCGTTTGCCGCACGAGATCACTCAAGAGTCCGCCATCCTCCTGGGGCAAATACGTGTCAAGCCCATGGGCACTAACGAAGGAACGCACCTGTAGGTTGAACTTACGCTCTGATTCGCAAGATAAGGGAGATGCGATGTATATAAGAGTCGTCATGGAAATGCAGACCTCAAATGTTCCCTTAGTTTAACAACACGAGTGTGAAGTCCAACTCCCGGTACCTCATCCAGATCAAACAGCCATGCAATCGACTCGAAAGCCTCGGGGGTAAGTGTAGTACAACTATCGGCTGTTGAGACGAGTTTGTTCGCACCCAGCATTTGCAGGGCCGAATGAACCACATCGGCAGAGAGACCGGTCCATAGCGCTAGTTCGGGCGTGGAAACAGATTCCACGTCAGCTCCTAGGGCTACCAATCCCAAGAGCGTTAATAGCTCTGAGTCTTGGGCGATTTTCAACGAAGAAAGTAAATCCCCGTCGTTCCCCTGTAGATACGGCCCGGGAGTAGTTTGTGAAGCGTTAATCGACGTTGCAAGCGGCCAAGATCCGCTCTGACGTTTGCCGAGCGCTGTTCTTCTCGCACCCTTAATGGATTTAGTCACCAACGTGTATATATAGTTGGTGGAATCATGTGGTTTGATGAGCGCTGTATGATTAGAGGCCACCAGATGGGGAATATCTTCTTCTGCAGAAAAGGAACTGATGGGAGCGACCGAGTCCGCTATGCCAATATAATTATGAATCTCGGGAAACGATTTGGCGTTTTGGCCTAACGGATCACGAATTCGTTTCCACTGCTGGTCTAGCTCCCTAAGCGTGATGCTATTACGGTGCGCTTGTGGCGCAAGGGAATTTAGAAAACCCAGGTGTCTGAAGAGAGGGTGTACAAGAGGAGTTCCAAGATGTGGCACGCCAATGAAATGCATTTGCCGTATTCGTGATATGTAGGATCCCCGTATTGGGAAGCTATGGCAGCGCACGAGAAAACACTTGGCAACTAGGCCTCCGAGGCTGTGTGCGACTATGAAGATGTCCGATGCAGGATCTGCGTTCGCCTCTAGAAATGTAAACAAGAGATCGGATAGTTGCTCTAACTTAACCTTGTTTAATGGGAATTTGGTCTCGTAGCCAAAAGAGGCTATTTCAAAACCAGAATCGAAACCTTCTCCTTTATGCCGGAGTAGGTCAGGAAAGCGCCCCCAAGACGAGGCGGGACTCCCTGTATAGCCGTGAATGAATAAGATGAGGTTTGGCTCGCGCCGACCCTCATCTGGCGACCTCCAAATCCAGGAAGCCCCGCGATCGTCTAAGGTGATCTCTATCTTCCGCATCTATAGATCTCGTTAATCGGTGTGTCCCAACCGATGAGTCCGACTACCGACGAGATTCTCCTCGTGATCCTGCGGCTCAAGCTTACAGCATTTGAAGCAAGACCTCCAGCTTCTAACTCGCAGTGGAACGGCCCAGCCATCCTAAATGGGCACTTCTTTGCCCCTTCCATTCACCCAGGCGCCCCTTATGGTACCTCCCTTAAGGAACGACTCCTCATCACTGAAGAAGTAGAGTCCGTGAAGGCTCGGCAGCTTCTTTGCCGCCTCCACGAGCGACGCGAGCCGCTTCTCGCCGGTCGTTACAGTGAGGACTCGGAACGTCTTCATGCCGAAGAGTTCGGTCTGTAGAGCCTGCTCGGCAGTCGCGTGGTAGGCAAGGAGCTTGCGGTAGACCGAGGTCTCGGAGAGTCGCTTCCGCATCACCGGCATCGTCCCGCGATCGACCTCCAGAAAGAACCACGAGCGATTTGCTCCCTCAGGCTTTGCGAGATAGTGGAGCCCGAAGATGGCGTCGGGAGTAATGCCGACCATGGGGCCTCCCGACAGCCGCACTCGCCAGGAGTCCGGCTGCTTCTTCCTCCTGGTCTCCTCCGGCACCTTCTCCTCAAGAATCTCCCGCCAGGGAATGACCCTGACGTCCCCGTGCTTCCGGCACGAGAGGGTGAAGGCAGCGAGGACGGAGGCGACCCCCAGGGTGTGGTCAATGAACTCCAGACCCACCTGCTTGGGGAGCTTCACTCCGAGGAGCGCGGCGCCGGCAGAACCCAAGGCGTAGACCATGGGCCTTGAGCCGGGAGAGCGGACGAGGTCAACTATCTGCGAGCGGGGCCGGTCAAGGAAGCGAGCGTGGTAGAGGAGCTGAAGGCGGCGGAGGACCTGCTGTCCGCTCCCGTCCCCCAAGAGAGCGATCACCTGTTCCGAGGAGAGGAGCCGGAACTCCTCTACAAGCTCCACCATCCGCCGATCGCGAGAGGTGAGGATGAAAGGGCGGGGTTTGACCCTCCGAAAGCGCGGCAGGCGCTCGTCCATAGCCCGCATGCTATTCGAGGAAGCTCTCCGGCTCCTCGACTCTCGGAGGAGCTGCCGCCTCGGTGGGAGGCGGGGTCGCTACTCCATAGCGCTTCCAGGAGGCGCGGATGGCCCGAGACGCTGCACCCCTCCCGCTCACCCGAAGGGGCGGAGGAATCTCGATCCTGACCGCTCGCCCGCCGGCGAACTTCGCCCATCCCACTCCGACCGGGAGCTCCAAAAGCTCCTCTGCCGCAATGGGCTCCACTCGCTCTCCCTTCTTCTCGTCTACCCGTTTCCGCAGCAACTCCCGCCTCACCACTCCGGCGTCTTTCGCCCCTAGAGCAAAGGCCACGAGGGAGTTGACGTTCCCGAAGATCTCGGCCTGAAGGGTCGTGGGGAGCTGGCCCGGATACTGGTTAGCCAGAGTCAGAGCCAGTCCGTACTTTCGTCCCCGGGAGAGTAGCTCCCGCCACACTCCTTCGGACTCGCCCGAGATGGTCTGGAACTCGTCGGTGTAGAGGTAGAAGGTCGAGGCCCTCTCCTTCGTTCGCTCCCGGCGGATCAGCTCAAGCTGGAACTTGGAGAGAACCATCTGCCCCAAGAGGAGCCGGGTCTCCTCGGAGAGGCCGGAGAGGTCAACGAAGAGGACCTTGCCGTCCCGCAATACCTCTCGAAGGGAGAAGGACGGGATGGGCGAAGTCAGAGCCCGGCGCACCGCCGGCGGCCGGAGGAACTGATCCAGGCGAGAGAGGATGGGAAGGGCCGCTCCTTCGGGGAAGCGCGGATAGGTCTCCCGCCAGAACTCCCGCACATAGCGGTCTTCAATTGTCCGGGCGACCTCCGTGCGGAAGAGGGGCTCGAGGAGAAGGCGCCGCACATCGAAGAAGGTCGCTCCCACCCGGCCGGTCAAGGCGGCAAAGGCGTTCTGGAGGATGGGCTGCATCCGGGGACCTAGGTCATCCCGCAAGGTACGTTTGAAGATCGTGAAGAGATCCTCGGCCGCCCGGGCGGGCTCGTCTCCCTCCTCCAGGGCGAACGGGTTGAAGGCAAGCGGGCACTCCGGGTCCCCGGGGGCGAAGTAGAGGAGGTCCTCCTCGCGCCTCTGGGGTAAGAGTGGGAGGAGCCGGTCCCGGAAGAGTTCTCCTTCAGGAGCGATCACGGCGACGCCTCTACCCTCTAGAAGGTCGCGGACGATTAGGTGCTCCAGGTAGGTGGTCTTTCCCGATCCGGTCTTCCCGACAACGTAGAGATGCCGGCGGCGCTCCTCGGAGGGGAGGAGCGGCGCGGGAAAGCCGTCGAAGGAACCCAAGGAGGGAGTAGCGCGGAGAGTCTCGACGATTGCCCGACGGATGCTCTCGCCCGAGATCTCCGGGACCGAGGGTGTCGGGACGAACGGGAAGTAGTCTTTGAATTCGAGCCAGAAGGCCGTGGCGTCCTCGGCTTCGAGCTTCGCCTCGTCCTTCCTTGCCTCTACCTCGACCGCGCGGACAATCTCCCGGTGCTCTCGCCGTCGTTTCAGGTGAAGCCTCACAAAGGCCACGACGAGGTAGACCGGAAGGGCGAGGATGGCGAGCGGGATCGCCAGGCCGATAAGGTCGCCGAGGAGACTAGAAGAAGACATCCGCGGGCTCTAAGCCGGGCGGCAAGGGAGAGTAGTTTCGCTCTCCCAGAAGGCGAGCCAGGGCTCGCCGTGCGCTCCGATCTACCCCGACTTCAAAGACCGTCACCAAGAGGTCGTAGAGGATAGCCGCCTTCTCGGGCTCGGAGCTGTGGGTCTTTCTAACCGAGAGGACGAAGGAGTTCCCCACCTGATAGGCAAGGACATTGATGCGGTGGAAGCGGTAGGAGACCCGAAGGGAGCGGGTCTTCTCTCCCGAGCGGAAGAGCTTCTTCGACTCGACCTCCTCGGCGTAGTCGAAGGTCACTCCCTCGATTCGGCGCCGTTCCATCTCCTCGACCGTGAAGCGGTAGATCGTCTCGGCATCCCCCGTGAAGCCATCGATCAAGACGTTAAAGCCCATGTGCTCCCTCCTCCTCTTCTCGTTTTCGTACTCCCGATGATACCGCTTGCCGCCGCCGGGGAGCGGGAGGGCTCTTCGGGCGGGCGGGATGGGAGAAGTACGAGAAGAAGATTTAAAGAGAGCTTCTTCGAGACGAACAGTCGGGGGTATACTAGCGGATGTGCTCGCTTGCGTATCTCACTCTCCCAACGCTACTTGCCCTGGAAGCCTATGTCTTAAGACCCTACATACCAAGTGTGTAGGGCTCTTTGTTAGCCTCAGTGTGGAGCTAAGTCATTGATTCTCTTGTTTTTCTTCTTGACAGACCCTCTTCTTGGCCCGAATCTCGTGTTGAGGAGAGCGAGATGGAAGAGCGCGAGAGACTTTGGGGATTGGAAGAGGTGGCGGCGTATCTCGCGCTCCCCCCAAGCTCGGTCTACAAGATGACCTCGGCGAAGCGGGGGGCACTCATTCCGCACCTCAAGCTCGGTGGAAGGCTCCGCTTCAGGAAGGCGGACATTGACCGCTGGCTTGACCTCCTCTCGGTCGGGAACCTCCCGGCTCTTGAGAAGGCCAAGCGAGTGGCAGGAGGGAGATAGCGATGGCCTCGATCCACAAGAAGAAGCAGACGAGCGGCAAGGTGGTGTGGGAACTGACCCATGGGAAGGGCGCAGCCCGAGTCCGGTTCGTCGCTGGCAAGACCAAGGAGGAAGCCGAGGCAACGCTCCGCCTTTTCGAGCGCCAGCTCGGCGTCCACGGGCGCTCGCCCGAGGTCCTCTCCCTACAGGAAGCGGTTGCCTCCTATGAGGAGTTTCTCTCGGTCAACCGCTCCCACTCGACCGCCCGCCGCTATGGGAGGGTCCTCAGAACCTTCGCCCACTGTTTCCTCGGTGCTCACCACCCGGCCGTGTCGAACCTGCGCGACGTCAAGCCCTACCACCTGGAGGAGTACAAGAAGGGGCGCCTCTTGGGAGAGATCCTGGAAGTGGAGGAAGACCTGGAGCGGGAGAAGAGACTCCGAGAGGAGCTTCGGGCGAACCCTACTGCGCCTTCCTGCCGGGCAAACGCCAAGTATGGCTGGCTCGGTCGGAAGCGCCTGAAGAGAACGATCACCCGGAAGACGGTCAACTACGAGCTGGAGACTCTCGCGACCTTCTTCCGGTGGGCCGTCAAACAGAACCTCCTCTTCGCCAATCCCGCGGAGTCGGTGGAGCGCTTCCGGCTCCCCAAGCGCTCGCTTCCCAAGTTCATGACGGCGGACGAACTCCGCCTCTTCTTCTCCGCCTGTGATCCCTGGGAAGGCCGGGTCTTCTCCATCCTCTTCCTCTCCGGCATGCGGCGGGGAGAGCTCGTGAACCTTGAATGGTCGGACGTTCGTTTCGACCTCGGCGTGATCTTGATCCGGGAGAAAGAGGGCTGGCGGCCGAAGACGGACGAGCGGGTCATCCCCCTTACCCCTGCTCTGGAGACCCTCTTCCGCGAGCACGGCAAGGAGAGGCGCTCGGCGCGATGGGTGGTAGCGAACCGGGCCGGAAACCAGGAGACCCACCTCCTGCCGAAACTGAAGAAGATCTGCCGGCGGGCGGGCATCACTCCGGCTGCGGCAACCCTCCACGCTCTCCGCCACTCCTTCGGCTCGCACCTGCGGATGGCAGGAGTCCCCTTGGCAAACATTGCCGACCTGATGGGCCACAAGGACCTAGCAACGACGCAGATCTACGCCAAGGTCGAGATGACACAGCTCCGCGATGCGGTCTCTCGTCTCTCGCCCCTCGTTTCCACGGGCGATGCGGAGCCGGTGTCACTCGTTTGTGTCACTTCTGCCCCTCTTACACCGAGGGGCCGTCGCAAGTTATTGAAGGAGAAGAGCTTAGAGGCGGGAAACCCAGATTGGCTGGGAGGCAGGGACTCGAACCCCGATTCTGCGGTCCAGAGCCGCATGTCCTACCATTGAACGACCTCCCAGCAGGACGGGGCAAGAGAGTAGCGAAAGAGGGTAGGCAGGTCAACCCGGCGGATCGGCGCGACCCGCCCGCAGAAGCTCGATGAAGCTGGCAAGGTGACGGGCGGTCGCCTCGCGGCCCATGACCGCCACGAGGTCGAAGACGGGGGGACCGGCCTCGGCCGCGGAGAGGGCCATGCGCGCGGGGTGGATGAGGACTCCGGCCTTGATCCCGCGCTCCGCGCAGAGGGTCCGGAGGGCGGCCTCGAGCGATTCCTTGTCGAAGGAGGGAAGGGCGGCCCAGCGCTCGCCCAGCGCGGCCAGGTGAGCCGGGAGGTCGGGGTCCTTCTGGAACTTGGCGACCGACGCCGGATCGTAGTCGAGGCGATTGCGGAAGTAGGGCACCACGAGCTCGGCCAAGCCCTTCAGGGTATGAGCGCGGCTGCGATGGAGCTCCAGCGCTTCGGCCAGGCGCGCGGTATCCGCCTCCGCCAGGCCCGTCTGGGCGAGGAACGGCCGGAGGTGGGGAAGGATCTCCTCGAGCGGCAGGGACGAGAGGTACTGGGAGTTGACCCAGGCGAGCTTCTCGCGGTCGAAGATCGCCGCCGAGGCGTTCAAGCGGTCGACCGAGAAGGCCTCCGCCATCTCCCGGCGCGACAGGATCTCGCGGTCGTCGCCGGGGTTCCAGCCGAGGAGGGCCATGTAGTTGTAGAGCGCCTGCGGCAGGATCCCCTCGGCGCGAAACTCCTCGACCGAGGTGGCGCCGGTGCGCTTGGAGAGCCGCTTCTTGTCCGGGCCGAGGATGAGCGGCAGGTGGCCGAAAACCGGCTCCGTGGCGCCCAAGGCGCGGAAGAGGGGGATGTGCTTGGGGGTGTTCGACAGGTGGTCCTCGCCGCGGATCACGTGGGTGATCGCCATGTCGATGTCGTCGGCGACGACCGACATGTGGTAGGTGGGCGAGCCATCGGAGCGCAGGAGGATGAAGTCGTCGAGGGCGTCCGGCGGGAAGTCAATGTCGCCTCGCACCAGGTCGTGGAAGCGGATGTTCTCGTCCGGCATGCGGAAGCGGACGGCGAACGGTTGCCCGAGGGCGAGCCGGTTCTCGACCTCCCGCGGGTCGAGTTGCAGGCAGGTGCGCGGGTAGCGGAAGGCCTGCCCCTTCTTCTCCGCTTGGGCGCGTTGGGCGTCGAGCTCCGCGGGGGTGCAGAAGCAGCGGTAGGCGCGGCCGGCGGCGAGCAGCTCGGCGGCGTGCTCGCGGTGGCGCGGCAGCCGCTCGCTCTGCAGGAACGGGCCCTCGTCCCATTCGACGCCGATCCAGGCCAGAGCCTCCTGGATCTGGCAGGTCATCGCCTCGTCCGAGCGCTCGCGGTCGGTGTCCTCGATCCGCAGGACGAACGCTCCGCCCGCGTGCTGGCGCAGGAGATCGTTGTAGATCGCCGTGCGCACGCCGCCGACGTGGAGGTACCCGGTGGGGGAAGGCGCGAAGCGCACCCGCACCGGACCCTGGATCTCTGTGCCCATGATTTGCCCTACTTGATCCACACTGTCTTGACGTTGACGAACTCCCGGATGCCGACCTGGGAGAGCTCGCGGCCGTAGCCCGAGCTCTTGATGCCGCCGAAGGGCAAGCGGGGGTCGGACTTGACGGCGCCGTTGACGAAGACCGAGCCGGCCTCGATCTCCGCGGCCAGGTCGGCGCCGCGCGCCGGATCGGAGGTCCAGAGGCTGGCGCCGAGGCCGAAGCGGGAGCGGTTGGCGAGCGCGATCGCTTGGGCGGCGTTCATTTTGCCCCACAGCCGTTGGCTATCCGGTCGGACTTGTGCGATTCGAGCCTTTATCTCCGCTCCCGCGGTGGCCTCAAACAGATTTTTCATCTTACTGCTCCCATTCCTTAAGCGACACAGGAACTCCATTTTCATTGTTGAATTACTCGGGTCTTTGGAAATAGCTTGGCAGGCCGGGCTTGGTATCTTTGAGGATTGCGACGATGGCTTGACGATCGGCCAGGGAAAGACGGGCATAGCGGCTTCCCTTTTCCGCGCTCGACAACACTTGCCACATGCGCTGATAGATCGCATTGCGAGCTTGCTCTGGCATGCTGTCGAACGCCTTGCTGTAGATCATGTAGCTGCACGGATAGCGCATCAGCCGGCGCTCGAGCACGTCGCGATTGGACGC
>Ga0209626_1000218_pt1 | contig 12285 bp, 9 predicted proteins | sample JacPinW_OM1H0_M2_FD_187962 | JGI IMG/M metagenome (GOLD analysis project Ga0209626, IMG submission 187962) | Forest soil microbial communities from Algoma, Ontario, Canada - Jack Pine, Ontario site 1_JW_OM1H0_M2 (SPAdes) (version 2) | ecosystem: Environmental > Terrestrial > Soil > Boreal... | reverse complement strand
GGTCGTGCGACACCGAGGCCAGGACGGCATTCTTCAGGCGGTCCGCCTCGCGCAGCGCCGCCGCGTGCTCGGCCTCGGCGATCAGACGGACCCGCTCGGCGCCGAGCGCCGCGACCTCGGCGGCGTGGCGGCGGGCGGCGTCGGCCTGGGCGTTGGCGTGCCCCAGGAGCTGCGTCGCCACCGTCGCGGTGGCCAGGAAGGCCACGAGGATGACCCAGTCCAGCGGCTTGTCGACCGACAGCCGGTCGTACGGCTGCTGGAGGAAGTAGTCGATGAGGAAGAAGCAGGCGCCGGCCAGGAAGAAGCCCAGGCTCCGCCCGCCGGCGACGCTGCCGCCGAGGACGACGAGGAGGTAGAGGAGCGCCACGTGGGCCTGATCGGTGTCGCCGCGCAGCGCGATCATGGCGAAGGTGACGAGCAGGAGGATCACCGTCCACAGGAGCCAGGGGCCGGCGCGCCGGAAGGGCGAGAGCTGCATGGCGAAGCCTTACCGCGGCATCTCGAGGCGGTAGCCGACCCCCGGCTCGGTGACGACGAGCCGCGGGCGCACGGCATCGCGCTCGATCTTCCGGCGCAGGTTGGCGACGTGGACGCGCAGGTACTGCTGCGGATCGCCGAAGGCGCGGCCCCAGACGGCGTTGAAGAGCTGCCGGTGGGTGAGCGTCCGGCCGGCCTGGGTGATGAAGGTGCGCAGCAGCTCCCACTCGATGGGCGTCAGGTGGACGGCCTCCTCGCCGCGCTTCACCGTCCTTGCCACCAAGTCGACGACGAGGTCGCCCAAGGCCACCGGCTGCGTGCCGCCGGCGGGAGCCGACTGCACTCGCCGCAGGTTGGCGCGGATGCGGGCGGTGAGCTCCAGGGTGCTGAAGGGCTTGGTGACGTAGTCGTCCGCGCCGATGTCCAGGAGCAGCGCCTTGTCCTCGTCGGAGTGGCGGGCGGAGAGGACGACGATCGCCGCGCTCGACCACTTGCGGATCTCGCGGCAGACCTCGATCCCGGGGATGTCGGGGAGGCCCAAGTCGAGGATCACCAGCACCGGCCTCTCGGCGGCGGCCAGGTCGATGGCCTGGCTGCCGGTCTCCGCCTCGACGACTCTCTCGACCTCGCCCGCCAGGGCGTTCCGCAAGACCCGGCGGATCTGCGGCTCGTCGTCGACGATCAGTGCGGTGCCCTCGCGCATCGTTATCCATCTTAACGCCGCGAAGGGCTCGGTATCGGCGGAGCCCGACACCTGGTTATGTAGGAAACGCTTTTCTACTACAAACCAAGGAGACCCTCATGGCTCGCAAACTGTTCGCCGTCGTCTTCATGCTCGCGCTCTTCTGCATCGCCCCCGTGCCGGTCCTCGATCATGCCTCGGCGCTGAGCTCCGCGCCGCAAGTCGCCGCGCCGCTCTTCACGACCCCGGCTCCGTCGTTCGGCGCCTCCTGCACCCAGCACGTCTGCAACATCTGCGCGAATTCCGGCCTGGCCTGCGACCCGATCCCGTACTGCCACTGCGATTGAAAACTGTTTATCTCAGCTCCTGGGAAGCGCGAAGGCAGGCCGCGTAACGGTGGGCGATGAATCGATGGAGAGCGAGCGCGGAGCCGCACATCAGCAACAAGCCTCCGAGCTCCATGAGAAGTAGAGCGCCGGGTCCGCGCGGCGAAGGAACACCGCGTGCGTGTGCCCAACCCCATGCGTAGGCGAAGCCGAGGTCTTGAAACAGAATAACTGCCGCGATCGCAAGCGCACACCAGGCAAGCAGCACGACGACAATCGAGCGCACCGGGTGGACCGAGCGCTCTCCCGATCCCCGCAGGGTGCGGCGCCTTTTCCATAGCACGAGCCATGACGCTAGGGGCGCCCCGATACCGACTGCCGGTGGGCCGAAGAGCGCCAAGAAGAGAGAAGCGGACGTGAGATCCATGATCATACGGCCGGAGGCGCTTCCGCGGCTGGTGCGCTGCCCGGCGCCTGTCCGCCGCGCCGCTCGCGCGCCAGCACGCTGTGCCGCCGCCCGTAGAAGGCGTAGATCGCCAGCCCGACGAGGAGCCAGATCAGGAGCCGCAGCCAGTTCTCGGGCGGCAGGCTGAGCATGAGGAGGAGGCAGCTCAAGACTCCCAGGATGGGGATCAGGGGGACCAGGGGGACGCGGAAGAGGCGCTCGGCGTCGGGGTGGGTGAGGCGGAGGACGGGGATCGCGGCGCAGACGATGACGAAGATGAGGAGGGTCCCCAGCACCGCCACGTTGACGAGGACGTCGATGGGGAGGAAGGCGGTGACGCAGCCTACGAAGAGGCCGGTCGCCAGCGTCGCCTTGTGGGGAGTGCGGAAGCGGGGGTGGACGGCGGCGAAGAAGCTCGCCGGCAGGAGGCCGTCGCGGGCCATGGCGAGGAGGATGCGCGGCAGCGAGAGCAGGAGGACGAGGAGGACCGTGGTGATGCCGGCCACTCCGGCGAGCGCGATCAAAAGCTTGGCCCAGCCCATGCCGACCTGCGCGAAGGCGTTGGCGAGCGGCGCGTTGAGGTCGAGGCGGTCGTAGCGCACCATGCCGGTGACTACCGCGACGACCCCCATGTAGAGGACGGTGCAGAGGGCGAGCGACGAGAGGATGCCGATCGGCACGTCGCGCTGCGGGCGCTTCGCCTCCTCGGACTGCGTGGAGACGGCGTCGAAGCCCAGGTAGGCGAGGAAGGCGAGAGCGGCCCCCGCCAGCATGCCGAGGGGCCGGCCGCCGGGGTCGGTGTGGCCCAAGAGGGTCTTGCCGAAGAGGACGACGCCGGTCATGCCGTAGGGCGCGAAGGGATGCCAGTTCCGGGGGTCGACGTGGAAGGCGCCGACGACGATGACGAAGAGCACGGTCGAGAGTTTCAACGCCACCATGACGACGTTGAAGCGCGCGCTCTCGCGGATGCCGATGACGAGGACGATGAGCAGCAGGCCGACGATGACAACCGCCGGCAGGTTGATCAGCGAGCCCGTGGGAACCAGGCGTCCGAGCACCGGGTCGTAGCGCACCACCGGACCGGAGATGGCCAGCGGCAGGGTGACGCCGAAGGAGCCGAGGACGCTCTGCAGGTAACCGGACCAGCCGTTCGCCACCAGCGCCGCGCCCATCGCGTACTCGAGCACCAGGGCCCAGCCGACGATCCAGGCGAGGAGCTCGCCCAAGCTCGCGTAGGCGTAGGTGTAGGCGGAGCCGCAGACCGGCACGGCGGAGGCGAACTCGGCGTAGCAGAGGGCCGCGAAGAGGGCGGCGACGCCGGCGACGACGTAGGAGAGGATGAGCGACGGACCGGCCGTCTGGCGGGCGATGGCGCCGGTGGTGACGAAGATGCCGGCGCCGATGATGGCGCCCATGCCGACGGCCGTGAGCTGCACCGGCCCGAGCGCCCGCCGCAGCCGATGGTCGCCCTCCTCGTTCGCTTCGGCGAGGATGCGGTCGAGCGGCTTGCGGGCGAAGAGCGGGTGCGCCATGAAGCGGTCCTCCGGAGGCGCCTTGCCTCAGCCGGCTGTCACCGTGAGAGCGTGTGAATTTTTGTCGGAGGCCGATCATCCGACGCGATTGCCGCGCAAGAACTTAGGCCTGTCATCCCGAGCGTGAGCGAGGGACCTGGGTGGGGGGAGGCCTCCCAAATCTTTGATAGCAAAGGCTTTCTCGCCGCCCTTCCCCCAGGTCCCTCGCTCTCGCTCGGGATGACAATCGGGGAGGACGTGCCCCGGGGGTAGTGACTGAGTCTCGGCAAATCTTCACACGCTCTCAGGGTGACAATTCATAGGTTTGCACGCTATAGATGAAAGACCTCCGAGAAAAACGTTCTTGCGATCGTCGAACCGCGACAGTCTATGTCAAGCGGTCCGCCTCGGGACGGCGCCCGCCCCTCAGTCCACCCGCCAAGTTGCTATAATCCCTTCTACGACCATGATTTCCCGCCTGCTCCCGTCCCCACCCCGCCCCTCTCTTCCGGCAGCGTTGACGTCGATCGCCGGCCTGCTGCTGGCCGGCCTGCTGCTGGCCGCCGCGGCTCCGCGGCCGGCGGCGGCTCCCGGACCTGGTGGCGCCAATGAGGTGCTGACCATCCGCGTGCACTCGATCATCCAGCCGGCGGCTGCCGAGTTCATCACCGGCGCCATCGCGCGGGCGGACGGGGAGGGGGCGCGGGCGCTGGTCATCGAGCTCGACACGCCGGGCGGCCTCATGACCTCGATGCGGGACATCTTCACCGCCATGCTGGCGGCGCGGACGCCGGTCGTCGTCTACGTGGCGCCCTCCGGCGCCGAGGCCGCCTCGGCGGGGTTCTTCCTGCTGATGGCCGCCGACGTGGCGGCGATGGCGCCGGGCACCAACGCCGGCGCCGCCCACCCGGTGGGCGGCCAGGGGGAGACGATCGAGGGGACGATGGGCAAGAAGGTGGAGGAGGACGCGGCGGCGACCATCCGCTCGCTCGCCCGGCGCAACGGCAGGAACGAGCCGCTGGCCGAGGCGGCGGTGCTGCAGAGCCGCTCCTTCACCGCTGACGAGGCGCTCAAGGCGAAGCTCATCGACCTCGTAGCCCCCAGCCTGCCCAAGCTGCTGGCGGCGCTCGACGGCCGCACCATCCAGCGGGGGGAGGCGCCCGTCGTCCTCCACACCGCCGGCGTGCCCGTGCGGGAGCTCGAGATGTCGCCGCTCGGCAAGCTGCTGTCGACGATCGCCCACCCCAATATCGCCTACATCCTGCTCACCCTGGGCGGCCTCGGGCTGTTCTTCGAGCTGTCGCACCCGGGCGCCGTGCTGCCCGGGGTGGTGGGCGCCGTCTGCCTGATCCTCGCCTTCTACGCGCTGTCGGTCTTGCCCGTCGACTACGCGGGGATGGCGCTCCTCCTCCTGGCGCTGATCTTCTTCGTGGCCGAGCTCAAGGTGGCGAGCCACGGCATGCTCACGCTCGCCGGCATCCTCTCCCTCATCTTGGGCTCGGTCATGCTGTTCAAGAGCCCGGAGCCGGCGCTCCGCGTCAGCACCAGCGTCATCGCCTCGCTGGCGGCCTTCGCCGGCCTGGTGGTCGGCTTCCTCACCTGGCGGGTGGTCAAGGCCCGGCGCGCGCCGGTGCGCACGGGGCTGGAGGGGATGCTGCACGAGCACGGCAGGGCGCAGACTCCGCTCGCCCCGCGCGGCAAGGTCTTCGTCCACGGCGAGATCTGGGACGCCGTCCTCGATCCGCCGGGAGAGCCGGTGGCCGGCGGCGAGACGGTCGAGATCGTGGCGGTCGAGGACTTCACCTTGCGGGTGCGGCCGTTGCGGCCGGCCCGATCCGCTTAAAGCCAGAGAGGACCTCATGGAATATTACGGCATCTTCTTAGTCGTCGCCGTGGCGCTGTTTCTCTTCTCGCGCTGGGTCAACATCCTCAACGAGTACGAGCGCGCCGTCACCTTCTGGCTCGGCCGGCTCTCCGAGCACCCCAAGGGGCCCGGCCTGGTGCTCATCTTCTGGCCCTTCGAGCGCATGATCAAGGTGCCGCTGCGGACGGTGGTGCACGACATCCCGCCGCAGGACATCATCACCCGCGACAACGTCTCGGTGAAGGTCTCGGCGGTGGTCTACTTCCGGGTGGTCGAGCCGACGCGGGCGATCGTCGAGGTGGAGAACTACCTCTACGCCACCAGCCAGCTGGCCCAGACGACCCTGCGCTCGGTGCTCGGCCAGGCGGACCTCGACGAGCTGCTCTCGCAGCGCGAGAAGCTCAACACGCGCCTCCAGGAGATCATCGACAACCATACCGACCCCTGGGGGATCAAGGTGTCGATGGTCGAGGTCAAGCACGTCGACCTGCCGCAGGAGATGCAGCGCGCCATGGCGCGGCAGGCGGAGGCGGAGCGCGAGAAGCGCGGTAAGATCATCCACGCGGCGGGCGAGCTGGAGGCGTCGGTCAAGCTGGGCGAGGCGGCGGACATCATCTCCAGGAACCCCGTGACCCTGCAGCTGCGCTACCTCCAGACCTTGACCGAGATCGCCTCGGAGAAGAACTCGACGATCATCTTCCCGCTGCCGATCGAGATGATGAAATCCTTCTTCGGGCACACACCGGAACCGCGAGCGGTGGAGCCGAAATCGACGTGAGCGAACCGCACGAGCCCAGCTACTACGAGATCGCCCTCACCAACCGGCAGGTCGTCATCGCCTTCGTCATCCTCCTGGGCTGTCTCCTGGCGGCCTTTTTCTCCGGCGTCTGGATCGGCCGCGGCGCCGGCGACCGCGCCGACCGCGAGCAGGTGGCGCACGCCACCTCGCCCGCCCCGCCGGCCGCCGAGGGGCGGAGCCTGGAGGAGCTGAAGTTCTTCACCGATCAAGGCAAGAAGCGCGGCCGGCAGCAGAGCCAAGTGGGCCTCAACCCGCCGCCCGCCCAGCCCGCACCGACCGCCGCGCCCCCCGCCGCACCGACCTCCACCGCGCCGTCTCCGCCACCGGCGAGCCACGCTCCAGCCGCCCGGCCGGCAGCGCCGCCCGTCCCCGAGACGCAGCACCCGTCCCCAGCCGCCCCTTCCGCCAGCCGCCCGAGCGCCAGCGATCGCGCCCCGGCCGGCGACGCGGGAGCCGACACCGTCCGTCCCCGGCCGCTGCCGGAGAGCGTCGGTTCCGTCTCCGCCGGCCGCGGCAACCCGCCGGCGGCGGCGCCGACGCAGCCCGGCGGCGGCTCGGTGGTCGTCCAGGTCTTCGCCTCCGCCGACGAAGCGGAAGCGCAGAAGGTGCGGAACCGGCTGACGGCGGGCGGGCTGCAGGCCTTCCTGTCGCCGCTGACCGTCGACGGCCGCACCATGTACCGCGTGCGCATCGGCCCCTTCGCCTCCCGCCCGGTGGCCCAGAAAGAGGCCGAGCGGGTGCGGAAGACCTACAAGCTGGACACCTGGTTGACGGAGTAGCCGTCCCCCTCCCGCCCGTCCCTCGAGCCGCGGTGAAATCGCTCCTCTGGCTCCTGCTGGCCGCCGGCGGCGGCGTCCTCTGGGCGCTCTGCTTCGAGCGCCAGCCCTTTCTCCTGGCGCCCTGGGTGGCGCTGGCGCCGCTCTTCCTCCTCCTGCTCCTGCCGCCCCGCCGGGCCGCCGCGCTCGGCTTCGTGCACGGCTTCGCCAGCTGGATGACCGCCCTCTCCTGGATCGCCTCCACGCTGGTGACCTATGGCGGCCTGCCGAAGGCGGCGTCGGTCCCCCTCCTGGCGATCCTCGCCGCCTACCTGGCCCTCTACCACGCCGCCTTCGCCGGGCTGGGGGCGCGGCTGTGGCGGCGGGGCGGGGGACTGGCCCTCTGGGGCCTTCCCGCCCTTTGGGTGGCGCTCGAATGGCTGCGCACCTATCTGGGCGGCGGCTTCCCCTGGAACCTCGCCGCCTATGCCTGGGTGGGGGTGCCGGGGGCGTTGCCGCTCGCCGCCTGGATCGGCGCCTACGGCGTCTCGTTCCTGGTCCTGACCGCCAACGCCGGGGTCGCCATGGCGGTGGCCCGCCGGCGCTGGGAGCCGCTGGCGGCGGGGCTCGCGCTGCCCCTCCTCCTCCTGCCTCTCGGCGGCCGCTGGAGCACGCGCCAGGGCGCCGAGATGGTCGCTCCCGCCCCCTTCGCCGGCACGCCGGTGCGCCTCCTCCAGCCCAACATCCAGAACCTCACCCGCTTCGAGGCGGCGGCGGTCTACCGCAACTATCGGAAGGTCCTCGACCTCTCGACCGCCGCCTGCGAGGAGGGGACTCTCGTCATCTGGCCGGAGAGCGCCGCCTGGCCCTTCAGCTTCGAGCGCGACGCCGACTTCGCACGCGATCTCGCGGGGCAGGTCCGCCGCGGCTGCACAGTGCTCTTCAACTCCACCCACGAGGTGGGCGGCTTCGTCTACAACTCGGCCTTCCTGTTGAGCCCCGGCGCGCCGCCGGCGCGCTACGACAAGCGCCACCTCGTCCCCTTCGGCGAGTACGTGCCGTTTCGCGGAGTCTTCTCCTTCATCGACAAGCTGGCGCGCGAGGCGGGCGAGTTCCGGTCCGGCGAGGGAGTCCACCTCCTCCCCTGGGGGGACGAGCGGATCGGCATGTCGATCTGCTACGAGGTGGTCTTCCCCGACGAGGTGGCGGCCCTCGTCCGCGCCGGCGCCACGGTTCTCGTGACGATCACCAACGACGCCTGGTACGGCGACACCGCAGCCCCCTGGCAGCACTTCCGCGCCGCCCGCTTCCGCGCCGCCGAGAACCGCCGGCCGCTGCTGCGGGCCGCCATCACCGGCGTCTCCGCCCTCATCGCCCCGGACGGCTCGGTCGCCGCCGAGATCGACCTCTTCCGGGAAGGGGTGATCCGCGCCCGCGTCGCCGGCCGCTCGCGGCTCACCCCCTTCGCCCGCCACCCCCGGCGCGTGCCGGCGCTCTGCTCGTTCCTGGCCGCGTTTGCTATCATCTGGACCTTCAGGAAACCGCCCGGGAGCCCGCCATGATCGCCGCCGACGTCCAACAGCGCATCGACCAGCTCAAAGACCAGCTCGAGAACCTCCGGGGGTATCTTTGAGGACGCCGGCCTGGAGCGGCGCCTGGCCGAGATCGACCACCAGCTGGAAGACGCCGGCTTCTGGAACGACCGCGCGAAGAGCGCCCCCATCCTGCAGGAGCGGCGCGGCCTGGAGCGCCGCCTCGAAACCCTGAAGCGCCTGCGCGCCGACGCCGACGAGCTGACCGCCTGGGGCGAGCTCCTGGCGGAGGGCGAGGGCGACCCCGAGGTCGAGCGCTTCCTCGACCGCCTGGCGGGCGAGCTCGCCGCGCTGGAGCTGCAGCTCAAGCTCTCCGGTCCCGACGACGACAAGAACGCCATCGTGGCCATCCACCCGGGGGCCGGCGGCACCGAGTCGCAGGACTGGGCGGAGATGCTGCTCCGCATGTACCTGCGCTGGGCGGAGCAGCACGGCTACGAGGTGGAGATGCTGGAGCGCCAGGACGCCGACGAGGCGGGGATCAAGAGCGCCACCTTCGCCGTCCGCGGCCCCTACGCCTACGGCTACCTCTCCGGCGAGGCCGGCGTCCACCGCCTGGTGCGGATCAGCCCCTTCGACTTCCAGGGCCGCCGCCACACCTCCTTCGCCTCGGTCGACGTCTACCCGGAGGTGGACGACGACGTCGTCATCGAGGTCGAGGACAAGGACCTGCGGATCGACACCTACCGCTCCTCGGGGGCCGGCGGCCAGCACGTCAACAAGACGGAGTCGGCGGTGCGCATCACCCACCTGCCGAGCGGCATCGTCGTCGCCTGCCAGAACGAGCGCAGCCAGATCAAGAACCGCGCCATGGCGATGAAGGTGCTGCGCTCGCGGCTCTACGACCGCGAGATGCAGAAGCGCGCCGCCGAGCAGGCCGAGCGCGAGGGAAAGAAGATGGACAACGCCTGGGGGAGCCAGATCCGCAGCTATGTCCTCCACCCCTACCGCATGGTCAAGGACCACCGCACCGGCGCCGAGGTCGGCGACGCCGACCGCGTGCTCGACGGCAACCTCGACCCCTTCATCGAGGCCTGGCTGAAGGGCCAGATGGGCACGCCGGGAGAGATCCCGTCCTGACGCCTCTCCGGCTCGACTACGTGTCGCCGCTGCCGCCCGTGCGCACCGGCATCGCCGACTACAGCCTCGATCTCCTGCCGTTCCTCGCCGCCCTCGCCGACGTCCGCCTGGTGCGCCTGCCGGGTCAGCCGGTCGACCCCGCCGTCGCCCTGCGCTGGCCACTCGTCGAGGCGGGGGAGACCGGCACCGGCGGCCGGCTGCCGCTCTACCAGATGGGCAACAACCGGCACCACGAGGGGGTGCTGGAGCTGGCTCTGCGCATCCCCGGGGTGCTCACCCTCCACGACGTCGTCCTCCACCACCTGCTGCTCGACGTCACGCTCGGCCGCGGCGTCTTCCCTCCCTACCGGGAGCGCCTCACGCGCGATCACGGCTGGATCGGCGACGCCGCCTCGCGGGCGAAGAAGTGGCACGCCTATGGTGACGCGCCGGTCTTCGCCCTGCCGGCCCACCGCACCCTCCTCCTCGCGCAGCGCGGCGTCCTCGTCCACAGCCGCTGGGCGGAGGCGATGGTGCGCGAGGAGGTCCCGGAGGCGCGGGTGCGGGCGATCCCCATGGGGGTGCCCCTGTCGCCCGCCGCCGACCCCGCGGCCGGCCGCGCGCTGCGGCGCCGCCTGGGGCTGCCGGAGGACGCGCCGGTCGTCGGCTCCTTCGGCTTCCAGACGCCGATCAAGCGCACGGAGACCGCCCTCGCCGCCCTCGCCGCGCCGGGCCTCGAGCGCGTCCACCTGCTGATCGTGGGGGAGTCGGCCGCCGTCATGGACCTCGAAGGGGAGGCGCGGCGGGCGGGGGTGGCGGCGCGGGTGCACGTGGCAGGCTTCCTCCCCTACGCCGACTTCGCGGCCGCCATCGCCGCCACCGATCTCTGCTTGAACCTCCGCTACCCGACCGCCGGCGAGACCTCGGCGTCTCTCCTGCGGGTGCTGGCGGCGGGACGGCCGGCCCTGGTCTCCGACTACGCGCAGTTCGCCGACCTGCCGCCGGAGATCGCCGGGAAGGTGCCGCTGGCGGCGCGGCGGGAGGACGAGGCGGCGGGCCTGGCGGCGGCGCTCCGCGGCCTCCTCGCCGGACCCGATTCCGCGGAACGCCTGCGGGCGATGGGGGAGGCGGCGCGGGAGCACGTGCGTCGCCACCACGACCCGGCGCGCGCCGCGGCAGCCGTCGTCGCGGCCTGCCGGGAGTGGGAGAGCCTGCCGCCGCCCGGAAGCGATCTGCCGGGGCCGGAGCTGCCGCCGCCCTCCACCATCGCCTGGCACGAGCTCCCCGGCGAGATCGAGGTCGGCGGCGTCGAGCGCCCCTGGCCGGAGGGGGAGCGGCGGACGATCCATATCCGCCTGCGCAACGCCGGCTTCGCCCGCTGGCTGGCGGGCGACCGCGGTCCCGGCGGGATCGCCGTCTCCCTCAAGCTCTTCTCCGGCGGCGAGGATCTGTTGGAGGGCCGCCGCTGGCTCGCCCTGCCGCGCGACGTCGATCCCGGCCAAGAGGTGCGCTTCGAGGCCGAGGTGCGGCGCCCGCCGGGACCCGCCCGCCTGCGCGTCGAGCCCCACCTCTTCGGCGGCCTCAGCTTTTCCTTCCTGGGCGGCCCCTGGTGGGAAGGCGAGCTGTGAGCGGCAAGCGGAGCCCCTTCTGGGAAGCCGCGAGCTGGACGGTGCTCGGCCTCCTCCTCGTCGCCACCCTCGTCGCGACCCTGCGCTTCGACCGCGCCGGCCGGCCGTCGCTGGTGGGCGACGAGGCGACCTACGCCATGCAGGCGGCGAGCCTCGCCGAGGACGGCGACCTCGCCTACACCCGGGCCGACTATGACCGCTTCCGCCGGCAGTGGGGAGGGCAGCCGGACGGACTGGTCCTTCAGAGCCGCGACGGCGGCCGCCACCTGACCTACGGCAAGCCCTTCCTCTACGCCCTCGTGGCAGCCCCCTTCGTGCGGCTGTCGCCGCTCAACGGGGCGCGGGTGGCGAACGCCCTCCTCCTCGCCGCCGCCGCGTTAGCAGCGGCCCACACCCTGCGCCGCCGGCTGGGCGCCGCCGCCCCCCTGTGGGTGGCGGCCTTCGTCTTCGCCTCGGTCGCCTTCGCCTACGTCTTCTGGGTCCATGCCGACCTCTTTCTCTTCGCGGCGACCGCCCTGGGCTTCGCCATTGTCTATGGTGCGGGGGGCGGCGAGCGCGAGTCGGCTGCCGCCCCGCCGCCGGAGATCTACGGCGAGGAGCCCGCCTCCCGCTCGTGGCGACCCTTCGGACGGTTCTTCGCCGCCGGGCTGCTGATTGCCATCCCCGGCGCCTTCCGCCCCTTCTACCTCGCCCTCCTGCTGCCGGCGGCGCTGGCGGTGCCGCGGGAGCGCCGGCGGGAGCGGGTGGCGGGGCTCGCCGGCCTGGCCGCCGGGGCGGCCTTCCTGCTGCTCCTCACCGCCCTCGTGCAGTGGCACGCCGGCGGCTCGTGGACCGGCTACGGCGGCGAGCGGCAGGGCTTCTATCCGCGCACCGGCTATCCGGAGGTCGACTTCCCGGCGAGCCAGTGGGAGCGGTCGCTGCAGCGCTGGGGCAACACCTCGTGGATCCAGGAGGGGGCGATCGACGTCCGCCTCGACCGCCGCCTGCTCGGCTGGGACGCCCTCTACTTCCTGGCCGGGAGGAACGTCGGCGTCTTGCCCTACTTCCTGCCCCTCCTCCTGGGCTTCGCCGCCTGGCGCGGCGAGCGCGGCCGCTGGGCGATCCCGCTCGCCGTCTTCCTCGCCGCCGCCGGCTTCCTCTTGGTGCG
>Ga0209626_1000217_pt1 | contig 12305 bp, 11 predicted proteins | sample JacPinW_OM1H0_M2_FD_187962 | JGI IMG/M metagenome (GOLD analysis project Ga0209626, IMG submission 187962) | Forest soil microbial communities from Algoma, Ontario, Canada - Jack Pine, Ontario site 1_JW_OM1H0_M2 (SPAdes) (version 2) | ecosystem: Environmental > Terrestrial > Soil > Boreal... | reverse complement strand
CCGCCCCTACACAAGAAGCAAGAAACCTCCCGGCAGGTCCCTGCGTCCTACTTCGGCGGGCGGCTGGGGCGCAGCTCGATGAGGCTGGGGAGGGCGCGGTCGGGGTAGTCGAGGAGGTGGAGGACGGTCATGGCGACGTCCTCCGGGCGGAGAGCCCAGTCCCGCTCCTTTCTACCGGAGGGATGGCCGGTGGGATGGGAGAAGGCGGTCTCGACGCTGCCGGGGAGGATGGCGGCCACCCGCACGCCGTGGTGGCGGAGGTCGAGCATGGCGGCCTCGGAGAGCCCGATGAGCCCGAACTTGCTGGCGTTGTACGCGCCGCCGCCGGCCAGCGGGTTCTTGCCGGCGAGCGAGGAAACGTTGACGATCCAGCCGGCGCCCTGGCGCTTCATGGCCGGCGCCACGGCGCGCAGGAAGTAGAAGGCGCCGTGGAGGTTGGTCTCCAGCACCTCGCGGAACTGGTCGCCGGTGATCTCGTCGACGGGGGCGAAGATCCCCATCCCGGCGTTGTTGACCAGGCAGTCGATCCGCCCCGCGCGCTCCAGCACCCGGCGCACGAAGGCCTCGACCTCCTCCTCGCGCCGCACGTCGACGGGCCCGCCCCCGACGCGGTCGTCGCCGAAGCGGGCGGCGAGCTCCGCCCGCGCCTTCTCGACCGACTCCGGGCTCTTGCTGCAGAAGTAGACCCGGAAGCCGCGGCCGAGGAGAGCCTCGGTCACCGCCCGGCCGATGCCCCGGCTGCCGCCGGTGACGATCGCGACCCTTGCCACCTCTTCGGCCATGAAGTCGTCCTCCCGTCCGTCACTCTACCAGCCCTGAAATGCCCCCGCCTGGTAGGATTGTTGTAGAGCAGGAAGGAGAGAGTGCGCGATGTTCTTCAACCCTGACTACCTACTGTTCATATTGCCGGCCCTCCTGCTGTCGCTGTGGGCGAGCTGGCGTACGCATGCCGCGTTCAAGAAGTACTCCAAGGTGCGGACCCTACGCGGGCTGACCGGGGCGCAGGCCGCCCAGACGATGCTCCGCGGGGCGGGGATCGCCGACGTCGAGGTGGTGCCCACCTCGGGCATGCTGACCGACCACTACAACCCGGCCACCAAGAAGCTCAACCTCTCGGAGAGTGTCTACGCCTCCAACTCGGTCGCTGCCGTGGGCGTCGCCTGCCACGAGGCGGGTCACGCCCTCCAGCACGCCGCCGGCTACCGGCCGCTCTGGCTGCGCTCGGCCCTGGTGCCGACCGCCAACATCGGCTCCTCGCTGGGCTACATCGTCATGATGCTGGGGCTCTTCCTCCTGCATTCGCGGGAGGTGGTGCTCTTCGGTGCCATGCTCTTCTCGGCCGTCCTCCTCTTCCAGATCGTCACCCTGCCGGTCGAGTTCGACGCCACCGCCCGCGCCAAGCAGCAGGCGGTCGCGCAGGGCATCGTCCTCGAGCAGGAAAGGGAAGGGATGGACCGCGTCCTCAACGCGGCAGCCCTGACCTACGTGGCCGCGGTGGTCTCGACGCTGATGACGCTCCTCTACTACCTCCTCAGGTCCGGAATCCTGGGCGGCCGGCGGGACTGAAGTTTAGTCCGTCCTGAAGGCGTAGACCTGCTCGTCGCCGGCGACGTAGATGCGTCCCTTGGCGACGATCGGCGTCACGTAGCGGCGCACCGGGCTCATCGCCCCGGTGGTGACGACCGGCGCGCCGGTGTCGCCGTCGAAGCCGTGCAGGCGGTTGTCGCCCTCCGCACCTACCACCCAGACGATGGCGTCCGAGTGCCCGTCGGTCGAGGTGACCATCGGCGAGCCGCGGCCGCCGCCGTCGGCGCACCAGGCGGTCGCCATCCTGGGCGGCGCGCCGGCGGCGATCCGCACCGCCATGTGGGTGGCCCCGGAGCCGCCGCCCGGGCAGGCGGCGCCGCGGCCCAGGAAGGTCAGGTAGGTTCCGCGGGGCGTGCGGTAGGCCGCCGCGGCGTTGATGATCGGGCCGTGGACGAATTCGGCGGCGACCACCGGCCCGCCGATGCCGCCCAGGCGGTCGCGGTTGGCCAGGTAGACCTTGCCGTCCTTGCCCATGGCGACCAGGAGGCGCGACGGATTGGCGCCCGGGAGGTCGATCACCATCGGGCCGGTGCCCCCCAGGTCGACGTCGCTGTTGTCGAGCTCCCGCCAGTTCTGAGGCGCCCAGAAGTCGGCGGCTTGACCGGAGAAGCGCGGGCCCGGCGACAGCCGGCCGATCATCTCGCTCTGGCCCCAGCCGCGGAGGCCGAAGGAGCCGTTGCCGGTGGTGACGTAGAGCGCGGCGCCGTCCGAGGCGATGCCGCTCGGCGCCCAGATGCCCGCCTCCTCGGCCTCCGTGGCCCAGGCGGTCGGGTGCGCCGGGTCGGTCACCGGGATGCCGACCACCCAGCCATGGTAGGCGCCGCAGTCGCCCCAATGGCCGCCGTAGGGCACGTAGAGGACGCCGTGGAGGAGCGCCAGCGCGCCGCGCTCGTTCTGCACCCTGGAGTCGAAGGCCAGCCTGCCGGCGTGGAAGCTGGCATTGGCATCGACCGGCCAACCCTTCTTGGTGGCGCCGTCGTCGAGGCCGAGCGCGTAGACCTTGTGGCGCGGGCCGCCCGGATCGAGCGTCATGGCGTCGAGAAACAGTGTGCGCGAGGCGAGGTCGGCGTAGGGCGTGCCGGTCACCCCCAGCGGATCGATGTTGCCGCAGGGGAGCTGCCGCCGCGGCACCGGCGGTGCGAGCGTCCGCTGCCAGACCACCCGGGCGTTGGCCGCGTCGAAGGCGGTCACCTGGTTGCGCTCGGTGGCGACCAGGAGGAGATCGGGCTTGCCGGCGCTCCCGGCGACGAAGAGCGGCTGGGCATAGGTCGGGCCGGCGACCGGCGCCTTCCAGGCGGCGTCGAGGTGGAGCTTGGCCGCCGCGGCCCGGGTCAGGTTGGGCGCCACGTAGAGCCCGGTCCGCTCCCGGTTGCCGTGGTGCTCGACGACCGAGGCGGGGGAACCGGCCAAGCCAACCGGCGCTGCGGAGGCGCCCGCCGGGACGCGCGGAGGGGCGGCGAGCGCCATCCCGGCGACGACAGCGGAGACGGCGAAGAAGATGGCGAGCCCTGGGAGCTTGACGTTCATGCCGGCGCAGCTCCTTTCTCGAAGGCCGCCGCCGCCATCCGCTCGTCGAGCTGCGCGAGCACCTTCGGCCACGCTTCGTCGTGCTGATCCCTTGATTCCTGGTCGGGAAAGCCGGCGTGGACGAGGTGGAGACGCGTCCCGTCGCCGTCGGGCGTCAGCCGCACCGTCACCACCGTTTCGGCCCCCTTGGTTCCAGTCGTCACCCAGGCCAGTTTGACGAGCCGGTCAGGCTCGAGCTCGAGGAAGCGGCCGTAGTGGGGATGGCGGCCGCCCGCGTACCGCGTCTCGAAGAAGAAAGGGACGTCGACCTCGGGCTTCATCAACACCGTTCCCGGCGCCGCGAACCAGCGGTCGAACTGCTCCGTCCACGCCTGGAACAAGGCCCGCGGGGACGCCGCCATCGTGCGCTCGGCCGTCAAGCTGAACGGCCGCGAGGAGAGGTCGGGCTGGGTGGCGGGCGTCGTCGGCATGGTTCCTCCTTCCGCCATCGAACGTACCGAATTCGGCGAAGCGCAGCCTCTATCTGCGATGGCTGCTTGTTTCACGGTTCGCTCTGCTCGTTCTCGGAATCCGAGCCTAGCCGACGTTCGGTTTGAGGCCAAGACACATTCTCCCCTTCCATCGGCGGTTGCCTACAAAGAATTATCGCCGGCCAAAGTGCGCTTGGAGACAACGGGCTGTATTCCAAATACACTCCCCAGGCACTGCTGCGCCTCTGATCCTAACCCTCGCTTCCGCAGTATTTTAACAACAGAAAGATAGGATTGCTTGTCTTCGGGATCGAGCGCCAGAGCTCGTGTATAGTTGCGAACGGCATTCGGGATATCCTCCAAGCCCTCGGCGATCTCACCGAGGTTAGAGTACACTGTAGAGAGGTCACTTCCAGAACGCCGCCGCAGCACCGATTCCAGAAGAGTTCTTGCGGCTTGAGACTTGCCCTGCTTCACAAGGAGATCGGCTAGGTTGACGTACGCACTTACGTAGTTGTTGTCGACTGCTATCGCCCTTTGGAAGAGTGTCTGCGCTGCTTCAGTTTCGCCCTTTACCTCTCTCAAGTTACCAAGGTTATAGTAGGCAGGAGCGAAATCTGCGTCGGTGCTGATCGCTGACTGATAGCTTATAATAGCCCCATCGAGGTTACCGCGAGCCTTCTGCGCAGCGCCGAGTCGCAGGTAAACTGTAGCAGCCCACCTTTTTCTTGAGGCAACCTGAGAATCGGTCACGTCAGGCATCAGTGCCGCCGCTCTTTCCAGTGCTTCGACTGCCCTATCGAATAAGCCCTGCTTGTAATAAACACCGCCAAGATTAAAATATGCCCACCATATCTCATGGCCGGAGATTACACTGCGATATTCAGCAGCGGCATGATCGAAGTCGCCATTACGGAAGTAAATATTCCCCAGCTCGCCATGTGCGTTAAAAAAGGAGGGATCTCGCCTCAGGGCCTCTGTAAACTTTCTTATAGCCGCGCTATCCTGGCCCATCTGAGAATAGGTGTTGCCGATATTATAGTGTGCCGAAGCTAGATCCGGCTTTTCCACTATAGCTTTGGTCCATTCGGCTACCGCGCCTTCGAAGTCGCCAGAGTAATAGCGCGCATTGCCAAGATAGAAGTACCTGTGGGCTAAGTCACTTCTCGCCTCATCAACTGATTTCTGCAAATATTCCGCTGCCCTTGAAAAATCTTTCTTAAAAAATGCCACCAAGCCTTGGTCGTAGCGCGATTTTGAGCTATCTAGACTCTTTAATATTTCCAGCCTTAATTCCTCAGGTCTAAGGCCGCGCTTTTTCGCAAGCGTCTCGACGGCTGAGTCGATGTCACTGAATGGATCCATACTCACTGCCAAGATCTGTTCCAGTAGCTTTCGCTGCTCCTCGTCTTTATTCTTAGCCTCATAGTTGGTGAAGATGGCATAGCTCAAGGAAACAAGTGCGAGAAACGCGCCAATCAAAGTGGCTTTAGCGATCCGCGAGTAGCGCGACCAACGCTTATAGAACTGGCGAAGTGGGCGCGAACCATCGGCAAACCATTTACTTCTCGGCGACCCAAACTGTTGTTTCACGGATTTTGCCCTCGGCTACCTCTTCTCTCGGTCAGGTTCTAGCTATCACAAGAGTATTCGACAAGTACGACGAAATTACCGATCGCCGCACAGAGTCCTCCGCGAGGTAAGATAGCATTTTAGCGGAGGACGTGTCAATACGGGCGCGTTGAGGTATTTGGGCAACGAGGGTTAGCGCCGATCCGTGGCCGCATAGATTCTAAATCAGTCAGCGCCCCATTCCCCTCCTTCACACCGCCAAGGTGAAATGCCTCGATTCTATTGTGGGCTTGAAGGTCCACATACGGCCCACCCTGCGCCAACGGGAGCCGTGCAATGCAGGCTGACAAGCCAGAGGCTGTGGGGCAAGGGGTCATCTATCAGATGGGGAGCATCCCCGCGCGCCATCTGCCTTGGCGGATTTTAAAAAGAGGGCTGGCTTGCGCTACGGCGGTCACAAGGCTTGATCGCTCGGATCGCCAGAAGTTCAATCGGAGTCTGATCCGAGGCACTAGAGGCCGGGGCTCGGCACAGCCTGTGCTGCAGGGTTACTCTGCGCCGCTCGAAGGCTCCCAATCGCCGCGCAGGAAGGCCGTGGCGGTCTTGACGAAGGGCTCGGCCAGGTCGCCGAAGACGGGGCCATGGCCGCCGTTGGACGGAACCGAGGGCAGCGGCTTCTAGCCTGGTGAACGATAGAGTAGACTGGCCGGCGTCCGCCACTTCCGTAGGTTCTTTGAGCGCGTACAATCGCCCGCCGGGATGCCCCGATAGGGGGAAGCAGCCCCCGAAGAGACTTGGGGGTCTTCCGCGCTAGGAATGGCGGCGGCTGCCCCGAAAGGGCTACGCCGGCCCTAAGAGGGCCACGCCGGCCCGAAAAGGGCGACGCCAGCCCGAGAAGGGCCACGCCAGCCCCGAAAGGGCCACCCCGGCCCCAGAAGGGCCGCGCCAGCCCGAAAAGGGCCAGGGTTGCCCAAAAAGGGCAGGGGCCGCCCCAGAAGGGCTGCGCCGGCCCCAAAAGGGCAGGCCTTGCCCCACCGAAATTCCAGGATTTTACGGCTTCCGGACCAAGCGCGCACCGATTTCCCGTCTGTTCCGCCAATAAGGCGAAGGGAGCGGTCCTCGGCGCTAATTCTGCGTCCGCGCGCGTTTCTTGCGCCGATGGGAGCTCTGGAGCGACATTCTCGCCGCCGTTCGCTTGAAATTGGGGAATTCCGCTCATTCATGCTCCGGGCAGCGATGGGGTCGCATCGCAGGCTCGACGGTGCAGCGGGCGGCTCGGCGGGGCGGATTTCTTCACGGTGACGAGCGCCACTCGTCAGCGAGGCTCAAAAAGCGCGGAGAATGCTGGCTACGTGGGAGTGGGACACCTCCGGCATACAACGAAATACGGTCAAGGCGGTGGGCTCTCGGGTAGTGTCCTAGTTTGAATTCTTCCCCTTGTACGGTCCCCGCTTCTGGCCGGCGGCGGCGGCCGGCAGCAGCGCCACCAGGTCCGCGATCGACCACAGCCGATCCGTCACCCCAGCCGCCATGGCGGGGCTTACCCGTAGCGTCTGGTGGATGCGGCAGAAGTTGTAGTGTGCCGTGAACAGCCCGAACGCGGCGACGTGGTTCTCCAGCTTTTTGGAAAAGGCGTTCGTCAAGCGGGTGAACCGGCGGACGCTCATGCGGACGGTCAGGTTGGACCGTTCGATGTAGGAGGTCGAGACGTGCTTCGCGTCCGGGTTGCCAGTCACGCTGTGGCGCTCGCACCCGATGCACTCGGCTGGGCTGTACCGGTGCTCGGCATCCCCGCCGGCCCCGTAAATCTTGACGAGCTGCGCGAAGTCGATCTCCGCGGAGAAGGCATCCTCGACGGCGGAGAGGTACATCTTGTGGCCGTCCGTGGTGAGCTGCACCCGGTTCTCCAGGCGGCCCGCTAGATCCTCCATGAAGGCCGTTGCACTGCCGGAATCCCGCGAGCCCACCAGGAAGGAAGGGATGAGCTTGGTTTCCGCGTCGATCGCCGTAAAGGTCCACACGTCCCCGACCCCGAACTCCCCGAGACGGTCCTGGGGGACGTTCTTCTCCTTGGCGTAGACGAAACTCCAAACCTCGTCTACCTGGAGGCGCTTGCAGGAGAGGTTCCGCAACTCCTTATCCTGGAGGCGGATGCAGGCTTCCCCGATCTCCCGCCACAGCTTCATGACGGTATCCTTGGAGACTCCCGCCATGCGGGCGGTCGCCCGGATACCGCAGCCCTCCACCAGGGCGGAGACGATCTGGACTCGCTTCGGGGCGCTGAGCACGTTAGCCATACTAGACATTATACGTAGGCGAGTAGGCAATGTCAAGCGGGGAAGTTGACAGGGGCCGAGCAGGTGTTATGCTGTCACCGATCGGTGAGCCGGACCCTTTGAGGGATCTCGCCACCGAGGGGATGAAGGCGATAGGCCACCGTCTTCATTCAGCTGCGTTGGTCTAGCGTCGAGTGCCCGAACCGCGCTTTTGCGAGCAGGGAATCGAAGTCTGATTCCAAACGCCCGGCCGGCTACCGCATCGCCGAATCCAACGTATGCCCTGATTGTAGGGCTCGCACTCCAATATACCGCAAACCCCCCGCGAGGGGGGTTTCTATTTTTTGAAGATCCGCTCCGAGCACGGAGGTCCTCCCCTAATATTGGCATCTGGATAGATGTTGGTATACCGATTAACTCGCCAAATCTCTGTAGTCGTTACGATTGTCGTTGTCCCAGTAACTGGCCTAACATCCCAGTGCAAACCGCGCCTTAATGCATAACCTGCCACGCACAGCGTTTCGTGCCCGTGGTATTCGCGAGGCGAGAGCGCCCATTCTCTTTCTCCGTCGTCAACTCTTACGCTCCCTTTGCCGTAGTAGTGGCCGAATGCCTCCCTTCCCTCTTCCTGGCCTAACTTCATCTGGCGCGATTTGAAAATATGTAGAGGAAGGCACCTGGGATCATGTTCGCCGACGCACTCAAGAGATTGAATCCACCCTTCAAATTCTAACATCCAGTCCGGGCGCCAATGACTCCCCGGCCTGCTAACCCTTTGATAGAACGCTTTGTACAAACAGAATGTTTGCAGATCGATTACAACGCGCTCCCTAACATCCCTATCCTCCAATCTTGGATCGAGGCAGACCACCACTCCAGAGAAACAAAGGATCGCAACCCTCGCGCGGTGCGTTCTCTTGTAGAGTGCCTCCGCCTCCTTCCCAGCAAGAAGAACCTCCCTTCTTCCCGAAGGAGTGATGGCAATCTCCTTGCCTTGCCGTTCCTGGAGGTGCCATCCGCGCTTCCTACACTCTGCTCTGATTTCAGCGCGGCTATCCGCGGTGGCAGAGCGTCTATCCTTGTCGAAAATAACCCAAACATCGACCTCCATGCTTGACTCACCCGTGCTGGCGGCAGATTCTGAGAACCGCAGCGGGGGGCAACTTCAATTCCATCAGTTCCTCTTCGCTCATGGCGTTGACACAGTCAATTACAAGGCTTCTTAGGTCATTCAAGCCCGGCTCTCCGGCCCTGGATTTCGCAACGGCGATCGGCCGCAATAAGTCAGCAGGTTCCGGAATATCCGATGCTTCGAACCAAGAGTGTAACCTCTCAGAGACATGCGATTTGAGCGTTTGGTTCCAATCTTTCAGAAGTCCACGGGGAATGAACTTTGATGGTAATCCCTTGGCTTGCCACGTCCTGAGACGCTCGCCGAGAGATGGGGTCATGGTCGGTGCGTAGCGATCCGCGAAAGACTTACGCAACGCGCCGAGTTCCTCCTCGGATATGGTAGGAATAACGGGCAAGCTATCGTCGTCGCTCAGCAACGCCACACGCGCTGCCCCCTCCGTAGCATCCCATACGAATTTTGCACCGCTAGAGTAATCCATTACCGCCCGCCAGAGATCCGAGCGTACCTGCACGCGAGTTGCGGTATGGGCTTCGCCTGCGAGAAGCACCGCCTCCGCGGGATATACAGATTCATCAAGGCGCACCGTGCCGGCAGCTAGGCGCACGAAGTCACGGAATGTTCCGACACCGAACTCGGTCTCTCGAAATGTCCTATCCGTCAAGGTAAGTAGGCGGTTCTTAAGGACCGGAAGTGTCATCCGGTGCCAATCGAGCTTACCCGATCCGCGCGCCACCTCAAAGGCGGCTTGGATCAACTGCGGGGGTGTTTCGTCCATGGGGTTAGTGTTTCAGCAGCTTTCCTGACCAGCGCGCCGTCGCTGCCCTACTTGCTGCCTCACGCCTCTCGTCTGCTGTCATTTTCGCCGCTCGGGCCTTCCCGCCCTTGGCACCCCCGAGCTTCCCGAGCGCTACGGCGGCCGGGTTCTTCTTCCGCTCCGGCTTAGGCGGCGGAGCCTCCCCGATCGCTTCCTGGAACACTTGGAAGGCTAGTTCGTTCGGGTCGCGGGGCCTGCGTGGGCGTGTAGGCATGGTCCCATGGTAGCACGGGGCGCCGTACGGGCCGCCCCTGTGCCTCTAGACACTCTCGCGTTCGTGGCGCCCCGCGATCTCTGTGGCGAGCTCCCTGTCCCGGAGCCAAACGGGTGCCAGCTCGGCGGCAAGGGCTTTCGCCTGTCGCGCGCTTCGGAGGGTGGCAATCACCCGATGGGAAGGAAGGTACACCAGCGTCCTGCGCTTGTCCCCGTCCGGTCCTTCGACGCTCCCTTGAAACTCCCCGAACGGAAACGAGATCAGGCCGTCTACTTCGACGTCGCGACCGTCCGCCAGGCGCACCCCGAACCGCCCGTGGCGCCACGCTAGGGCGATCGGATGGTTCCCTCGGTGCAGTCTGCTCCACCCGGGCGTCCCCGGCCACTGCGAGCCAAACTCCCGCGCTGCCGTAGCCTTCAATCTGCGCGGCCTGTTTCCAGCGGACGGACTGCTTCAGCGTGGCGCGGACGTTGAAGCACGCGACGGTCAAGACGCCGCTCACTGCACGCGCTCCGGCTTGAGATCTCGGGGTGCCATGGCCTTAGACCTCCGAGAAGTCGACGCCGTAGGGCGCGGTCGCGTCCTTGTCGATGCTGAGGACTTCCCATTTCATGCTGTCGGGGAAGTCATCGTCGGCGGAGAGATCGCGCCACCAGGTGAACCAACGGCCGAAGATGTAAACGACTTGCACACCGGCGTCCTCCGCCGTGTAGTCGAGGCAGAAGTCGTCCTTGCTCTTGGCCTCTGCGATCTCCTCCGCGGTCCACGGCTCGAAGTGGATCGCTACGATGGCGTCGTAGAGCTGGCGGCGGGTGGCCTCGGTTACCTTCGTGAGGTCGATGGGCGGCGGGGGCGGACTGCTAGAATCGGGCAAGCTGGGCATGAGGTTGGTTCTCCTGCTCGGTCAGGCTCCGGCGCGAGTTCGCGCTCTCGTCGGGGCCGCTTCTCTGTGGCGGGGGGAAGGACAGCCCCTCCCCTTCGGGGAGGAAGCTACAGCAGAACTAGGGCGGGAATTCGCGGGATTTCAAACTAGGACAGTACCCTTCCTTGGGCGGGCTCGCCCTTCTTGGGGAATCCCCCTTCCCTTCATGGGGCGGCGGTCGCCTACTTGGGGGAGGGTCTTCCCTTCTTTGGAGAGGCGTCTCCCCGCGAGAGCAGGTGCCTAGGAGGCGGAGACGTGTAGGGTGCGCTGCGCGCACCTGCAACCGTCGGCGGTGCGCAGAGCGCACCCTACAAGAGGCTCAAAGAACGGCCGCGTCGGACAGCCTCGGCGCAGGGAACAACGGCACCCACAACCGGCGCCGCCCTTCCAACTATTCCCTTACAGCAGCTGCTGGGGATCGACGTCGATCACCAGGTCCCAGGGCGGGTTCGCGGGCAGCACGGCTTCCAGCAGGCGGTGGAGATCGCGGCCCGCCGCAGACCGGACGAGGAGCTGGAAGCGCCAGCGGCCGCGCAGGCGCTCTAACGGCGCCGGGGCGGGGCCGGAGATGCGGACGGCGCGCGAGAGCGGATGGGCTGCGAGGTCGTGGGCGAGGCCGGCGGCGAGCGACTGCGCGCGGTCGCGGCTCTTGTCGCGCACGAGGAGCTGCACCATGCGGGTGTACGGTGGGTAGTGGAAGACGCGCCGGAAGCGCATCTCCTCGCGGGCGAATCCTTCGTCGTCATGGTTCAGGGCCGCCTGGATGGCGTAGTGGCCGGGGTGGTAGGTCTGGATCACGACCCGGCCGGGCCGCTCGCCCCGGCCGGCGCGGCCGGCGAGCTGGGTGAGTAGGTTGTAGGTCCGCTCGACGGCGCGGAAGTCGGGGAATCCCAGGTAGGTGTCGGCCGCCAGAACGGCCGCCAGGGCGACGCCCGGGAAGTGGTGCCCCTTCCCCACCATCTGAGTGCCGATTAGCACCCTGGCGTCGCCGCGGCCGAAGCGTTCGAGGATGGCGGCGAGCCCGCCCGTCCGCCGGGCGCTGTCGCGGTCGAGCACTTCGACGGCGACCTCCGGGAAGAGAAGGCGGAACTCCTCCTCCACCCGCTCGGTGCCGGCGCCGATGGGCTCCAGGGCCGCCTCGCCGCAGGCCGGGCAGGTCGCCGGCACCGGCCGGGTCGAGCCGCAGTAGTGGCAGAGGAGGTAGCCGCTCCGCCGGTGAAAGGTGCGGGGCAGCCCGCAGTCCTCGCAGCGCATGTCTTCGCCGCAGGCGCGGCAGAGGAGGACGGGCGAGTAGCCGCGGCGGTTGCGCAGCAGGATGATCTGCTCGTCGGCGGCCAGAGCGGCGGCAATCTCCTGGCGCAGGCGCTCCGAGAAGTGGACCTCCCCGGGCACCCGGCGCGGTGCCTCCTGCCGGAGGTCGACGAGGATCCCCTCCGGCAGGCTCCCCTGCCCGGCGCGGGAGGTGAGCAGGAGGGGCGCCAGCTTGCCGGCGGCGACGTTGTGGCGGCTCTCCAGGCTGGGGGTCGCCGAGACCAGGAGGGCGACGGCGCCGGCGTTGCGCGCCCGCACCAGCGCCAGGTCCCGGCCGTTGTAGCGCGGCGCCGCGTCCTGCTTGTACGAGGTGTCCTGTTCCTCGTCCACCACCACCAGACCGAGGTCGCCTCCGAACGCCGCCGCCGGAATGGGCGCGAAGAGGGCGGAGCGCGGCCCCAGCACCACCCGCGCCTCGCCGCGGCGCACCCGCTCCCACTCCTGGTGCCGCTCGCCGGAGCCCAGCCCGGAGTGGAG